>Ga0153980_1000213_pt1 | contig 29039 bp, 23 predicted proteins | sample TSGA064MetaG_FD_104722 | JGI IMG/M metagenome (GOLD analysis project Ga0153980, IMG submission 104722) | Attine ant fungus gardens microbial communities from Georgia, USA - TSGA064 MetaG | ecosystem: Host-associated > Fungi > Mycelium > Unclassified | place: USA: Georgia, Magnolia Springs State... | reverse complement strand
CGACGGTATTGGTCAGCCCATAGCTGGCCGGATCGCTGAGAATTTCCTTAAACAGGCCGTTGATATCCACGCGCACAATGTTGCCCTTAAGCTGCGCCAGCTGGCTCTCTTCCTGCTGGTTATAGCTGTCGGTCAGCGCGCTGGCCTGTTCGCTCAGGCTTTGCCAGGCGGCATAGAGCTGGTTGGCTATCGTTTGCCGCACCGCCGCCACGCTGCTGACCTGCCCGGCGGCGGCGTATAAAGCCTGCTGAATTGCCTGGTTACGGCTGTCGGACGTCAGCGTTGGCTGGCTGTTTAACGAGGCAAACGCGGCGGTAAGCGCCGCGCTGGCGACGGGTGCCAGCGTGGCCTGAATAAGGGTCTCAAGCAGCACGGGCGCCGCACCGATATTGGGCACGGTGGGCACGATAACCGTATCGGCTCCGGCCGCCAGCAGCGTCTGTACCTGGCTGGCGGCGGCAGAGGCGCTGCCGCTGATAATGCTTTGCGCCTGCACAGGATTCAGGGCGGCGGCGGCGAGATCGTTGCCGCCAACCCAGTGAATATAAAGGCCGTCGCTGTCCGCTGCGCCGCCGTTCGCGGCAAGATAGGCGGCAACCTGGCTGGCCGTATTGTTTTCGGCATTGAGCGAAGCCGAAGCCACGGCATCGCCGGCAGCATAGTTGGTGCCGCCCGTAGAGGAGGGCTGAAGCGACTGATTGATTTTCGCTGCCAGGATCTCATCGTACAAAGGATGGCGGCTGCTATCCCACGTATAGCGGCCGTTATTGCCGCCATCGCTTAAGCTGTCGCCGAACACATAAACCTGGTCCCAGCCAAACAGTGGTGACGTTGAAAACAGGTACAGCATGCCTGCGCTCCCAACAGCGCACAGATTTAAGCTTTTCTTTAACATGAAGGTGACTCCAGAAAAGAGCCCAAAGACGCAGAGCAGCGCCGGTTATTTTGTTGCTATCATCATCAACCCGTCAGATAACTATTGCCCGATCCGCGATTACGTCAAGCGATTTCAGGCTAATTTTTAATCACATTTAATAAGGGACTTTACTATGCAGCGCTGCGGCTGGGTGACTCAGGATCCCCTTTATCTTGCCTATCACGATACGGAATGGGGCATTCCGCTGACCGACACGCAAAGTTTGTTTGAGATGCTGTGCCTGGAGGGACAAATGGCTGGCCTGTCCTGGCTGACGGTTCTGAAAAAACGCGAGAACTACCGCCGGGCGTTTTTTCATTTCGATCCGCAAAGGCTGGCGCTGATGGAGGAGTCGGACGTGGATAGGTTGATGCTCGACAGCAGTTTAATTCGCCATCGCGGCAAGCTTTCCGCCATTATTGCCAACGCGCGTGCGCTGCTGGCCATGGAAGCAAAAGGCGAGGCTTTTAATACTTTTGTCTGGCAGTTTGTCGACGGGAGGCCGCAAGTTCAGCGCCACAGCAATTATCGTGACGCGCCGACCTGTAGCGATGCTTCCCTTGCTATGTCTAAAGCGTTAAAAAAACGGGGTTTTAAATTTGTTGGCACGACCACCTGTTATTCGTTTATGCAGGCCTGCGGTCTGATCAGCGACCATATTACCGGCTGTTTTTGCCATCCGGATAATCTTAAGTAGTCTCTCTTTACAATTTAAGAAGATAACACGGTTTTTTTTCTGCGCGGCGACGGCATAATCGTTTTTTTCGGGCAATTTTGCCTGCCGCTGTTCAGGAATAGCTACTTATGAAAAAACGTTTAATTACGCTCGCTCTGGTTTTGAGCGGCACGCTTGCGGTGTCCGGCTGTACCACTAATCCTTATACTGGCGAACGCCAGGCGGGCAAAGCTGGCATCGGCGCGGGCCTGGGCGCGGCGCTGGGCGCTGGCGTGGGCGTGCTCTCTTCGTCGAAAAAAGACCGTGGCAAAGGCGCGCTGATTGGCGCAGCGGCGGGCGCGGCGCTCGGCGGCGGCGCGGGCTACTATATGGATGTTCAGGAAGCCAAACTGCGCGATAAAATGCGCGGTACCGGCGTCAGCGTGACCCGCTCGGGCGACAATATCATCCTGAATATGCCAAACAATGTAACTTTTGACAGCAGCAGCAGCACGCTGAAACCAGCAGGTGCCAACACGCTCAGCGGCGTGGCGATGGTGCTGAAAGAGTATCCGAAAACCGCCGTCAACATTGTGGGCTATACCGACAGCACCGGCAGCCGCCAGCTCAATATGACGCTGTCACAGCAGCGCGCCGACAGCGTAGGCAGCTCGCTGATTACCCAGGGCGTTGCGGCAGGCCGCATTCGCACCAGCGGTATGGGCCCGGCAAATCCTGTCGCTTCCAACAGTACCGCAGAAGGCAAAGCGCAGAACCGTCGCGTAGAAATTACGCTTAGCCCGCTACAGTAAGCATTTACGGCCTCACCTCACCAGGCGTGCTGCTGAGGCTGTTGCTCCAGGGCGTAGAAAACGCCCGCTCAGCCCGAACCTTTCATGGTCCGGGCTGCTTTATACCGCGCTCGTCTGATTTTGCCTTTCTGCTGATTTGATTTCTCCCCTCTTTTTAGCTTTCTGCTCTGTTAACCCCGGCTGGCGGTGTGCGGACCTGTACTTATGCTTTATGATGGCGCGATCCGCTGTCGATCATGACAACCGGCCTGACCATCGGGCCCGCTAATGATCAAAGCCACGCTTATTTTTTTACTCGTTCAAGGATCGCCATGAACCGCCAGGCCGCACGCGCGACTATCAGCGACGTTGCCAAAGCAGCAAAAACCGGTAAAACCAGCGTTTCTCGTTACCTCAACGGCGAGCAACATCTTTTGTCCGCTGATTTAAAACAGCGCATTGAAACGGCTATCGCGGCGCTGAACTATCGTCCCAGCCAGATGGCGCGCGGGCTGAAACGCGGACGCACAAGGTTGATTGGGCTGATCATTGCGGATATCACCAACCCCTATTCCGTTGACGTGATGTGCGGCATTGAAGCGGCGTGCCGTGCGCGGGGCTTTACGCTGCTAATGTGTAACACCAATAACGAGGTGGATCAGGAGCAGCACTACCTGAATTTATTAAGCAGCTATCAGGTAGAGGGCATCGTGGTCAATGCCGTGGGCATGCGTGAAGAAGCGCTAAGCCACCTGCAGCAATCTCTGCTGCCAATGGTGTTGATTGACCGTAAAATTCCCGATTTCGCCTGCGATGTGGTAGGGCTGAACAACAAGGAAGCGGCAAGCCTGGTTACGCGTCATCTGATGGATCAGGGCTTTGAGTCGGTGCTGTTTGTTACCGAGCCGCTCGGCACCGTTAATACTCGCCACGAGCGTCTACAGGCGTTTAAAGAGATCATGACGGCTTATCCGCAGCGGCACGCTGAACAGGCTGAAGTGAAGCTGAACGACGTGCAGCGGCTGGATGAACTGCTCCAGGATTTTTATCAGCGCCAGCGCGATCGGCGTGCGGCGGTGCTGGTGGTAAACGGTGCGCTAACGCTTCAGGTTACGCGCGCCATGAAGCGCCTTGGCCTCGACTGGGGCAAAGAGCTGGGCCTGCTGGGGTTTGATGAGCTGGAATGGGCAGAGCTGGCTGGCGGCGGTATTACCACGCTGAAGCAGCCTACCCGCCAGATCGGCTATGCCGCGCTGGAGCAGGTTATTCGCCGTATTGAAGGCGACGAAGCGCCGCCGCTCGAGCAGGTTTTCTCTGGTGAACTGATTGTGCGGGGATCGACGAAATTCGCCTGATTTAAGCCTGTAATCAGTAAAAAAAGCCCGTTTTCTCTCCCTTTCTCTTTTTCCAGTCACGGACAAAATAATTGTCCACACCGTGAGCGCGATCATAAAACCGCGCTCTCCCCCTTCCTATTGGAACCGGTTCCATTTAACGTTTTTATAACGTCAGGGCGTCGCCCGGAGGAAAAGTGAAACCTGAAATAATTGTAGTGACGGCCGCCTATGGCCGCGACCGCCTTGATGAGCTGGGTGGACAGCAGGCCGTTGTGCCGATGATTGCCGCCGCAGGCGCGGACGGCGTGGAGATTCGCCGTGAACTGTTTAACGATGCGGAACTCAGCAATCTTGCCGCCCTGGGCAAAGTGATTGCCGATCACCGCCTTACCGCGTTTTATTCCGTACCGGAAGCGCTGTTCGCGCCCGACGGCACGCTGAATCCCAATCTTGATCGCCATTTTGCGGAAGCGGCGCAATTAAATGCCCAGCTACTAAAATATTCATTAGGCCATTATCAACAAGGCAGCAACTGGTCGGCGCTGCGTGAAAAGCTGGCCGCCCGGACGCTTTGTCTGGTGGTAGAAAACGATCAGACGGCATGCGGTCGCCTGGCCGCGCTGGAAAACTATTTTCATCAGCATAGCGAAACGCGCGTCGGCAACGGCATGACTTTCGATATGGGCAACTGGCTGTGGACGGGCGACAGTCCAACGGCGGCGGCGGCGCGGCTGGCCGATTTTGTCAGTTATATCCACGTAAAAGCGGTAGCGCCGATGGGCGATAGCTGGCGGGCAGTGGCGCTGGATGACGCCGACAGCCTGTGGCGCGAAACCCTGGCGCTGTTGCCCGCTGGCGTACCGCGCGGCATCGAGTTCCCGCTGGAAGGCGAAGATCTTGTCGCCGTTACGCGCCACTATGTCGAACTGCTTTCAGAGGTATAAACCATGACCATCCATGAAAACGGCACGCTGGATGCGGTCACCATCGGCGAAGCAATGGCGATGTTTATTGCCAGCGATACGGGTGACCTGGCGGCGGCAGAGCACTTTACCAAACGCATTGCCGGAGCCGAGCTAAACGTGGCTATCGGCCTGGCGCGGCTCGGGCTAAAAGTGGGCTGGGTCAGCCGGGTAGGCAATGACTCTTTTGGCCGCTTTACTCGCCAGCAGCTGGAAAAAGAGGGCGTCGATAGCCGTCAGGTGACGACTGACCCGCAATACCCTACTGGTTTTCAACTGAAATCCCGCGTGGAGGACGGTTCCGATCCGCTGGTGGAGTACTTTCGCAAAGGTTCGGCGGCAAGCCATCTTTCCATTGAAGATTTTAATCGCGACTATTTTGGCGCGGCGCGGCACCTGCATTTAAGCGGCGTTGCGGCCGCAATCTCCGACAGCTCGCTGGCGTTAGCAAAACATGCGGCGCAGGAGATGAAGCGGATGGGTAAAACTCTCTCTTTCGATCCTAATCTGCGCCCGGTGCTCTGGTCGAGCGAACGGGAAATGGTCACGCAGCTGAATACGCTGGCGGGCTTTGCCGACTGGGTATTGCCGGGCATCAGCGAGGGCAAAATACTCACGGGCCATAGCCAGCCGGAAGCGATCGCCGATTTCTATCTGGCGATGGGTGTTAAAGCAGTAATTATTAAAACGGGCTGCGAAGGCGCCTGGTTTAAAACCGCCGAGGGTGAAAAAGGTCTGGTGGCCGCGATCCAGACTGCCAACGTGGTGGATACCGTCGGCGCGGGCGATGGCTTTGCCGTAGGCGTGATCAGCGCTCTACTGGAAGGTAAAACGCTGCCGCAGGCGATTAAGCGCGGCAATAAAATCGGCTCGCTGGCTATTCAGGTGAGCGGCGACAGCGAAGGCTTACCCACGCGCGAAAAGCTGGGTGATTTCTGACGCTGAGCCAGCAATGGGGCACGCCCCGCAACGTTCTTAACAAGAAACGCCAGGTATTTCCGTTCCTGACCCAAACATAACGAGCCGCAACGTACCCTCCAGTAAGAGTGCGGCCGCCGCCAACAGAGGAAGAGATGATGAACGAGCAAAAAATCGCGCCTAAACGCTGGTGGTATATCATGCCCATCGTGTTTATCACCTATAGCCTGGCGTACCTTGACCGGGCCAATTTTAGCTTCGCCTCCGCCGCCGGTATCAATACTGATTTAGGCATCACGCACGGCATGTCGTCGCTGCTGGGCGCCCTGTTCTTTCTCGGCTACTTCTTTTTTCAGATCCCCGGCGCGATTTATGCCGAACGCCGTAGCGTTAAAAAACTGGTTTTCGTCTGCCTGGTGCTGTGGGGCGTTTGTGCTTCGCTGACCGGCATGGTCAGCAATGTTGCCATGCTGGCGGTTATCCGCTTTGTGCTTGGCGTGGTGGAAGCGGCGGTGATGCCTGCCATGCTGATCTATATCAGCAACTGGTTTACCAAATCAGAACGCTCGCGCGCCAATACCTTCCTGATTTTAGGTAATCCGGTGACGGTGCTGTGGATGTCCGTGGTGTCCGGCTATCTGATTAACGCCTTCGGCTGGCGAGAAATGTTTATTTTCGAAGGGATTCCGGCGGTAATCTGGGCCGTGGCCTGGTGGTTTATGGTGCAGGATAAGCCCGCCCAGGCCAAATGGCTGAGCGAAGATGAAAAAGCCGCGCTGCAGGCGCAGTTACAGAAAGAGCAGGAAAATATCAAAGCGGTGCGCAACTACAGCGAAGCCTTCCGTTCGCGCAACGTGATTATTCTTTGCATCCAGTTCTTTACCTGGAGTATTGGCGTATACGGCTTTGTGCTCTGGCTGCCGTCTATCTTGCGTAATAGCATGCAGATGGGCATGGTAGAAGCGGGCTGGCTCTCTGCCGTACCCTATCTGGCCGCGACCGTGGCGATGATCCTCGCTTCCTGGGCTTCCGATAAGTTACAGAACCGCAAACTCTTTGTCTGGCCGCTGCTGTTAATTGGCGCGCTGGCATTTTTAGGCTCTTATCTGGTGGGCGCGCACAGCTTCTGGCTGTCGTTCAGCCTGCTGGTGCTGGCCGGTGCGGCAATGTATGCGCCTTATGGCCCGTTCTTTGCCATTATTCCAGAGATGCTGCCGCGTAACGTGGCGGGCGGCGCGATGGCGCTTATCAACGCGATGGGCGCGCTGGGCTCTTTCCTCGGCTCCTGGGTAGTGGGTTATTTGAACGGCGCCACCGGCAGTCCTTCAGCTTCGTATATCTTTATGGGGGCATCGCTGCTTATTTCGGCCTGGCTAACGTTGATTGTAAAGCCCGCAGCCAATGAGCAGCCTCCGATGCCGCATGGCGCTAAACACGCTTAATACGACGGGCCAGCCGGCCCGTTTTTTAACGAAACAGGGAGACAAGAATGAAACCATCTGTGGTGCTGTATAAATCGCTACCGCAAGATCTGCGTTCGCAACTGGATGAGCATTTCAACGTCACCGAAATCAAAGGGCTGACGCCGGAAACCCTGAGCGAACACGCCGAGGCTTTCCAGCAGGCCGAAGGCATTTTAGGCTCTGGCGGCAAAGTCGATGCCGAATTTCTGCAAAAAGCGCCAAAGCTGCGCGTCGCCTCTTCCGTGTCGGTAGGCGTCGATAATTTTGATATCAAGGCGCTGAGCGAACGCGGCGTGCTGCTGATGCATACGCCTACCGTGCTGACCGAAACCGTTGCCGATACCATGATGGCGCTGGTACTGACCAGCGCCCGTCGCGTGGTGGAATCTGCTGAGCGCGTGAAGCAAGGCGAATGGCAAGGCAGTATTGGCGCGGACTGGTTTGGGACAGACGTGCACCATAAGAAAATGGGTATCCTCGGCATGGGCCGCATCGGCCTGGCGCTGGCGCAGCGCGCGCATCTTGGCTTTAGCATGCCTATTCTCTACAACGCCCGCTCGCAGCATAAAGAAGCGGAGCAGCGTTTTGACGCGCAGTACTGCGATCTGGATACGCTGCTGAAAGAATCTGACTTTTTATGTATCAGCCTGCCGCTGACCGAGCAGACGCATCACCTGATTGGCCGTGAAGAGCTGGCGAAAATGAAAAAGTCGGCGGTGCTGATTAACGCAGGACGCGGCCCGGTGGTTGACGAACAGGCGCTGATTGCGGCACTCAAAGAAGGCACTATTCACGCTGCCGGTCTGGACGTCTTTGAAAAAGAGCCGCTGCCAAAAGATTCACCGCTGCTGACCATGCCTAACGTGGTGGCGCTGCCGCACATTGGTTCTGCCACGCATGAAACCCGTTACGGTATGGCAAAAGACGCCGTAGAAAACCTGATTGCCGCCCTGAACGGTAACGTAGAGAAAAACTGCGTTAATCCGGAAATCGCGAAGTAACGTTTTGGCCTGGTTTTGTTCAAGGAACCGGGCCGTTTTATGCCTCAACCCCGACCGCAGTTTCCCGTAAAAATTCCCTTCCCTGCCTCAACAGGCGCTAAACAAACCCAAATAACTCCAGATAATGCCAAATGGATAATGTTATAGCGATTATATTCCGCTGTGAAATTATCCTCGCAGTTTACTTAAACGAAAAATAAACAGCGATCTGAATATTAACCCTCATAAAGATAAATTAACTTCATTGTAAATAAATTGTTTACTTCAAAAAAAGAAAAACAACCTTCCTGATATATTACTGTTATTTACAGAGCCAGCAAAATTTTGACGCCACATTGTATCAACTTAAGATTGTGATATAACTACGCCCCATTCAGAAACCTCTTTACCGGCATAGCCAGCGCCGAGGGGTTCATATTGCCAGTTAAAAATAACTCGTTGATAAAAGGAGATAAACCTTCAAGAAACCGAAGCATTATTTTCTATTTCAAGGTCAGCAGATCGGAGTGAAAGTTTCCTATTCACGGTAATCAACCTGAATAAAGACAGCACGCTCGCGCTGGCTACATTCACCCTTAATTAACCTGAAAAAATGAATAGCAAACACAATAACAAACCGCAATGGTTATATCGTCTGACCTGGCTGACTATTGCCGTGCAAAGCGTTTTTCCCGTGACCTGTGCTTTAACTCCGGCGATGGCCGCCGCGCAACAGCATTTTTTAAACCGCTCTGACGATATTAATGCGCTGCAAACGCGGGTTTATACGCTCGCTCAGGGCGAAACCGTCAGTGACGTTGCCAAAAAATATCATATAAGCGTCGACGCGCTGCGTCAGCTAAATCAGCTGAGAACCTTTGCCCACGGCTTTGAGCGTTTGCAGGCCGGCGACGAGCTGGATATTCCTCTCTCTCCTTTACCAAAAGTACAGTGGCGCGACGCTGAGGCTACCGATGCGCTTCAGCTAAAAACCGCGGGCCTGGCCGCACAGGCTGGCGCTTCGCTGGATAACCGTTCCGGTAATAGCAATGCCGCCGCTGCCGCGACCAATATCGCCGCTGGCGAAGCGGGCGCGCAGGCGCAACAGTGGCTGAGCCAGTTTGGTACGGCTCAGGTGCAGCTGGACAGCGACAAAAACTTTTCGCTCAAAAACTCCCGCTTCGATCTGCTGCTGCCTTTAAGCGATCGCAAAGACCGCCTTATTTTTACCCAGGGAAGCTTTCATCGTACGGACGAGCGTAATCAGGCCAATCTGGGCCTGGGTATGCGCCATTTCGCCGATAACTTTATGACCGGCGCGAATGCTTTTCTGGATTATGACCTCTCCCGCGATCATGCCCGTTCAGGACTGGGCGTTGAATACTGGCGTGATTTTGTCAGGCTGGCGGCCAATGGCTATATCCGTCTGACCAGCTGGAAGGATTCTAAAGATTTCTCGGGCTATGAAGAGCGCCCGGCTAACGGCTGGGATATTCGTAGCGAAGCGTTTCTGCCTGCCTGGCCACAGCTGGGCGCAAAGCTCAACTATGAACAATATTACGGTAACGAAGTCGCCCTGTTCGGCACCAACGACCGGCAGAAAAATCCCCACGCTATCACCGCCGGCATTACTTTTACCCCTTTCCCGCTGGTGACGCTGGAAGCCGAGCAGCGCCAGGGTAAAGCGGGCGAAAACGATACCCGGCTGGGTCTGACGCTTAACTATCAAATCGGTATGCCGTGGCAGAAACAGCTGGACAGCGATGCCGTCGCGACGCTGCGCAGCCTGGCCGGTAATCGCTACGATCTGGTTAATCGTAATAACGATATTATTCTGGATTACCGTAAAAACGAGGTCATCACGCTTCATGACGCGCGGCTTATCACCGGCTTTACCGGCGAACAGAAAACGCTGAACGTTTCCGTAAACAGCAAATATGGTCTGGATCGTATTGAGTGGTCTGCCGCCTCGCTGCTGGCCAACGGCGGCAAGATTGTCGCCAACGGCCCGACCGACTTTAGCGTGGTGCTACCGACATGGCATAACGACGCCAGCGGCGTGAACACTTACACTATCAGCGGCGTCGCTATTGATAAAAGAGGCAACGTCTCGCGCCGGACGGAAACGCAGGTAACGGTGGCCGAAGCCACCATTAACGTCAGTAATAGCCTGTTGCTGCCTGCAAACAGCGAGCTGCCTGCCGACAATCATTCACAGCAAACGCTGATCCTGACGTTGAAAGATAGCCAGGGAAATCCTGTTGATATTGATGACAAAGAGATTAGCGTGGCGAAAAGCACGCGAGATGCTGATGACGCAAAAATCACCGCCTTTACGCGTCAGCGCGTGGGAGTCTATAGCCTTGTGGTTACTGCAGGCACGCACCCGGAAACCTTAACGATTACGCCGACCGCACGGAACATGACTTTCCCTTCCGCTACGGTGACGATTGGTGCCGACACGACCACGGCGCGCCTGGCCAGCCTCACCGTCGTTAACGATAATGTGGTAGCGGATGGCAAAGACAAGGATCGGGTAACCGCGACGGTAACCGACGCGCAGGGTAATCCGCTGGCGGGGCAAACCGTCAACTTTAGTGCCGATCATAGCGCTGCAATAGTGCATTCAGCGGTAACCAATGCTAAAGGCGAAGCGCAAGCAACAATTACCGACCTGAAATCTGGTGAAAGCACGGTAACGGCACGGCTGGGCAGCCAGCAAACGCAAAGCGCCAAAGTGCATTTTGTCGCGGGCAAGGTTACGCAGTTTGATCTGGAAGCCGTGGCCAGACTTAGCCACGTTGATACCAGCGCACCGCTTAATTTGTATGTCAGCGCGAAAGACGCTAACGGTAATCCCGTTACTGGCCGAGCGGTAACGATAAAGGCAAACGACGCCCATCTGCAGCTGCCGTCATCCGTCATGCTGAGGGATGGGGGCAACGCGATGTTCAGAGCCGGCAGCACCTATGCCGCACCTTTTTATGTGACGGGCTCAATTGATGGCCATTCCCGCACCGTTGAACTCGACTTTATTCCCGGCGAGGAAGTACTGAGCAATACCAGCTTTACTGCCGAGAACAAGAACGTTCCCGCAGATGGCGTGAGCGAAATGAAGATAACATTTACCCCAAGGGATAAATTTAACAATCTGCTCAGCAATTCGAATTACGCTAACCACGCTAACGATGTGCATTTCGATCTGAGCGGCCTGCCCGGCAGTAAAATTGTCCGCTCCGCCTACGACAAAGGCGTCTATATCATCAAGCTGAGCTCAACACAGGCGGGTTCCGGCACCATTAAGGCGCAATATAAAAACGCTAAAGTCATTAAGTCATTAGACGTTTCGTTTACCCGGGCAGTAAAAAGGTAGCAGCGCGAAAAAACAGAGAGGCTCTCTCCTCTCTGTTCAGATCGCTGACAAGTTTAAACGGTCCATACGTTCCGGCATTTTTTTAGCCATCCCGCCAGCGGAGGGCAACCGGATAAGCGGACCGTTCTGGCGCATGGACGCGCCCACAGGCTTATTCGACCGCTATCGGCTTCTCGTCCACGGCGATTTTGGTTTCGCCCTGAATCGTTTTGATCCGCTGCTCAACTTTCTGCACCGCGCTGGCGTCCTTAAGCAAAGAATAGGTCAGCGTAAACTCCGTGCTTTGGCCCGGCTGAAGCTGCTTCACTCTGCCCTGCTCTTTTTCGATCGTCACCGGATAGGCGTAGTTGGTGCCCGGTTCGATACCGGTGACGTAGCCCTGTTTCACGGTGTCAGTGTTTTTCCACATCGTCAGCAGCGGTAGCTGGCGGGTATCAAATTCAATTGACGCGCCCTTATCACCCTTACTGTTAACCACGGCGGCCACGGTTTTGCCATTGCTGTCAGCAATCGGCTGGAGGTTAAAGACCATTTCATCAAAGTCTTTGGTTGGCGCGCCGTAGGTTTGCCAGTTTTGCAGCCCTTTCTTCGCGTAGTCGTTAAATGGCGAAACGGATTTTACCGCGGCCAGGAAACGGGCATTCTCTTCCAGAATTGGCGTGCTGAAGTTGCTGTGGTAGATAATTTCGTAGTCGTGCGGATAGTCGGCCTTATTGGTCAGCACATCATGCAGGGTAAAAGAGTCCGAGCCGGGCACGTACCGCAGCTCGGTCCAGGTTTCCAGCGCCGCCTTTTTAAAGGTGTGCTCTTTCAGCAGGCCGCGAATACGAATTTCATGCGGCGCCTTATCGTCCACGATAACTTCTACCTGTGACGCTGGCGTATTGCCCGCTTTGCCGTGCAGCGTATAAATGCGGCCCTCTTTGGTGACCGGGTGGCCCGTCCACTCATAGCCGCAGCGCACCATCATTTCGTTAAAGCCTTCCAGCCAGCCCAGGCCGTTGCGGCTTTCCAGATTGATATAGGCCGGGTTAACCACCTCATCAACCGGCGAATCCCAGCCAAGACGCACGCCGTGGCCGTTAACATGCAGCAGATCCATGCCGCGCGTTGGGCTGAGCGCAATGGTCAGGCCGTTTTTACTGGTCAGCGTCAGCACTTTAGAGCCTTCCTGCTTGCCGCCGTGCAGCACCTGCTGCTGAATGCTGAACGGTTCGCCGCCCATTTTCAGCTGCTCGCTGCTTATCTGCCAGTTACCTTTTTCCGTGTTGGCATCGGTCAGTACAAAGCTTTGCGCTGCCGCTTGCCCGCTCACTATCGCCATTACCGCGCCTGCTAATAAGGTTTTCATCTGTGCTCGCCCTTGCTGAAATGATTTAGCTAAAGAGCGGTCAGCCTACAAAGAGCGGCTCAGCGCGACTGTGATTCACATCACTTCACGGATTTTTAAGAGATTTTTATCAATAAGTCGTGCTATTCGTCACAAAATATTAACGCCACGCGCTGTCGGCAACAAAATAACCGTGACGTGGCGTCGCAAAAAGCGCTCGCCAGTTGAAACGATTCAACCAAGAGGCCGTCATGTTTACCCTGCTCGCTGTTTCGGAGGCTTTTACCCGCAGCCCGCTAACGTTGCATCGCGCCGGGCCTGGCGTTAAGGTTAACCCTCACTTGCCTATAATAAGCAGTTAATACGCTATGAGCTTTTCCGCTTTCGGTAATAAATTTACGCGCCATACAGGCATTGCCCGCCTGATGGAAGATATGGGCGAAGGCCTGCGCAAGCCCGGTTCGGTGATGCTGGGCGGCGGTAATCCGGCCCAGATCCCGGCGATGAACGACTATTTTCAGCAGCTACTGCAAGAGATGCACAACGAAGGCAAACTGGCCGAGGCGCTCTGCAACTATGATGGCCCAAGAGGCAAAAGCACGCTGCTGGAATCCCTTGCCGCTCTGCTGAGCGAGCAGCACGGCTGGCAGATTGGCCCGCAGAATATCGCCCTGACCAACGGCAGCCAAAGCGCCTTCTTTTATCTGTTTAACCTGTATGCTGGACGCCGTGAAGATGGCCGCAAAAAGCGCGTGCTGTTCCCGCTGGCCCCGGAATATCTCGGCTATGCCGATGCCGGTCTGGATGAAGATCTGTTTGTTTCTGCGCGCCCCGATATCGAGATGCTGCCCGAAGGACAGTTCAAATATCACGTCAACTTCGAGCAGCTGCACGTGACGGAGGATACCGGCCTGATCTGCGTTTCGCGGCCGACCAACCCAACCGGCAACGTCATTACTGATGAAGAGCTAATGAGGCTGGACGCGCTGGCGCAGCAGCATGACATTCCGCTGCTGATCGATAACGCCTATGGCGTGCCTTTCCCCGGCATTATCTTTAGCGACGTTCGCCCGTTGTGGAATCCCAATATTATTCTGTGCATGAGCCTGTCCAAGCTGGGCCTGCCGGGTTCGCGCTGCGGCATTATTATTGCGGATGAGAAAGTGATTTCCGCTATCGGTAACATGAACGGCATTATCAGCCTTGCGCCCGGCGGTATCGGGCCAGCCATTGCCCACGAGATGATCCAGCGAGGCGACCTGCTGCGCCTGTCACAAGAGGTCATCAAGCCTTTCTATCAGGAGCGCGTTAAGCAGACGATTGCGGTTATTCGCCGCTATTTGTCGGAAGATCGTTGTCTGATCCATAAACCCGAGGGCGCGATATTTCTTTGGTTATGGTTTAAAGATCTGCCCATTTCTACAGAAATTTTGTACCAGCGCCTGAAGGCGCGTGGCGTGCTGATGGTGCCTGGCCACTTTTTCTTTCCGGGGCTGGAGCATGAATGGCCGCATACGCACCAGTGTATGCGCATGAACTACGTGCCGGACAGCGACAAGATTGAGAAAGGCATCGCCATTCTGGCGGAAGAAATCGAGCGAGCGCACAGCGAGCTATAAACAAAAAAGGCCGCACGATGTGCGGCCTTAATTTTACGCGGCTGACTCTTATTTCAAGATTTCAATGTGGCGTGGCTTGTTCGCTTCAGGAACGATGCGTTCCAGATCGATATAGAGCAGGCCGTTTTCCAGCCGCGCGTCGCGCACGTTGACGTGCTCGGCCAGCTGGAACTTGCGCTCAAAGTTGCGCTCGGCGATACCCTGATACAGATAGGTTTTTTCCTGCTGCTCTTCAGGATGGGCACCGCGAACGGTCAGCAGATTGTCGTGAGCGGTGATCTCCAGTTCGCTCTGGGCAAACCCTGCTACGGCAATAGTAATTCGGTACTGGTTTTCCGCCACCAGCTCCACGTTATAAGGAGGGTAGCCGCCGTTGCTCTGGCCCTGATTGGATTCCAGCAGGTTGATCAGACGATCGAAACCAATAGATGAACGGTACAGTGGGGCGAGATCGAAGTTACGCATGGTCATTGCTCCTGAATATCAGCGAGATTGTCATTAAAAACCTTCCACAGTGGACAGGTTGCCGGGCCAGAAGCCATACCCTGTCGGCGTACGTTTCGTGACCCTGAACATAAAATAGTGTCGTTGAGAGAGCTTTCAAGGGGTGGTTGAGGAATTTTTTTAACTACTTCGCCAGGGATGTCATAAACTCAGGAGACAATGTAGCGATGACTAAGCGCTCTGTTTTTAATGCGCGGATAATCAGAACGGCATTACCGTCACTGAAGGGATGATGATGATAGTTAAAAAAAACCAATTTGCCGGGCTGCTGGCATGCCTGTCGCTGGCGGGCACGGGCGGCTGCTCCAGCTTTATGTCTCACTCGGGGCCGGATCAGGGATATTATCCGGGCACGCGGGCAAGCGCGAAAATCGTTGCCGACAGCAACAGCGGCTGGGTAATGCGCCCGCTGGCCGCTATCGATCTGCCTTTTTCCGCCGTAATGGATACGCTGTTGTTACCCTGGGACTATTACCGTTCGGGACGTGACAACGCGGGCGATTCTCCTCGTGAACGCGTTTTGCGTAGCGAAAAGCAGAACAATACCAACGAAAGCCTTTCGCACGCCGCGCCTTTGGTTATCAGTACAACGCATTCGTCTCCGCAATAAAAATTTGCTGGAAGCCGTCAACGTTTCGTAAATAAGCCACGTGCAGCCCGTCCGGTGAACAGACCACGGCCTCCGCAAGGGGCGCTTCGTCCGTACGCGCCGTCAGGCGGCGCATCTGCCCACTGCCCGTCTCGCAAAGCATCACGCTGTTGTCATTAATGAACGCCACCGACTGGCCGTCAGGATGCCAGCTGAAGGCGGACTGGATATCGCTGGCTGCATGACTTATCTGACGCGGTTTTCCCCCGACTGGTGGAACCGTCCACAGCTGAACCACGCCCCCATCGTCCTTCATCAGAAAGGCGATTGCTCGACCATCGGGCGAACAGCGCAGCCAGTGGCGAGGCGTTGTCGCCAGCCCCGGAAAAGCCTGGTCGTGCGTAAAAGTCAGACGTCGCTGCGCCACATGTTGCGGCGGTGCCGGTAATGAACTGGCCGTGCCCGCCAGCGGCTTATCGCCTTCCAGCGCATAGTCGGCCATTTTTTCCGGCAGATCGACGATAAACACCTCCGGCACCTTTTCGCCTTTTTCGCTTAGCGTATCGCCAATAAACGCCAGCGCCCAGCGTTGCCGATGCCCATCGCTCTTCAGGTAGCCATCCGTACCCACCCAGCCCTCTTCGTAAGCGCGATTAATCTCGTCGCTGCCGGGTACTGGCGTCGAGGTGGTCTGGCTCACCAGTACGCAAAAATGGCTGCCGGCGTATTCGCGAGGATGATGTAGCGGCGGGCAGACGGGATGCAAAGGCACGGCAACGCCAACGTTGCGCAAATCTTCTTTGCTATCCAGCTCGTGCATAACGTGATCGTTATAGGTAAAGCTTAAGCGGCTGCCGTCAGGGCTGAAGACATGTACATGCGAGCCTCCCCGCAGCGCACCCGGCGTGAAAGGCGGCGTGATGTCGCAGGCATCCATGTTCTCCACCAGGCCATTTTGAATAATGACGCCGCGCCGGTGGTGAAAATCGTATCGCCAGTGGTTATCCGGATGCTCGGGGCCGTGAATGCAAACGTAGCGCGGCGGCAGATCCGGACTGACCGTCACTACGCCGACGTGCGCGCCATCTTTTGCCTGATAGAGGATTTCAGTCTGGCCGCTGAGGTTAACTCGCTCGATGGTCAGGCTGCTGAAGGTGGCGGCGTCGGGCCGCACGTCGTAGACCAGCCAGTGGCTGTCGGCCGTCCAGATATTGATATTGGTGAGCTGGTGGTTACGCTTTGCAAACGTGAGCTGTTTTTCCGTCATTTTGCTTACCCTTAGCGGTGTCTGCTGCTAAGGGTAATGCATTGCGTCTTTTTTCGGTACCGGGTACTTAATTTTGACCTTTACAGCGCAAACTTCTCAATGGCATGCGCCACGCCGTCTTCCGTATTGGTTTTGGTAACAAACTGCGCGGCAGCTTTTACCGCATCAATGCCGTTACCCATCGCCACGCCCGTACCGGCAAATTCCAGCATGGCCAGATCGTTTTCCTGATCGCCAATCGCCATCACTTCATCCCGGGACAGGCCCAGCCGCTCCGCTAATGCTTTTACGCCTGCGCCTTTGTTAACGTCTTTGCTAAGTATTTCAAGGAAGTAAGGCGAACTTTTCATAATGGTGTAGCGATCGTGAGCCTCCTGCGGAATGCGGGTGATAGCCTCATCCAGCTTTTCCGGTGGGTCAATCATCATCACTTTAGGGAAGATCGCGCTCTTATCCATTTCCTCTACCGCGCGATAGCGTAGCGGCATACCGGTCAGCGAAGCTTCATGGACCGTGTATTCGCTGATGTCCTTATTTGGCGTAAACAGCAGAGATTTGGTCAGCGCCTGGAAATGCACGCCCAGCTCGCGCGCCAGCTTTTCGACATACAGATAATCGTCATAGTTAAGCGTCGATTCTGCAACGCAATCGCCGGTAGCGGCTTGCTGTACCAGCGCGCCATTATTGGTGATGCAGTACTGGCCTTCCTGTTGCAGGTCCAGCTCCTCCAGGTAACGCTGTATGCCTATAAAAGGCCGTCCGGTCGCCAACACAATCGCTACGCCTTTGTCCCGCGCCGCCTGAATCGCCCGCTTCACGCCGGGGGTAACCTCATGCTGAGGGTTAAGCAGAGTGCCGTCCATATCAATCGCAATCAGTTTTATCGCCATCTCGTCCTCTTAAGCATCATGGTTTCTTTTTATGCTAGCGCGATTCAGCTAATAGTGACCAGTTGAATTGCAGAATGTGTATCGGGGCTTCCGGTTCAGGCCGTCGTTCAGAAGTTCAGGTAAAAGCTTGCTGGCCTGATAAGCGTTAAAAAGGAGATGTTAAGTGCAAAAAGGCGCGTAATGGCTGTGGTTTAAAAATAAACATGTCACACTTGCCTCACGACATTTCATGGAGGAAATAGTGTGAATATTTTGATTGTCAGCAAGGACATTTTCTTTATCTCGGGCGTGATTACCGTGGTTACACGGGCATGGCGACCTGATTATAAAACCCATCCGGTCTTTCTTATCTCTGACGACGCTAATCAGTCGCTGTTATTACCGGATATCATCATTAATGACGTCATTGAAACAGAAGCGGGTAAACATCGTGCCCTAAAGAAGACGCGTTTTTCAGGGCGTTTTGTCACCCTTGTTTTAGCCGCACAGCACAGGGAGTGTGAAAATATCCGTTGTGCAAAACACTCTATCCGACTGAATAAAAAAGAGGCGGCGACGCAGCTTTCCATGCTCTTTGGTCATCCCGACTCCGTGATCTTTTCATCGTCAGCGTCTTTACCGCCCACGGCAGGCAATTACCCGCCCCAGATTGAATTAAGTAAACAGCAGGCGATGGTGGTGAGGTATATTCGCCAGGGCCTGTCGCTAACGGACATCTCCCACCTGACCAGGCTCAGCGTCAAAACCATCAGTACCCATAAGCGCGCTATCATGCGCAAGCTGGGCATGAAAAATAACAGCGAGTTTTATCAGTACACGCTGGCAGATCCTCTGCGCCGTTGAGCGGGAAGTAAAAAGCTGCCTTCAGCGAAGGCGGCTTGGGGTGGTTGACAAACTCATATTCAAACATCAGGTCGCGTTCAGGCCATTGAATAGCTGCAGAGGCCGCCTTCTGTGAAGGCGACTTCGATGATGCGCTGCAGGAGCTACTCGGCCTTCGCCTGCAGCAGGCTGGAGATCAGAACGCAGCCGCATTAATGCCCGTGAAACGCAATCGGCACCTCTCTATATTTAAATAAAAAATGACCTTCGGCGATGACGTTCTGCAAAATAACGTATTTTCTCCTCGCCCAGCAAAGAGAAGCGTAACCGAATCATTTTCCTGCCGAATGTCTGAAAACTGGCGGTCCAAAAATTGCAGCTTATTCCCCTGATGAGACAAAACCATTGTTACAATAAAGATGCCATATTGTATTGATTTACTTTTTTATTATGTAGCAGCTCCTTATTATAAATAGCAAAAAAAACATGAATTTGCTTTGGCATCTAAATATTCCCTCAACAAAAAATATTTTTACCCCGCACTTTAGGACCTGTAGTTTCTGCTTTTCAGATGCATTTACATACAATACATAAGATTACAATCTTAAATAAATTAGAATTATTAGAAACATACAGAGCCTGAACTGAATATACACATAGTTAATAACGATCAAACGCTCGACCATTGATTGGATATAGCTATCAATATGACGATATTGATCGCTATTGACGATAACACTTACTCATAGGTAATATTCGCCATACCCGGTAAAATTATTTAGCCTGATACAGATTTATTTAAGTCAGCCGGGAATATTTAAAATAAAAAATATAACGTGGTTTTATAAGTGGGGAGGAGGGGCGACCAATATCTGAATAAATATGATAACGCCAGTGATTACTCATCAGAACGGATAGATCATTAATATAAACTTAAATATACCTTCAGGGTCTGGTTCGGACTGTAGCTCGGGAAATAAATATATATTTACGCCGGGGTATTTTTATTGCTTTTTGTGGTTCGTTACTTCATCAACTAAGGAGAGTTATATGTTTAAATCAAAAATTGCCATGCTGGCTGTGACTTCAGCTGTATCATTTTTATCGCTGCCAGCACTGGCGGCTGAAAGTGCCCAGGTCAACGTAAAGGGCACTTTGGTTCCAACAGCATGTAATATTAATATTAGCGGTATTGCTGATTTTGGGTCGATCGTTGTTGCTGATATAGCGACTGATGGTGCTCTGGGATCGAAAACCGTTAACTATAGCATCGCATGCAATGGGAAGACCTCCGTAGCCTTTTCAGCTCAGGCTGATGAGCCAACAGACAATGTGATGCAGGGTTCACTGGGTCAGGACAATAATACCAGCATAGGATATTATACTATCAACACAGGTACTCATGCTGATGTGGATGGTGAATCAAGAGTTGTTTTGGCATCACTAAATAATGGTACAACCTGGCTCAGTACAATAGCTGATACCTCTTTCCAAAATCTACGGCTCAATGGTTCTTCCCTGACTACATGGGGTACTGTCGTCTCTGATCAGAGTTCAAACGGAACACCATCCACGTTCTCTAATGTGAATGGTACTCTTAATATTTCTGCCTTTGTTAATAAGGCTCTGACAGACACACTGACAGATAAATTGGCTTTTGAAACTAATACCACCCTGACCCTGCAGTACCTGTAATTTAACTCCTACATCCGGCAATATTCTGTCGGATGTACTCCTGCCTGGCTGACAGTAAATAACTTTCAGTGTAGCCCGTTATTCCCGCATATTATGTGTTGAGTGTTTCTGCAAGGTTTATATAATGAAAAACAAAATTTATTTTTCTTATTATAAAAAAATACCTGAATCAAACTCCGTTACTGTTGCGGCTCAGGATTTCATTAAAGGCATACGGTCAGACCTGAGCGCTTTAATAAGTACGTTACCCTGCTTTCTTATCTTTTCCGTCATGGCATTTTTCCCGCTTCCGTCCCCCGCCTCGGGAGTCCTACCGGAAACCACCGTGTTGGTAATTGATGAAATACAGAAAGGTGGGAGCATTAATGTGAAAAACACCGAAAACGTACCGGTGTTGCTGTATACAAAAGTGGTCGACCTCCCCGATGACCCAACCCCAAAACTGATTGTTACCCAGCCGGTAGCACGCCTGGAGCCGGGACAATCACAGCGCGTGCGTTTCGTGCTTAGTAACGACGGCCCATTACAGCATGAACACATCAAACGCGTCCATTTTGAAGGCGTGGCGGAACAGACCGCCAGTGGCAGCCAAATATCTGTCACCGTGCGCCACGATTTACCGGTGATTATCGTACCGAAGAAGCTGACCGCACAACGGAAAATGTGGAACGATCTGAACTGGTCCGTGAATGGTGAAACGCTGAAAGTGACCAATACCGGTAAGCACGTGGTGCGCCTGAGGCCGCAGCTGAGGCTGCTGCCTGTCGGAACCGCGCTGTCCCTCAGCAAAAGCTACATTCTGCCGGGTGAGACGCTAACCGTCATCGTCCCTGCCGGGACCAGTCTCAGCGAGCGGCGGCAGGTTGAATTTTCGCCGGTCACCCGCTATGGATTTGATGCGGGTCTGCAAAAAGCCAGCCTGTCAGAGAGATAACATTCATCATGAAACCATGTCCCCCTCTCTTTCCAGGAATCGTTATCTTACTGGCCTGCTGTGGTTCGTTTCATTCCGCACAGGCTGCTGTAACGGCAGACAATATTACCCACTTCAGTGAAGGCCGGTTGAAAGCGCTAGGGATTGACCCGGGCGCAGCAGCCTATTTTGCACGGGGTGGACGTTTCTCTCCCGGTACCACGGAAGCCGAGTTGCAGGTTAACGGGCGTTCACTGGGGGTACAGAAGCTGACTTTTGGACCCGATGGTAAGCTGTGCGCGGATGAAGCCTTCTTCAGCTCCGCCGGTATTCACCTGCCGTCTCCGCTGCCGCAGAAAGAAACGGAAGACGGCGGCTGCCCGGCGCTATCGCAGGTTTGGCCTTCCGCCAACGTCTCCCTGCTGCCGGCTTCCCAGGAAGTGAGCGTGGTGGTACCACCTGAATCCATCATCCGGGAAAATGACCTGCCGCACTTTCGACAAGGAGGAAGCGCCGCACTTCTGAACTATTCGGCTTACCGCTCACATTTTGAGTCATACGGTAACCGTTCTGACTTCAGCTATCTGAATCTGGAAAGCGGTTTTAATGCCGGTGACTGGATGGTCCGTAGTGCGCATAACCTGAGTCAGGGTAGCACCGGTAGAACGAATATTGATACTCCCTATATCTATGCGCAAAGAACTCTGGTGGGTAGAAAACAGCTGCTTCAGGCGGGACAGATAAATTTCTCAAACCCGCTGCTATCTGGCGCACCGCTTGATGGCATACAGCTTGTCCCTCAGGCCGCCCTGAATCGTCAGGGAAGCGGCGCGCAGGTCAGCGGTATTGCCCGGGCAGACCAGTCGCGCGTAGAGGTGCGGCAGAACAGTATTCAGATTTATTCCACTTTGGTCCCCGCTGGCCCCTTTACGCTGACGGACATTCCGTTGCTGAACAACACTAGTGACCTGCAGCTAACGGTGACCGGCCCGGACGGCCGACAGGAAAATTTTACCGTGCCGGCAGCGGCGGCCCGGCGCCTGGTGCCCCAGGCACCGGAGAACTGGTCGCTGGCGCTAGGGCTTCTACGTACCAACAGCACCGAGGCGGACTATGAACGGCCGTGGGTAGCGAGTCTGTCAGACGGCTGGGGACTGTCGAACAAAGTTCTTCTGGAAGCCGGCGCGATAGCGGCTCCGGATTATATGAATGGTGGTACGGGGATGACCGTCAGTCTTCGGCCTGAACTGGTACTGAGGATGTCCGGGGCGCTGAGTCAGGACCGTAATCATGACCAGAAAGGCACCAAAGGCTCCATACAGGCCAATCTGAGTGCCCCGCTGAATTTCAGTTTTGGCGGTAACGTCACTCTGTATTCCCCCGGCTACCGAGAACTGGTAGATGCTTACACCACCACAGACAGTCTATACAGCCGCACCAGCACCGGTCTGTCGATCGGCTGGAACCATGCGCTGGTCGGCAGCGTCTCACTTTCCGCCAGCCAGACTCGCCAGGGCGATAACGGCGCGGACACCCGTTATCTGATGGCGGCCTGGAACCGGAAAATCGGTGTGGTAAATACCTCGGTCAACTGGCATCACCAGAGCCGCAGTGTGCGCAGCTGCAGTACCGTTTACCGGTGCAGCAACAGCGATCGTGACAGTCTGTATATCAATCTCAGTTTTCCACTGGGTGCTTATCAACTCCGCAGCTATTACCGTAATACGCAGGGTTCGGCGGTGGCCGGTCTGCAGTCCGGCGGCGATCTGACGGAGAACAGCAGCTGGTCGCTATCCGTTGAGCGCAGCCTGCAAGAGCAGCAGTACAGCATCCTGTCGGGTAATGTGAACGGCAACATGCACTACACGACAGCAGGGCTATATGGCTACGTGGCGGGAAATGACGTGCGCAATTATTCCGGCACCCTGTCAGGCAGCATCGTGGCCCATAAGGAAGGCGTGATGTTTTCGCCATACAAGGTTAGTGACACCTTCGGCGTGGTGGCGGTGAAACCGGCCATCAGCGGGGTGGAATTTAACACTCCGCAGGGGAAAGTCTGGACCGACTGGAGGGGTAAGGCAGTGGTACCGGGCCTGCCGGCTTATGCTCCCGGGCGAATTGAGCTGAATACCGAAAGACTACCGGAAAATACTGACGTCAGTAACGGCCTGCAGCAGGTGATTGCCGGACATGGCGCAGTGACGGATACGCACTTTATCCTGCAGCAGACGCGTAACGGGCTGTTGACGGTGAAACTGGCAGACGGCACGCCGCTGCCGAAGGGAAGCACCATCACCACCGAGGACGGCAGCTATGTCACCACGGCAATAGATGCAGGGACGGTATTTGTCACCGATCTGAATGACAAGCGTCCGCTGAGGGCGCGCTGGCAAGAGAAGAGCTGCCGGCTGGAGTATACCGTAGCGGAGAAGGCGCAGAAGGGTGTGGCTTATGAAAACATCAGCGCGACGTGCAGCTAAATCGAGAAAGAAGATGAGAAAGAAAATTAGCAGGACAGCATATGGAATCGCCCTACCTGCATTGCTGTGGCTGACAGCCACGCAGGCCATGGCGCAGGAGTGTCAGGTGCTGGTGTCACGCCCGGAGATACAGCTGGGCAGCCAACCCCCTGCGGTAGACGGCAAGGCGCAGTTTGCGCAGCAGATGCTGACGGTAACGGCGACCTGTAGTGGCGAAGGCGCGGTGAGCCTGTTGGTTGATGGTACACCGGATGAAAGTGGTAAATACTTTCGCTTCGGCGAAAGGGGGCGGATGGCGCTGAAACTGCTGTCGGCACAGTATAACAGAGCAGATACGGCGCTAACGGTAATATCAGCGGAGCGGGGTGAGCGGCAGTTCAGACCAGGCCAGGCGGAACGGCTATCGGCGGGCAATCAGCTGACAGTGCGAAAAGCTACAGGTGACGACAGCAGCAGCCAGCAGCTTACGTTACAGATGCAGCTTGATTTTCCGGCGTCGAATAACGAGGGTCGGATGCGTGACCGGATGGAAATGCGCGGGCAACTGCGGTTTGAGGCAGTACAAACGGCGCCGCCGCCTTAGAGATCCGCCAAAAAATGAAGCGTTTCAGAACAGGTATAAAAAGGCAGATCTGACGATCTGCCTTTTGTTTTTCTGCCAGTGCGCCTGGCGCGTTAAATGTCGATATTCGCCGCTTTCAGCGCATTCTCTTCGATAAACGCGCGACGAGGCTCAACCGCATCACCCATCAGCGTGGTAAACAGCTGATCGGCCGCAATCGCATCCTTCACCGTAACGCGCAGCATGCGGCGGCTGTCCGGGTCCATTGTGGTTTCCCACAGCTGTTCCGGGTTCATCTCACCCAGGCCTTTGTAACGCTGTACGGAAAGACCACGGCGCGACTCTTTCACCAGCCAGTCCATCGCCTGCTCAAAGTTAGCGATCGGCTGACGGCGTTCGCCACGTTCGATAAAGGCGTCTTCTTCGATCAGCCCGCGCAGCTTCTCGCCCAGCGCACAGATTTTGCGATATTCGCCGCCGAAGACAAATTCGCTATCCAGTGGATAATCGGTGTCTACGCCGTGCGTACGGATCCGCACTACCGGTTCAAAGATGTGCAGCTCGCGGTTTTCGCGTACTACGCCAGCATAGGTGCTGCCGTGCTGCTCATTTTCGTTCAGGCGAACCACCAGCTCCTCAATCCACTGACGTACCGGCGCCTCCGCAGAGATATCGCTCAGCGTCGGGTGGTAAATCAGCGAATTTAACAGCGCCAGCGGATAACGGCGTTCCATACGCTTGATCATCTTACGCGCGCTGTTGAACTCGGCTACCAGGCTTTCCAGCTGCTCGCCGCCCAGTGCAGGCGCGTGCGCGTTGGTGTGCAGCGTCGCGCCATCCAGCGCAATGGCGATCTGATACTGATCCATCGCCTCATCGTCTTTGATGTACTGCTCCTGCTTGCCTTTTTTCACTTTATACAGCGGCGGCTGGGCAATATAAACGTGACCGCGCTCGATGATTTCCGGCATCTGACGATAGAAGAACGTCAGCAGCAGCGTACGGATGTGCGAACCATCTACGTCAGCATCGGTCATGATGATAATGCTGTGATAGCGCAGCTTGTCCGGGTTGTATTCATCACGGCCAATACCGCAGCCCAGCGCGGTAATCAGCGTGGCGACTTCCTGCGAAGCAAGCATCTTGTCGAAGCGCGCTTTCTCCACGTTCAGGATTTTTCCTTTCAGCGGCAGAATCGCCTGGTTTTTACGGTTGCGGCCCTGCTTGGCGGAACCGCCTGCAGAATCCCCTTCCACCAGATAAATTTCAGACAGCGCCGGATCGCGTTCCTGACAGTCCGCCAGTTTGCCCGGCAGGCCAGCCAAATCCAGCGCGCCTTTACGACGGGTCATTTCACGCGCGCGGCGAGCCGCTTCACGAGCGCGGGCCGCATCGATAATTTTACCGACCACGATTTTAGCGTCGCCCGGATTTTCCAGCAGGTACTCTGCCAGCAGTTCGTTCATCTGCTGCTCTACCGCAGATTTCACTTCGGAAGAAACCAGCTTGTCTTTGGTCTGCGAAGAGAATTTTGGATCCGGCACTTTCACCGAAACCACTGCAATCAGGCCTTCACGCGCATCGTCACCGGTGGCGCTGACTTTGGCTTTCTTGCTGTAGCCTTCTTTATCCATATAGGCGTTCAGGGTACGCGTCATAGCGGCACGGAAGCCGGCCAGGTGCGTACCACCGTCGCGCTGCGGGATGTTGTTGGTGAAGCAGTAGATGTTTTCCTGGAAACCATCGTTCCACTGCAGCGCCACTTCCACGCCGATGCCGTCTTTCTCGGTCGAGAAATAGAACACGTTTGGATGAATAGGCGTTTTGTTTTTGTTCAGGTACTCAACGAACGCTTTAATGCCGCCTTCGTAGTGGTAGTGATCTTTCTTGTCGTCGCGCTTGTCTTCCAGCTTGATAGAAACGCCGGAGTTCAGGAAGGAGAGTTCACGCAGGCGCTTCGCCAGGATCTCATATTCAAAGTCGGTCACGTTGGTAAAGGTTTCGTGGCTTGGCCAGAAACGCACGCGGGTACCGGTCAGATCCGTTTCACCCGTGACGTGCAGCGGTGCCTGAGGCACGCCGTGCACGTAGATCTGCTGGTGAACTTTGCCTTCGCGACGAATGGTCAGCTCCAGCTTTTCCGACAGGGCGTTAACGACGGAAACGCCCACGCCATGCAGACCGCCGGACACTTTATAAGAGTTGTCATCGAACTTACCGCCTGCGTGCAGCACGGTCATGATCACTTCTGCCGCGGAAACGCCTTCTTCTTCGTGGATACCGGTAGGAATGCCGCGGCCATCATCCTGTACGGAAACGGAGTTATCCGCGTGGATGGTGACAAGAATATCTTTACAGTGGCCGGCGAGGGCTTCGTCAATGGCGTTGTCCACAACCTCGAATACCATATGGTGTAGACCGGTGCCGTCATCCGTATCGCCGATATACATACCCGGGCGCTTGCGTACCGCATCCAGCCCTTTCAGAACTTTGATACTTGAGGAGTCATAAGAATTCGACATCAACGTTTCTCGCTCGTTTAATCTTCAGGTTGAACTGCTATTTTACCCTGTTCCACGTGGAACATCTTGCCCTTTTCGTCAGCCATATCGAATACATGATCGGCACTGATAGCGCTGACAAAAACCTGGGCTTGCGTCGCTTTCAGCCGCGAGGCCAGCAGGTGGCGTCGCGTGTCATCGAGCTCGGAGGCAAAGTCATCTATCAGATACAGGCAGCGTCGCCCGTTCTGTCGGGTAAGAAACTCACCCTGCGCCAGTCTCAGGGCGCACATCAGCAGCTTTAACTGGCCGCGTGACAATAAATCTTCTACCGGCGTGCCGTCAGCGCGAATGCGAAAATCCGCCTTATGCGGGCCGCTGGCGGTATAGGTTAACGCGCGATCGCGCTCAAACTGGCGCTCCAGCAGCTCAGCGTAGTCGGTCTCTTTATCCCAGCCGCGCTGGAAAGAGAAGTTCAGCGCAAACTCCGGCAGAAACTGCGCGCAGGTTGTGTTGATATCTTCGGCAATAGCTTCGCTGTAGGCCGCACGCCATGCGCTTATCTGCTCCGCCAGCGGGGCCAGCTCCTGATCCCAGGCGCGGATTTGCTGATAGCGCGTTACCTGGCGTAACGCCGCGTTGCGCTGCTTCAGCAGCCTGCGCAGATTGCTCCATGCCGTAAAGAAGCCCGGTTCGTTATGAAAACAGCCCCAGTCAACGTAGGCGCGACGGTATTTCGGGCCGCCGTTAAGCAGGGTAAACCCTTCCGGCGTAATCAGCTGCATCGGCAACAGCTGCGCAAGCTCCGCCACCTTATGGCCGTCGCTGCCGTCAATGCGTACCTTGCTGTCGCCCGCGCGGTTTTTGGTCAGGCCAACGGTCGTTTCGCGCTCGGCACCTTCAATGCGACCGTGCAGCACAAAAGCGTCCTGCTCGTGACGAATGACGCGGCCAGCCTGCAAACTGCGGAAGGCCCGGCCGTGGCCCAGCGTGTAGATGGCTTCCAGCACGCTGGTTTTACCGCTGCCGTTAGCGCCTACCAGAAAGTTGAAGCCTGGCGCCAGGGCCAGATCGGCGTTTTCGATGTTGCGAAAATCTTTGATAAGCAGGCGGGTTAAAGCCATAGGTGGAGTCATTCCGCAGACAGTAAATCAAATAAAACGGTAGCCGTTGATAAAACAGGCCAGGGCGTCAACGGCACAGCCAGTTTGTGTAGGGTCAGCACGCAGCCACCGCAGCGTACTTAAGCACGTGAGAATGGCGAGTTCTGCCCGAACGCAAACTGGCAAGTAAGTAGCCCGATAAAGATCACACTACAGGCGCATTGGCATCACGACATAGGCCGCACTCTGGCTGGCCGCGTCTTCAATCTGCACGCTGGAAACGGAGTCGGTGAGCAGCAAACGCACGTTTTCGCACTTCAGCGCGTTAAGCACGTCCAGCACGTAGCTGACGTTAAAGCCGATTTCCAGATCGGTGCCGCCGTAGGAGACATCCAGAATCTCTTCCGCCTCTTCCTGTTCAGGGTTGTTAGCGGTGATTTTCAGCTGATTTTCGCTGATATAGAGGCGAACGCCACGAAACTTCTCATTCGACAAAATGGCGGCGCGGGCAAATGCCTGCTTCAGCAGATCGCAGCCGGCATCCAGCGTTTTGTCCGGATTTTTGGGCAGGACGCGACGATAGTCAGGGAAGCGACCGTCCACCAGCTTGGAGGTAAAGATAAAGTCGCCCACGTGCGCGCGAATGTTATTACTGCCAATCTGCACCTGCAGCGGGGTATCGCCGCCGTCCAGCAGACGCACCAGTTCGATAACGCCTTTACGCGGCACGATCACCGAGTGGTTTGGCAGCGCCTGGCCCACCGGCATAGAGCAAACCGCCAGACGGTGCCCGTCGGTGGCAACGGTACGTAACTCTTCGCCTTCGGTCTCAAACAGCATACCGTTCAGATAGTAACGTACGTCCTGATGCGCCATTGAAAACTGGGTCGCCTCAATAAGGCGCTTCATCGTTGCCTGCGGTAGCGTAAATTCGACTTCGCTTTGCCAGTCGTCCAGGTTCGGGAAGTCGCTGGCGGGCAGCGTGGAAAGCGAGAAACGGCTGCGGCCGGAGCGCACCAGCATTCTTTCGCCTTCCAGGATGACGGTAATCTCCGCGCCTTCGGGCAGGCCACGGCAGATATCAAAAAATTTGCGAGCGGGGACGGTTGTCGCACCCGGTTCGTGATCCTGCGTCAGCGCGACGCGGGCCACCATCTCCATTTCCAGGTCCGTACCGGTCAGCAGCAGGCTGCCGTCGTTAACCTGTAAAAGAAGGTTGCCAAGAATAGGCAGAGTCGGACGGCCGCCCAGCGGGCTGCTGACCTGTTGTAAGGGCTTGAGTAAATGCTCACGTTCTACAATAAATTTCATAGCGTCAGGAAGATAATGTTCTGATTAGATTTGAGAAATCTTCTTTAATATCGTGACT
>Ga0153980_1000212_pt1 | contig 29237 bp, 25 predicted proteins | sample TSGA064MetaG_FD_104722 | JGI IMG/M metagenome (GOLD analysis project Ga0153980, IMG submission 104722) | Attine ant fungus gardens microbial communities from Georgia, USA - TSGA064 MetaG | ecosystem: Host-associated > Fungi > Mycelium > Unclassified | place: USA: Georgia, Magnolia Springs State... | reverse complement strand
CCGCCTCCAAAATGCGTAAATCGCAGGAACGCATGGCGGCCAGCCGTCCTTATGCAGAGACCATGCGCAAAGTGATTGGTCACATTGCGTTAGGTAATCTGGAATACAAGCACCCTTACCTGGCGGAGCGCGACGTTAAGCGCGTCGGCTACCTGGTCGTGTCTACCGACCGCGGGCTTTGTGGTGGTTTGAACATTAACCTGTTCAAAAGAGTGCTGGCTGATATGAAAGGCTGGGCAGATAAAGGCGTCGAGAGCGATCTGGCGATTATCGGCTCCAAAGGTCTCTCATTTTTCGGCGCTGTCGGCGGCAACGTGGTTGCTCAGGTAACGGGTATGGGCGACAAGCCTTCCCTGTCTGATCTGATCGGCCCGGTAAAAGTTATGCTGCAGGCTTACGACGAAGGTCGTATCGACAAGCTTTTTGTCGTCAGCAACAAATTTATCAACACCATGTCCCAGTCACCACAGATCAACCAGCTGCTGCCGTTACCGCCAGCCGCGGAAGATGAAGGCGTGGTGAAGAAAAGCACCTGGGATTACCTGTACGAACCGGATCCGAAAGCGCTGCTGGACACGTTACTGCGCCGCTACGTCGAGTCTCAGGTTTACCAGGGTGTTGTGGAAAACCTGGCCAGCGAGCAGGCCGCGCGTATGGTGGCGATGAAAGCTGCGACCGACAACGGCGGAAACCTGATCAAAGAGCTGCAGTTGGTATACAACAAAGCTCGTCAGGCCAGCATCACCCAGGAACTTACCGAGATTGTCGGTGGAGCCTCCGCGGTTTAACCAGGTTTAATGAATTAGGTAGAGGATTCAAGATGGCTACTGGAAAAATTGTCCAGGTAATCGGCGCCGTTGTTGACGTCGAATTTCCTCAGGACGCAGTACCACAAGTGTACAGCGCGCTTGAGACTAAAAATGGTGATACTCGTCTGGTGCTGGAAGTACAGCAGCAGCTGGGTGGTGGCGTGGTTCGCGCTATCGCAATGGGTTCTTCCGACGGCCTGAAGCGCGGTCTGGAAGTCGTTGACCTTGCGCACCCAATCGAAGTGCCAGTAGGGACTGCAACGCTTGGCCGTATCATGAACGTGCTGGGCGAGCCAATCGACATGAAAGGCGACATCGGCGAAGAAGAGCGTTGGGCGATCCACCGTTCTGCACCTTCATACGAAGACCAGTCCAACTCTCAGGAGCTGCTGGAAACCGGTATCAAGGTAATCGACCTGATGTGTCCGTTCGCGAAGGGCGGTAAAGTTGGTCTGTTCGGCGGCGCGGGTGTAGGTAAAACCGTAAACATGATGGAGCTGATCCGTAACATCGCGGCTGAGCACTCAGGTTTCTCCGTATTTGCCGGTGTGGGCGAGCGTACCCGTGAAGGTAACGACTTCTACCACGAGATGACCGATTCAAACGTTATCGATAAAGTATCTCTGGTCTACGGCCAGATGAACGAGCCACCAGGAAACCGTCTGCGCGTTGCGCTGACCGGCCTGACCATGGCGGAAAAATTCCGTGATGAAGGCCGTGACGTTCTGCTGTTCATCGATAACATCTACCGTTACACCCTGGCCGGTACGGAAGTTTCCGCACTGCTGGGTCGTATGCCATCCGCGGTAGGCTACCAGCCAACGCTGGCGGAAGAGATGGGCGTTCTGCAGGAACGTATCACCTCTACCAAAACCGGTTCTATCACCTCCGTACAGGCCGTTTACGTTCCTGCGGATGACTTGACTGACCCATCTCCAGCCACCACCTTTGCTCACTTAGACGCAACCGTGGTACTGAGCCGTCAGATCGCGTCTCTGGGTATCTACCCGGCGGTTGATCCACTGGATTCTACCAGCCGTCAGCTGGATCCGCTGGTTGTTGGTCAGGAACACTACGACGTTGCTCGTGGCGTGCAGTCTCTGCTGCAGCGTTACCAGGAACTGAAAGACATCATCGCTATCCTCGGGATGGACGAGCTGTCTGAAGACGACAAGCTGGTGGTTGCTCGCTCTCGTAAGATGCAGCGCTTCCTGTCTCAGCCGTTCTTCGTGGCAGAAGTCTTCACCGGTTCTCCGGGCAAGTACGTGTCGCTGAAAGATACTATCCGTGGCTTTAAAGGCATCATGGACGGTGAATTCGACCATCTGCCAGAGCAGGCTTTCTACATGGTTGGTTCCATCGAAGAAGCCGTGGAAAAAGCGAAGAAACTGTAACGGTTTCCCGGGAGGTTAATTATGGCTATGACTTTTCACCTGGACGTGGTCAGTGCAGAACAGCAGATGTTCTCCGGCACTGTGCAGCGAATTCAGGTGTCAGGTAGCGAAGGCGAGCTGGGTATCCATCCTGGTCACGCCCCGCTGCTGACCGCCATTAAACCTGGTATGGTTCGCATCGTAAAAGAGCAGGGCGACGAAGAGTATATTTATCTCTCCGGCGGCATGCTGGAAGTACAGCCAGGCGCGGCTACCGTGCTGGCTGATACGGCGATCCGCGGTACTGACCTTGATGAGGCCCGTGCAATGGAAGCGAAACGCAAAGCCGAAGAGCATATGAATGGCTCGCATGGCGATGTGGACTTTGCTGCCGCGTCGGCTGAACTGGCTAAAGCGATCGCCAAACTGCGCGTGATCGAGTTGACCAAAAAAGCGATGTAATTCAGGTTTAAGCAAGAATGCCAGTCAGGAAACTGCCTGGCATTTTTTATTTTTGCGGCAACAGAAAGCCGTGCTCTCGTGGTTATCCTGATTAGACTTCTATTTAATGTTGTAATTAAACTGTTTATCCTTTCATCAGTTAGCGATAAAGCAGGGAAAACAGCAGCGCTAAAAGCACCACGGCGGTTACGGCCAGCGCCAGAAAAACCACTCCCTTTAACCTGCTAACTGGCGGCTGTACCTGCAAGGGTACTGCGGTTTGGGTTTTTGGCGTCAGAAAAACGTAGCCTTTACCAGGGATGGTTTTGATGCAGCTTTTCATGTTCATTGCGGCCAGGTCGCGACGTATTTTATAAACCAGCTGGGTAAGATTGGCATCATCAACCGTTGCCGCGCGATTTTCCCAGATATTCTCAATAATGGTTCGTTTAGGCAGTTCTTCATCAGCATGGCGAATAAAGTAGCTCAGTAAACGTTTCTCTTTTTCACTTATTGTTAAAGTAACATTGCCATTCATTAAAATATTTTCCTCTTCTGAAAGGAAAGTATTATTACCAAGATAAATATTACTGCTCATTATTTTCCTGCCTTCGCTAATTTTTTAATGTCGGATAAAAGCGCTCCTTCGCCTGTATCGGCAAGAAGGCGCTTATGGTCATTAATATTCTTGTTGATATGAAGCTTGTTTTTAATATCGGCATGCTTTGCTTTGTTCTGTCGATTCTTATTGTGGCGGGAATATATCAGCAGCAGCCTCAGAATTAAGCGCTAATTATTGCAATGCGGCACGCATTTTTTACTGCGGACAGCCCGCAGAGCCGCAGCCGCACAGGCGTTGTGGCGTTTGCCATCGTTAGTCTGTACATCCACATCCTGAAAGCTGTTTATCCATGATTGATAAAAAATGCGTCCTCAATGCAGCCTTAATTATAACTATATTTAAAGCCGCAACTTATGAGTCACAACTATACGGCTTTTCATACAGCGTAAATTTTGAATAATTTTTATTTAATGGATAATCCTGCTTGCTAAACATTATTCTTTATTTGTGACTGGCGAGCGTAACGGTATCAGGTAAAAGTGACTTCGCCTTCAGGGTAATCCCGTGATGAGCATTTCACTATAACTTCTATCTGATAAGGATTTACCATGAGTAAATTGATTCAAAAGGATACCTACACCGAGCAGTCGTATACGATGGATGGCTTTGATCCCAAAACCAATACATCTGAATACAGCTATACCTCTGGCCGTGTAGCTCAACGCGTATACAACAAATATAATACAGCGGGTAAACCTAAACTGTTTGGTTACTACACTGACTGGGCCCATTACGATCAGCGTCAGACTGATAATAACGGCGCTCTTGCTAAAGATCTGCGTGGTCGCGGTATCGATATCACCAAACTGGACCCAACCGCTTACGATAAAATCATTTTTGGCTTTACCGGCATCGTGGGTGATAAAGGTGCCAATAAGCAAAAAATCGATCAGGCAGCGGCCTGGACCGGTAAGAAAACGAATGAGATGACCATTCTGGATCCGTGGGGCGACTGCCAGTCTTACGTTAACTGCGGCTACTCTGGCTGGAAAGCCTTTGGTTTTGGCCCTGGTACTACTTATCCTGCCGATGGCCAGGGAGACTGCTTCTATCAGGATAACCCTAACCTGCAGGGTGTGCTGGGCGCGATGCGTGACCTGCAGAAAAAAGCAGCCTCACAGGGCCACGATCTGAAGCTCTCTTTCAGCCTGGGCGGCTGGACCATGAGCGAAGCGTTCCACGAACTGGCCAAAAGCCAGAGCGCCATTGATACGCTGGTAGCCAGCATTATCGATTTCATGCAGCGCTTCCCAATGTTCTCTGAAATCGATATCGACTGGGAATATCCAAACGCAGCCGGTGCCGGTAATCCTTACGGCCCGGAAGATAGCGCCAACTACGTTAAGCTGATGGATAGCCTGAACAAAGCGCTACAGGCTAATAGCCTGAGCCATGTAAAAATCAGCATCGCGGCTTCAGCCAATATCGATGTACTGAAGTACTCCAATATCAAAGAGCTGATTTCAGCCGGTCTTTACGGCATCAACCTGATGACCTATGACTTCTTTGGTACGCCATGGGCAGACGGTCTGGGCCATCATACCAATCTGTACAAAACGCCACACTCTACCTATAGCCTGGAAGAAGCGGTTGAGTATCTGCTGGAACTGGGTGTGGATCCTGAAGCGATTAACATTGGTTATGTAGGTTACTCACGTAGCGCCAAAGGCAGCGACATTAGTTCGTTCTCACCATTAAAAGGTTCTTACGACGGCAGCGGCACTACCGTAGGTACTTTTGAGTCCGGCTGTGTTGAATGGTATGACGTGATTAACAACTACCTGGATCTGGAAAACCAGTGTGGTCGTAACGGCTATAACGTCTATACCGATGACGTCGCCTGTGCGGACTATCTGTACAGCCCAACATCTAAGGTTTTCCACTCTATTGATACTCCGCGTACCGTACGTGAAAAAGCACGTTACGTTATCGAAAAAGGCCTGGGCGGTCTGTTCACCTGGACTATCGATAACGATAACGGCCTGCTGGTAAACGCGGGTCGCGAAGGGATGGGTTGCCCAATTGTTCAGCAGAACATCGATATGGCCCCTTTCTACTTTAAAGGCATCAACATTGATGGCGAAACGCCAGTTGACCCCGTAGAACCAGTTGACCCGGTAGAACCAGTTGACCCGGTAGAACCAGTTGACCCAGTTAACCCGGTAGACCCAGTTAACCCGGTAGATCCAGTTAATCCGGTAGATCCAGGTGAAGATAAAGTAGGTCCTGAAGCCGTTATCACCATGAAAGTGCCCAATGGCTGCAAGCTGGTGTTCAGCGCTATAAATTCAGCTAACGCAGTCAAATACGATTGGTCTGCAACCAGCAGTATCCAGCTAAGCGCGCCGCAGTCTGAAGAGACGGAAGCGCAAATGCCAACGGTTTCTGCCGATTCTGTTGCCAGAGTAGATCTCACTGTTACCGATGCAAAAGGCAACAGCAGTAGCTCCTCGTATGCGTTCTGGATTGCTACGGAATGGCACCCGGTTACACCGGCAGAGCCTTCTGACTACGCTGAGTGGAGCGCAACGGAAATTTATGTAGAAAACGACAAAGTTTCATACAAAGGCGTTAACTACATTGCCCGCTTCTGGAACAAAGGAAGCGAGCCAGGTCTGGAAGAAACCACCGGCCAGTACGGCAAGCCATGGTCAGTGCTGTAACGGATTTAGGGTAATCGATTGATACCACCAAAGAGTGTCTTCTTAGAAGACGCTCTTTATTTTATCTTGTATGGCGAACGGTAATGAACGTTTCTCAAAATGGTATTGGCTTTATAAAAGCCACAAGAGGATTCCAGCCAAAAGCTTATCTGAATGCGTCGGGACTATGGGCTATTGGTTACGGACATAAAAACAATATTGCAGCTGGTGATGTTATTACGCCAGAAGAGGCAGAGGTTTTGCTGCATCAGGATATAAAAAGATGCGGTGATATTGTTAATAGCGCTGTCGATATTCCTCTCACGCAAAATCAATTTGATGCGCTTGTCTCCCTGACCCTTGATATTGGCGCAGGGAAGAGAGGGGTAAGCAGTGGCCTGGTTGAGCTGCGCAGCGGCCAGCCGTCAACGCTACTGATGTTTTTAAACCAGGGGTGTTATGCCGCGGCAGCAGAGCAGTTTGGCAGCTGGATTTATGTTAATAATATTCTGATTAAAGAGTTAATCTATCGCAGGGAGTGCGAAAAAAATATTTTTCTCCCAAAAAATAAATCGAGCATGTTTAAAAGCTGATTTATATTTATAAGGTTTACGTTATGACAGGTAATAATGAAAGTTTAGTACTGTTGAGGATGTTGACAGAAAATAATCTGATCGATTCTATGATAGTTGCCAGCGTCGGCGGCGTGGTGAATTACTTTATTCATAGCGAACTGCTGGAAAATGTTAAAGGCAAGCTAAGTTATTTTTCAAAACACGTTTTTATTTCCATGTTCACCGGATTTATTGTCGGCCTGATCTGTATTGATTTTCCCACCAGCATCACGCAAACGCTGCTGCTTGCCGCCATAGCAGGCACCAGCGGCAGTGAGGTGATCGTGGTGCTACAGAAAAAAGTCTCAGGCTGGCTGGAGAGTAAGCAGATTTGAGCGTCATAACCGTAGCCCATTCCAGAACAGTAAGGCGCAGATGAGCTTTGATGATATCATGCCAGCGCTAAGGGAAAATTCCCTGTACCAGCAGGCATTTTCCCTTTTTTGGCCCGGTAGAAAGTATTTTTGAACGGTAAAAGAAGTAGTAATTTTATCGCAAACCAGGTCTACTTTTCGCCGTAAAGGCAGATTTCAAAAACCAGGCAGGTTATCTATGTCAAACAGCGCCATGAGTGTGGTGATCCTTGCAGCAGGCAAGGGAACCCGTATGTACTCCGATCTCCCTAAAGTTCTTCATCTGTTAGCCGGTAAGCCCATGGTTCAGCACGTTATTGATGCGGCTAACGGCGTAGGGGCGGATAACGTTCATCTGGTTTATGGCCATGGCGGCGAGCTTTTGCAGTCCACCTTAACGGATCCGTCATTGAACTGGGTATTGCAGGCAGAGCAGCTGGGCACCGGCCACGCAATGCAGCAGGCCGCGCCTTACTTTGCCGATGGCGAAGATATCCTGATGCTATATGGCGATGTGCCTTTGATTTCCACCGAAACGCTACAGCGTCTTCGCCAGGCCAAACCCCAGGGCGGTATCGCGCTGCTGACGGTCATTCTGGATAACCCTACCGGCTACGGTCGTATTCTGCGCGAGCAGGATCAGGTGGTAGGCATCGTTGAACAAAAAGATGCCACGCCGGAACAGCTGGCCATTCGTGAAATCAACACCGGCATTCTGTTGGCCAACGGTGCCGATTTAAAACGCTGGCTAAGCAAGCTGACTAACGATAACGCCCAGGGCGAATATTACATCACGGATATTATCGCGCTGGCGCACCAGGAAGGCCGCACAACGCAAACGGTACAGCCTGCGCGCAGTTCCGAAACGGATGGCGTAAATAACCGTCTACAGCTGGCGACGCTGGAACGTATTTATCAGGCGCAGCAGGCGGAAAAGCTGCTGCTGGCTGGCGTGATGCTGAAAGATCCCGCCCGTTTCGATCTGCGTGGCGAACTCACGCACGGTCGTGATGTAGAGATCGACACCAACGTCATTATTGAAGGCAAAGTTCATCTTGGCGCTCGGGTAAAAATTGGCAGCGGCTGCGTGTTGAAAAACTGCACCATCGGCGACGACTGCGAAATCAGCCCGTATAGCGTGCTGGAAAACGCCGTGCTGGCGACAGCCTGCACCGTCGGCCCGTTTGCTCGTCTGCGGCCGGGCAGCTCCCTTGCCGAGGGCGCGCACGTCGGTAACTTTGTTGAAATGAAAAAAGCCTCGCTGGGCAAAGGCTCTAAAGCGGGTCATCTGAGCTATCTGGGCGATGCGGAAATTGGTGCCAACGTGAATATCGGTGCCGGCACCATCACCTGTAACTATGACGGCGTAAATAAATCGCTGACGGTAATCGGCGACGATGTGTTTGTCGGTTCAGATACGCAGCTGGTGGCGCCGGTATCGGTCGCGGCAGGCACGACCATTGCGGCCGGCACCACGGTCATGAAAGATATCCCGGCTAAAGGTTTGGCCTACAATCGTAAAGATCAGAATCTGAAAACCGACTGGCAGCGGCCAGCAAAGAAAAAATAATTTTACGGGCGGCGAAGATCGCCCGACAGCAGTAAGGGATGCTGGTCATCCCACATAAAAATAACCCCACTCTCTACAAGGCTCGGGGCACCGGAAATAACCGGAACAAACAGGCAAAAGACTAAGTTAATGGCCAAGGCCATAACGTCAGGAATACAACTATGTGTGGAATTGTTGGTGCAGTAGCGCAACGTGATATCGCAGAAATCCTGTTAGAGGGATTACGTCGCCTGGAGTATCGGGGTTACGACTCCGCCGGTCTGGCTGTCGTCACCTCTGAAGGCAAAATCACTCGCCTTCGCCGCTTAGGCAAGGTGCAGAAACTGGCGGAAGCGGCAGAAACTACGCCGCTGGTTGGCGGAACGGGGATCGCGCATACGCGTTGGGCAACGCACGGCGAGCCGTCAGAGGCTAACGCCCATCCTCATATCTCAGAACATATCGTTATCGTACATAACGGCATTATCGAAAACCACGAGCCGCTGCGCGAGCGGATGAAGGCGCTGGGTTACCACTTTGCTTCCGAAACGGATACGGAAGTGGTGGCGCATCTGGTGCACTGGGAGCAGAAGCAGGGCGGCGGATCGCTGCGTGAAGTGGTGCAACGCGTTATTCCTCAGCTGCGCGGCGCGTACGGCATGGTGATAATGGACAGCCGCGATCCTTCCGTGCTGGTGGCCGCGCGCTCAGGCAGCCCGCTGGTAATTGGCCGTGGCGTGGGCGAAAACTTTATCGCCTCTGACCAGCTGGCGCTGCTGCCGGTAACGCGTCGCTTTGTCTATCTGGAAGAAGGCGATATTGCAGAAGTGACCCGCCGTGACGTGACCATTTTCGACCGTCTGGGCGAGCGCGTGCAGCGCAGCGAAATCGAATCTAACGTACAGTACGATGCGGGCGATAAAGGGCTTTATCGCCACTACATGCAGAAAGAGATCTACGAGCAGCCGATGGCGATTAAAAACACCCTGAGCGGGCGTTTCAGTCACGGCGAGGTTGACCTTTCGGAGCTTGGGCCGAACGCCAGTGCGCTGCTGGCGCAGGTTGAGCATATTCAGATCGTCGCCTGCGGCACCTCTTACAACTCCGGTATGGTTTCCCGCTACTGGTTTGAAGCGCTGGCCAACGTGCCTTGTGACGTAGAGATTGCTTCTGAGTTCCGCTATCGCAAATCGGCAGTACGTAAAAACAGCCTGATGATTACGCTGTCGCAGTCCGGCGAAACAGCAGATACGCTGGCGGCGCTGCGCCTGTCAAAAGAGCTGGGCTATCTCGGCTCGCTGGCAATCTGTAACGTGGCCGGTTCTTCGCTGGTGCGCGAGTCCGATCTGGCGCTGATGACCAAGGCCGGCACGGAAATCGGCGTAGCTTCTACTAAAGCGTTTACCACCCAGCTGACCGTTTTACTGATGCTGGTAGCGAAAATTGGCCGCCTGAAGGGCGTCGATGCGCAGATCGAGCACGATATCGTGCACGGTTTACAGGCATTGCCGAGCCGCATTGAGCAGATGCTGTCCCAGGACAAGCTGATTGAAACGCTGGCGGAAGAGTTCTCTGATAAGCATCACGCGCTGTTCCTGGGCCGTGGCGATCAGTATCCGATTGCGATGGAAGGCGCGCTGAAGCTCAAAGAGATCTCCTATATCCATGCAGAAGCCTATGCGGCTGGCGAGCTGAAACATGGCCCGCTGGCGCTGATCGATGCTGAAATGCCGGTTATCGTGGTGGCACCAAACAACGAGCTGCTGGAAAAACTGAAGTCGAACATTGAAGAGGTGCGCGCGCGTGGCGGCCTGCTCTATGTGTTCGCCGACAGGGATGCCGGTTTTGTGGACAGCGAAGGCATGCGCATTATTCCACTGCCGCACGTAGAAGATATTATTGCGCCAATCTTCTATACCGTGCCGCTACAGCTGCTTTCCTACCACGTTGCGCTGATTAAAGGCACAGACGTGGATCAGCCGCGTAACCTGGCAAAATCGGTGACGGTCGAGTAACCCATAAAGTTGCTGCTCCTGTCAGTACGGCAGGTCTGACAGCGATAAAGCCCGGCTATACTCCTCAAACAAGTATACCGGGCTTTTTTTATGGCGAAATTATCGGCATTCCCTGATAGTCGTCTCCCGGCCGGAAGATAAATAAAAAAGGTAACCGCTACTAAAATCGCTACTTTTTTCAGGCGACTATAGGAAGAGATGAGATTACGTATTGTCGCTGACAATCTTCTCTACCAGAAAATCGATCAGCGCCCGGCATTTTGGCGGTAAGAAACGATCGGGATGATAGAGGATCCAGGACATACCGTAATAGGCGTTCATATAATCCCAGTCTGACAGCACCTCGGTAACAATGCCTGCGGCAAGCGCATCACGTACGGCAAACCGGGGGAAACAGCCAATGCCTAAGTGGCTAAGCACGCCTTCCAGACGCGCCTTGCTGTGGTTGGTGGCGTAGCGGCCGCGTACCTTTACGCTAATACACTCCCGCGTTTGCAGATGACGGAATTTCCAGATGTCGTCTCCGGCAACTTCGCCCAAATAGATACAGCTGTGCTGCGCCAGATCGGCGGGATGCTGCGGATAGCCGTTATCACGCAGATAATCAGCAGAGGCGCAAAGAACATGGTTCACCCGAAACAAAGGCCGCGCCGCCAGGTTTTCGGGGGGCCTGTCGGTTATACGCACAATTAAATCAACGTCGTCGCTGATAAGGTCGACGGGGCGATCCGTCAGCCTGAGCTGGATATCGACCTGCGGATAACGCTGCAAAAATTCTTCAATATGCGGCGCAATCAGCACTTTGCCCCAGGCGCGCGGCGCGCTGATTTTTACCAGCCCCTGCGGCGCAGTATTGATTCGTTCGGCCAAATCCAGCACCGACTGCGCCGATCGTATCATCTCGCTACAGTGCGCAAAGGCTTCCGTTCCGGCGGCGGTAAGCTTTAGCCGCCGCGTGGTTCTTTCCAGCAGCTTTACCGCCAGCGCTTTTTCAAGGCTGGCAATCTGGCGGCTGACCGACGAGGCGGTGGTATCCAGCTGTTCAGCCGCTGCGGAAAAGCTTCCCGCCTCCACAACTTTTACGAAAACCGCCATATAAGGCAGCAAACCCATGTGTTGATTTGTTCTCATAGCGCAAAAGTCTTGTTTATCAGCCCTGATTATTTATCGGAAAAACATCGCCCATAATCGCCGCTCGGCAATGCAGTTAACCATACAGGCTGCACGGTACGTGAGGAAAGCAATGTGCTGCTTTTTCAGCCTTTTTTATCGGATATTTATCATGATTAATAACAGAATAAAACCGAGTGCGGAATGGCTGCTGCTGGCGGTGGCCGTGGTATGGGGCACCAGCTACGGTCTGGCAAAGCAGGCGCTGCTTTTTTATCCCGTGGTGGGCTTTCTGCTGATTCGTTTTCTGCTTACCTTTCTTATCCTGCTGCCTACGTTGAAAAACGTCTGGCGACAGGCAGTACCGCCAGGCATCGCTTTAGGCACCGTGCTGTTCACTATTTTTCTCTGCGAAACCTATGGCGTGGCGCATACCAGCGCCAGTAACGCTGCTTTCCTGATCAGCCTTTGCGTAGTGCTGACGCCTTTTGTGGAATGGCTGATGTTTCGCCAGCGGCCTGAAAACGACATCTTTATTGCGGCGGCGTTGTCTCTGTTCGGCGCGCTGCTGCTGACCGGTACGACGCATATTGCCATGAACGGCGGCGATCTGCTGATGCTGGCGGCGGCGCTGCTGCGGGCGTTAATGGTTTGCCTGACCAGAAAACTGATCCAGCACCGGGCTATTCCGGCACTGGCTTTAACGGCGGTGCAAACCGGCGTCGTCGCCTGCGGTTCGCTGATAGCGTTACTGCTTACCCAAAAAGGTATTCCACCGCTGCCAGACAGTTTCAGCTTCTGGAGCATCACGCTCTACATGGTACTTTTCTGCACGCTGTTTGCTTTCTTTGCGCAAAACTACGCGGTGAAACGTACTACCGCCACGCGGGCATCGTTGTTAATGGGGTCGGAGCCGCTTTTCGGCGCGCTGTTCGCAGTCCTGTGGCTACAGGAAGCGCTGACGCCGCTTGCCTGGCTGGGCGGCATACTGATTGTGGCTTCTTCGCTGTGGGCGACGCGGCCTCGCCAGCCTCGTGCCGTTGCCGTGCAGGAGTAGTCCGCCAGAAGAAACGGGTAAACAGAATGCCGCGACGGCAGGCTTGATTCAAACCGGCTTTTTCTGCGCCAGAGAGATAAAAGAAGGTCGTCATAAAACTGTCATATTGTGGACATGTTACTGTCATCAAACTGTCCTATTTTGCCTCCAGCAGCAATCATTATTCAGACTAAAACAGTATAAAGACTGACTTTAATCCCCTGGAGGGAATATGACACTGATGCAAAAAACCCTGGCTCAATGCGTGGCTGTCACGCTTTCACTGAGCGCGGTTTCCGCTTTTGCCGCCGATAATCTTACGGGCGCAGGCGGGACTTTCCCGGCACCGGTTTATAATAAGTGGGCGGCCGAGTACAACAAAGCAACAGGCGCGCAGATTAACTATCAGGGCATTGGTTCCTCCGGCGGCGTAAAACAGATTATTGCCAAAACTGTCGATTTCGGGGCTTCCGATGCGCCGATGAAAGATGAAGATTTACAGAAAAACGGCCTGTTCCAGTTCCCTACCGTGATCGGTGGCGTGGTGCTGGCGGTGAATATTCCCGGCGTGAAGTCGGGCGAGCTGACGCTGGACGGCAAAACCGTTGGCGATATCTACCTGGGCAACGTAAAAAAATGGAATGACCCGGCGATTCTTGCACTGAATCCGGGGATCAAACTGCCTGATTCCAACATCAACGTGGTTCGCCGCGCTGACGGTTCTGGCACCTCGTTTGTCTTTACCAGCTATCTGGCGAAAGTGAGCAGCGACTGGAACAGCAAGGTGGGCAAAGGCAACACCGTTAACTGGCCAGTTGGCCTGGGCGGCAAAGGTAACGACGGCGTCGCCGCTTTCGTCCAGCGTCTGCCTGGCTCCATCGGCTATGTGGAATATGCCTACGCCAAACAGAACAACCTGGCCTATACCAAACTGCTGGATGCCGACGGCAAAGCCGTTTCCCCTGGCGAGCAGAGCTTTAGCGACGCGGCGAAAGGCGCAGACTGGAGCAAATCTTTTGCCCAGGATCTGACGTACCAGAAAGGCGACAACGCGTGGCCAATTACCTCTACCACGTTCATTCTGATGCACAAAGATCAGGCTAACGCCGAGAAGGGCGCTGCCGTGCTGAAGTTCTTTGACTGGGCTTATAAAAACGGTAGCCAGACTACCACCAGCCTGGATTACGCGGCTCTGCCAGACTCCGTGGCCGATCAAGTACGCGCCGCATGGAAAACTAACATCAAGGACAGTTCAGGCAAAGCGCTGTATTAAGCTGACTGAATGACAGGTCCCGGGCGGCCTCTGCGCCGCCCAAAAACTTTCACTATCGAGAATTCTATGGCTACATCCAGGCCGACATTCAACGCTCCCGGCAAGCAGGGTGACATTATTTTTAGCGCGCTGGTTAAGCTGGCTGCGCTGATTGTGTTATTGCTGCTCGGCGGCATTATTGTCTCGCTCATCTTCTCCTCCTGGCCCAGCATCCAGAAATTTGGCTTCTCTTTCCTGTGGACCAAAACCTGGGATGCGCCTAACGAACAGTTTGGGGCGTTGGTGCCGATTTACGGCACGCTTGTTACCTCGGCTATCGCGCTGATTATCGCCGTGCCCGTCAGCTTCGGTATTGCGCTGTTTTTGACTGAGCTTGCGCCAAACTGGCTGAAGCGTCCTTTGGGCGTGGCGATTGAACTGCTGGCCGCCATCCCCAGCATCGTTTATGGCATGTGGGGCCTGTTTATCTTCGCGCCGCTGTTTGCTACCTATTTCCAGACGCCGCTGGGTGACCTGATGGCGAACATTCCCATTGTTGGCGCGCTCTTCTCCGGCCCGGCCTTTGGGATCGGCATTCTGGCCGCCGGTATTATCCTGGCCATTATGATTATTCCCTATATTGCCTCGGTGATGCGCGACGTGTTCGAGCAGACGCCGGTGATGATGAAAGAGTCCGCTTACGGCATTGGCTGCACGACCTGGGAAGTGATCTGGCGCATCGTTCTGCCGTTCACCAAAAACGGCGTCATTGGCGGCGTCATGCTGGGTCTTGGCCGCGCGCTGGGCGAAACCATGGCGGTGACCTTTATCATCGGCAACACCTACCAGCTCGACAGCGCTTCGCTGTTTATGCCGGGTAACAGCATTACCTCCGCGCTGGCAAACGAGTTTGCGGAAGCGGAGTCCGGCGTCCATACCGCCGCGCTGATGGAGCTGGGCCTGATCCTGTTCGTGATTACTTTTATTGTGCTGGCCTGCTCGAAGCTGATGATCCTTCGTCTGGCAAAAAGTGAAGGAGCGCGTTCATGAGCATGATGGCGTTACAGTCCCGTGCCGATCTGGAAGCCTCCCGCCGCAAAATGCAGGCATGGCGGCGCATGAAAAACCGTATTGCCCTGGCGCTCTCTCTGCTGACCATGGCTTTTGGCCTGTTCTGGCTGGTGTGGATACTGTGGGCCACCGTGACGCGCGGCATCGACGGCATGACGCTGTCGCTGTTTACGGAAAATACGCCGCCGCCGAACACGGCCGGAGGCGGGCTGGCCAACGCGATCATGGGCAGCGGCCTGCTGATGTTCTGGTCAACGGTGGTCGGCACGCCGTTAGGCATTCTGGCCGGGATCTATCTGGCCGAATATGGCCGCAAATCCTGGCTGGCGGAAACCATCCGCTTTATTAACGACATCCTGCTCTCCGCGCCTTCTATCGTGGTCGGCCTGTTTGTCTACACGCTGGTGGTGGCGCGGATGCAGCACTTTTCCGGTTTTGCGGGCGCGGTAGCGCTGGCGCTGCTGCAAATCCCTATCGTTATCCGCACCACGGAAAATATGCTGAAGCTGGTGCCGGACAGCCTGCGCGAAGCGGCCTATGCGCTAGGCACGCCGAAATGGAAAATGATTTCCGCCATTACGTTGAAAGCTTCTGTTTCGGGCATTCTGACCGGCATCCTGCTGGCGGTTGCGCGTATCGCCGGTGAAACGGCCCCGCTGCTGTTTACGTCGCTTTCTAACCAGTTCTGGAGCACCGACATGATGCAGCCGCTGGCTAACCTGCCGGTGACGATCTTTAAGTTCGCCATGAGCCCGTTTGCCGAATGGCAGAGCCTGGCCTGGGCGGGCGTGCTGCTGATTACTGTCTGCGTGTTGATTTTAAATATTCTGGCGCGTGTGATTTTTGCCAAAAGCAAACACTGATTAAAAAAAGCGCGGCTACGGCGGCGCGAAGAAAAGCGAGAAAGAGAATGGCTGACAACATTTCCGGCAATATGATCCAGGTTCGTGATTTGAATTTTTACTACGGGAAATTTCACGCGCTGAAGAACATCAATCTGAATATTGCTAAAAACCAGGTAACCGCCTTTATCGGCCCCTCGGGCTGCGGCAAATCCACGCTGCTGCGTACGTTTAATAAAATGTTTTCGCTCTATCCGGAGCAGCGCGCGGAAGGTGAAATTCTGCTGGATGGCGAAAATATCTTAACCGCCAGCCAGGACATTGCGCTGCTGCGCGCCCGCGTGGGCATGGTGTTTCAAAAACCAACACCGTTCCCGATGTCGATTTACGATAACATCGCTTTTGGCGTGCGCTTATTTGAAAAACTTTCCCGTGCCGAGATGGACGAGCGCGTACAATGGGCGCTGACCAAAGCGGCGCTGTGGACCGAAACCAAAGACAAGCTGCACCAGAGTGGCTACAGCCTTTCCGGCGGCCAGCAGCAGCGTTTGTGTATCGCGCGCGGCATCGCTATCCGGCCTGAGGTCCTGCTGCTGGACGAGCCTTGCTCGGCGCTGGATCCGATCTCTACCGGGCGCATCGAAGAGCTGATCACCGAACTGAAACAGGATTACACCGTCGTGATCGTGACGCATAACATGCAGCAGGCGGCGCGCTGTTCTGACCATACGGCTTTTATGTATCTGGGCGAGCTGATCGAGTTTAGCGATACGGATACGCTGTTTACCAAACCGCACCAAAAACAAACCGAAGACTACATTACTGGCCGCTATGGTTAAGTTGACTGGAGAAGTGCATGGACAACCTCAATCTGAATAAACATATCTCCGGGCAGTTCAACGCCGAGCTGGAGCACATTCGTACCCAGGTTATGACCATGGGCGGCATGGTAGAAAAACAGCTGACGGATGCCATTGTGGCGATGCATAACCAGGATGCTGAACTGGCGCAGCGCGTCATCGATGGCGACCAGAAAGTTAACATGATGGAAGTGTCGATTGACGAGGCTTGCGTACGCATCATCGCCAAACGTCAGCCAACCGCCAGCGACCTACGGCTGGTGATGGCGATCATCAAAACCATTTCCGAGCTGGAGCGTATTGGCGACGTGGCGGAAAAAATCAGCCGCACGGCGCTGGAAAAATTTGGCCAACAGCACCAGTCGCTGCTGGTTAGCCTGGAGTCGCTGGGCTATCACACCATCCAGATGCTGCACGATGTGCTGGACGCCTTTGCGCGGATGGATCTGAATGCCGCTATTGAGATTTACCGGGAAGATAAAAAGGTCGACCAGGAATATGAAGGCATCGTGCGCCAGCTGATGACCTACATGATGGAAGATCCGCGCACGATTCCCAGCGTGCTGACCGCGCTGTTCTGCGCTCGCGCCATTGAGCGTATCGGCGACCGCTGCCAGAACATTTGCGAAATCATCTTCTATTTCGTTAAGGGACAGGATTTCCGTCACGTCGGCGGCGATAAGCTGGACGAGCTGCTGACCGGCGAAAGCGACGAAAAACCGGTCTGATTATCTGGCTTCCATAAGGTGCTCATCGCCCTGATGCGCATCTTTTGTTTTGATGATCGGTTCGCCCGCAAGGTTGGTTGACCCGTGCGCGTCATTTATACTTGCCGCACTTAACACCGGCAAGGAACTCCCGTGACTCAGTCATTAAAAAAAAGCGTGACGCCCGGCAAAGCGATGCTGGCCGCCATCGGCGGCTATGCGATGGATGGTTTTGACCTGCTGATCCTCGGCTTTATGCTGCCCGCTATCAGTCTCTCCCTGGCGTTGACGCCATCGCAGGCCGGTTCGCTGGTTACCTGGACGCTGATCGGCGCGGTCATCGGCGGCGTAGTGTTCGGCCACCTCAGCGACAGGCTTGGCCGCATCCGCGTGCTGACCTTTACTATTCTGATGTTTGCCGTGTTTACCGGCCTGTGCGCCATTGCCCAGGGCTACTGGGATCTGCTGACGTACCGCACGCTCGCGGGTGTCGGCCTGGGCGGCGAGTTCGGCATTGGCATGGCGCTGATAGCGGAAGCGTGGCCCGCCAGCAAACGTAACCGGGCTTCTGCCTGGGTTGGTATTGGCTGGCAGCTTGGCGTGCTGCTGGCGGCTTTTATCACGCCGCTACTGCTGGGTTATATCGGCTGGCGCGGTATGTTTCTGGTGGGATTATTTCCTGCGGTCGCCTCATTCATGATCCGCCGTGGACTGGGTGAGCCGGAAGGCTTTACGCGTCACGTAGATGTTCATCAGGGATTGTCCTTTGCCGCCAGGCTGAAGCTGCTGTTTAAAGACGCCGCGACGGCCAAAGCCAGCCTGGGCATTTTTATCCTCTGTTCGGTGCAAAACTTTGGCTACTACGGTTTGATGATCTGGATGCCCGCTTACCTCTCCAGCAGCTTTGGCTTTTCCCTGACGAAATCCGGGCTGTGGACGGCGGTGACCGTGGTAGGGATGACCTTTGGCATCTGGCTGTTCGGCATGCTGGCGGATCGTTTTGCCCGCTGGAAAATCTTTTTGCTTTACCAGACTGGCGCAGTGGCGATGGTGATCCTCTATGCGCAGCTGCGCGATCCCACGGTGATGTTGTTTACCGGCGCGGTGATGGGGATGTTCGTTAACGGCATGATCGGCGGCTACGGCGCGCTGATTTCTGATACCTATCCCGTGCAGGTTCGCGCGACGGCGCAGAACGTTTTATTCAATCTGGGACGCGGCGTCGGCGGCTTTGGCCCGCTGGTCATTGGGCTGCTGGCGGTAAAACTTTCTTTCGGGGCGGCCATTACCCTGCTGGCGCTGATCTACCTGCTGGATATTATCGCCACGCTGTTTCTGCTGCCGAAAACGCAGGGCAAGGAGGACGCGCTGGGCGCCATTGGCTGAGCAGGAACCGCCGGACGAGAAACGCTCTCCGGCGCAACGGTTTTCAGCGCGTAAGCTGCCAGCCTCTTTCCCGCCACAGCGCTGGCAGCTGGGCCATATCGTTAAAAGGCGTCACCAGCGGATGATCCAGCGGCTGGTTGTGCGCGTCCGCGCAGTAATAGAACACCGGGATACCGGCGGCAATACCCGCTTTTGCTCCCGCCTCGGAATCGTCTACCAGAATACACTGCTCGATGGGCACCGCCATTTGCCGCGCCGCGTAGAACATCAGCGCCGGATCGGGCTTCCAGCTCTCAATCGTATAGCCGCTGTACAACCGGTCATCAAAAAAGGACAGCATGCCGGTCAGACCAAGCGAATGCTGCATTTTCGGTACGGTGCCGTTGGATACCACGCACATGGGCGCGGTTATCTGCTCCAGCAGCGCTTTTGCGCCCGCAATCGGCTGTAGCTGTTCGTCAAACAGCCGCGCCACTTCCTGACGGTAGGCAGGTTCCAGCTCTTCTACGCTGGCGCTGAGATGATGCTCAGCGGTAACGTCGGCGATGATATCGTACAGCTTCACGCCTTTATATTTTTCAAACATTTCCTGTAGCGACAGCCGGGCGCCGTAGCGCGCAAAGGTGTTTACATAGGCCTGGGTACAGAGCAGCTCGCTGTCCACCAGCGTCCCGTCACAATCAAAAAATACACAGCTAACCGACATCGATTCATCCTTAATAATAAATGTTCTCTCCACTTTAATTATCCTTGAGCAGAATGCGACCTGAAAATGTCAATTTCAGTTAACGGCGGTGAAGTGACGGTAAAAGAGGCGCAATCGGTTGCGAAAAAACCCCGGTGCTCTCTGGCAAATTAAAATTTATCAGTTAGGATAGCCGACGATAACTTTTCTCCGTTTTGGAAACTCACAATGAATAACTCAGGTCTACTGCAGCGGATCTTTAAACTCCAGGAACACGGCACGACGGTGCGGACGGAAGTGGTCGCCGGATTCACGACCTTTCTGACCATGGTTTACATCGTCTTCGTCAACCCGCAGATCCTTGGCGTGGCGGGCATGAATACGCAGGCCGTGTTTGTGACAACCTGTTTGATTGCTGCATTCGGCAGTATCCTGATGGGCCTGGTGGCCAATCTGCCGGTAGCGCTGGCGCCTGCCATGGGCCTGAACGCCTTTTTCGCCTTCGTGGTCGTGGGTGCCATGGGTATCTCCTGGCAGGTGGGAATGGGGGCTATTTTTTGGGGCGCCGTAGGCCTGCTGCTGCTGACGCTGTTTCGCGTGCGTTACTGGATGATCGCCAATATTCCGGTGAGCCTGCGCGTGGGGATTACCGCCGGAATTGGGTTATTTATTGCGATGATCGGCCTGAAAAATGCCGGTATCGTGGTGCCAAATAAAGAAACGCTGGTGGCCGTAGGCGATTTGACCTCCCATAGCGTACTGCTGGGGGCGCTGGGCTTCTTTATCATCGCGATTCTGGCCTCGCGCAATATTCACGTCGCGGTGCTGGTCTCTATCGTTGTGACCACGCTGATTGGCCTGGCGCTTGGCGACGTCAAATACGGCGGCGTATTCTCTGCGCCGTCCGGCATGACCGCCGTACTGGGACAGGTCGATTTAAAAGGCTCGCTGAATATCGGCATGGCCGGCATCATCTTCTCCTTTATGCTGGTTAACCTGTTTGACTCTTCCGGTACGCTGATTGGCGTGACCGACAAAGCGGGCCTGACCGATGAAAAAGGGACGTTCCCACGCATGAAGCAGGCGCTGTTTGTCGACAGCATCAGCTCCGTTGCGGGCGCTTATATCGGTACCTCTTCCGTTACCGCCTATATCGAAAGCTCTTCCGGCGTTTCTATCGGTGGTCGTACCGGACTAGTGGCGGTGGTAACAGGTATTCTGTTCCTGCTGGTGATGTTCCTGTCGCCGCTGGCCGGTATGGTGCCAGCCTATGCGGCCGCTGGCGCGCTGATCTACGTTGGCGTGCTGATGACTTCCAGCCTTGCGCGCGTGAAATGGGATGATTTAACCGAAGCGGTGCCGGCCTTCGTGACGACGGTGATGATGCCGTTCAGCTTTTCTATTACCGAAGGCATCGCGCTGGGCTTTATCTCTTACTGCGTGATGAAGCTGGGTACCGGCCGCTGGCGTGAAATGTCGCCATGCGTCATCGTGGTAGGACTGCTTTTCGTGCTGAAAATCGTCTTTATTGACGCTCATTAACAGCCAACGGGCGGGTCGATAAGCGTCGGCCCGCTCGTTAAAAATGCGCCAGTTTCTCTGGCGGCAGGCTGGTCAGCCGCAGCGTTCGCGGCCCCATACTTTTCGAACTCAGTCCCTTCCAGTTATTTTCCGCAAATTCCCACAGTGATAAACGCTCGCAGCCTGGCGAAAGCGCACACGACCAGACAATCAGCGGTTCAACATCGGAAATGGCTTCAATATCAGGCAAAAGCAGCGATCGCAGCCGTCCGGAAGCGGGATGGAGCCTTAGCGACTCTTTTGCCTTATCGTCCGTGAGCTTGAGTATGCTTTGCCGCAGGGTCCAGAGCTGGGTGGCGGCTTCTACGGGATCGGCCTGCGCCTGCACCCAGGCTCTTTCACCGGAGGAGATTTCACGGGAATACTGTTCCAGCGTCTGTCGGCTGTGCGCGCGGACGATTTCCATATCCAGCCCGGCACAGGTACCTTCTTCCGCCAGCAGCACGCCAATAATGTTTCCCGCATAGGCAATACTAAAATCCGGCAGGTCGGGATCGGCAAAGCGCGGGCGTCCGTTAAGGGCGGCGGTTAGCGCAGGCAGCTGAGGAATACCGTACAGCCGCAGCATAGTTTCGGCCAGCAGCATACGTGAGGCGAGAAAACGCATTCGCCGCCGCTCCGGCAGTGTCTGCGCCGCTTCGGTGACCTGTCGGGAGAGTCGGTGTAGGGGAATGTTGGCATCCGTCAGGCTCCAACGTACAAAATGACTTGCCATCTGTCGCTCCGTGAAAATGGTCGGAAAATCATCACGCTATTGTAAGAATTTTCCTGGTAAATATCACGCAACTTTCCTGTTACGAACAGAAATTAGGATTAATATTAATTTACAGTCCTGCTTATTAATCCCGCCAGGCAGTATTTTTACGCTGAAATTTTTTCCATTCCATTATCATTATTAACGGCTCTCCTTTTTTTATATAACGTTAATAAATGTCATATAAGTAACGTAACCTGCCGCAAGTAAGCTATTTTTACTGGAATTAATCAATGATGTTAACTGAGTTTATTCTATTGCTATAAAAATGGAGTTGATAAAGTAAGGGAGAATAGTGTACTTTCCACAGCCAGGCACGGAACGCCGGGTTTTTATCCGCCATGACCAGGAGATAACACCCCTTTATTCTTTTAATTTAAGAAAGCTATGGAAAGAAAACCGCTATTTCGCATGGAAGCCGTCCAGCATCTTAAAACCAAATGGCTGGGCAAAGCGCTACTGACATCAGGCTATCCCGCATGGGCCGTCGCCGTTGTTTCCGTTCTGTTTTTTATTCTGCTGTTGCTGTTTATCCTGGGCGGCTCTTTTACCCGCCGCATCAACGTGACCGGAGAAGTTATCTCTCTGCCGCACGCTATTACCATCTTCGCCCCGCAGCAGGGTTTTATTACTAAAAAGTGGCCGGAGGCGGGCGATTTAATAAAGAAAGGCGAACGCCTTTACCAGATTGATGTTAGCCGTACCACCTCATCAGGTAACGTCAGCGAGCGCTCGGTGGAAGCGATTAACCACCAGATTGCGCTAACGGAAAATATTATTGAAAGGCTGGCGGAAAATAAAGCCACTACCTTAAAAAATTTGCAGAACCAGCTGGAACAATATCGTATCGCCCATGAGAAATCGCAGCGTTTAATTACCGATAGCGGAAACGGCGTAAAAGATATGCGTAAAAGCATGACCAACTATAGCGATTATCTGCGTAAAGGGTTAATCACTCAGGAACAGTTCGCCAACCAGCGCTACCTCTTTTACCAACAGCAAAACGCCTGGCAAGGCCTCAACACGCAGGCGATTCAGGAAGCACTGCAAATCAGCGCGCTGGAGAGTGAGCTGCTGACCAAAGGCATCGAGTATGACAACCAGATTTCACAGTATCAGTATCAGCGTAGCGATCTGAAACGGCAGCTGGCGGAAGTGAATGCCAGCGGCTCGCTCTTTATCACCGCGCCCAGCGACGGAAAAATCGAAAGCATGAGCGTAACGGAAGGGCAGATGGTGGCGCAGGGAGACAGCCTGGCCCAGCTGATGCCAGCCAGCAGTACCCGTTATTACCTGATGCTCTGGATCCCGGATACCAGCGTGCCTTACCTCCATCCCGGCGATGGTATCAATCTGCGTTACGAGGCTTTCCCGTTTGAAAAATATGGCCAGTTTCCCGGCAGGATTTTATCCATTTCCAACGTCTCCGCCTCTTTCCAGGAAATGGGTAAATATAACTCAATACCGCGTACCGACGGCGTGATTGCTCCCTATTACAAAGTGATTGTGGCGCTTGAGCAAGGGCGCTTCAGCTATCAGGGCAAGCCGCTGACGCTGGCCAGCGGGATGAAGGCGCAGGCCACGCTGTTTCTGGAGATGCGGCCAATCTGGCAGTGGATGTTATCGCCTTACTATGACCTCAAAAAAAGCATTAGCGGGCCTGTAAATGAATGATTCGATTTTTAATGACATCCTGCGTCGTCTGAACTTCAGCTTTCGGCGCAAGGTTCCCGTGGTGTTACAAACGGAAGCGGCGGAGTGCGGGCTGGCCTGTCTGGTAATGGCCTGCCGCTACCACGGCATGGATATCGACTTGTTCAATTTACGTAGCCGGTTTGGTATCTCTTCTCATGGCGCGACGCTGGCGGTGCTGATCGACATTGGCAGGCAGCTAAAGCTGAAAACGCGGCCTCTGTCGCTGGATCTGGACGAGCTGAAGCAGCTAAAAACGCCCTGTTTACTGCACTGGGACATGAGCCACTTTGTCGTGCTGGTGGCCGTGCGCGGCTCGCGCTTTATTTTGCACGATCCGGCATTTGGCAGACGAGTAGTAGGGCTGGCGGAAATGTCACAGCATTTCTCCGGCGTCGCGCTGGAGCTGTGGCCAGACAGCGAATTTACCCGTATTAAACAGCGCAGCCGTCTGAGCTTTGGCACGATGATGAAAAATATCAGCGGGCTGCCCGGCTTTCTCACTAAAATTTTCTGCCTGTCGCTGGTTATCGAAGCGGTTAACCTGCTGATGCCGGTGGGGACGCAGCTGGTGATGGATCACGTCATTATTGCCGAAGATCATGATTTGCTGGCGCTCATCTGCATGGGGCTGCTGGGTTTTATTCTGTTTCGCACTTTTGTCAGCATGCTGCGTGCCTGGACATCGCTGGTGATGGGATCGCTGATAGACGTGCAGTGGAAAGCGGGCATGTTCGATCACCTGCTTAACCTGCCGCTGCACTACTTTGAAAAGCGCAAGCTTGGCGATATCCAGTCCCGCTTTGGTTCGCTGGACGTGATCCGCACCACGCTAACCAGCAGCATTGTGAACGGCATTATTGATTCGCTGATGTCGGCTGGCGTTTTTATCATGATGTTTTTGTACGGCGGCTGGCTGGTCTGGGTGGTGTTGGGTTTTACGCTGATTTATATGATCCTGCGCCTGGCTACCTATCAGCGCTATCGGCAGGCGCAGGAGGAGCAGATTGTGAAGGGCGCGCGGGCCGGTTCGCATTTTATGGAAAGCCTGTACGGCATCGGCACGCTTAAAGCGCTGGGTATAACCGCCCGGCGAGCGCAGTTCTGGCTCAATCTGACTATCGATACCACCAACGCCACTATCCGGCTGACCAAACTGGATTTGCTGTTTGGCGGCGTAAATACTTTTATCAGCACCCTCGATCAGGTGGTGATCCTGTGGCTGGGCGCCTCAATGGTGATCGACGGTAATATGACGCTGGGGATGTTTGTGGCGTTCAACGCCTATCGCGGACAGTTTTCCGATCGCGCTGCCAGCCTGATCAATATGGTCCTACAGCTAAAAATGCTGGCGCTGCACAGCGACAGGGTGGCAGACATTGTTTTTACCGATGCGGAGGAATTACAGCCGGGACGCTCGCTGGCCACGGTTGATGAACCGGCTGGCTTTGAAGCGCGCGGCGTCACCTACCAGTACGACAAGCTGTCCAGACCTGTTTTTAGCGGCCTGAATATTTCCGTGGCACCCGGAGAAAGCGTGGCGATCGTCGGGCCTTCCGGCATTGGCAAAACCACATTAATGAAAGTGATGGCTGGCCTGCTGACGCCGGTTGAAGGTGAGATCCTGATTAACGGTCTGGATATTAACAAAGCAGGGCTGAATAACTATCGCGACTGTATTGCGTGCGTGTTGCAGGAAGATAAGCTTTTTGCGGGGTCGATAGCCGAAAACATCGCCAGTTTTGACGGCGAAAAAGAGATGGAGCGCATCGTACGCTGCGCGATGGACTGCAATATCCATCAGGAAATTACGGCGATGCCGATGGGCTACGAAACCTTGATCAGCGAGCTGGGCGGCAGCCTTTCCGGCGGCCAGAAACAGCGGTTGCTTATCGCCAGAGCCTTATACCGACGGCCCAATATTCTGTTTCTGGATGAGGCAACCAGCCATCTGGATCTGGCCAACGAAGCGCATATCAACGCCTCTGTCGCCGCGCTGAAAATTACCCGCATCTTTATTGCTCACCGGCCGTCCACGATTGCCAGCGCGGACAGGGTGATTGAGCTGTAAGGCTCGGCTACCAGAGTACTGCTCAGAAAGCCTGCGTTTTTCACAAAGATGCCCTCATGGAGGCTCGACACGGGCCATCCGTGGCCCACAATGCTTTGTTTCAGGCGCTGCCGCTTATTTCCCGATGCAAAAGCTGGAAAAAATACGGCCCAGCAGATCGTCCGAGGTAAATTCGCCGGTAATTTCACTCAAGCTTTGCTGCGCGACCCGCAGCTCTTCCGCCAGCAGCTCACCCGCTTTGGCACCCAGCAGCTGCTCTTTACCCTGAAGTAAGTGAGTAGCTGCTAACTCCAGCGCCTGAAGATGGCGACGGCGCGCCAGGAAGCCGCCTTCCGTATTGCCCGCAAAGCCCATCGACTCTTTCAGGTGATTACGCAGGACGTCAATGCCTTCACCGGTACGCGCAGAAAGGCGGATAAGTGAGTGATTATTTACTTCCGTCATGCCGAGCGTTTCGCCAGTAACGTCCGCTTTATTACGTACCACGGTGATCGGCAGGGTCGCCGGCAGGCGGGCAATAAAGTCTGGCCAGATGTCGCCAGGCTCTGTCGCCGCAGTGGTCGTGCCATCAACCATAAACAGCACGCGGTCGGCCTGTTCGATTTCATGCCAGGCCCGTTCAATACCAATGCGTTCAACCTCGTCACTGGCTTCGCGTAGCCCTGCGGTATCGATAATATGCAGCGGCATGCCGTCGATATGGATATGCTCGCGCAGCACGTCACGGGTTGTACCGGCAATATCGGTCACAATCGCCGCTTCTCGTCCGGCCAGCGCGTTCAGCAGGCTGGATTTTCCGGCGTTAGGCCGTCCCGCAATCACCACTTTCATCCCTTCGCGCAGCAAACTGCCCTGGCGCGCCTCGGCCCGCACGCTGTCCAGATCGGCAATAACCTGATTCAGCTGGGCTTCGATTTTACCGTCCGACAGGAAATCGATCTCCTCATCCGGAAAATCAATTGCGGCTTCTACGTAGATACGCAGGTGAGTAAGTGCTTCCACAAGAGTATTAACCCGCAGCGAAAACGCGCCCTGTAGGGAGTTCACCGCCGAGCGTGCCGCCTGCTCCGAACTGGCGTCAATCAGGTCAGCGATAGCTTCAGCCTGAGCCAGATCCAGCTTGTCGTTAAGGAAAGCACGTTCTGAAAATTCGCCGGGACGCGCGATGCGTACGCCAGGCAGGGCGACGATACGTTTCAGCAGCAGATCCAGAATAACCGGGCCACCGTGGCCCTGTAGTTCCAGCACGTCTTCACCGGTAAAGGAGTTCGGGCCGGGAAACCACAGCGCAATCCCTTGATCCAGCGTGACGTTATCGGCATCGCGGAAGGGCAGATAGTCGGCGTAGCGGGGCTTCGGCAGTTTGCCCAGCAGCGCGTGGGCCACGTCGGCGGCCCCGGGGCCGGAAACGCGCAGAATACCGACGCCACCGCGTCCTGGCGGCGTCGCCTGGGCAACGATAGTCTCGCTATGACTCATGTTCTGATCTCTTTTTAAGGCAAAAAAATAAGGCGGTCAGTTGACCGCCTTATGATAGCACCCACTAAATCTGTGGATGGGTATCCGTTATGCTTTTTTCTTGTCGCGGCTATGCAGGCCACGTTTTTCCAGCCCGCGATAAATCAGCTGCTGCTGGATAATGGTCACCAGGTTACTGACGATGTAGTACAGCACCAGACCAGACGGGAACCACAGGAAGAACACGGTGAAGATGACCGGCATAAAGGTCATGATCTTCTGCTGCATTGGGTCAGTCACGGTGGTTGGCGACATCTTCTGGATGAAGAACATCGTCATGCCCATCAGGATTGGCAGAATGTAGTACGGGTCCTGCGCAGACAGGTCATGGATCCACAGGGCGAACGGCGCGTGGCGCAGCTCGATAGAACCCATCAGCATGTAGTAAAGCGCAAGGAAGATTGGCATCTGGATAACCAGCGGCAGACAGCCACCCAGCGGGTTAACCTTCTCTGCTTTATACAGCGCCATCATCTCCTGGCTCATACGCTGCTTGTCTTCACCTAAACGCTCACGCATCGCCTGAATTTTCGGCTGCAGCATACGCATTTTCGCCATGGAGGTGTACTGCGCTTTGGTCAGCGGGTACATGATGCCACGAACGATAAAGGTGATAACGATAATGGAGAAGCCCCAGTTACCGATAAAGCTGTGCAGGAACTTCAGCAGCTTAAACAGCGGCTGAGAGATAAACCACAGCCAGCCGTAGTCCACGGTCAGGTCAAGGTGAGGCGCGATGGCCGCCATTTTGTCCTGAATTTCCGGGCCAACCCACAGCGTGGCGGACAGGTTCTGCTGCGCGCCAGGCGCAACGGAAACCGGCGTAGATTTATAGCCTACTGCGGCAATACCGTTACCCAGGTTGCTGGTGTAAAGCGTATTGGCGCCGTTGGTGCGCGGCACCCAGGCCGTAGCGAAATACTGCTGAAGCATCGCTACCCAACCGTTGTTGGTGTTGACGTTCAGGTTTTCGTTATCGCTGATTTTGTCGAACTTATACTTTTCGTAGTTGGTCTCACTGCTGGAGTAAGCCGCGCCACGGAAGGTATGCAACGCAAAGTTATTGCTGCCGGTATCGCGATGTTTTGGCAGGTCGATGGTCTGCTTCAGCTGACCAAACATGGCCACTTCCAGCGGCTGCTGGGTGGTGTTGTTAACCTGATAATCGACGTTGACGGCAAACTCACCGCGCTTCAGCACGAAAGTTTTGGTATAGGTCGCGCCGTTTTCCGCCGTAAAGGTCATCGGAATCCGCAGCTCGCTGGCGCCATCAGCCAGTACAAAGTTGTCCTGGGTAGTGGTATAGAGAGGACGAGCGCCGTTGGCCGGGTTATCCGGGCCGTTGCGTCCGGTCAGACCGCTCTGCGCCTGATAAAGAAAGCCTGGCGAGGTTTCCAGCAGCTGGAAAGGCTGTGAAGAGCCCAGCTTGTCCGGGTAAGTCAGCAGCTGCGCCTGCTCAATATCGCCACCGCGAGTATTGATCTGTAAAGACAGGACGTCAGTCTTAACGGTGATCGTTTTGCCCTGGCCGCTGGCGGGTACACCCTGGTTTGCGGCATCACCGGCTGCTGTCGTGTTTTGTGTGGTCTGGGTTTGCGCAGGCTGCGGAGCATGGTCCGTTTGCCAGGTTTGCCAGATCATAAAAGACACGAACAGAAAAGCGATGAGAAAAAGATTGCGTTGCGAATCCATCGTTAATGTTCTCAGTTATCGTCGGTTTTTGGCGGCACCGGATCGTCGCCACCCGGGTTCAAAGGGTGGCATTTTAATACGCGTTTCATCGTCAACCAACTGCCTTTTACCATGCCAAACCTGCGCAATGCCTCAATACCGTATTGCGAGCAGGTTGGATGGAAACGACAGTGGGGTCCTAAAAGCGGACTGATTACGCGTTGATAGACGCGAATCAGCGCAATCAGGAGCCGCGAGCCAGGCGACAGTGACGACGCCACATCTTCTCCAACGCTTCCATTAGCGCACTGTTATCCAGATCGGCCACGCCTTTTTTCGCCACCACTACAAAATCCATAGCGGGCAGGTCGTGCTGACGCAGACGAAAGCTTTCGCGGGTCAATCGCTTGATCCGGTTGCGTTCATGCGCGCGCTTAACATGTTTTTTGGCGACGGTAAGACCGATGCGGGGATGCCCCAGCGAGTTAAGGCGGCCGAGGATGGTGATTTGCGGCGTACCGGCTCTTTGTGGCTGCTGGAAGACGAAAGTGAAATGAGTGGGAGTTAACAAACGTAACTCCCT
>Ga0153980_1000210_pt1 | contig 29373 bp, 30 predicted proteins | sample TSGA064MetaG_FD_104722 | JGI IMG/M metagenome (GOLD analysis project Ga0153980, IMG submission 104722) | Attine ant fungus gardens microbial communities from Georgia, USA - TSGA064 MetaG | ecosystem: Host-associated > Fungi > Mycelium > Unclassified | place: USA: Georgia, Magnolia Springs State... | reverse complement strand
TTTGGGACCAGGGGGTCGCATGTTCAAATCGTGTCATCCCGATTTTTATATGCGGGTGTAGTTCAATGGTAGAACTTTAGCCTTCCAAGCTAATAGCGTGGGTTCGATTCCCATCACCCGCTTTATAGAAATACAACAAGAGAGATGGTTTCTGCCATCTCTCTTGTTGTATTTTTTTTTTACGTTTCCATCATCCTCCGAACACGTACTGCCATGTTAGTAACTTATCGGATCATAGCTTTATTAACAGTGGGATAATACACAACACCACAGTGATAAAGCTATGTTTATTTGCCATTTTGTAAAACGCTTACAAAAATATCTTGCCTAATCCTTCAGCCTGTAATACTATATCAATTAAGCGCTTAACCTCTAGGGGTAAGGCGCTTAAACTTAACTTAGATTAAGCGCTTAACCCGTAAAGGGAAGGGAGATGATCATTCCATGACAACCATTAGACTGACGATGGCTCAAGCACTGCTCCGATATCTGGATCAGCAATATATTTCCGTTGATGGGGTGGAAACCAAGTTTGTGAAAGGCGTTATCGGCATTTTTGGTCACGGTAACGTAACTGGTATTGGAGAGGCGCTGGAGCGTAGTTCCGGAAGCCTGACGTATATGCAGGGTAAAAATGAACAAGGCATGGTACATACGGCAGCAGCCTATGCCAAGCAGAAGAACCGTAGACAGATTTATGCCTGCACAACGTCGATCGGACCAGGAGCACTGAACATGATTACCGCAGCGGCAACCGCAACGGTCAATCGGATACCCGTTTTACTGCTTCCGGGTGATAACTTTGCCACGCGTGAGCCAGATCCAGTGCTGCAACAACTGGAGGTAAGCGGCGATTATACGATTTCAGCCACTGACCCGTTCAAAGCGGTCAGCAAATACTGGGATCGCATCGTACGTCCCGAACAGCTGATGATTGCCGCCACGCAGGCGATGCGCGTGCTGACGGACCCGGCGGAGACGGGCGCCGTAACGCTGGCGCTGCCGCAGGATGTGCAGGCAGAGGCGTACGATTACCCTGAATCGTTCTTCGCCCGCAAGGTGCATTACCTGGACCGTCGTCCTCCGGTCCAGGCGGCAATAGAACGGGCAGCGCAGCAAATTGCCCGTGGCAGGAAGCCGCTGATCGTAGCAGGCGGCGGTGTGTTGTATGCCGAGGCATCCCCACAGCTGGCTGAATTCGCCGAGGCATTTGGCATTCCTGTTGCCGAGACGCAGGCTGGCAAGAGTGCCTTGGCATGGGATCACCCACTTAATGTGGGTGCCATCGGCGTGACCGGCTCTCTGGCTGCCAACAGGCTTGCCAGAGAAGCGGATGTGGTAATCGGCGTCGGCACCCGGTTCTCGGATTTTACGACGGCGTCTCGTTCCGCTTTTCAGCATCCCGAAGCGGCTTTCATCAATATTAACCTGAACGGCATGGATGCCGCCAAATTGGGTGGCGAAGCGATTTTATCTGATGCACGGGAAGGTCTGCAAGCTTTGCAAACGGCTTTACAGGGACGGCACTACCATAGTGGATACGGAACATCCGAGATCGCTAATCTGCGGGATGAGTGGAACGCCGAGGTAGATCGACTCTATGGGCTGCAGCATGAGGCAGGACTGGCACAGACGACCGCGGTCGGTGTTATTAATCGGACCATTGACCCTTCTTCCGTCATTGTGTGTGCGGCGGGAAGTTTGCCTGGAGACTTGCACCGTCTGTGGCGCGCTTCTGCACCGAAAACATACCACATGGAGTACGGCTTCTCCTGTATGGGCTATGAGGTAAGCGGGGCATTCGGGGCAGCTCTTGCCGAGCCGGATCGTGAAGTGTATGCCATGGTGGGTGACGGTAGTTACCTAATGTTGCATTCTGAACTGGTGACGAGCTTGCAGGAACAGAAGAAGATGACCATTTTGCTATTCAACAACAACGGCTTTCAGTGTATTCATAATTTGCAACGGGAGCACGGAAGTGACGGGTTCGGCAATGAGTTTCGTTATCGGGAATCGGAGAGCGGACGACTGACCGGGGATTATATGCCTATGGATTTTGCAGCCCATGCCCGCAGCCTTGGAGCCAAAGCCTATAAGGCAGAGACGACGGAACAATTGGAGCAGGCGATCAGAGATGCACGGAATGAGACTGTGACTACACTGATCGAAATTCCAGTCGTACCGGGAACCAATGCAGGCGGATATGAGTCCTGGTGGAATGTGGGCGTACCAGAAGTATCCAACGAGGAAAAGGTGGTAACGGCTCACTACGCAATGCAGACAAACCGTGCCAAAGTTAGACTCGTTTAATAGACCTTTTTGCATAAATTCAAAGAGTGTCTTTCACATCTGCATAATGAGTTAAATCGAATGATGCAAAAATGTTGAACCACAAAAGGAGACGTGGAGCCATGAACAAGCTGCCATTTCAGCTCGGGATTCATCCGATCAACTGGGTCGGAGAGGATGTAAAGGAGCATGGTGATGCAACAACATGTGAACAGATTCTGGATGACATTCAGCGACTTGGTCTGACAGGTACAGAGATGGGACGCAAATATCCCACGGATCCAGACACATTGCGGGAGGAACTGAGCAAGCGCAACATCCGCCTCGTTTCCCAGTGGAAATCGGTATTGTTCTCCGACCCGGCATATCGTCAGTCTGAACTGGACAGCTATCGCAGACACGCGGAGTTTCTGCAATCGATGGGCAGCAAGGTGATTAGCACAGCGGAAGTAGGCGGTTCCCTGCATTTCGATCCAAGGCGGACACCGCATGAAAAAGAAGTACTGAGACTCCGTGAATCGGAATGGCACATCCTTGCTGAGGGGCTGAACGAAGCAGGTGCCATCGCCCGTGAGCACGGGTTGAAGCTGACGTACCATCATCATGGTGGTACCGTCGTTGAGCAGCCGGATGAGATCGATACATTGATGGAACTGACTGACCCATCTCTTGTTTATTTGCTCTATGACACAGGTCATGCTTACTACGGCGGAGCCGACCCGTTAGCTCTCCTACGCAAGCATTATGATCGGATTGCCTATATTCATCTGAAGGATATCCGTCCTCAAGTGCTGGAGGAAGCACGGGCGGAACAGTCTGATTTTGTAGGCTGTATTCGTAAAGGGGTTTTTACGGTTCCCGGGGATGGTTGTATTGATTTTGCACCGATTCTGCAGGAGTTGGTCACACGGGGGTATGATGGCTGGGCGATGCTTGAAGGGGAGCAGGACCCTGCTATTCATAATCCGTATGAGTATGCGCGGCGATCGTTGCAATATATGGAGTCCTTATACCAGCACAGCTGATAAAATCATGGCCATCGGGAGAGAGCCGAAACATGAGGTAAACCAGATTATAAGTGTGAGTTTGATGAATGTATCATTTCAAATCCCATCACAGAAAGGGGTTCAAATACAATGACTTACGTATCCTTTCCTGATTCCAGGAAGATGGATTTCACCGCGATTGGCCGTCTGTGCATCGACTTGAATGCCAATGAGATCAATCGCCCGATGGAAGAGACGATGACCTTTACGAAATATGTGGGCGGATCTCCGGCTAATATCACGATTGGCATGTCCAGGCTCGGTATGGAAACGGCATTTATCGGCAAAATCGCGAATGACCAGATGGGCAGGTTCATCAACAGTTATCTAGAGCGGAACGGGATCGATACGTCAAATGTGGTAACGGACGATACCGGAGCGGTGACAGGACTTGCTTTTACCGAGATCAAAAGTCCAACCGATTGCAGCATCCTAATGTACCGTGACCATGTGGCTGATCTGCTATTGCAGTCGAGAGAGGTTCAGGAACAGCTGATTGCCGACTCCAAAGTTTTGCTCATTTCAGGCACAGCCCTCGCCCAGAGCCCATCGCGTGAAGCGGTATTCCAGGCGCTGGCGTATGCGAAAAAGCATGGCACAATCATTGTGTTCGATCTGGACTATCGTCCTTACACATGGACATCAGCCGAAGAGACGGCGGTCTATTATAACCTCGCAGCCGAGAAGTGCGATATCATCCTGGGCACACGTGAAGAGTTCGACATGATGGAGACGTTTGACCATAATCCAGACCATAGCGATCAGGTGACCGCACAAAAATGGTTTGATTTCTCAGCTAAAATTGTCGTCATCAAACATGGCAAGGAAGGCTCCATTGCCTATACCGGCGAAGGGCTATCTCATCAAGCGGACAGCTACCCTGCGCGTGTGGTGAAGACGTTTGGAGCAGGTGATTCCTATGCGGCGGGATTCCTGTATGGGTTGATGCAGGGATGGACGATTGAACGCAGCATGGCGTTTGGCAGTGCGGCAGCATGTATCGTTATCTCCAGCCATAGCTGCTCGGATGCGATGCCAACGGTGGAACAAGTGAATGACTATATCGAACGCTGCAATCGGGGCGAAATTACGGTGTCTTAAAGCATGTTGAGGTACTTGGAGTGGATGGCGTAATTGACGCAAGCACATATAAGTGAAGGGAGACAGGGCTATGGGAAAAGGAATTTCGGAAGCGTCAGTAACGGCGACAATGGTTCAAAACTGGATCGGGGGTGCCTGGGTGACCCCGGCGGCAACCCGTACGGAGCCGGTTGTAAATCCGGCTACGGAAGAGGTCATTGCACACGTACCGCTGTCTGAACAGGCGGATGTGGATTTGGCCGTCCAGACGGCACGGGAGGCGTTCTCGTCCTGGAGTGGCACACCGGTTCCCCGCCGTGCACGGATTCTGTTCCGCTACCAGCAGCTGCTGGTGGAGCACTGGGAAGAACTCGCGCGGCTGGTTACACTGGAGAATGGTAAAAGCTACGCGGAAGCCTACGGCGAAGTGCAGCGCGGCATTGAATGCGTCGAATTCGCGGCAGGCGCCCCGAACCTGATGATGGGCAAACAGCTGCCCGACATCGCCACGGGGCTGGAGTCAGGCATGTATCGGTACCCAATCGGTGTTATTGGGGGAATAACCCCCTTCAACTTTCCGATGATGGTACCGTGCTGGATGTTCCCGCTGGCGATTGCGTGCGGCAACACCTTTGTCCTGAAACCGTCGGAGCGCACACCGCTGCTGGCAGGTCGTCTGGCTGAGCTGTTCAAGGAAGCAGGGCTTCCGGACGGCGTGCTCAATATCGTTCACGGTGCGCATGACGTCGTGAATGGACTGCTTGAACACAAGGATGTTCAAGCGATCTCTTTTGTCGGATCACAGCCTGTGGCTGAATATGTTTACACTACCGCATCCGCACATGGCAAACGGGTACAGGCGCTAGCCGGTGCCAAAAACCACTCGATCGTTATGCCGGACGCGGATCTTGATCTGACGGTAAAAGAAATCACCAGTGCGGCCTTCGGCTCAGCCGGAGAACGCTGTATGGCCTGCTCGGTTGTTGTCGCCGTGGGCGATGTTGCTGACACGCTGGTGCAAAAGCTGGTGGAAGCGGCAGATCGCATCACGATTGGTAACGGCATGGATGAAGGGGTATTCCTGGGTCCTGTCATTCGTGGCCCGCATAAGGAACGTACACTTAGCTACATTGAATCCGGAGAACAGGAAGGCGCTGCTCTGATCCGCGATGGTCGCAAAGATGAAGCGGCAGGTAAGTCTGGTTATTTCGTTGGTCCGACGGTATTTGATGAGGTGCAGAGCACTATGAAGATCTGGAAGGACGAGATTTTTGCACCGGTGCTCTCGGTAGCGAGGGTAGCTACGCTGGAGGAAGCAGTGGAACTGGCCAACCGTTCCGACTTTGCCAACGGAGCTTGCCTGTTCACCCGCAGTGGAGCAAGCATGCGCCAATTCCGTGAAACGATTGATGCAGGCATGCTGGGCATTAACCTGGGCGTACCTGCGCCAATGGCATTCTTCCCTTTTTCCGGCTGGAAGAAATCATTCTACGGTGATTTGCATGCCAACGGTACAGATGGCGTTGAATTTTATACTCGCAAAAAGATGGTTACTGCTCGCTGGTAGTCACTCAGGGCATACCCAGCCAATGGAAGAACGTTGAGTCCACATGGACACATACAGGGAGGATAACGGAATGGGCAAGGATAAAGTGAGAATTGGCATCATCGGCGCTGGTCGTATTGGTAAAATTCATGCGGACAATCTCCTGCGCAACCCGCATGCCGAGATTGTTGGCATCAGTGATTTGTTTGCAGGACCCGAGCTGGAGGAGTGGGCTTCCAGCCGTGACATTCCGGTGGTAACGACAGATAGCAGCCAGCTGATCGCCATGCCAAATGTGGATGCAGTGCTGATCTGTTCCTCAACAGATACGCATGTACCACTGATTGAACAGGCAGCCCAGGCGGGCAAACACATTTTTTGCGAGAAGCCGGTCAGTATGGATCTTCATCAGACTCAGGCAGCTGTTGCAGCCGTGCAGAAGGCTGGGGTAAAGCTGCAAATCGGATTCAATCGTCGCTTCGATCATAACTTCAAACGGGTACGTGCACATGTGCAGGAGGGGACGATTGGTGATCCGCATATTATCAAAATCACTTCTCGTGACCCGAGTCCGCCGCCAGCGGAGTACATCCGGGTGTCTGGCGGAATTTTCATGGATATGATGATCCATGATTTCGACATGGCCCGGTATCTGTCTGGGAGTGAAGTGGAGGAAGTGTATGCCCAGGGCAATGTGCTGATTCATCCTGTTTTTGCGGAACACGGAGATGTGGATACGGCCATTGTAACGATGAGTTTTGAAAATGGAGCAATCGGCGTCATTGATAATAGCCGCCAAGCCGTATATGGATACGATCAGCGAGTCGAGGTATTTGGTTCGTTGGGCAGCGCAACAGCTGCGAACGATCATCCGAATACGGCAGAAATTAGTACAGCAAATGGATTGATGCGCGACAAGCCGCTGCACTTTTTCCTGGAGCGATACAACGAAGCGTACGTGCAGGAGACTGCTCTTTTCATCGACGCGATTCGGAACGATATACCTGTCATCGTAAACGGGAATGATGCCGTTCAGGCAGAACGCATCGCACTCGCCGCGCGCATGTCCATGGAACAAGGCAGACCTGTGAAGCTACGTGAAGTCCCGGGGATATCGGTGGAATCCCAGACGGTTGCCCCGTAGGGCCATTTTCGTAAAAAATTCATTTCATCTAATAGATGTCATCAGGATGAAGGATAAATACCGGAAGGAGTGGAAGAAAGCATGTCAGAACGCGTAGTAAAACCTGTGTTGAATCCAAAAGCAGACGGAACGTTGTTGACGGTCACGCCAGAGTCTGCGGGATGGGAATATGTCGGGTTCCAGGTGGTGCAGCTTGCGGAGGGGCAGACCCTAACTCGTGAGAGCGGGGATCAGGAACTCTGCCTTGTGCTTCTTAGCGGCTTGGCGAATGTAAGTACTCGTGAATATACGTGGGAGAATATCGGGAAAAGAATGAGTGTTTTTGAGAAAATTCCTCCGTATTCGATTTACGTATCCAGTTCAGACCGAGTGGAGTTCACCGCTCTTACCGCATTGGAGATTGCCATATGTGCGGCACCAGGTAAAGGCACGTATCCTGCTCGTCTGATTGCCCCGAAAGATGTAGGTGTTGAGACGCGTGGTTACGGCAATCTGGAACGACAGATTCACAACATTTTGCCGGAACAAAAAGAAGCAGACAGTCTGCTCGTCGTTGAGGTGTTCACGCCAGATGGACATTGGTCGAGTTACCCGCCACATAAACATGACCGGGATGCACTGCCTGATGAGTCGTTACTAGAGGAGACGTACTATTTCCGAGTGCAGCCTGAGCAGGGGTTTGCCATCCAACGGATATACACCGATGATCGAGCTGTAGATGAGACGCTTGCAGTGAACAACGGCGAAGTTGTGCTTGTTCCATGTGGATATCATCCGGTAGGTGCTCCTCCGGGATACGAGGTCTACTATCTGAATGTGATGGCAGGACCAAGCCGGACCTGGAAGTTTCATAACGACCCGGACCATGATTGGCTGATGAATAAAAAGTAGTATCGGCTTCAAGTTGCGTATGCGGACTTCCCCCTGCATAATGAGAAGATAACGATTACCTATATATAAGGGAATTTATATATAGCACAAATGGGGAAATAACAATGAAAGCAACCATATATGATATAGCACGCGAGGCGGGGGTATCCATTGCAACCGTCTCACAGGTCATTAACGGCAAAGGTAAAATTAGCGAGAAGCGGCGTGCCGAGATTATGGAGATCATGGAGCGGCTTCACTACCAGCCGAGCGCTATTGCTGCTGCACTTACGGGTAAGCAGACATACACGCTCGGGCTGCTCGTGCCCGATATCTCCAATCCGTATTTTGCCGAGCTGGCCAGAGCGGTAGAAGATCGCAGTCGGCAGTTGGGTTATAGCGTCGTAATTTGCAGCACAGACAATAAGGACGAGCGGGTAGAGCGGTATTTGAATCTGCTTCAGCAAAAAAGGGTCGACGGCATGATGATCGGAACAGGTATCGATAATGCCGAGATTCTGTCTCCGCTCCTGCAACAGTCGATACCTGTTGCTCTAATTGCCCGTCATATGCCGTCGTTGTCGGTACATACCGTTGCCATCGATGACAGGCTTGGCGGCGCCTTGGCAGCACAGCATCTGCTTGAATTGGGTCACACTCATGTAGCGGTGCTGTCCGAATCGTTCAAAGTCAGCAGCAGTCAGGAACGTGTACGCGGATTTCGTGAAGCATTGGAGAAGGCGGGTCTTTCTCTTGAAGCCGATCAGTTGAGAGAGTCATCTGCCGATCTGGGTTCAGCCAAAAAAGAGGCGCTCGTGCTGCTCACAGAAAAGAATCGAGCCACAGGCATCTTCTGTTGTAACGACATGCAGGCAATTGGCGCGCTTCAAGCTGCCAAAAAACTAGGTTTGCGTGTGCCTGAAGATGTATCCATCATCGGATTCGATAATACGATTCTGGCTTCGGTAACCAGTCCGCCTCTGACGACGGTTGCCCAACCTATTGAGGATCTGGGGCGTCGTGCCGTTGATTTATTAATTGATGAGTTAAAAGATGAAGGAAAATCACCACAGAAAATTGTTCTGAAGCCTGAATTGGTCATTAGAGACTCGACAGGGAATGTATCAGCTCAATCTGAGAACACAGTCACGTAATCGGTTACTTCAAAGATTCAGGAAAGATCAACACAAAAAAGCATATGAGTGTCAACAAACATATACGTCGTCCACACGCAACAAGCCGCGTGCACCTAAGGGTGAACGCGGCTTGTTGCGTTAAATCTTGAACTTCTTCACTTCCTCGTACAGCGTGTTGGCATGCTGCGCCAGTTCATTGGAACGTTCCGAGATGCTTGTAATGTAATTGAACTGTTCCTGTGTGGAAGAAGCAACCTCTTCTGTAGAAGCCGCGCTCTGTTCCGACATGGCTGCAACACTGGAGATCACTTCGGCAATCTTACCAGAGCTATCATCCAACTCGGTCGTAGCAGAGGATACCAACTGAAGTTGGCTGTCGATGCCGTCAATGGATTGTTTGATTCGGGTAAACGACTCTCGCATCTCATGCACAGCAGCTACCTGCTGCTCAATACCTTGTTCAGCCGAAGTTACTTCACTCACGCTTTGGCGACTTGCCGCTTGAATCTCATCCAGCAGAACAATGATATCCTGTGCCGAGTCCGAAGACTGTTCGGCCAGTTTCCGCACTTCTTCGGCAACGACAGCGAAGCCTCGTCCGTGTTCACCTGCTCTGGCCGCTTCAATGGAAGCATTCAGGGCGAGCAAATTAGTCTGGGAGGCGATGCCCCGAATCATGCCGACAATATCCTCAATTTTCTGCGACTTATCCGCCAAAAGCGTGATCGACTCACCCACCCGATCAATGGAAATCCGATTGCCGTCCGCAAGTTCCACCTGTTGATCCACGGCTTGCAATCCGGCAAGCATGGCTTCCCCTGCTTCACGCATCATGGTTACCGATTGTTCAACACTGCGGTTAATGCCGCCAACACTATTACTCATCTCTGACAGTCGACTGGAACCGTCGTAGACCGATTCCGCCTGTTTGCTGGACCCTTGCGCGAGTTCATCTGTGGCGATGGAGATCTGTTCGGCTATACGTTTGGTATTATCCGTATGCTCTTCCATCTCACCCGAGATGCTTTGCACCCGGTTAGCGGAGGAGGCGACCTGTTTCAGCAGCAAACTGAGTTGAGCGGACATCTGATTGAATGCCGTACCTAACTCTGCGAACTCATCTTTACCTTTGATCTGCACCCGACCCGTAAAATCACCACTCGACATCAATCTGGAGGTTGCGCCCAAGTTTTTCAGTGGTTTGATGAATAGTGTTGCAATCCAGTATGCTGCCGCCATAACAACGATTAGCGTAACAGCGATAATCAGAATGTAGTTATTTCGTAGTTCATAGTATTCAGAATAAGCTAATTTTTCGGAAATAACTGAACCAACCACCCAGCCCGTGCTGGGGATTTGATTGTAGAACAACAGATAATTCTCACCATTGTATTTAAAATTCTTCTCTCCTGCCGGGTTTGCCTGCATATCGGCCAGTAGTGGTTTTAATTCAGCATTTTCAGAGGCCGACGTATTCACCTGTTTCTCGTCAGGGTGAGCAAGAAGCATTCCTTTTTTATCGATTAAAAATGTATAACCTAGCCCGTCCAGATTGATTTTCCCCACCGTATCCGTAAGGGTAGAGAGCAGCAAATCCCCTGCCACTACGCCTTGCATCTGTCCCTCTTTATTCAGGACAGGCATCGCCATGGACACCGCGTATTGCTTCGACATCATATCCAGATAGGGATCAGAGAATACCAGTTGGTCTGCCTGCTTCGCTTCCTGGTACCAAGGACGCTGACGTGGATCATACCCAGCATCAGGTGTCCAGTCCGAACCATTCATGAAATGACCGTCTTGTTCTGAACCATAGTAAAGATCCGAAAGACTCTCTTTGTTACTGCCCAGCTTCATGATGTCAAAATAATCTTCGTTCAGTTGTCCAGCTGGAATTCCTTCCTGAATCACAAACCCCAGTGTTTCCACAACTTTGGCATTGCTGCTGATCCAGCCATTCAGTTCGTTGGCCGCCGAGGACATTAATCCAGTTAACTTGGAATCAACATTACGAGTGGCTTGTTTCTCTGTTTGGTATAAGCCTAGTGTTGCCAGTGGAATCGCCGTAATCAGTACAGCGGCCAGAAACATCATCATTAATTTCGGTTTAAGTTTCATCCAATTCTCCCCCTCTGATGTCCCTGCTAATATAGGCAAAGCCGAAAGCTTATGTAGTATATCGACATTTTTTTCAAAAAGATAATATAGATATTTATCAAGTTAGTTTGCAATTTATAATATTTAAAATTGAAGCATTATGAAGAGGTTTTTCTTTATAAAGTACTTGTATTTAGTGGGTTATTTTAATGATCTAAAACAATATTTGGATGAGATGGTATACTTATAATGGAATCATTAATTTCCTGAATTACCCAACAGCGAAAGGAGATCTCAATGAAAAAAAGAACCAAAACCATTCTTGGCGTAGTCGCTGTAATCGTGATTGCAGCTATTGTGATACCCATGTATATTTCGAGACAACATACCACTTTTCGAGCTGAAGTCACGGATCATATGAGTATGCTGGATACAATGGACATTCTGATTATCAAAAAAATACCGACCACCGATCCATACGATGAAGAAGAAGTGACTATTAAAGATCCCCAAGAGATTAGAAAGATGTTGAAGCTTGCGAAGGATATCGAATTAAGAAGAGTAAAGCAAATAGATATCTCCGAGCGATCCAAGGGGACCCCATATTACTATGACTGGCAGCTTTTGACGAAGAAAGAAGATCGATTTACTGAAGGCTTTGGAATTACGTTTTATAACGAACATGCCGTTTCTATCTATAGCGGATTCAAAACGAGGGATCAACATGAAAATTATGAAATAACCAATGATTTTAATATCAATGAAATGGAACGACTCTTTACCAATTTAAAGGAGGGGAAAGAATGACGGAATATCAATTACGTCCGATTGAAGAGCAGGATATCCCTTTTCTGTGGGAGATGTTGTATGCATCCATATATAAACGGGAGGGCGAGGAGCCTTTTGAACCTGAGATCATCCATAGCCCCGGCATGTCCAAGTACGTTGAAGGCTGGGGGAGAGAGGGGGATTTCGGATTTATCGCCCTGGATTCTCAGGGAAAGCGTATGGGTTCGGTGACGTTGCGGTTTTTTAATGATCAGAATGCGGGATATGGTTACGTAAATGCGTCTACACCCGAGATGGGCATGGCTGTGATTGAGACGGCGCGTGGCAAAGGAATAGGCAGCCGTCTCATTCAGGCGGCGTTAGATGAGGCTGGGAAGCGGGCTATTGACGCCGTTTCGCTCAGTGTTGACCCGGATAACGATGCAATTCGGCTTTATCGGCGTTTCGGATTCGTCGAACAGGGCATGTGTGGCACATCTGTAACGATGGTGTGTGTGATGAACCCATGACCTAACTGCAAGTATGGTGATCGCGTTCATATGAAGATTTGAAAAAACAAAAAGGCGTTCCCCACATATGCTGGGAAACGCCTTATGATATGACTGCATGTTCCTCGCACTGTATTTCTTTATGCTCACATAACAGCCCTATTTTAATTAGTTCAATAAAAATGCCAAAGCTTCATCATATGTCTCCCACTGAAACTCGGTCTGATGCTGCGATTCTTTGGAAATCCGGTTCAGCTGCATTTTGGCAATCGCCCCGCCTACCGCTACACTCGCACGCTTCATGCCCCACTGTGCCAGCAGTTTCTGGTGCTCTACAATTTTCCCTTTTGTATCCTGAGGAAATGCCTTCATATTGCGCATGTCCACCAGCACATCAAATGAGTTACCCAAGTGCTTAATGATGCCTAAAAACCAATCTTCAAGCTACTACCCTCTGTGGCTATTCCATCCGAGCGGTTGATGGGCAGCTTTTGTTCAGCAGAGAAGCCGAGCGTCTCGCCGTCATGCAGGGTTATATCGTTTTCGACAACATAAGTCGCAGTCATATACATCATTTCAAATACTTCACTTAAGGGTTTTGTGGATTGAGTGATTTCCATCTCCTCTTTCCCGAAGTTGCGTAACCCATAAGTATAGGCAGATGCGCCTTCAGGGCTTTGGAATAGTCCGATGAAAATCCAGAGGGAGACGGGCAGTTCATCATCCTTGATTCCACGACTGATGTTCACGTACTGGCCTGCTTCCACCACCAGTGGCGCCATATATATAGCCAGCGCATGGTCAAGCTGGAGCAAGGCACTCGCTGTTTGGGTGAACAGAATATGTGCCTGAATGGCGTCAGTTGCATTCAGTACAGAGACAATAATCTGAGATTGATGTCTTGAAGTGACTTGTACCGCGTCCCGCCACAGCACATTTAATTTAGCATTTTCCTCTACTTCGCGATCAGGGACAGGGGCATTAATGTGTGCACACACCACTTGCATTCCATCCACTTCGAAAAAAAGATTGCCTTCCTCCGGACGTTCGTCAATCTCAATATTCCATTCGTTTTTCATCGTGCTAATGAAGTGATCAAAATTACAATCTTCGTGCTCCAGCAAAACAAATCCAACGATGGTTTCGCTATATGGAGCAGTACGTACGGCTCCACCTGCGGTCGGGTGTTCCTTTTTGCGGCGTCGAAGCTTGTCAAACAGTCCCATGAAACGTTCTCCTTTCCAGACCAATCACAGTGATCAGGCATAATCCGATGCCTTTATAACCATACCTTACCACATTGGAGCTTTTAATGAATCCCGGTATGGTAATGGCCGCCATCAGGTGATCAGAGGAAAAGAACGAGAAGTAATGCAATGATCGCAGGCAGCCCTTGTTTGATAATGATGGACCGAGTAGCGGTTACACCTCCGTAGAGGGCGGCGATAATGACACATGCCAGGAAGAAGATCTGAATGTGCTGTCCGACGGATGTATCTGGATAAACGAGTCCCCAGATCAAGCCAGCGGCCAAAAATCCATTGTACAGACCTTGATTAGCTGCCAGGGACTTGGTGGATTCGGCTAGTTCAGGGGTAAGACCGAACGTTTTCATCGTGCGTGGACGGGTCCACAGGAACATCTCCATCACCATGATGTAGAAGTGCTCAATGGCTACAATAGCCACAAAAATAATACTAATCAAAAGAAACACCTTGCTTTCTTATATGTCATTTATTTACTTGTTCTACTCAGTATAAATGTTTGCCATCCGAACTGAAAGTATAAATTTAATTTTACACAAATTAATTGTGTGAATTGTTAATGGGTTCATGATTCTCTTTTATAATGACGCCGCGGATTAAGTACAAAGATAAACATACGCTGATTGTCGAAAACCCATTCATGGGGTAATAATGAACAATAAAGAAGTGAACTTACTCATGGAAAGGGGGATTAGTGTGGGTGTGGGAACCGTTCAATTTGTCCTGCTGGCGGATGATCCATCAACGTTTGTTACACGAGTCGTACCTTTTATCGATATTGAGCTCGCTGGAATTCCGAGTGACCGGCATTATGGTCTGTTGCGCCCGGCGGACTCCCGTCAGAAAATATACAAACGGGGAACGCCAATCGCAAATCGTAGGCAAATCAGTATTGTCTCAGAAGAGGAATGTGCTCTCATACACAGAAGATGAATATTCCTGAAGTACGTCCGGAGTGGCTCGGTGCCAACATGCTGATCCGTGGCGTTGAAAAGTTGACGGAGCTTCCTGTTGGGACACGACTTCTGTTTCCGGACGGAACCGGGCTGATCTGCGAAGGGGAGAATCTGCCTTGTGTACATCCAGGGAAAATCATTGAGCAAGTCTACGAACAGGATGGTTTGCGCAAAAAGTTCGTGCCAGCTGCCCGCAAAAAACGCGGAATCGTTTGCTCAGTCGAGCGTGAAGGCGTCATCCGTACGGGAGATACCATCGAAGTGATTCTCCTGTCCTGAGGTTTCAGGACAGGGGTTTGCATTGCAGTCTAGCCCTTTGCTTCGTCTGTAGTTAATCTCAATTTATCCTCTGGAATGGACGTATTCTTCAGGTGTACTGCCGATAATGGACTTGAAGTCTTTGATAAAATGCGACTGATCGTGATATCCAAGGTCCTGGGACAGCTTAACCAGATCGCAATCCACACCCCGCTCCATCAGCTCAGCAGCGTTTTGCAGGCGGTAGAGTTTGATTACCATTTTGGGGCTGATGCCCACATACTGATTGAACAGGCGCTGGAGCTTTCTTGTGTGCATATTCCAGGAAGCAGATAAATCATCGACTCTCAACATATCCCTATGCTGCTCAATATACAGCACAATCTGGCTGACCAGAACGGATTGATCATCAGGAGGAGGGAGGTGTTTACAGAGAAGCTGATCCATATAACTGACTTTGTCCGCATCACTTTCATCTCCGAGCAGACGTTCTTCGAGCAGTGGGGCATCGACACCAAGCACACCAGAGACATCCAAGGGGTTCCCATACAATGTGGAGACGGGAGTACGAATGAATGGATAGAAGCCGCCAGGCTTAAACTTCACCCCAAACACGCTTCCTTTTCCACGCACGAGATAAGAAAATTTCTGCCCAGATGGACCGAAAAAAAAGGTGTTTCCCCGCTCTACCACCAGATTGACACAGGGATTCGGGACCACATGCTGCGGATATGGATCATGCCCCGTAAGATCCCAGGAGACGATCCAGAAATGCTTGACCAAAGAACTCAATGCTTCGGAAGGGGCATATCGTGTCAGGCAATATCTTTTGTCTCCCTCATCCAGATTCAGAAGACCCATACTGGGTCTGATCGCATGATCCGCATGTTTCATCTTGTCGATTCCTCCAAGTATCTCGTTAATTCTGCTTCGTTACGAACCATGCACAATTTATGTTGGTGAGGCTGCAAAGACGCCATGATTAGCGCCTTTTCCTTATGGTCATGTTGATAGCTCCATTTATACATCTTCCAGAGCATAGTGAAAGTCTGTTGGTAATTTCCTTGTTCCAGCCCGAGCTTTTGTACTGTGAATCGTTTGAGAATGCGCACATTCCTTTTCCACACGGGGGTGTTCAAATAGACGATAAGATCAGCCTGCTCGAAACTGCTTGCTACCCATTTATAGTGCACACCTTCAATAATCCACTGATTGGAATACACAGCTTTTTGCAGAAGTGTGTCCCGCGTCTCCGGACTTTTGCGAATATCCTGTCCTTGAGGTACACGGTGCCACACAATATTGTCGAGCTCATAATAAGGAAGGTCTAACCTCGCGGATAGGTGGCGGGCCATTGTAGATTTACCGCTGCCGACTGAGCCGATAATATGTATTTTGTTTGGTCTGAATCTGATCTTGGATTGTTCACCAATCATTCCGTAACCAGTCCCCTTTGTTATTTACCTTTGCTCCCTGAACAGCAACGCACGAACAGCGAAACGTGGCAAAATAAGTTGTCTACGCCATCTGGAAGGCTGGCTGAGCAGTCGATAAAGCCATTCCAAGTTAAGCTTCTGCCATATAGCAGGTGCTCGTTTGGTTTTGCCGGCCAGAATATCCAGGCTTCCTCCGACTCCGATGGCTACACGAGCATTGAGTTGATGGCGATATTTGTTGATCCAGTGTTCAGCATTGGGTGCTCCTAAGGCCACAATAAGAAAATCAGGTTGTGCCTCTTGAATCTCTTCTACGATGTTTTGCTCCTCGTCCGTTGTGAAAAATCCATGATGTCTGCCACGAACAGCGACTCCCGGATAGTTTTGCGCTATAACTTCTACAGCTCGTTTACTGACACTTTCTTCTGCCCCGAGCATATAAAAGGACCAATTCTTCCTGCTTCCTTCCTCCAACAAACGAAAAAGTAGGTCACAACCAGTTACCCGTTCGGTCAATTGTCCACCCCGAAAGCGGGATACCATAACAATGCCCGCGCCGTCAGCGGTCACAATGCCTGCCTGATCCACGACTGAACGAAGCGCCTGATCTTTCTGGCAGGACATGACGATTTCCGGATTGCCTGTGATGACATGGAACAGCTCTGATTGTCTCTGATCGACCACATCACCAAGAATTGTAACCGTCTGATCCATAGTTATATTGGGAAAAGGGATTCCCATAATATTTGTTGTTTGGCTCATATTTTAGTTCCTTTCTGGATGCTAACTATCCGTCCCAATCTTGCATATATTTTCTGTTATTTCATTCCAATTTAGTATATCTGATCTCCTGGTAAAGCACTATATTTGTTGAAGTTTAGCATAAGACAATTTCACATGAAAACATAAAAATATCCGACGGAAAGTTTGGATTAACAAGCTTTATGGCATCTTAAATCATTTATTTTCGCTGTTGTCGCGTTTTTACAATACGCCGTTTGGGGTAAACGATAGGATAGTGTTGCAAGCAAGTGTCAGTTTTACCTTCAATACAACACATAAAGGGAGTGAGTTCATGGAATTGAAATATGAGTTTTATATTAATGCCGGACAGGAAGAAGTGTGGAATGCCCTGATCTCGCCGGACGGTACACGGAGCAGCTTTTTTGGCAGTGAACTTCGTTCCAATTTCCAACCGGGTCAGCCGTTTGCCTATGTAGGACCTGGGAATGATGGTGCAGAGACGGTTCATGTGTACGGCGATATTCTTGAATTCGAACCTCTATCCCTGTTAAGTTACCTTGAACATCCCGGACCTTCCTACCACGCAAATCATGCCGAGCTTCAATCCAGAGTAGCGTTCCAGCTGGAGAAGGTAGGGGAATGTACGAAGTTAACCTTAATCAATGACCAATTTACGGACAACCATCCATCCTTTGCGAACGCACAGAGTAGCTGGTGGATGATATTAAGCAGTATCAAGACGTGGGTAGAGACGGGCGAAACGCTGAATTATGGCTGGTAAAGGTCCGATATTGAGAGAATATATGAATATAATCCATTGTTGAATGATAAATTGAAGTGCATAAGTAAAAATCCACCGAGATGCAATTTTGCTCTCGGTGGATTTTTGTATCTTCAACCATATATGCAATTCTATCTCTTGAATTATACTTGTTGAACTTTGATCAAGTTGGTGTTACCGGATTGACCAATCGGTACCCCAGCGGACAATACGATGATGTCCCCTTTTTCAATATAACCGGTTTTGATTGCATTGCGTGTAGCGGACTCAAACATTTCATCGGTTGTCGTTACTTTGTCGCCCATAACCGGAATGACACCGGAGAGCAGACAGATTTTCGCAAGTACTTCTTCATGCTGTGTAACCGCGATGATCGGTGCTTTTGGACGATATTTGGAGATCATGCGCGCTGTAAATCCACTTTCAGTAGATGTGATGATCGCTTTGGCATTCAGGACAAGGGAGGAACTAACTGCTCCCTGACTGATAACTTCGGTAATATCAGCTACTTGTTGAGCGGATTTTTGTCCGAATTGTTCTTTGTAATCAATCATCGTTTCTGCACGACGAGCTACAGCAGCCATAGTACGCACAGATTGTACCGGATATTTACCTGCTGCCGATTCACCAGACAACATTACAACGTCTGCGCCTTGAAGAACAGCGTTAGCAACGTCACTAACTTCGGAACGAGTTGGACGCGGATTCACTTGCATGGATTCCAGCATGTGTGTTGCTACGATAACCGGTTTACCTGCACGGTTACATTTATCGATCATTTCTTTTTGCATCATAGGTACGTCTTCGATCGGTACTTCAACCCCGAGATCTCCACGCGCTACCATGATACCGTCAGATGCTTCAATGATATCGTCCAGGTTGGTCATACCTTCCTGGTTTTCGATTTTGGAGATAATTTGTACATGATCTACACCGCGTTCTTTCAGGATGCTGCGAATTTCACGAATGTCATCGCCTTTACGAACAAAGGAAGCAGCTATGATTTCGATACCGTTTTCGATCCCGAATCCGATGTGCATAACGTCACGTTCCGTTACACCTGGCAAAGTCGTTTTGATTCCTGGCAAGTTAACCCCTTTACGTGGTTTCAGAATGCCGCCGCTGATGATTTTACAGTGAATATCTGAACCTTCCACAGACAGTACAGTCAGATCTACCAAGCCATCATCGATGAGGATGCGATCTCCAGGTTTTACAACCAGGTTCAATTCTGGGTAGTTTACCGAAATACGCTCAGCGTCACCAAGAATTTCTTCGGTAGTCAGGATAAGCTCTTTACCTGCTTGCAGATGACAGGATGCTTCTTTCAGTTTGCCAATACGAACTTCCGGCCCCTTGATATCCATCATAATCGGTACATACGTATTCAATTCAGAAGCCGCTTTGCGGATATTGTTAATCCGTGCCACGTGATCTTCCAGCTCACCGTGAGCCATGTTCAGACGGGCAACAGTCATCCCTTCCTGAATCATTACTTTTAACAATTCGATTGAGTCACAAGCAGGTCCCATAGTACAAATAATTTTTGTTTTCAACATGCTATTTTCCTCCTCATATCTTTTCTTATATGTGTATTGTAGCGTTTTCTGTCGAATCAGGGTATGAACTATAGTACAATGATTAGAATATAGTCCAATAATGAGGTGTGTTATGGTCACTCCATTAGAAGTACGACACATTAATGGTGTCGGATGGTACGAAGAAGCGGTGCAGTCACAGGCAACTTGGCGATTAAGCTTGGTTACTTATGGAAAATGTGTATATTGGGTGAACGGAGAGAAGCAGATCATGGAGAAAGGTGAGCTGCTGCTAATTCCCGCGGGCATTCCGTATTACGGTAAAAGTATTCCTACCGTTACCCACACGCAAATTGTTGTTCAATTACAGGGGGATCATGCACAAGGTTTGCCCGCGCTGGAACGGAGGGAGGCCTTGCGACATAAGCCCGGATGTTATGAACTGATTCATGAACGCATGAAAGCCATCCAACAACAATGGCAGGAACGTCCGTCTTATTATGTCATGATGAGCCAAGCCTTATTGATGGAAGTACTTATTTATATAAACAGGGAACTGGACCGCGGTGTTATTCCGCCGGAGAGACATGTTCATGCGGAACGGATGAAGCGATATATTGAGCGGCATTACCGGGAGAAAGTTACAAAAGAAGAGCTCGGGGACGAAATCGGTAAAACCCCGAATTACGCAGCCGCGTTATTTAAAAGCATGACGAATCAGACGATCAGCCAATATGTTCATGATCAACGGATGAAAAGAGCGGTGTATTTGCTTACCGAGTCACAGCTCTCCATTCAGGAAATTGCAGAATTCCTCGGTTACCGTGATCTGTCTTATTTTTACCGGATATTCAAGCGTTTAATGGGAAGCCCTCCATCTGATTTACTCCATGAACGTCCACCCATTGTATGAAGGACAGGGTCCTCATGGTTGCGTCCTAAAAAGTTCTTACATTTAAACGTCGACATAAACTACGCGAAAAAAAGAGGGCCTCGGCCCTCTTTTGGTTTCATGACAGTTGAATTACTCCTGCCTATGCAATATAGATCTTATACTAAGCGCTTGCTGCTTGTATTTGTAGCCGTAAGTGGCTGCTTTGTTTTTTTGCTTGCCAGTCCAGCACGAACCGCAACTACATGCACAGCCCAGTACGCTGCTTCTGCGAACAGAATACCGCCAGCTACATCCAGCAGCGAATGCTGCTTTACAAACACCGTCGAAGCAATAATTAGCCACAACCATATCGACCATGAGATCCGCGCCAGTGGTTTGAAGTTCAAGTGGCGATTGATGATGATGAAGAGCAGATAACTTGTGAGACAGTGGATACTTGGAAAACAGTTGTATGGAGCATCATTGGTATAGATAAACTGTACGAGCGTGCTGCTTAAACCTGTTCCGATAGCTTCCGGACGCGGCACGTAAGTAGGGAAGACCGCAAAAACGATGTTGGCTGCGATTACTCCTACGTTATAGGTAATTATCATACGCCAGAATAGCGATTTGTTTGTTAGACCCAAATAGAGAAATCCAAGATACAGAATCGGCATCCAACTGACATAAGGATAAATAAATTCTTTGATAAAAGGAATCTGTGTATCAATCCAGGCATAATTGTAGAAGACATCACTTCCGGTGTTACTGCCCAACAAAACATAAATGGAACCTTGAAGCGGTATACATAAGATTGCCAGCAAATGTCCCCAGCGCAAAAATAATGCTTTCATAGCATCCCCCTGATTTCATTCTTCGTTTCACAGCGTTCTTTTAACTCTACATATATATGACGTTACAGATGCGACGAACCCCTGCAACGATTCATTCTATTACTACTATAATGGACAGATTATCATTTGAGCCATACCTGATTGTAAGGTAAAAGCTGTAAGAGAAATTCTCTTTTTTGTTACTTTTGTAGTTTTATCCAGAAAAGAATATCGATTATTCAATAGATATGATACAACTGAATTGCCATATAAGTTCATATGACAACCACTAAAGATGAAATGAGGCTGATACAATCTATGAAAACTATGCAATCCAGGCAAAATCAATCCTTTTCCACGCGCAGGCCCGTGCTGACGGTAGTCATTATTGAACTGCTCCTTCTGCTGGCGGTTTTCACGGCAGGGGCAGTAGCTACCGTGAAGCAACTGGACTACACATCACCAGTATTAATGTCATTTACTCCAATTGCCCTTGTACTCATTATTTATCTCACCCTGCGCCGCAAATGGAGAGAGACCGGATTTCGCTCCTTAAGAACCATCCCGGCAAGTCATGCAAAGTATTATATTCCGCTACTCCTTGTACTGGGTACTCTTGCACTCAAAGGATTCACAGAATTAACCTTACCTAAAGTAGCCTTTTTTATCTTTTTCACCTTGCTTGTCGCCTTTGTGGAGGAAACCATTTATCGTGGATTGATCTTCAAAACGTTGCTTCGTAAGAGTGCAGTTGCGGCAGTGGTCACTTCAAGTGTTTTATTTTCTATTACTCATATCATGAATGCATTATCCGGTCAGAGTATGGCAGATACTATTCTGCAACTGATCTATGCATTGCTGCTTGGAGCAGCACTCGCGCTGTTAATGTTGAAAAACGGAAATATCGTGCCGCTGATCCTGTTTCATTTTATACATAATTTGATTCAATTTCTTGGGAACGACCGCCAAGATACCGGGACACTTCCCTACGATATCTTCATATTGGTTGTGTTGGTTGCTTATTGCGTATGGTTGACTTTCAGCGTTCGAACGAAATCATCTTCTTCAGAGAGTAGTACACCAGGAAGTTCAGTGGTTCATTAAACCAGTTTTGATCGAACGCTACATAACTCTGTTTACCGTCAGCCTTGGGATCGTGGTATACTTCAGTCTGGCGGTATGACAGGCATGTTACATAATCGGGGGCCCGTTCATCCGTACAATGGGTAGATAAATAGGTGATATTGTGGAAAAAACAGCACAGGCAGTGGCGGAATGGATGGTACAGGAGATTAAATTCACCGGTACGCTTCATCAGGAAGCTGCAATTGAATATGTAAAGTCCAATTTTGGAGAAGAATTTGTATTTGTGAATGAGAATGGAAACACGTCGTTATCAAAAGATGTGAAGAAAGCGTTCCGCAAGCTACATCGTGGGCAGATTGCATGGGATCGTGATGCTTTTATGTGGGCATGGACATAGAGTGTTATCATGTGATCGATTGAGCCTTCATGGATGTGTTGGATATGCATGTCAAAATTTTTTATAAAAAATGTATAAGTTGGTTCGGATCTGCATATCCTTTCATAAGACCGCATTGAGCGGCAGGGCAAGCGACAAACCCTGTTCCAGTGCGTGCGAATAACATGTATTTCCAAAGCTGTTTGAAAAGAAAATACAAAGATTTGCTTTTTGGTGGAAACGGAGTTATAATAAAAACAAGTTGTAGAGAGTGGAAAACCTAATTCACATATTGTAAAGGGCGATCACTTATAGGTTATGACTGGTACCTTTTTCAATGTGTGAATTTTTATTTGCTTGCTGCAAAGAACAAAGGAACATGTTAATCTTTATTTGGAGGTGTAATTCACATGCAAAACGGAACAGTAAAATGGTTCAACGCTGATAAAGGCTTCGGTTTCATCGAAGTTGAAGGCGGAGAAGATGTATTCGTACACTTCAGCGCTATTACAGGCGAAGGCTTCAAAACGCTGGACGAAGGTCAACGCGTGCAATTTAAAATTGTACAAGGAAACCGTGGTCCTCAAGCAGAAGAAGTTGTAAAACTGTAATTAAAGCATAGCTGCCTTTAACATGTTATAATGGTAAAGGCAGCTTCTTTTTTTTGAGCAGTTATGCAGTTATAATGAAAGTTGGCCCAATAGTTGTCGAGACAGAAGTCCGGACGGGACAAAACTTCCGCTAAGTAGTGGCTTCTGTGAAATAACGTCGGATTTGATGTTTTTCCATAACAAAGGGGGTAGAAGTCATGTATAATCGCAAAAAACCGTTGGAAGAGATTCCACAAGCTGATGCGGCAATCTGGGAATGTACGAGTGATACGTGCAAAGGATGGATGCGGGACAATTTTGCGTTTGATAGCGTACCTACTTGTCCGATATGTGCTTCTGAGATGGTTAGCACGACCAGGATGCTGCCATTGCTTGAAAATTCGAATAGTAATCTGAAAACGATGCCTAAAGGAAATCGGATTTAACATAGCTTACCCGCCTCTAACGAGGTGTTTTTTTTTAAGTTGAACCTGACATCTTGTACAAAGGTAAGGGTATTAAATATGAAGTTCCCGGCATTCGTTTTGGCGAATGCCTTTTTTATATTTTTTTTCAATTTATTAGATCAATAAATGGAATATATTTGAATTACATGTGTTTATTAGAAATAAGGGTTCATAGAATGGAGAGAAAATAGGACATATACATATTAATAAAAGCGTATTCGGTAATGGTAAAATGAACAAACAAAGAACCATCTCGCTTGATGCGAGAAGGTTCTTTGTTTGGTTTTGAGAGTTTAGATGAACAGGAATGGCAGCAGAAACAGTGTTGCTACCAGAGCCAGATCGATCCCTGCTCCATAGCCGTAACCATAACCCCGGCCGTATCCTCCATAACCATATGGACCGTAGGCTGAAGATTTAACTTTCTTTGTTGCAACAGCGTTTTTCTTGCTGCTTTTTACAAGCTGTTTGGATTTGACTGAACACAGTCTTGGTCCTTCGAAACATCCGTTCAAATAAATTTTACCATCGCGACATTGACTAAGCGTACCATACATATGCTTACCGTCGTTCATAACGAGACAAACGGAACGTCCAACGTGCGGAGAAACCGTTTCTTCACATACCGGATTAATTCTGTACATGCAAATCCTCCTCAATAGGTGCGGTTGCCGCTTGAATTCAACGGTTTGTATATCATAGTAAAAAGAAGACCGATTGGTATGGACGAGTACCCGGAAATTAGATGGGGAGGAGCCGTTTTTATATCTACTCCATACACTGGAGGGAGTAAAAGGGAGGGAATCTCATGGATTATCATGATTTACTGGCCCGGCTTGGAGAAGGGAGTGCCCATCCGGGAGGGTTTACAGCAACGATGCAACTGTTGGATAGGCTGTCTCTGCCTGCCCATAGCAAGGTGCTTGAGGTGGGATGTGGTACAGGGAGGACGGCTTGTTATCTCGCCCGAAAGGGCTATCGGGTAACAGCGGTTGATCTGAATCGGCAGATGTTGGAGAAAGCGGTGCGACGCGCAAGACGGGAGCGCTTGGATATTCGTTTTATTCAGGCGGATGTGAAATCCTTACCTTTTCCGGATCATTATTTTGATGTGGTATTTGTAGAGTCCGTCACCATCTTTACCCAGTGGCGAAGTACCCTTGCGGAATATAAGCGAGTATTGAAGCCGGGAGGTCTCTTCATTGACCGGGAGATGGTGTTAACCGGCAGGAAGACAGAAGTGATGAGCCGTAGGCTGAAACAATTTTATGGAATAAGAACTCTGGCGACCATGACTACATGGAAGAAACGTCTCAGACAGTGTGGATTTAATGGAGTCTTGATCAAGGAACAATCTCGTTCCATGGGCAAATGGGGTGTGGATCATGATCCTCATCGGGAGATGGATATGAGCTTGTTTGAGGATGAGCAAGTGCAACGTATGGGTCGTACCAATGATCGTTTGCTTGCGAGATACGGGAAAAGACTGGGTTATGCGGTTTTTGAAGCAAAGTCATCAATGGATAGTGAGAATAAACAGTAAGAGTAGGACTACTTGTTGGTGGAGATGATAGTCCGATAACGAATATGAAAAATAAGCTGATACCATATCTGGGATCTAAAAAAGCAACCCACTCTAAAGTGGATTGCTTTTTTTTTTGACTCTAAATCCAATTCAGTAATTGATGAAATTGCTCACGCCAGATTATGGCTGAAAGCATTACAGCATATCGTTGTCGATAATGCGCCAGTGATGCTTCAACAGAGCTTCCAGCTGCGGTTTATCTTTGGCTCGAAAAGCGCTTACGATTTGGCGATGTTCTTCATTTACTTCATTAAGTACACTGGAGAGCTTCGGCTTGTTGTCGCTGACATACGATTGGCGAATAAAGCTGTTTTTTAACGTGTTTAACATTTCGATGACAGTGGCGTTGCCACAGCGTTGGATGTACAGGTTATGAAATTGATATTGATTTTTGCTGTAAGCGGCCAGATCGAGCTGGGTAATATCTTCATCCATTCGTGCAACAAGGGCCTCCATCTCCAGGAGCTCAGACGGTTTGAGTTGGTCCACTGCGAGTGTAGCAGCGAGTGCCTCAAGCGCACCAATGGCCTGCGAGAACTCGAGTTTTTTGCCAGCATCAAAAGGAGCGACGATAAATCCTCTGCGTGGAATATATTGCAGAAGATTGTCAGAAGTGAGCTGAAATAAGGCTTCCCGAGTAGGAGTACGGCTGATGTCCAGCTTTTTGCAAATCTCCGCTTCATTAATCTTCTGATTGGGGAGTAGTGTCCCGTCCTGAATTTTCTGCGCGATATAATCGTAAACGTGATCTTTCAAGGACCGGTATTTGGGTGCCTCCATACCGAATCCCCCCTTCTGTATATAGTGATGATGGAATGTGTGAGGGTGTAAGCCCTTTAGTGGTGCGCCGTTCGGGAGTTTCAAGTTTTTATCATCTTAACACCGAGGGGGGAGTTGGGCAAGCAATCATAATGATCTAAAGATATGTGGTTTAGGGTTATGAAGAATTAGGTTTTATGGAATTTCAGCGTATAAATGTGTTGATACATTACAATGCAACTTATTTTTAGGTGATAGCGGAAAAAGTGAGCAGGAGTCGTAAATGGTTGTGGCGAAGCATACATTGATATTGTATTTTGTATACAATATAATCAAAGAGGGGTGCTGGGAGTATATGTCAGATTCGAAAATGTTAATGGATTGGTCGGAACGTTATGCTGCACCTAATTATCATCCGCTCCCGATCGTCATTGAGCAGGCGGAGGGAGTATGGGTCGAAGATCCCGAAGGTCGCCGTTATATGGATATGTTAAGTGCATATTCGGCACTAAATCATGGGCACAGACATCCAAAAATCATTCAGGCGCTGAAAGATCAGGCAGATCGGGTAACATTAACATCACGGGCATTTCACAGCAGTGCGGCATCACTTTTCTATCAGAAGCTCTCGCAATTTACAGGCAAACCCAAAATTCTGGCCATGAACACGGGGGCTGAAGCGGTTGAAACGGCCGTGAAAGCAGTTCGGAGATGGGCATATCGTTGCAAGGGCGTACAGGAAAATCAAGCTGAAATCATCGTATGCTCAGGAAATTTTCATGGAAGAACGCTGACGGTCACCTCTTTCTCATCTTCAGAAGAGTACAAAAAAGACTTTGGACCTTTTACACCCGGATTCAAAATCATTTCTTATGGTGACATTGAAGCGCTTAAACTTGCGATCACACCGAACACGGCCGCTTTCCTTGTGGAACCCATTCAGGGGGAAGCCGGTATTGTCATTCCGCCAGAAGGATATCTTGCTGAAGCCTTTACGCTGTGCAAACAGCACCGGGTGTTGACCGTGGCGGATGAGATTCAGACCGGATTCGGACGAACGGGACGCCGATTTGCCTCTGACTGGGAGGGGGTTGAGCCTGATATCTGGATTATGGGTAAGGCACTGGGTGGAGGAGTGATGCCCATATCGGCTATTGCGGCTAATGCAGAAATACTGGATTTGTTTGAACCTGGTTCTCATGGCTCCACATTCGGGGGTAACCCACTCGCTTGTGCCGTGGCTGTCGCAGCACTGGAAGTTCTGGAAGATGAGAAGCTTGCGGAGCGCTCGGAGCGTTTGGGAAATTATTTTATGAAACAGCTTCAGGGAATTCGCAGTTCAGCTGTGCGTGAGATTCGAGGTAGAGGATTGTTCATCGGTGTTGATCTGCATGTGCCTGCACGTCCTTATTGTGAGAAATTAATGTCTGTTGGACTGCTCTGTAAAGAAACTCATGAGACAACGATCCGTTTTGCACCGCCACTTACCATTACGGAGGCTGAAATTGACTGGGCGTTGGAGCGGATTACTCAGGTGTTGGGTGACTGATAAACCTTTCATTCTTTGATTACTTCATATAAGCAGCGAAGGAGCTGACCTACATGGGAAACAATGATATTGAATCTACAGGAACGCTAAATGCTTCTAATGAAACGAGACAATTGCTTCTGCATCATAATGATGTTGCCATCATTAAGGTTCCTTTTGGATTAGGAGGAGCACGAGGTGGTGCTGAGTTAGGTCCGGATGAACTCATTACAGCAGGTTTGAAACGTGAGATTGCAAGCCTTGGGCTGAATGTATCAAAAGAGATCCGTGTAGATTGTCCCTCAGAGTCTGTTGCTCCAATTGAACGCAACCGTGTGAAATATTTATCTGAGGTTAAACAGGTGAGTGAGCGAGTGTGCAGTGAAGTGTCTGGCGCGATAGCGAGAGGTGCTTTTCCGCTTGTTCTGGGTGGGGATCACAGTGTAGCGATAGGTTCTCTTGCTGGGTTGTCTGGGCATTATTCCAATCTGGGTGTAATCTGGTTTGATGCTCATGCGGATTTAAACACAGAAGAGCGTAGTCTATCTGGAAATATGCATGGGATGAGTGTTGCTGCCGCTTTGGGGCATTCTGCATTTAACTTGTCTCATATTCCGGGTGCGGGGCCGTTCGTTAATGCATCCAATCTGGTCTATATTGGCTTGCGTGATCTGGATGTGTATGAAAAGGAACAGATTCGAGCGCTTGGCATTAAGAGTTTTACAATGCATGATATTGACCGGATAGGGATACAACAGGTTGTTGAACAGGCGCTGGCTGTAGTCGGGGAAGGAACAGATGGTATTCATATTAGCTTTGATATGGATTGTCTTGATCCGCGTGAGGCTCCGGGTGTGGGTACGCCGGTACCAGGGGGATTGAATTATCGTGAAGCTCATTTCGCACTGGAGCTGCTCGCTTCCACCAACCGAGTTACGTCCATGGATCTGGTGGAGGTTAACCCGCTGTTTGATCAGAACAGGCATACGGCCCGCCTTGGAGTTGAGCTGATTGCTTCATTGCTTGGTAAACGGATCTTATAACGAATGTATTACTATTTCTTGCTCGGATGAATCCATGTTTATATAGAAGATATAGAGGGTATGGTTAAATCATATAATGTAATGTTATATAAGAGCCAGGGTCAGACTCATCCATACGATCTTCGACTGATTGAAGATAGGTATGTGTGGCTTCCCTGGCTATAGTTGTTGGATACGCGCCTTGACTATTGAATGGATTGGGTGTGAAGTGCGCCTTATAGAGTAAGAATGTTTGGTTATGTCTTGCCTCTTGGTTCCTTTAGAAGTGATGGGTATAATTACGAAGGCTCTATTATAGAAGAAAGAGATTGAGATTATCTGATGAAGAATGTAGTTCTAAAGTTTTTTGAAAATAAAGCTTGCGTTCGGAATCTGTACATGGTATATTCTAATTCCGGCCAAGAAAACACGAGAAACACGGTGCCGCAAGCGAAACAACTAAGCTTCGAAAGAAACTTAAAAAAAGCTTGCAAAGTTGGTTCGGATGTGATAAGATATAAAAGTTGCTGAGGTGAACAACACACGGCAATGAAACAAGTTTGATCTTTGAAAACTGAACAACGAGTGAGTAAACATTCTGCTTGCAGAATGAACGCGAAAGTTAGAGACAAGCCTTGGCTTGGATCGACTGGAGCATAAATGAGATTTTTTAATCTCGTCAGTTTCAAAATGAGCTTATCGCTCTTTTCAATACTTTATTGGAGAGTTTGATCCTGGCTCAGGACGAACGCTGGCGGCATGCCTAATACATGCAAGTCGAGCGGACTTG
>Ga0153980_1000208_pt1 | contig 29572 bp, 19 predicted proteins | sample TSGA064MetaG_FD_104722 | JGI IMG/M metagenome (GOLD analysis project Ga0153980, IMG submission 104722) | Attine ant fungus gardens microbial communities from Georgia, USA - TSGA064 MetaG | ecosystem: Host-associated > Fungi > Mycelium > Unclassified | place: USA: Georgia, Magnolia Springs State... | reverse complement strand
TACCACTTAACTTATAAAGTTAACTGATAATCTCATAACTTCCGTGATAATTTTATCTTATTCTAAAAATATAAAAGTCACAATTTACCACAGTATTTAACAATTTTTCATCTTTTATCCGTTGCTAAATTCATTATATCATAAATAATGAACTGAATCATTTTTCATAAAGCAAAATAGTCAATTAATTAATTTTTATTAGCTTTTTTCCATCAAAATAACATCCCTAATACCCTTAGCACTCTATTCCACCTTTCTTATTAACCTAATATTTCTTTGTATTAACCCATCAATATTTATATTTAAGCCCCTTACTTTTATAAATTAAAACAGCCACCATTTAGCTTGAAAAATGATGGCTGTTAAAATAACATAGACTCACGATTAGCTCTCTAAGCAGTAGGGGCTTTGCTAGGCTTATGTTTTAGTTGTTGATCATAAATTTCTTCATCAATTTGATTTAGTGATTTTCCAACTGTCACTGCTGTTACCAGAGTTCCGTTCACATTAAGGAACGTACGACCCATATCTAAAATAGGATCAATGGCGACTATTGCAGCAATTAGTGGAAAAAGCTCTCCTAATCCAACTCCTGCTAATACAATGGATACTGCCACCGTTGCAGCTCCTGGTATTCCAGCAATTCCAAATGAAGCGGAGGCTATGACAATCATTAACATGATAATAAACGTAAGATCAATAGGTCTGCCAATCATATTGGCTAGCATAACAGCTACTAATGCTGGATAAACACCAGCTGAACCATTCATTCCACCATTGGCTCCCAGGCTCCCCACAAAGGTGGCAGTCCCTTGATTTAAACCTACCTGAGTCGTCAATTTCTCAATACTTACAGGTAACGTACCTAAGCTTGAGCGAGAGGTAAATGCTAATATTAACACATCTGTAACATTTTGTAGGTATCGAATGGGATTTAAGCCATTTAAAGCAATTATGAGTAAATGAATGAAAAACATGATAATAAAAGAGACATAAATAGCACTAGTAAAGCCAATGACTTCTCTAATAACTGCTAATCCACGACCCACAATGGTATTGGCCAACAAAGCCACAATAGCATAAGGCATCCATTTGATGACTGTCATAGATACACCGAAAATAATGGTATAAAAAGCTTCTACAAGGTCGATAAATGGTTTCACCACGGATAGCGACTTCTTCATCTGACGCTTTATGGCAGTTCCAATAAATACAGCAAATATAATGACGGGAACTACATCTCCATTTGCCATGGCCGCAATAGGATTTGCGGGTAGCAAACCTAATAAGGTTGAGACTATAGGTTCCGCCTCAAAAATAACTAAATCACCTTCAATTAAAGTTGTATTAACACCTACTTGAAATAATTGTCCCGCCATAATTCCTACAAGGGCAGCCAGAGTCGTTGTGGCCACTAACATCCCGATTGTTCTAAAGGTTAACTTCTTTAGACTGACACCTTGCTCCATGGTCACAATAATCCGAATCATAGAAACAAACACTAAGGGCACGATTAACATCCGTAAAAGGCTCATAAATCCATTGGCAATTAAGCCGTACCAAGTCTCTATTTCAGCAATAAACCGTACCTCGAGCGGTGAGCTGGGAAAGCCAGCTATGGCTTGAATCGACACGCCTAGCATTAAACCAATTGCTGTTGCTAATAGCATCCTCCTTGAAAAATTAACTCCTTTTTTCTCTAATCGGTACATCATAAAAAATAAACCGATTAAAATACCAATAAAAATAACCGTTCTAAAATCCGTTAAATATAAAAATTCTGTAAAAAATGAACTGTCCACTCTACTTCCTCCTCGTATTACCTGTCTTCATTATCAAGGATTTTATCTTTAATGTGAGTTCAAAGTAGAATCAACAGCCAAAAATCCCCCCACAATTACATCTAAAATGTTCTAACATACCTTTGCTCCTTAAAAAAATTTAAGACACTTATCAATGACACCTTAGTTTATTTATTCATCTTGCCTATCTCATTCATACCAACTTAAAAGATTTTTAAGCTTTGGCCAATTTTATTACAGCAGTAGCTCTTTAATGCTTAGGAATAAAAATAAGTACGCCACCGATTACAACTAACATAATAGGCCATATCATCCCTGTTAAAAATGAAAATTGAGCTGTTGCAAATAAAGACATTCCCAGACCTAACAAAATGGCATTTGTTCGATTAATTTTGCGTTTAAACATATCCAATAAACTTGGCACCATAATGAGTAGCGTCCACCAATGACGAATCTCTAACAATTAAAAACGCTCTAGCATAATGAAGACACCTATCCCCATTAAAACTATTCCTAAGCCTCTATCATGATTATTTCTCATTTATATCATCTCCCACAAATCCTAGTGCACTTTATAAAACCGTTGACCTATGATGTTTAATGTAGCATACTGAAGGGCTGATGGCAAACATTTTTTTACCAGAAGCGCTAATACCGATAGGATCCTTACCAGTAATGCTTTTAAAATAATATAGCTTAAGCTTGCATCAGCCCTATAAATACTAAAAGAGTTTTATCTTCCTACTCCTCTTGTTAAACACGACTGATCACTTCATTCTTTAAAGCTAGATAAAAGTATACTTAATCATAGTCTTTGTGAGAAGGAATAAATAATAAAGTGAATCCTAAGACTAGAAATGTATAGGCCACCATAAAATTTCTAAAAGCCGGGAACCATTGAGAAAAAAATAGAGCGCCTCCTAATCCTAATCCGATTACATTACCACGACTTATCCCAACTTCAACCATATTGATCACACAGGGTACAATTACAAATAATACCCACCAAGCTTCCAGGAAAACACCAACATTCCATATCTTTGCAGCGTCGCCCCCAAATCCTATTCCTAGGAAAATTAACGCTGTCGCCCACCAATAATCTTGTCGTTTTACCATGACTTATCTCCTTTATTTATACTATGCCTTTTTACCTCAAAGGTTACGCACCATTTAAATGGTAATGCATCGGATGCGAATAATATTTCCATAGCGTGAAATATCATCAATCACATCAGAATGAGCTAGACCTTTACTCATATCTAGGGTATAAATATCCGTGTAGATATTTCCTTGATCAGTCACCTCCACATAAAAATCAATATCTTTGACGACAATCTCTTTTGATTTAAAATATTCCAGCATGAATTCTTTTGACTCAATCCGATTATGATATTTAATTTCAAACTTTTTTACTGAATTCATTCTGAGAAATCTTTTTAGAATAACGAGAGTGACGATAATCGTTAAAAAAAGAGGAATAGCTAACGTATAAACGCCATAACCAATCACGATTCCTAAGCAAGCAACAATCCAGATGGATGCCGCTGTTGTTAATCCCAAAATATTATGCTTCGTTATAATAATGGTTCCAGCTCCTAAAAACCCAATTCCACTAATGACTTGTGCTACTAATCGCCCCATACTAAGTGAAAAGCCTCCGACCATCTCGGGATAGTCTAAGTATTGATGCATGAGCTCTTCTGCTAAAAATCGCTCTAAAATCGCAAAACTAGCTGCACCTAGACAGACCAAAATATGTGTTTTTACCCCTGCTGGACGGTTTTTATATTCACGCTCATAACCTATAATTCCAGACATAAGTGTTGCTAAAATAATCCTAAATAAAACTTCATAAAAAGACATATTTGTCCCTCCTTTCCAATAATAAAGCTACTCACATCTTGATATTTTTAACTCTATCTCTATCTCTTTACAATATGTCCCATCTCGTTAAAGATGACTAAGAACTTCACAGATTAAGTCGTTAAGTTAACAGTGGGACAACAAGAGTTAAGCTGATTGCAAAAAGTGCCGCTACAATCTGTAATGACACTTTTTTTATTTATTGGAGAAAATTTTCTAGGTTTAGTTCTAGCTGATCTAATTCAAATACAGCTTCTAGCCATTCTTCAGTAATAACTGGTGTCCAAAACAGCCCTGATCTTTCTAATAAAACGTCGACTTCTTTAACCATCAATGGTATTTCTATCCCATCGTCTTCTAACAAAGTTAGCAACCCTTGAATCATCACCTGTTCAAGACTGCCACTCATTAAATGATCAAATATATCTGTAAAATCACCTAAAACAATTTCAATCAACCTCTGATAGTTGTTTAAGATAAGCTGGCCCAGATCCATAAAAGTAAAATCTACCGTTACATAGGCTAGATCACCTTCAATTCGTGAGCCTTGCACTTCATATGAAAGAGTTTCTAAAACTTTTTTTAAAAGTTCCTCTTGCATTTCGTCCAATTCAATCTCAGGCGATTCAAATACAATAGCATAATTATCTTTTTCAATTTGGTTCATAACAAATTTAAATGTCCACTCTGGCATATAAGGTCGAGCGAGTAGAGCTCCTAAACTTAACGCTATCAAAACAAATCCAACGATTATTAAAATTTTTCTTTTCATAAAAGTCAACCTCTCTAAAAATATGACTGGTTTCGACTATATCACTTTTATCGCTTTAATACAATATAAGTATAATCTTTTAACATAATAAAAATAATCCTTTGCTTCAAAGAACTTGTTTCATGATGTGCGACAAACATAAATTCACTTCTATTATATCAAATAACAATGAATTTTATAGCGTTTTCTTGTTGAATATATAAAAAAATAGACTTTAACTATTTTTATTAAAACAAACACTCTCAGTCATAGGATCATATTATGGTTATTTATTAGCTTAGTAGCTCCAGAAAATAAAAAGGGTTGATCATTTTTAACGTGAATCATATTATCGGTAAAAATAATATTTTCTGTATCTGATATAAAGGCTAAGATGTATTGTTAGTTATGACAATTTGGTTACAGTGAGTTACCCGAAAACCGTCATTTCCACTACTTATGCTTCCACCTTGCTCCATCAAGTTACCTTTAACAGTTATGGATTGACAGCGATCTGTAAGGATCCCTTGACCCCCAATCCCCATCACTTGATTATTTGTGATTAAAATATCATGACAGTCTACTAATTGAATGAATTCCTACTAGCGTTCATCACTTTTTCTTGGTCAATCAGGTTATTAACATTCATGACTTTAGCCGTTTGAGTGACCATGATTCGTTCTGTATTTATACAGACGTCTGGATGATAACCTCATGAATAAAGCCATATGCTCCATTTACATTAATCGTACGACCTCCTGTAATCGTAATCGTATTGATTCTAATTACGACGTGCTTAATAAATGGTAAAGGTAAGTTAAAAGCAGCTCCAGCGGTAATGCCAACACCAGTTAAATTGTTGATTTCTTATCTTCTATGCTCACAAACATGCCTCTTGCGACAATCCCTCCTACACAGCCGCAAATTGTATTTCTTTTAAAAGTCTAGTAAATACATGGTTCATGACAATCTTGAGCATAACTTATTCGACAATTTGTTAGTAGATTTCCTAACACTTCTATATGGTGCGGAGCATGATATCCTCCTGCCACTCCGTGTCTGCAATTGTCAAATACATTTTATCTACGATCGTTCCATAACACGATGTAGAAGCTACATTTATTCCATAGCCAGACGTAAAATTGATGTTAGCCGGTGAGGTGCTATTTTTAAAGGTACTTGCCCGTATGGTAAATAGATATTGGTAGTTACACTGATGCCGATGTTTTCAGTGCCCGAAACCGTCGCATTCTCTAGAGTAAATCGATATCCATCGGTTATTTGAATGCCACCATGAGCACTGTTAACTCCTCCTAAAACTATGCTTACATTTCTAATGGTAATGTGAGTGGCTGGTTCTATAATGACAGCAGTTAATCCTTCATTATGGGCATAATCAAAGATTAGTCCACTGTCTACTTTTACCTGATCGTTTAACTCATCAACTTCAACAATTGCTGTAATTCTCTTTTAAAAGGGATGTGGGTTCCTGCTTCTGGATACTAGGGTTCTTGACTTCTAAGGAAAGCAACCGTTCTACTTTAGCTTCAGATAAATCGTCATCTAATTGAAGTACTGTTTGACCTTCAACCAAATCATTTTTAAATTTCAAAGTTCCTTTAGCCATTCCTAAAGCTTGAAAAAGATATGACCTTTCAGCAGTAGTCCCAACCGGAAGCTGACGAGCGTCTATTAAGGTTTTATGACCTACTCCTTCGATTAACGTATTGGAATATATAGTTAACCTGCCACTCACGCAGTACGTCTCACCCTTTAAAGACAAGACCCCTACTCCTCGAGCACGAATCCTATCTAAAGCACGTTGAATACGATTCGTATCATCAATTTCTCCATCTAACTTGGGAAAGTTTTCTATCCCTATCATATAATCTTGAGTACAAAGACTTTGATTAGTTGTAACTTCTCTTTTCATGACTCTCCCTCTCTCCTGTTAACTGCTTGATGACGAAGTCAGATTGACCTGTTCCACGCTCTGTAAATGTTTATCCATTACATTTATTTATGAATTGCTTCTACCGTTGTCGTTGCGTTACTGCCTAATTAGATGCTGTATTAAACCTGTTTTAAATTCTACTTTTATATCCCACACATTAATATAAGTTTGATTATTGTTGCAGACTAATTGGATTAAACAGACGACTACTGAGTAGCACAATTCTCTACAAAAATCCGTTTTTCTGATTTAGATATCATTATCAGGACTTAATTACAAAATCTTAAGTTAGACTAACTAAGATTTATAAACGCTTTTTGTATTAAATCACTGCTAATAGAAAAATTAGTGCATGGCCTAGGTTTACAAGGGAACACTACGATTAGAAAGCGAGGAGTATGCCCATGTGGGATGTTTTAATGAGAACAATTGTAGGATTTGCTGGACTGCTATTACTAACAAGAATTTTAGGTAAAAAACAATTAGCCCAATTTAGTATCTTTACTTATATAACAGGCATTGCTGTTGGCAATATGGCAGGAGATATGATCATCCATAAAGATGTAAAAATTCGAGATGGTCTAACCGGAATGGCCATTTGGTGCTTTTTCACTTTTTTAATCGAATTCATTAGTATTAAAAGCGCTAAAGCTCGTGTCATCCTTGATGGACAACCTACAATCGTCATTAAAAAAGGCCAAATCATTAAAAAAGAGCTAAAAAGATTACGTCTTAATATTGATGATTTAACCATGCTGTTACGTACTAAAAATATTTTTTCTATTACAGATGTAGACTATGCGATCTTAGAACCTAATGGCGATTTAAGCATTATAAAAAAAGCAGGAAAAGATTATGTAACTAAAGAAGACTTAAACATACCCAACTCTACAAGTCTTTTTATCCCTTCTGAAATGATTGTTGATGGTAAACTTATTAATGCGAGCCTCCAAGAATATAACCTAGATCATGAGTGGTTAATGAAAAAACTAGCCGATCAAGGGATCGAAAAGATTTCTGATGTTTTGTATGCTGAACTACAAAAAGATGGATCTTTATATCTTCAAAAAAACACCAGTCCCAATGACACCCCCTCACTGTTATAAAGGTGTTGCAATCAACAACAACTAAACCATATAGAAAACGTCGTCTAATATGAGATGAAGAAACGATAACTAACAGAATAAGTAAAAACCTTATATAAATAGTATAAAAGAATGGTTATGAGAAATTTGACAAAGCAAGTCACTAAGCACTTTCTTTTTAGGTGTTTATCTCATTTATTCTAAGAAATGAAATTCTGTACCTCATTCCCTTTTTAATGAAATAATCTCGATTACTGTGGGTTTTAATTGAATGGTTATGGCAAGTTATTAAAACTAAGTAAGATAACGCTTTTAAATAAGTAGAATCTATAGTTTACATAATGAAAACAAACAAAATGGCCACTAAGTTTATTATCTTAGTAGCCATTTTACTAGGGGCATGTTTTTGTCATTGATTAAATTTTGGACCTTCTTAGATAACTTAAAAGATACTTAGGTTATATTTTTTTGAAAGGGTCTCTAGCAACTTGATTCCTCCCATACTATTGCCTTTACCATCCAAGGCTGGTCCGTAAACACCTATCCCAAAGCGCCGTGGAACTGCCCCCATCACCCCACCTGATACGCCGCTCTTAGCAGGAATTCCAACTTTTATAGCAAATTCGCCTGATGCATCATACATACCACAAGTCACCATAAAAGTATTGCAAATCTGAGCAATTTTTTCTGGAATCAACTGTGTTTTCATCACTGGATCCCAACCATTTAGAGCAAATACTAAGCCAATTCTAGCTAATTCGACACAATTCACTTCAATGGCACACTGCTTTGTATATAAATCCATCAATGTTTCGACATCTTCTGTAATGATTCCATGTTCTTTCATATAATAGCATAAAGAGCGATTCAATTGCGCAGTTTCAAATTCTGATTGAGAAATTTCCTTAGAATAAGTGATGTCTTCATTGGCTGCTATCTGCCTGACAAACTGTAATAAACGCTCAAGCCTACGGCCTAGATTTTCACCTTTAATCATGCTAGTCACAGCTAAAGCACCTGCATTGATCATTGGATTTAAAGGCTTACCAGCCGACACTCTTTCTAATTTAATAATCGAGTTAAACGGGTCTCCTGTCGGTTCCATTCCTACCCGATTAAAGACGTAATCTTCACCTCGATCCATTAAAACAAGAGCTAGAGTAATCACTTTGGAAATGCTTTGTAAGGAAAAACGTTCCGCTGTGTCGCCTGCTTCAAAATGTCTGCCGTCTGGTAAATAAACAGCAGCTGATAGCAATTCTTTATTTGCTCTGGCTAAAGCTGGAATATAATTAGCGACTTTGCCATGAGCAATACTTTTCTTTGCCGCTTCAATCATCTCTTCCATCTCTTTCATGGTGGTGATATTTAGCTCTTTCCGAAATCCATAAGCCTTCATCTGATGTTCACCTCTTCTTATAATATGAAAATACTTCTTAGCTTTATCTAGACCAAATTTTACCCTATTTGACAAAATAAAAAAAAGAGTCTATCAAAAATGAGGATATCTCCTTAAACCTAGATTCTCAGGAATACTTTAGTAAAGGTAATTTAACTCATTATTAAATTTAAGGGTCAATTTGTAGTGAATTCCATAAATCAACACTTCTTTAAATGAATAAGACCAATCTTTAAGTTAAAGCCGTTTAAACAGCTGCAGAATATTTTTTTATCGCCTTAACTCACTGCCTAATTCACTAATGAAAATACAGCTCTTTCTCTATAGATTACTTAAAAGTCACTATAAATTACACAAACATCTGTTGTAATAATGCTCTTTTTTGTTGCTTTAACAAAGCTAATTTCTTTTCTTGTTTTTCTATTTGTTTGTCTAGCTCGCTAAATAGTTTACCGATTTTTATCTGTTCTTCTAAAATAGGAATAAAGACTCTTATCTCTGCCAAATCTCTTGAATTAATAGCAGGATAATTAGTTCCTGTACTTCTCGTTAATACTTTACTTACGAAGCTAGGAGTATGTAGCAGATAAAATAAGAACTTAGGATCTTGGTTGGTCCTTAATTGCGCATATCCTGTTGAGACAACAACCGGTAGGGAATCTGCATCTTCTTCAAAGAAAAAGTTATTTTTCTGATAAGCACGAACCATTTGGAAAAATATATCCTGATGTTCTGCTAATCTTTGAGCTCTACTAGGAGCTTCTTGTTTACTAATGACATTTTTTTTAAGTAATCTTCCCGATTTTACGCACTCAAGATCAATATAGACGAATTTTTCTGGTAATGTTGGACTCTTAGGATTAATAGTCGTAATTTCATCTAGTTTTTTCTTTTCCCATTTTGGAAACTCATTACCCTCATCATCTTTAAACCTTAATTCTTGAGAAAATATGTTTTGCATCATCCCTTTTTTATAATCATTAACCGCTTTAAGCTTTTGTTCTTGAAGTTCTAGCTCTTTTTCAATTAGAGAAAGAAATTCAGCAATTTTATCTTGTTCATCTTTAGCTGGAATATAGTGTAAGGTTTCAAAAAAATCTAACACCGCAATGTTTAAAAGCCCATGATTTCTAGCACCTTCTATTGCAATCATTGAAACCTCTTTATGCCATTTTCCCGTTTCAAAATAATATTTTAAGTAATTTGAGTTAACATTCTCCAAGGGTTTGAAACAAATATACAAACTGGATAATGCTCCCTTTTCATATCGATCGAGCCTTTTGATAGCTCCGAAGGGGTATCCATTGGAATAACTCTTATTATAGGCAAATTCACCTTTTTTTAATAAGTAGTAGCCTTCAAGATTTTCACTAGCAATTGTTTTATTAAAAAACGTTTCTTGATCGACTAACCCATGTCGTGCCGATATAGTTAAGGGTAGGTTGGATACTGTTCCTTTGTTTTTTCTGATAACCCGCTCTACAATCTGGTTTAAGTGTCTGTGTTTCCACACCTCACTAAATTCTGGAAACCTAATTTTAGGCACCTTTTCCATTTCTCTCACCCCTATTATACTCCAAGCTCATCTAGATAAACTTCCAACTCTTGACCGATAGCTTTAATTTCTTCATCAATCTGCTCAATTCGTTTACTCACTTCTTTAATATCTATTGGCCCTTCCTCTTGGAACGTATCCACATAACGAGGTATATTCAAATTATAATCATTTTCACGTATTTCTTCAAGTGTTGCCACATACGAATATTTTTTAATGGTTTGACGATGTTCAAAAGTATTCACAATTTTGTTAACGTTGTCGTCTGTTAAGAGGTTTTGATTTTTTCCTTTTTTAAACTCACTTGATGCATCAATAAATAAAATATCATTAGCATGCTCGCGACATTTTTTTAACACTAAAACGACGGTCGGGATAGTTGTCCCGAAAAAGATATTGGCCGGTAATCCAATAACTGCATCTAACGCATTTTTTTCTTCAATTAAACATTTGCGAATAACGCCTTCTGATGCACCTCGAAATAAAACTCCATGAGGTAACACCACTGCCATCGTTCCTTTAGCTTCTAAGTGATGTAGCATATGTTGAACAAATGCAAAATCTGCTTTTGATTTAGGCGATAATTTTCCATAGACGCTAAAGCGTTCGTCATCTAAAAATCGATCGCCTCCGCTCCAATTGGCAGAGTAAGGTGGATTCGCTACAATGGCTTCAAATCTCAAATTGATATGTTGGGGATTTTCTAATGTATCTTCGTTTCTAATATCAAAATTTGTATACTGAACACCGTGTAACAACATATTCATGCGTGCCAAGTTATAAGTAGTGGCTGTCAATTCTTGACCATAAAATTTACGAACATTTGCTTCTCGACCCACACGTAGCAATAATGACCCTGAACCACAAGCTGGATCGTAAACATTTTTTAAATTTTCTTTGCCAATGGTAACAATTTTAGCTAAAACTTTTGAAACTTGTTGTGGCGTATAGAACTCTCCTGCTTTTTTACCTGCATTTGCTGCGAACTGTGAGATTAAATATTCATAAGCATCACCTAAAACATCAATTTCTGAATCTTCATAGGCAAAAGGAATTTCTGAAATATCTGCCATTACTTTAGAAATCAGTAAAGAGCGACTCTTGACATCACGTCCTAGTTTTGTTGAATTTAAATCCATATCATCAAATAATTGTTCAAAATCTTCTTGGCTTTTATGTCCAAGGGTTGACTCAGTAATATTATTGATAGCTCCTTGTAAATCTTCAATATTAAAATTACGATCTTCTATCTTTTTTAGCATCGTTGAAAATAAATATTTTGGCTCAATATAGTAACCAATCACTTCAACTAACTCTTCTTGCAACGCTTCGCGATACTCTTCGTTTGCCCATGCCTCTTCATATGTAATATTATCTTCTTCCAACAATTTTTTAGCGCGTCTTTCTACATCTTCTGAAAGATATCGATAGAAAATTAGACCGAGTATATAGTTTTTAAAATCATACGCCTCCATTGATCCCCTTAACGTATTGGCGATCGACCATAACTTCGTATGTAAATCAGCTTGTTGTTGTCTTTGAATTTCATTTACTGTCATTTTATATTCTCCTCGTATCATAAAGTTTTAAATACTTACAAAAGATCTAGGATGGCTAATCGATCCTCACTCCCCCTTTAAACAGCTAATCATCACTTGATTCATTAATAGTTCTTCCAATTCACGCTTCTCAAATTCAAGTTTCTTTTTCTTTTGAATCAATTGATAAACTGAACCTAATTGAACTTGTGTTTTTATATTAGGAATTTCTATTTTCAGATCACGTAACATTTGAACCGAGATGGCTCCAATAATTGACCCTTGTGAAATGACTCGCAGTTGTTTTTTTATTTCTGGTGACTCATTGAAATACCAGACGAGATAATAGGGATTAACAAGGGTCTCATCACATTCCAAAAAAGCAAAGTTTGATGGAATCACTCTTCCTTCATATTCTTCGTTAATCACAAATGACTTCCTAGAGGTCAACCCAAACAAAACCATACCGGGATAGGATAAATTCAATTGGTTTAATCGCTGCCTGGAAACTGCTATGGTATGAGACTCAACCTCTATTTTATAATTCTCTATTTCTTTATTCAATGCTTGCATTGTAAAAAGTTCCAATTCCTTAGTTACTTCTCCTGGTTTTGCTTGAATCCGAGCTAGCGTCATTCCATGAGATAATTTACCAATTTCTTCAAGCTTTAACTTCAAAGTATAACCTCCTATCAATTAAAAATGTAGAAATTATCATATACTAAATCTTATTTTGGCAAGAATTATTCATTTTCAGAATACATATTGTCTTATTGATACTTTTGAGCAAGATCAACAATAAATGCTTTAATGCTTTTGACTTTTTTCTTTTTTTGAAAAAATTTTTCTTGCACAGCGTCAGAAATATCTTGATGATTTAGGAGGCCTGAGTACTGGTACTCATCAATAAATTTTTTTATTATTTTTAAAGTTAATTGATTACTCTGACAAAAGTTTTGAATTTCTTCTTCTTGCTTTTGTTTTTTAAATTCATAATACGCTTCCTCAATGGAATCTTCAGGTGTCAGAACAGGAATCACGATCTGCAAAAATTCTTTTAACAAAGAAACCTTCAAACGAAGATCTTCATTATCTGCCCGATCTATTTCCACTAAAACTTCGTTAATATCTAGCTTTTGATGCTCCTTATTTACTAAATCAATTTGGCCAATGAGCCTCATAATATAACTCATATTGATTTTATTTGTATGCATGATTTCTAGACAAAAATCAATATCTGCTAAAACAGAGCTTCTATGATTAGCTGAACGCTTTAGCTGATCATGGATTAAAAAATACTTGCTTTTAAAGTCTTGATATATCTGTTCTGAAATGCCTAATAGACTTTCATTAAATTTAAAATGAGTGAAGGTTTGGAGTCTGAGCAGAACCTTTGATAACTCCCGAAAGCTAATAATAAACTTTTTTTGTGCTTCTGCTGTTTGTAGCTGTTCCACGTCAGTAGGTTGTTGGACAATGTTAAATAATTGTTTTAGCTCTATTTTAAACTCCTTTAAATATTCATTAAAACTAGGCACCAAAACCGTATCTGTTCCATCTGTTTGTGAAAAAAGACGTATCGCCTCATCCGTGTTCTCTTTTAAATTCCGATAACAGACCACATTTCCAAAAGGCTTTGTTTCTTTTTCTATGCGATTAGTCCGGGAATAAGCTTGTAAAAGTCCATGATACTTTAAGCTTTTATCGATATAAAGAGTATTTAAGGTTTTTGAATCAAATCCGGTTAAGAACATTTTAACAACTAATAAAATATCAATTTGATCATTTTTTATTCGTTTAGAAACATCCGTGAAATAACTAGAAAAAGTTTCTGCTGAAAAGTTGGTCTTATACAGGTCGTTATAGTCAGCAACGATTCGCTCTAAGCCATCTCGTAAATGGTGATCTCGGATGCCAGCTTTTCCATTGGCACTGTATCTAAAAATACCGACTATTTTAAGATTATGATTTAACTTTTTAAATTGGTCATAGTAACTCATTAACATAGGAATGCTCTGAACAGCAAATATTGATGTATACTCCCTATTTCTAGTTTTTGCAGAATGATTGCTTACAATATGTGATGCCACTTCATGTAAACGATCCTCGCTCATCATGACATCATCATCCTCTGATTTATGCTCTTCTGACGAGTGATTATAACCTTTTACCGTCTCGATATACTCTACTGAAAAGCCTAAAACATTTTGATCAGTAATCGCATCTTTAATTAAGTACTTGTGCAAACATTTATTAAACAAATCAACGGTTACACTACCATCTTCACTTTTATTTTCTTTAAATCTTGGCGTTCCTGTAAAACCAAAATATTGGGCTTTCGTAAAATGTTGATGAATGGCTCGGTGCATTTTACCGAATTGAGATCGGTGACATTCATCGATGATAAAAATAACTTTCTCATCTCTATATTGATTTAAAATTGCTTTATACTTAGGAGAATTAACGGCGTTTGACATTTTCTGGGTCGTGGTGATAATTAAAGGTTTATTAATATTCTTAATCTGGTCCACTAACTTATCCGTGGTTTCTGTTATGTTTAAAGTATCAGCTTCAAACTTTTTAAATTCTTTGATGACATGGTTATCTAAATCTTTTCGCTCCACTAAAAAAAAGACTTTTTTTATCTCTGGCTCATTTGCCAATATTTGGCTCACTTTAAAAGAAGTTAACGTTTTACCGCTACCCGTCGTGTGCCAAATATAACCGTTATGACTTTCTTTAAGAGCACAGTTCATAACAGCCTCTACCGCAAAAATTTGATAGGGTCGCATGACCATTAACATTTTATCTGTTTCGTTAATAACCATATAACGAGCAATCATTTTTCCAATGTGATATTTATTTAAAAAATCAGCTGTAAAATCACTTAATTCATTAATACGTTCGTTTTTAACATTGGTCCAGTTAAAGGTTTGACTATATAAGATCTCTTTATCGTTATTAGCAAAGTACTTCGTTTCAGCCCCATTACTGAGTACAAAGATTTGAATATAGCGATATAGTCCTTGATAAGAATGTTTACGAAGGCGATCGATTTGATTAAAGGCCTCTTTCAAGTCTAATTCTTGACGCTTTAATTCAACTTGAACTAATGGTAAGCCATTAATTAAAAGGATTGCATGATAGTGATCAGCATAATTTGGAATGGAAGTCACCGAAACTTGAAAACGATTTCTCTTCCAATCTTTACTATTGAAAAATTCGATATAGGTTTCAGCACCACTCTCACGTTCCAAAACAAATTGATCACGTAATATCTTTGCGCTCTGGAAAACCCCTTTTCCTTCCATATGACGCATAATGCGTTCAAATTCTTTATTCGTTAAAGGCATTCCTCTCAATTTAGTAGCATTAAGCAAACTCAGCTGCTCACGAAAATTGTATATAAGCGATTCTTCGTCTGGTATGCACACCTTATCATAACCCAAGTCATATAGTTGTTGAACTAAATGTTTTTCTAACGCTGCTTCACTCTGATAATCCATAAAAATCTCCCCTAATTTATATTATAATATTAAATTTATCCCACCAATATCTCTGTGAAAGAAGCAATGATTAGCTGTATTCAAAATTTCCTATAAATTAAACATCATGTTAATAAACTTGTTATTTATAAAGTGACTTAATAAATTATATTAAACCTACTAACTATCTTTTTAAAGGTCATCAGGCAAGAAAAGTTATTTTAAAAACAGTTAGTTATTTATATAAATAGCTTATATGAAAATTTTATTGACGTCAAGTTAACATCTAGTTATTTTATAGCATAGATCCATAATTATACCAAAAATATTGATTTATAGCAGTTTTTATCTTTTGTCATGCACAAAAAACTTCACCATTTAATGGTATATTACCCGCTCTTTTTACACTTGAAAGAATCCCCATCGTTGCTATTTAACTAAACCGTCTCACTTACTTCATTTTTAAACAATTAGAAAACTTTAGCTAATCTTATACTTCTTTCTTTTACAATTTTTTTTACGAAGTAAGATTACATCCGTCTTATCTTTGTAAAAAATTAGTATCCTGTTATTATTCTCACGTTTGCTCGTTTTCCGAGGTGAAAAGTTGCAATTCCCATTTTTCGCTCATAGCGTAATTTAACTAAACTTTTCTTTAAATTGTCACTTACTAAAAATTGTCACTTACTAATCCCATATTCGTTAACTTCCTTAAAAAGTTATCTATTAATTCACGGCTCTTCTCATATTAATTATCTGCCCATAACACCAGCTCCATAAGTCGTACACTTAACATTTTAACATTATTTTCCTGAACAGTGATTAGTTCTTAAACAGCTTTTACACTAGTATTATAAACAATGACCATAACCTGTGCAACAGACGCTCCTAAATAGTTTAGACACTATTAGTATCTAACGAAAAAAATTTTTTTTCAAGTAGAAAAACCTGAAAGACGTCTTATTTTGTCAATTATGTATAAAAACGGCTTTTAATAATCAAAGTACTAAATTTCATTATTGTTAAAGAGTAGTGTTCTCTACTTAACTTTTCAATAAAAAAGCATCCCATCACTAGTGTGACAGGATGCTTTATATTTAAATCTTGAGGAGAAATATTAATAGATATTAAAGAATACTTCTCCAGGTATTACATTTGCATAACATTGGTTTTCTATTTGAGTAACGGTACTTGTTACATTTTGTCGAATCGCAGTTTGTGTCGTACTATTCGGTGTTGAAACAGAAAAGTTTTCTGGGACTCCATTAGCAGAACTACCGGAAAACCCTTGAACATTACTCCACCTACTAATGGTCAACACAGGGATATAATAATTTCGCCGATTATCAAACGCAACCGTATTTTGGAACGAGGTTGTACAACGTCCGTTATTATTATCAAAGCCTTTATCGCCATGATCAAAAGCTAGACAATTTCTAAGATCTCTTGTTAAGGCAGGTTCAGAGTGAACAGAGCCTAACTTAAAGCCATTGGAATTTCCATCAAACTGGCTGACCCAATTTGAAGCTGAAATGGTTCCCACATCGGTTCTTAAAAAGTTGCCAGATGGCAGCGTAAAGTTTCTGTTGTTATAATTCGTTTCAAAAGCCGAATTTTGTCTAATAAAAAGATCTACTAAAAACAAGTTTTTGTCAAGTGGTTTTCGATTATCATAATCCTTCTTCCCGGTAAAGATGTCAGGAAATCCATTGCTCCAACAAGCACATTGTTCGTAAAGAATATCTCTTGTCGCTTCCTGTGTATTGTTATCAAAGCTATCCCAACCATCGTCACTATTCTCCCAACAATAGCAACCATAAAATGTATTACCAGTACGAGCCTCTAATTTAGGAGCGAAACCATCAGCATTCCCACCTCTGGTGTAAACATCGCAGTTTCGATAACTGTAAACGAAACGAATCCTGTTATGAGATGCCCCCCCACTAATTTGCAAACCTGTATCATTGTTATAGCGGAGAATGCAATTTTCAACAGTATTATGATTGGCTCCTGTACCTTTTATCTGAATCGCGTTATCAGGAGCTTTTTCAATAATTAAGTTTTTCACTGTGTAGTGGGAACCTGTAATCCGAAACCCGACACCATCATCACCAGAAGCAACTAGACTTCCTCCTGTTGAACCTACTTTCTCATTTCGAAAGGTTGTATAATCAATGACCGGATAAGTCCCATCACTTTGTCTTAGGCCAATGATGGAAATACTATTCCCGGCTGTGCTGTTTAAATTTAAGCGCTCTGTTCCACTTAGTCGACGAGCATTCACATAAATAATTCCGCCTGAGTTCGCCAGTGTCCTAGCCGCAGCCAGTAATTCTGCATAAGTTGTAACAACCGTTCCATTACTTACATCAATATCTCCATCTCCACCACCAGTTTCCCCTGGCACAACACCCGTTGTATCTAACTGAACTTTATAAATACATATGTTACTGTCCTCTGAATACATATAAACAGTATCATCTGTTTGGACTCTTAAACTTTGTAAAGAAGCGGTTGGGCTAAACCCCAAAGTTCCATAAACTATACCAGATTTCCCTTCTATTCGTAATCTTCTAGTAACGGTTCCCGTAGAGCGTCCCGTTATTTTTAGGGTTGACGTTCCCGTAATATTAAGGGCTACGGATCTATGGGTCTGGTTCCCACTACCCTCTAAATGAAGAGCGTGTGTATACTCGATTCCATCTACAACAGCAGAGGTCGTGTCTACCCGCATGGCTTTATCACGAGTCGCATTGAACTGAAGACCGTTGATTGTCATAGGAGCTGAAATAGTCCCCAAATTTTTAAACTCATTATTTTTCATATTCCAAGATTTTGTTGAAGAGAAAACTGACCTCGTATCCAATTGAATCTCATAAATTAAAATATTACTATGAGCTGAATAAATATAAATGGTTTGATCCCCAGTAAAAGTAATGGTGTGTGCAGCTGCTGTAGTGGTACAGTTTATCGTACCTAGCACATGACCATGAATATTCGTAACAAGTAGTCTTCTCGTTTCATTCCCATTAGATCTTGCCGCAATTCTTAAGGTTGATCCCACCGTCGTTCTAATAGATACGGCCCGGCTACTAACAGAACCAGAACCACCCAAAGATAGAGCATGACTATATTGAACCCCACCTACGGTCACACTAGCTGTTGTTACACTCATAGGATTAGCTGGAGATCCAATAAAGGTTAAACCATTTATGGTCACATTGGATGTAATATTCCCTAAGTCCCTAAATTGTGAGTTGCTCATATTCCAACCCTGAGAAGCACTTGTATCATTTAATTGTAAATCCATTTAATTATCCCCCTTTTTATTGTTTAATCTTATTTAATTGTTGCGTTAACTGTTTATTTTTCTGCATTTAGGACTAGAGCACTATTTACGCAAAAAATACATCGCTTCTAATTAGTTACTATTTTATATCCAATTTTGAAGCGTCCTCCTCTCCATCAAGATCCCCACTCTGTACTTAGGTAGCTCACTTTATTTGTATAGCGATTTCATAATATTTCTAACTTCAAGGATTTTCGAAATATTCGCTGCAAACCTTACTTGACAATCCCCCCTTTTTAATAGCCAAGATTTTATGATGCTAGCTTACCTAAGTACATGAATATCATACCTTAAAGCTTATAAAAAAAATGTTGCTTCGTGAAATTTTTAAACATTTATTATAATGACAAAATGACAGCTATTAACTGGAAAAATTAAAACGAATAAGATCATATATTTTAACAAAATAGCTTACCTTATCAAATATTTTTAATATATTTACCATAAAGGCCTCTCCGAGGAACAAGGCACTATTAGACTTACACAAATAGTGAAAATGTCGCTTTTTTAGTAAGTCACCATTCATTTATCTCTAACTGAGATCTTTTATATATAGCACGACTTAGCAAGTATTTAGACAATAACAATCATTGATAAATTCCTATAGTATTCGTACCTTTCTGCATAATATGTATTAAACCCTATATGCTTCTTGTAGAAGTTAGGCAATGAGAAATAATATTTTTAATTGAGCGTATTCATTTTAAGGTCATTATTTTAAACTTAATTTTGCTCCTATTAGAGACAACTTTGTTTAACATCATCTTTTATGAAATAAATAACGACTAAGATAAAAGGATATTGTTCGTTAAAAACAATATCCTTCGTTTGACATAGCTTTTACTATCATAAAGAGAGTTTTAGTTATGATAACTAGATTAAATGTTAACGCGTATTTTTTGATTTCAAGACTCATTTAGTTCATGGTTATCGTTCAGATTAAAGGTCATTAATCAACAGATTTTAAAGATTCAACCATTTGAATTTTTTGTAGCTTATAATACATAACAGCATTGACCAAAATGGAAAACCCTAAGGTTAAGGAAGCTGAAATAACATAGCTAGATAAGGCGATAGAACGACCAAACATCATATTTTCAACTTCAAATGTCACCATAATAAAACGATGTAGCAATGACCCTAATCCTGATCCAACTACAATGCCAATGACGGTAAGCATTATATTTTCACGATAAATATAAGAAGATACTTCACGGTCATAAAACCCCAGAACTTTTATCGTGGCAATTTCTCGCATTCGTTCCGAGATATTAACATTTGTTAAATTATAAAGGACGACAAAAGCAAGCGCACCTGCTGACACAATCATAAGTAAAACAACGTAAGTCAAATTAGTGACCATTCCATCAAATGTAGATCGTGTACTGGAGGTTAAATTAATTCCCGTCACAATATCTTCTTCCATTATCATTGTGGCCAAAGCAGATTCATCTAGTACAGTCTGATCTTCAAATTTCAAGAATAAATGGGAGAACACGCCTTGCTCATCAAATAATTGTTCATAGTAATTAGGGGTTAAGTAAAGATAATTAAACGTATAATTCTCAATGATGTCACTGACGACGGCAACTGCTGTTTCTTCGTTACCATTTGTTAGTTCAATCTCATCACCTATATTAATATCCAATTGACCTGCTAATTGTTCAGTTATTAAAACCCCTTCATCATGAAGGGAAATCCTTTCTTGACTTTGACGCTGACGAAAAACAAAAAATGCTTCTAAGTTAGTTAAAGTTTCAGGTATCATTAAAGGCACAGCACGTGTCTCTTCCTCTTTTCGTACTTCTCCGTTTTCAATATTAAACCTGATAAATTGCCCCACCTCTTCCATGTCCTCTAGCGTTTCGTCTAACTTCGCTAATAGTTCTGGGCTTCCACCACCAGCAGTGGTCACTTGAGCATCGTAATGAAAGATCTCATTAAATTGGACATCGGCTATGGTTTTAATGGAATCGCGAATTCCAAATCCTGTCACCAATAAAGCCCCACAACCGGAGATTCCTAATACTGTCATAAAAAATCTTTTTTTATAACGAAAAATATTTCGGACCGTTACCTTTCCGATGAAACTCAGACGATTCCAAATAAACGGAATCCGTTCAAATAAAATTCGCTTCCCTTCTTTTGGCGATCTAGGGCGCATTAAAGTTGCTGCTACCTCTTTTACTTCTCGATTGACTGCTAAAGATGCTGTAGCAATTGCAATTAAAACTGTGACAATAGTAGCCACCAACGTAAGTCCAAGATCAAAGACTAGTATTTTTTCTGGCAAGGTATACATCATTGCATAAGCTTCAAAAATAACCGTTGGAAATAAAATAAAACCAATGCCAATACCTATAGAGCTTCCCATAAGACTGGCCAGTAAAGCATAGGTCACAAACTTAAAAGATATTGCTGCTTTCTTATAACCTAAAGCTTTTAACGTTCCGATGTTAATCCGTTGCTCATCTACCATACGGGTAATGGTCGTTGAGCACACTAAAGCCGCAACCATAACAAAAAACAAGGGGAAAATATCAGCCAACATATTCAAGCTTTCAGCCGTGTTCTGAAAGTCAACAAAAGAGTATTGACTACTGCGATCTAATACATACCACTCCGGTACTTCTAATTCTACAGCCAAAGGTTCAGGTAAAACCGCCATTAATTCTTCATGGCGTTCTTCGCTCCTGACAACTCCCAAGGCTTCAATTTGTGAAACAATCTCCTCTACATAGTCAAAATACTCATCACTATACGTATCTAGTTCTTTGGCTTCGGCAATGGTCGCAAAAACTTCTGTATAAAAGGGAAGATTAAAATCCGCTTCCGAGATAAAGGCAAAACCATCAATGATCCCATTACCAATAGTGGTACTTCCCTTCTCAATAGCTAGATAATACGGGGATAACACAAAACCAACGACTTCAAAGGCGATCGGCTCTAAATGCTCCGCCAACGATTCATCAGTTCCTGAATTCAACTCAAGTCTATCACCAATTTTAACCGTTTCAAACAAAGGACTTTGCTCCAGAACCATTTCACCACTTTTTTCTGGTAAACGTCCTTCCACTAAGTACAATTGGTTAATTCGATCCTTATCCTCTAAATCTTCAAAATCGTAAGACTGGAGCTTTAGAACCATTTCATCCGCGTCAATTGTGGACAACACATCCATTGAATAAGCTGGCATCACACCTTCCAGTTTTGGTATTTGACCCAGAGCAGCTATATCTTCGTCATTAAAACCAACGGTTGAGTAAATTTGTAGATCCATAAAATTTTGTTCCTGATAATACTGCCTTGCAGATTCTTTCATCACTAGGGGAGAAGCCTTAATGCCCACAAAAAAAGCAACACCTAACATCACAATAAGCATAATTGACATGAAACGTCCCAACGACTTTTTGATGTCTCTTAAGGTATCTTTTACTAAACTCTGACTTATCACTACCACTCAATCCTTTCAACAGGAAGCGGATTTTTATTCACCTCAACATGATCTACTTTTCCATTACGAACATGAAAAATTTTATCTCCCATTGGCGCAATGGCTAAATTATGGGTGATAACAATCACTGTTATTTTTAATTTCCGACACATGTCTTGTAACAATTTTAAAATTGATTTTCCCGTTTGATAATCAAGTGCACCTGTGGGCTCATCACACAGTAATAATTTAGGATTTTTTGCAAGGGCTCGAGCAATTGCAACCCGTTGTTGTTCTCCGCCCGATAATTGTGCTGGAAAATTATTTTTGCGATTTTCTAATCCAACTGCTTCTAAAACTTGATCGATGTCTAATGGCTCCTTACAAATCTGAATCGCTAGCTCAATATTTTCCCGAGCTGTTAAATTTTGAACTAAATTGTAAAATTGAAAGACGAAGCCGATGTCATGGCGACGATAGGTTGTTAATTCCTTCGGCGAATAATTATGAACTTCTCTGCCATCAACTTTAACCACACCACTTGAAGGTTGATCCATTCCTCCTAAAATATTTAAAATCGTACTCTTACCTGCACCACTAGCTCCAGATACGATGACAAACTCTCCCTTAGCAACTGAAAAATCTACGCCATTTAAAGCTTGTATCTTAACTTCACCCATTTGATAAACTTTGCGTACATCTTGAAATTTAATAAACTGCTCCAAGACGATTACCTCCTTCATTTAAATCATTTAATAGATTTGCTTCACATGATCTTTATCTATCTTATCCATGTATTATACCACAAATAAGAGAGTTGATGAATGAGCCGGCATTACAGCTCAAAAAAAGTGAATTCTTGGTTGATAGTTTCACAAAGAAGATGTTTTCCGTCTGGTAACAATTGAATATTTGCAATATTTTCAAATATAATCCTTTTTTCATGAGTCAGAAGGTGATATTGAAAAACATGACCGTCTGCTAATCCATAAAGTTTATAATTATAGATGACGAAATCTTCCATCTGCTCCTCTAGCAAAACTACTTTATTCTCTCCACTTAAATGGTACAGAACAGTTCCCTCTGCATTTAAAACAAATGTTGTTTGCTGATAGCTACCAATCTTCTTTACTTTTAATCCTTCAATGACTCGCATTTTAGACCTTTGATTTTTAGCAATGATGGCGATCTCTTGTGTCTGCTCGTTCAACTGATACAAATACTGGTCATCCGCCAAAGCCGTTCCTTCATCTTTCACATCATTTGAAAAGTAATCCACTTGATTCGCAAAACGATGAGCTGCTGCCTCAGCATCATTTAGTTGCTGTTCAAATCTTTTAAGCTTGGTAATACTTTGTTCAGACAATTCTACGATCTTTTCTAGTTGAACCATTTCCACCAATTCATCTAAATTTCCTCTTAAATTTTCAATGATATCTTTAAAGCTTAGAAGGGTTAAATCCAGCTTTTCCAAGCGTGAAACTGTCTTCTCAAATGTTTTAATTAATTCTAAAAATTCGCTATCCATCTAAATTCACTTCCTATTTCATCATTTCAATATTTTTTGAAATCTTATCAATGACCTTTATGCGATTATTTAAAGATAGAGCATAAAGCTTATTAAAGCGGTGTAACCAATTGAGTGTTGTCTTTTGGCTATAAACAAGCTGTAAAACATCAATTCCTTTCTCTTGAAAGAGTTGCTGGATATGTTCGTAAGGCAATCCTTGATATACCAGCGCCTTTAAATAATGAAGCTGATCGTGCCCCTGACGAAAACAGTGCGCCGCTTGTTCATATTCTTTTAACTTCATTAAAGCATGACCCGCTTCCAGATAATCTCCTTCTTGATTTTGTATTAAAGCCTGGCATCTCTGAATATCTCGTTGAACCCCCTCTAAATTTGACAATTTATACGCATTAATGGCTTGTTCATATAGCTCTCTGCTTTCATAGGTTTGTGCTTCTTTATAAAATTCATTATCTGTAGACGTTAACGTCAACTTAAAATCCGCTTCATCGTACTGATTCATCACTAAAAAATGATCTTCTAACTGTAAAAATAAGCTGGGTGACATGTCTTCCTCTACAAAACAAAGCTGTTGGCGAGCTCGAGTAATGGCCACGTACAACATATTAAAATAATAGCGATACTGTTGCTGCCCCAAAACATCCTGATTTAAAATGGTCTCCCAAATTAAACGATATTTGCTCATCACGTTATAACAGATAATATAGTCTTGCTCAATCCCCTTAATTTCTTCCACTGTAAAAATGGCTCCTTTAAGGGTCACTAACTGCTCAAGAGCTTTTTTTTCTTGTTGATCGGGAACAACAATGGCCACATAATGACGATTCATTCCAGTCTTAATTAAGGTTATAATATCTTTCCTATTTGTGAATTCACAGAAATAAATAGCCGATTGACGAGTGCGAATCGCCACTTCATAGTAGTCATTTTTTTTGTTTAAACCTAGGCGTTCCACTCGTAGATCAATGACTTTATTAGCCAACTCAACGGTTTCTCTTGCACTACGATAATTTTTGGTTAAGCCATATTTTTCAAATGCTAAATGGGTATTAGACGTTTTTAAGATACTTTCAATCCGCCCTGGATGAAAATAAGTGGGGCGAATAGTCTGATTAATGTCCCCACTAAATAAAACATGATTCCGGTTACGAGTCAATCGAATTAAACAATAGATTTGAACTTCTGTTAAATCTTGAATTTCATCTGCAATAACAAAATCAAATAAATTCACTCGTTCTTGCTTTAGCTTTTGTAAAAATAACCTTGCCAGATCATTCTCATCCATTTTCATTTGGTCGTCCAAAAAATGTTGATAAGAAATAGCTATCTCATATAAGAATTCCCGCTTCTGCTCAGGGTATGAACAATACTGTTCGTCTAAATTTAAATAAATTTCTTTGCTGAGCATTGAGTGATGGATTAAATAATCATCTAAGTAATGGTGCATTTGCAAGACAGCTTGCATGGTATAAGGATCTAAATAACCTTTCTTAGCTTCATAAAGCTTTTCAGCGTGTAAAATAAGCTGATCTGCCTCTATATGAGCCAGTTCTTTACGTATAATTAAGGCAATTGTTTCTTGAGACAGTTTTATTTCTTTTAGAGGAAGCCTGTATGATATCCACTCTTTTGGAATCATACCTTTGATAATCCCGCGAATCTCTTTCCAAATATCGTACACTTCACAATCTATTTGCTTTAACAAAATAGGATGATGATGGATCACCCATTTATGAAATTGTTCGTAATGAACCATTTGGTGGTGGTTAGCTTCGTCTGCAAGATAATTAATAAAATGATAAAACTTGACCCGATTTTCTAGTTCCTCGAAGGTATGATTTGGAGACTCTTCTACAATTTTACGGAATAATTTTTGGGCGTCTTCTACTAAATAATTTGAATAAGTGAAGTAAGCAACACGAATAGGTTGCATCACCAATAAAAAAACTTTATAAATATTAATGGTTGTTTTTCCACAACCGGCACTACCAAAAATAAACAAAGGAACGTCCTGTATTTGTAAACAAGCAAATTGTTCATCATTTAAATAATAAATCACTTTATTATCTCGACTGTCTAATAGCTGTCCCATCGTCTTAACATCAACAACGCGGGTTACAATCCAATTAGGGTCATACTCAAAGTTTTCATAAATCAAATCAATCATTTCATCAAAAGCAGATTCATCCTCTAAAAATGGCTCGATTTTTTGATTGCCAATATTAATGGAGCGTCCTCTTAAAATTTGTTCATCGTGTTGACAATAATCTAAAAACAAAATCGACTTTCGAAAGTCTGGACGGATCCGCTGTAAATCAAAGGTAAATAAGATGCGATCTTCTTTACTAACTCGAAATTTAAATATTCTTAATCCATGACGATTATGTTTGATTTCTCGTACTGAAACGCCATACCGCATGGCAGGCATACTAAAGTTCGCTTGCACATAGTCACTCACAAATTGGACCATTTTTTTGAGGACAACGGTCTCTTTTCCTCTCGGAATATGATTTAAAAAGGTTTCCGTTACTAATATTTTCAATATCATTCCTCCTATATAAAACCAATTTCTCTAAACGAATGGTTAAGAACAATTCTGTGAGGAGTTACTAATTAATAGACGTTTATGGTGGGTTCATCCCGTGCCTGAATGGCGGTAAAAAGCCACCTCATAGTAAGCTAGATTCAAAAGATTGATCAAGCTAAAATACAATAACATATCGGGCAGTGATTAATTTAATTTAATGGCCACTTCCCTCGCTCCATCCACTAATTTTATCAAATAACACCGAAGTTGTATAGAAAAAATGGGGAATCAATGGGAGTCTGAGATTCCAATCTATAATTATTGTAAAGGTATCTTCTCGTGATGATTGTCAATGCAGGCTAAGAATCCTAATTTTAATCCTACTAGCTCATTAAAAAAATCTTTCATTAGTACTAAAGCAGCACTGTAAATTTTTTACACCAAAAAAGAACATGACAACAGGCAGGCTTTAATCTGTGTAATGTTCAAATCTAATTAAGTATTTATATCTAACTCAAATGCCAATTTTAGTATGAGCGCACATCAATTCAGATTAAATCATCTTACCAATACTTAAAAATACCCTACTTAACTTTCAACTCTTTGCCTTGAAACCCAGAAAACTTGGATGAACTAAAGCTGTTAGAAAGTGCCGATGAAACGACCTAGTACTCATGCTGAGAGTTACTAGCTGTTCCCCTCTACATGTAGACCTGTTTTTTAAGTTAACCGTGTCTCTTATAATCAAAATGATGTTCTATAATTTGTCACTATCTCAATGACTTATTTTTAAGAAAAAAGGAGATATGACAGCATCATAAAAATACTTCTATTGGTTATTAAGGATTAAAACCAGAAAATGGTGTTTACTGAATTTAAAGAAATATGAACCTCGTTAACCTGGGTCAGGTGGAGTCAAAATGAACACCATTTTCTCGTTTTGCATCCTAGCAAAATGTCTAGTAAGTACCTGTTAAAAATCAAAGTTCCTGGCTTTCTTGTTCCTGTAACGATAAATGATAATTGCTCACTGCTCGTTTGCTTTACCATACTTATAATTTTTGTCTGATGAAACCTATGTCTATAAAAAAGCGTTATATTAATTTAATATAAATGTATAAGCATAAATTAACCATTTAAAAAGTCTAAAAGTGCTGATATTCCAACCTCTTAGACTTATCAATGTTATAGTTTTGCAACGTTAACAGCTTGAGCTCCTCGATCGCTTTCAACAATATCAAAAGTAACTGATTGTCCTTCTTCTAACGTTTTAAATCCGTCCGTTGCAATAGCTGAATAATGAACAAATACATCTTCTCCACCTTCAACTGAAATAAAACCAAAACCTTTTTCTGCATTAAACCATTTTACTGTTCCTGTCATTCTAATAAACCTCCAACAATAAAGATTCGTTACTTAATTCTATTATTTATCCCCGCATCCCCAAGAAAGCTGATGATGATCCTATGCGATATAAAAGATATAATGGATTAAGTAACCATATTATAGCACACAAATTTGGTTTTTTCAATTAATTTTGACCAAATTTGGCTTTTTTATAGAAGTAAACTCCTTATTTAAACAAGAATTAACAATTAATACGTCATATTAACTCGAAAGAGTCCCTCTTTACCTTCTCAATAATTCTTAGAATTATTCTTTGAAAGCTGCTCTAGATTCACACCTTTACTGACCACTCCTTCCTTTAAAAAAAGAATTTTTTAAATCTACACACGTGATAATGGTGAGAGTCATGCTCATCACCCATAAAAGGTAACTTAAAAAAATCAATTCATTGGAAGCGGTTAGCCAAGTCAAGGTAGAACGATAAAATACAACACTGATTAAGACCATAAGACCCCAAAATCCAATATAGCCACTCAGTGATAATTTTTGAAAAAACAAAGTAGATTTATAAAATAGCAGTAAATAAATAATGCCGACAATGGCAGCTGTCGTTAAAAGAAAGTAGAAGGTTCCCCAAAATCCAAATCGCGTTCGCACTGCTGTTCTAAAAATATTTTGTGAAACGAGAAGCAAAGAAATACAACTAGATAAGCTTCCTATTAGATAAAATCTTTTTTTTCCTTTTTTAGATTGATTCACTAAAAAGGAGAGGACACCTACCATTGGCAACATCCATGCTAAAGTTGAAAATATGCCAAATTCAACTTGAAAAACGACTTTACTAATTAAAGTGACTATTAAACAAAATAGATTAATCAGACAATGCGTTTGAAACATAAAGTGTCGTGAAATATAAGTTTTCATCTAACCCTCCCAACTCATTCCAAGCTATTTAAACATGTGCTTGTTGTAACACTGTCGTTGACTTATCATTGATGACGCCATCTGTTTCTATTATTAATTCTTTGTTAGCCTTCGGTTGAGTTTTTTTACGAGACGAGTTATATTTCCGGATGATTAGTTTGATAACTTCATTAAACACCACAACACTAGTTCCCATGACGAGAATTTTAATCCACATGTTCAAGCTTAAAGGAACAGCATCAAAGAATCCACTTGCAAATTGTGTGACTAAAATTTGAATAACTAAAGTTAGTAAGAGGATGACTAAGGCAATTTTATTTTTGAAGAAATTCGCCGTGATACTAACTAAACCAAACTCCCGACAATTAAGAGCATTAAAGATAGCCAAACAAGCAAAGAGAGAAAACATAACGGTTTGCGCTTCATTTCCATAAACTGTAATGTTTGATAAATCAGCTCTTAAGAAATTAAACCGCATTTGTAAAAACAGGACAGTACCTATGAAAAAACTATTTAATAAAATGCTGTAAACCATAAAACGATTAATAATGCTTGCTTGTCTAGATATGGGTTTACGCCGCATCACACTAGCTCGAATAGGTTCAAGTCCTAAAGCTAAAGCTGGCGGTCCATCCATAATAATATTAACCCATAGTAGATGAATCGTCGTAAAAGGTAACGAAAAGTCTAACAATTGAGAGATGATCATAATTAAGAAGGCAATCACATTTACAGTTAGAGTAAATTGGATGTAGCGTTGAAAATTATTATAAATTCCGCGTCCCCACTTTATAGCTTCCACAATGGTATTAAAATTATCATCCGTTAAAATGATATCAGCCGCAGTCCGGCTTACTTCAGTACCAGCAATTCCCATGGCAATTCCCACATCGGCTTTTGTTAACGCTGGAGCATCGTTAATTCCATCTCCAGTCACGGCAACCACTTCACCACTTTGTTGCAAAGCATTAACAATGCGCATCTTAGTATTCGGCATTGAACGAGCAACAATCGAAATAGTTTCAAGCT
>Ga0153980_1000207_pt1 | contig 29579 bp, 23 predicted proteins | sample TSGA064MetaG_FD_104722 | JGI IMG/M metagenome (GOLD analysis project Ga0153980, IMG submission 104722) | Attine ant fungus gardens microbial communities from Georgia, USA - TSGA064 MetaG | ecosystem: Host-associated > Fungi > Mycelium > Unclassified | place: USA: Georgia, Magnolia Springs State... | reverse complement strand
TAAAAAAGCTTAAAACAAAATCAGAGAAACTTTGATTTCGTTTTAAGCTTTATACTGTTATTAAGTTTGTTTATTTATTCTACTTCTGATGTTGTGTTCATCAAAATAGAAAGTGTGCTTTCTAATTCTTCTTTGCGTACTTCCAACATTTCACCAGTACGTTTGATTTTGACTTCTACCACACCATCGACTGCTTTTTTACCGACTGTGATACGGATTGGACAACCAATTAAATCAGCATCAGCAAATTTTACACCTGCGCGCTCATTGCGGTCATCAACTAATACTTCGTAGCCCGCTTCGGTCATCATTGCTTCAACTTCTTGTGATAGTTTTGTTTGATACTCATCTTTCACATTCATTTGGACCACGTGTAAATCAAATGGCGCAATTCCTGTTGGCCAATTAATACCGCGCTCGTCTGCATTTTGTTCAACGATTGCTGAAAGTAAACGACTAACACCGATGCCATAGCAACCCATGATCACTGATTTTTCACGACCGTTTTCATCTAAAACTGTTGCGCCCATAGCATCACTATAACGCGTTCCTAATTTAAAGATATGGCCAATTTCGATTCCTTTAGTAAAGGCTAAGACACCATTGCCATCAGGAGAAGGATCGCCTTCTTGAACAAAGCGTAAATCTTCGTAACTAATTGGTTGGAAGTCACGATCTGGATTTACATTTGTCAAATGATAGCCATCTTCGTTAGCCCCAACAATGGCGTTGGCTAAATCTTGAACAGCTAAATCTGCATAAATTTTAACATCTTCGGAAACATTGACTGGACCAATTGAACCAAAGCCAGCTCCTAAGACACGGCGAGCATCTTCTTCTGTTGCTTCATCTAGGAAATCAGCGCCTAAGAAGTTTTTCAATTTGACATCATTGACATCATGATCGCCACGAACCAAGACCATTACTGGCTCTTCATCGGCAATAAATAGTACTGATTTAATAATACGTTGTGGCTCAACTTCAAAGAAGTTTGCCACTTCGGCAATTGTACCCACTTCTGGTGTTGCAATTTTTTCTAAATCTAATTGTGTTTCATGTGATTTTTTCGGCGTATAAAGACTTGTTGCCATTTCTAAATTGGCAGCATAATCACTTTCTGTTGAATAACAAATAGTATCTTCCCCAATTTCAGAAATCGCCATAAATTCTTTAGAATCTTTACCACCCATGGCACCACCGTCCCCAATAATGGCACGGAATTCTAGTCCACAGCGTTCAAAAATGCGTGAGTAAGCTTTTTCGTAATCACGGTATGATTGATCTAAACTAGCTTCATCGGCATGGAAAGAATAGCCATCTTTCATGATAAATTCACGGCCTCTTAATAAGCCAGAACGTGGGCGTTTTTCATCACGATATTTTGTTTGAATTTGGTATAAATTCAAAGGTAATCGTTTGTAAGAATTGATTTCATCACGAATTAATTCTGTGAAGGTTTCTTCATGCGTTGGACCTAAGATATAGTCACGGTCATTGCGATCTTTTAAGCGATACAAGTTAGGTCCATAAGTTTCATAACGGCCTGATTCTTTCCAAAGTTCTGCTGGTAATAACGCAGGCATTAACATTTCAACTGCATCAATTTTCTCAAATTCTTCTCGCATAATCGTTTTTAATTTTTCTAAAACACGATTGGCTAAAGGTAAATAAGAATAAATCCCTGCAGCGACTTGACGAATATAGCCTGCGCGCAACAGAATTTGATGACTTAAGACTTCTGCATCATTTGGTACTTCTCTTAACGTTGGAATTAACATTTTTGACTGTTTCATTAAAACTCTCCTCTATTTTAAAATCAACTATTTTTGATTTCTTTACACACTTTTTTACTTAAGCTTTCTCCTTAAAAGAAAAAGCGTTGAATATCGTTCCAAGTAACTAACACCATTAACACCATGACAAACCCAAAGCCAATTAACGTAATGATGCCTTCTTTTTCAGGACTAATTGGTTTTCCACGTACACCTTCAATAATGTTTAAGACAATTTTCCCGCCATCTAAAGCTGGGATTGGCAACAAATTAATAATCCCTAAGTTCATTGACAACATGGCCATTAAGAATACAACTGTACTTACTCCAGCATTGGATGCTTCTTCCGATAACTTAAACATCATGACTGGCCCACCTAGTTTATTTAAACTAAAGCCTGTGAATAGTGAACCGAGTGCTTTAAAAATCTGTGTCGTACTATTCAAAGTATCCTGAATACCGCCCATCAATTTTGACGGTAAATCGGTTTTCATATAAGGATAAACGCCGACTTTACCAATCGTTTGTTTTTCCACTTTTTGTTTTTCTGGTGTCACTGTTAGTTGCTCTTCTTTGCCGTTACGCTCAACTACGAACGTTAACGGCTTTTCGGGGTTCTTCTGCACAATGGTTGTAAAATCTTCGTATTTTTTGATTTTTTGATTATTAATCGATAAGACTTTATCATTTTCTTTCAACCCAGCTTCTGCGGCTGGGCCATTAGGAATCACTTGTCCAATTTGGTTCGTGTTTAAATCAGTGACGCCTCCTTGTAGAAAAACCGCTAACGTAAACAGAATAAACCCTAAGATAAAGTTATTCATGGGTCCCGCAAAGTTCGTTAAAATGCGTTGCGATAATTTCGCTGATTGAAATTGAACGTCAAGTGGCGCAATCCGCACCTCGGTTCCATCACTTTCAATAATCGTTGCATCATGGTCAACTTTATAAACGGTTTCTTCTTCCTCGTTTCCATTGACATAGCCCTTGATGAATAATTCTTTTTCAAGATCAAAATCAACGACTTCCATCGGAATACTATGAGGTAATTGTACTTTTTTACTTGTATTAATTTTAACCACATTACCCACGGCATTTAACTCAACAGATAGAGGCATACCTGGTGTGATTTCTGTCATGTCTTCGCCCATCCCAGCCATTCGCACATAGCCACCAATTGGCAATAAGCGAATCGTATAAGTGGTGCCATCTTTTCCACGATGCGCAAAAATCTTTGGTCCCATTCCGATTGCAAACTCACGAACTAAAATACCCGCTCGTTTTGCAAAATAAAAGTGGCCAAATTCATGTACGAGGACAAGAATACCGAAGACAATAATGAATGTGATAATTGTTTTCATAGATGTCCTTCTTCCTTCATTCACTGACGTTCAGTGCTTTTTATTATTACATGGGAAAGTCTCGTAAAACTTGCTCTGTTCCCTTCCCGATAAACCAGTGCAACTGTTTACTGAGAACAGTCGCCACTGTTAGTGAACAAATCTTTCCTTATGTAAGACAAGTTTTATTTTAGCATATTCACTCATAAATAACCATTGGACTTGACCACTTCGCCTAGATATTTTGTGTTTTTTTAGAAAATCCGTTAATTTGAGAACGTTGCTTTAAAAATTCAATAAGAATGTGGTTTGTTTAGCTCGTTATAGAAAAAAATATAAGCTATAGTTGATTGGTTCTAATAGAAATAACTTTGAATAGACAAGGAAATTTCTTATTTGTTTTTTGCAAGGCAGAACGGTAGTTGTTAAAGAAAGAAACCAGCGTTAGACGCTGGTTTCTTGAAATATGTTGTTGGTTTGAGGTTTTAGGGGACTGAACCTTCGATATTGGAATCGAGTTTTCAACCAGTGTCATTCATTGTAAGATTAAGTAATTAAGTTCACTTATGACAGTTCATTTAAACAATAGTTATCACAGATTGTCAAATTAAAATAGTTAAAATCTAATTAAATGAGTTATATTATTGAAAGCAATTAATGTTTGAAATATACCTCAACGTTTTTGAAATGTCTTAATTATGCACTTTTTCATAAACATCTTTAAGCATATAAGTTAGAACGAAACTCTTAAATTCATCATCTGTTAGATATTTATCGACAAACTTACTATTCGTTTCATATTTATCTATTAATATGTCTTGTGATTGTTTTTCAACGCCTAAAACAAAATTGTCAAATGAGTTATTCTTCGCTTTCATTACGAAGCTTTCATCACTATGCATCTTTCTTGTTACTTGATCCATAAACAATTTATCTTCTGGTTCAAAATTAGTGCCAAAACGTTCGTTAATTTTATTGATAATATCTGAAAAACTAACTTCTTCCTCTTCTATAATTGGACTTACTCCATGACCAACACCTTCAATATATTCGATACCTGTTTTTTCTAAACCAATAGTACCAACAGAGGTTTGTTTAATTTTATAATACTTCAAAGCTACATCATCGGGTAAAGTAAAAGTTTCTCTTTTTTTCTTAGGTAATTTTCTAATTAAATAATTGACATAGAGATACATTTTATGAAGTTCAACATCAGCAAAATCAATAATTTGTAATAAAAAACCATACGTTCTCAGATATTTTACACTTGCGTCTCTAAAAATCTCCTGATCTTCTGTATCTAGCCCTATATATCTTTCCACACCTTTATCAATAATAGAGTTAAGTTTTCCTTGTACAGTTGCTGAAGATTCTAAATTCCCACTCATTACCAAGCTTGCTACTGTGTCTAGTTCCTCTAAAGTAACGATTTCATATTGGTCAATTGTGTCTTTTAATTCATATAACAGGTTAGGATCCGTTTCACTTTCTAAAGCTGTTGTTTCATAGTAAGGTTGGAATGCCTTTTTTATTTCTTCTGTTTCATTAACGAAGTCAAGGATAAAGGTATCCGATTTTCCTGGGCAAGTTCGGTTTAACCTTGATAATGTTTGTACCGCTTTTACACCACTTAAAGGTTTATCAACATACATTGTTTGTAGCAACGGTTCATCAAACCCTGTTTGATATTTTTCAGCAACAATTAGCACTTGAAAATCATCCGTATGAAATTTATCTGGTAGTTCATTTTCTGAAAATCCATTCATATTACTCTCTGTATAAGGCGTATCATTTCCATCTTCAACTTTTCCTGAGAAAGCAACCAATGTCTCCATATCTTTATAGTGTCTTCTTTTGATATAATCATCCATCGCTAATTTATATCTTACGGCGTGCAGTCTACTAGATGTTACCAGCATCGCTTTCGCACGTCCATCTAGTTTATGCTGAGTACGTTCTCTGAAGTGTTCTACAATCACTTCTACTTTTTGCGCAATATTGTGTGGATGCAGAGAAACAAAACGACCAATTTTTTTCGTAGCTTCACTTTTTAATACCTTCTCATCAGATGCAGAAATGATATTATAGTATGTTTTGTAGGTTGTATAATTTTGTAATACATCTAAAATGAATCCTTCTTCAATAGCTTGTCTCATAGAATATAAATGAAAAGGAATAAACTTTCCTTCAGAGTTTTTACGTCCAAATCGTTCCAGCGTTTTAGGTTTTGGCGTTGCTGTAAAAGCAAAATACGAAACATTGGTTTGCTTACCACTTTTTACAATATCTTCTACAATCATTTCTTCTACATCCGTTAAATTATCCTCAATCAGTCGATCTTGTTCGTAAGCTTCTTCTAGCGTCATATTAGACAGCACCTGTGACATCGCTTTAGCTGATTTTCCGCCTTGGGACGAATGAGCCTCATCAATCACTACTGCATAATTTTTACTGCTAAGTTTTGCTATTTTATCTAACACATATGGAAATTTTTGTAGCGTTGTAATTACAATCCGTGTCCCAATTTGAATGGCTTTTGCTAGTTGATTCGAATCTTTATCAATTCTTTCAACTGTTCCAGCTTTATGTTCTAGTTGATAAACAGCATCTTGTAGCTGTTTATCCAATACTCTTCGATCTGTAATAACAATCACACTATCGAAAAAAGCTTTATTCTCTTGATTATGCATCTTAGACAATCGATGGGCAAGCCATGAAATACTATTTGTTTTTCCACTACCAGCTGAATGTTGGATTAAATAGTTTTGACCCACAGAAAATGTTCGGACATCGTCTTCAATTTTTCTCACAACGTCCAATTGATGGTATCGAGGAAATATTAGTGATTTTCTTTGATATAATAGCTCTCCATTGGAATCTTTAATATCATCTTTTTTGATATACATAAACTTAAAAATAATATCCAACAAACTATCTTTTTGTAAAACATTCTCCCACAAATAATACGTGCGATAATTTCCTTCACTTGGAGGATTCCCTTTCCCACCTTGGTTGCCAAGATTAAACGGTAAAAAGTTGGTATGCTCAGCTTTAAGCTCTGTCGTCATGTACACTTCATCGGTATCAACAGCAAAATAAACGAGAGCTCTTTTGTTGAATTGAAAGATTAATTCCTTGGGACTACGTGTTTCTCTAAATTGTTTCATTCCATCATACACTGTTTGATTAGTTAACTGATTTTTTAATTCCATTACAACTAGTGGAAAACCGTTCACGAATAAAACCAGATCCAAACTATTCTTCGACTCATGAGTATAGTAGACTTGCCGACTAACTGCAAAGATATTTTTCTTATAGTTTTCCACCAGAGTTCGATTTAATTCTGTTTCAGGTTTATTATAAATTAATTTAAGATGTACGCCACGATCTCTTACGCCATGACGAAGAACATCCAACAAACCTTTCCGATCAATTTCACTCAAAATACGTTCCAAAATTTTATCATCCGCATCTCCTACAGAATATTTACGCCGTAAATGATTGAGTTCTTTTTCTTGTGTCGACTCTAAAAAGCGCCATAACATCTTTTTGTCAATTCCTGAGGATCGAAGAGAAGTTAAAGAAGGCTTATCAAAAATTAAAGATTCATAGTTTGAGGTTATTAAATAGTGTTCTATATTTCCCTCAAATCCTCGTTCTGATGTATCAATTGCCATCGTTTCCAACCTCCTTTAGATAAGACTCCATTTCTTCAATAGGTATTTTCCCAGTAACTGCTTCATGAATTAAAGATTGGCGGTATTCTTTTAGTTTAATTATTTGTTTTTTAATTTTCTCTTTCATAGTTTTATAATCACTAGAAGTTGAGTCTAACTTACTAATAATTTTTAATTGTTCTTCAATGGTCGGTTCTAAAATTAAACTATCACCAATCGAAGATAATGTTAAGCCATATCTTGTTACTCCATTAGCTTTAGAATGGAACTGTTCTTGGAAATTTTTTGCAACGATAGAATAATATAAATATTTTCCTAACATTTTTGATTTCTTTGGCTCTAATACTGTTAAATGATACCCACAAACAACATCAATAAAATCTTCAACTACGTAAGCAGGAATACCAATATCATTTGGATTTTCCGAATCTTTTGTAATTAAAACATTATCTCTCTTGAGAGTAAATTTTTCAATTTGCTCTTTTGTTGCTGTGGCTTGCATAAAATCAATCGAATTAGATACAAAATCATTATAGTAGACATCAGTATAATTACATAACTTAACACTTTTTTCACCGTCAGTACTTTTCTTGTTAACATTACTTGTTTTTATTTTCGAAATATATTTCAATTTTTTCAAATTCCAATGTTCTGGAATTTCTCCAATCCAATCTACTCCAGAATCTTTCATTTTTACATTAGGGTTTAATCCTTTTGTAACAGCTTCTGTGATCATTGCTTGACGTTGTTCTTCAAGGAGTTTGATTTGTTTTTCTTTTAAAGAGATTAGTGAATCAATATCTAATAATTGGAAATCTAAGAAATTACTCACCAACTCCTGATTTTTTAAGGTAGGCTTACATATTTTTATATTTCCAATTTCTGACGAATTAACAGCTGGATAACTCACGCCCACTGATTTTTTAGAAATTTCATCAATAAATTTTATTGATAGTGTCGAATAGTATAGGTATTTTGAAGTCAAATTATTGTTCGCAGAAAATACGGCAAAACCTGTCGAGCAAACATAGTTATTCATTTCTTCAGAAACATATGCAATTGCTTTCAAATAAGTTCTAACTGTAGAAATAATAGTATCTCCTGTCTTAATTCTTCTACGTGCTCTACTAGGAGATTCATCTAAAGGTATCAATTGAATCTCATTAACCTTATTATCTGAGCTAACACTACCAATATCAATATAATTAATTGTTTCATTCGTTATATTATAAATTTTATTTACATTACAATGTGTTAGATATTTCAATTTAACCTTATCCATTTCCAAACACCTTCTTCAACTGTTCAGATATTTCAACTTCTAATGCTTGAATTTCAGTAAGTATTTCTTTAGAGCTTCTAATCGGTGTATATTCATAAAAATGTCTTGTAAATGGTATTTCATAACCAACTTTTGTTTTCGTTTCATCGATCCAAGCATCAGGAACATGTGGTAATACTTCTCGTTCAAAATACGCTTGTATGTCTTCTTTTAAGGGAATTGATTCATAATCTCTCAATTCAGTATCTGGTTCCACGGTCGTTTTATTTTTCATACAGATATCTGCAGTTTTATCTCTCTCAGATAATCCATTTAGAATCGCTTTAAAAACAGATGTTGAAACGACTATTTCCTCTTTTTTAAACAGTTCTTTTAATTGCTTTGTAAATTCATCTCTATTTTTGATTAATTTATCAGAACAATTTTTCAACAACGTAGAGATAATTGCTTGTTGCAAAGCAATTCCCTCTTCAACTTGTTTCTCTCCAGCTTCTCCTTTTTTCTTTGAAGTAGCTAAATTTTGAAAAGCTTTTTCGTATTTTACACGTTCGATACGTTCTTCTGATAAATTAAAGTTTAAACGTAACGGTCTTTCAACAGTAATTTTATGAAAGCCAAAATCTTCGTTATCAAATATTTTTACTTTTTTATTTTCTTTTGTCTCATTATAAAGAGAAATAATTTCGATTATTTGCTCTTCAGAAATCTCATTACGCTTATTTCCCATGCTCTTTTTCATTTTTTTAGAAAAATCAACCGCATTAACTAACGTTACCTTACCTCTTCTATGTGGTTCTTTGTTATTCGTTAAAATCCAAATATACGTTGAAATTCCCGTATTATAAAACAAGTCATTTGGCAAAGCAACTAAGCCTTCAACTAAGTCATTTTCAAATAAATAGCGACGAATTTCACTTTCTCCTGATCCAGCATCGCCAGTAAACAAGGGAGAACCATTCATAATAATCGCTATTCTAGAACCATAAGGATTTTCTTTGGTCACGGGTTTCATTTTAGAAACCAAATGTTGTAAAAATAATAATTGCCCGTCACTTGTACGAGGAAGACCTGCACCAAATCGACCATTGAATCCTAAATCATTATGTTCGTCTTTTACAGATTTTTCTACTTTTTTCCAATCTACACCATATGGCGGATTAGAAATCATAAAATCGAATTTATCATTTTTAAATATATCATTTGTTAATGTATTCCCTAAACGAATGTTATCTGCATTTTCCTTTTTTAGAAGCAAGTCGGATTTAGCTATAGCATAAGATTCCTCATTTACCTCTTGTGCATAAAAAATCAGCTCACCTAACATATTATGATTTTTCATGTACTCATTTGCTACAGAGCCCATTCCTCCAGTACCCGCCGCACAATCATATAGTGTCTTCGTAATTCCTTCTGTTGCAATATCAATGCGGTCATCATTAAATAAAAGATGAACCATTAACCGTATTACTTCTCTTGGTGTATAATGATCCCCTGCTTCTGTATTTTCAGAAAATCGGCGGATTAACTCTTCAAAAATATAACCCATTTCAATATTTGATACTACACTAGGATGCAAATCAATTTCAGAGAATCGCTTAAGTACCTCATACAACAAATCATTTCGATCTAATTTATCAATTTCTGGAAAAAAATCAAAATATTGAATAATTTCATCAGCATTTTTAGAATATCCATTTAAATGGTCTTTAAAGTTATCGGCAATGGCATCTGGATCACTTAATAAATTACTAAAATCATACTTGCTAATATTATAAAAATCTTCTTTGGATGCTTTTGTTAGTAAAGCTTGTTGTACTCCTTCAGGTTTATGCTTAATTGTTTCGTACAGATTTAGTACTTCTGGTTTTGTCTTCTCTAAAACACAATCAAATCTTCGAATAACAACTAGAGGCAAAATTACTTCACCATAGTTTTCTGGCTTGTATTCTCCTCTTAGTACTTCAGCAATTGACCATATAAAGCTAACTTTATCTTGAAAATTCACAATTATAGCTCCGTTCTATTGTTTACTAAATACTTATATTATAACAAATTAATGAAAAATTATCACTAAATTATTTGTAAGATAACCTTGTTAGTCATAGTTTTTCTATAATAAGCTACACCTACAATAATTTTCTGATGATTAGGTTGTTGTATGTATCAAAATTGAATAGCAACAACTTCTTGTACATCTTTCAAAACAAATTGTTAATCTCCACTCTTAAAAAAAGCTATAAACCCTATATATACAAGGTTTATAGCTTTCAATCACTTCTTATCCCACACTGCCTTCCATCTCATAACTAATCAACCGATTCAACTCAACCGCATATTCCATCGGTAATTCTTTCGTAAATGGTTCAACAAAGCCCATAACAATCATTTCTGTCGCTTCGGCTTCAGATAAGCCGCGACTCATTAGATAATATAATTGTTCTTCAGAAATTTTTGAAACTTTGGCTTCGTGTTCTAAGGACACTTGGCTGTTATGGATTTCGTTAAACGGAATCGTATCTGATTTTGATTTTTCGTCCATGATAATCGTGTCGCATTCGATGTGGGAAATCGAGCCTGCGCTGTCTTTGCCAAAAGTCACTTGGCCACGGTAGTTAACTTCGCCGCCGTCTTTAGCAATTGATTTTGAAACAATTGAGCTAGAGGTATTCGGCGCATTGTGAATCATTTTGGCCCCAGTATCTTGGATTTGGTTAGCGCCAGCAAAGGCAATCGATAACATCGTGCCACGGGCACCTTTGCCATCTAAGTAAACGCTTGGGTATTTCATGGTTGTTTTAGCTCCTAGGTTACCATCAATCCATTCGACAGTGGCACCTTCGTAAGCTTTAGCACGTTTGGTTACTAGGTTGTAGACGTTATCTGACCAGTTTTGAATGGTCGTATAACGACAATAAGCATCTTTTCTAGTGAAAATTTCTACGATGGCCGCATGCAAGCTGTTACTTGAATACGTGGGTGCCGTACAACCTTCAACATAGTGAACGCTGGCCCCTTCATCGACAATAATCAAGGTCCGTTCAAATTGGCCGGTATTTTCAGCGTTGATTCGGAAATATGTTTGTAATGGTACATCAACTCGAACACCTTTTGGTACATAAATAAAGGTTCCACCTGACCAAACAGCTGAGTTTAAAGCGGCCAGTTTATTATCTGTTGGTGGCACAAGTTTTGAAAAATACTCTTTGAATAAGTCAGGATATTCTTTTAAAGCAGAGTCAGTATCTGTAAAAATGATGCCTAATTTTTCAAATTCTTCTTTCATGTTATGATAAACAACTTCTGATTCATATTGAGCAGAAGCCCCAGCTAGATAAGCACGCTCAGCTTCGGGAATCCCAATTTTTTCAAAGGTTTCTTTGATTTTATCAGGTACATCATCCCAATCGCGTGCGGGTTTGTCACTCGGTTTTTGGTAATATTTAATTTTACTAAAGTCAATATCTGACAGGTCTGGACCCCATTCTTGCATGGGCATTTTATTGAATTGTTCTAACGATTTTAAACGGAAGTCAAGCATCCATTCTGGTTCGCCTTTCACGCGAGAAATTTCGCGAACGACGTCTTCTGTTAGGCCGTCTCCGGTACTAAAGATTGGTTCCACATCGTCGTGAAAGCCAAATTTATATTCTTCTAATTCAGGTACTGTACTCAATTCGTCGTCACCCTTTCTTTATTTTTCACAATGTAAATGACCGGCTTCGCCTTGGCCGTTATTAGCAACAGCCTGCTCTAAGGCTTTCCAAGCCAAGGTTGCACATTTAATCCGAGCTGGAAATTTAGCTACGCCGCTTAACATTGCTGCATCGCCTAATTTTTCATCTTCGGCCACTTCATTTCCTTGAACAAGTTGAGAGAAATCCTCTGCTAAGGCCGTTGCTTCGGCGATTGTTTTTCCTAAGACCGCATCAGTCATCATACTAGCACTTGCGGTACTGATGGAACAGCCACTTCCTTGAAAGGCGATATCTTTAATCACACCGTCTTCAATGGCCACATCCAGTTCAATCACATCTCCACAAGTAGGATTATTCAGTTCAATTGTTTGGCTAGACGCATCTAGCGTTCCGTGGTGATGTGGGTGGCTAGAATGGTCCAAAATGACTTGGCGATATAAGTTATCTAATTTAGAAAGTGCCATGCTGGAAAAACTCCTTTGTCGCTTTAATCGCTTCAACTAAGCGATCTGCGTCTTCTTTGGTATTGTATAAATAAAAACTTGCCCGTGCGGTTGCTGGCACGCTCAAATAGTTTAATAGCGGTTGCGCGCAATGGTGACCCGCTCTGACAGCGACCCCTTCCATATCTAACGCTGTAGCCACATCATGTGGATGTAAACCTTCAATATTAAAAGCAATCACACCTGTGTGGTCTTTTGGATTCTGTGGACCATAAATCGTCAAGCCCTCGATAGCTTGCAACTTTGGCAAAACATAGTGAACAAGGGCTGCTTCATGTTGATGAATGGCCTCTAAACCAATTTCAGTTAAATAATCAATGGCGGCACCTAAGGCAATTGCCCCAGCAATATTAGGTGTGCCAGCTTCAAATTTCCAAGGAAGCTCTTTCCAAGTACTTTCTTGAAGATGAACAAAGTCAATCATTTCGCCACCAAATTCCACAGGTTCCATTTGTTCCAATAAATGACGTTTGCCATAAAGGACACCAATTCCAGTTGGTCCACACATTTTGTGACCACTAAATGCATAAAAATCAGCATCGATGGCTTGAACGTCCACAGGCATATGAGGAACTGCTTGCGCGCCGTCTACCACCATCACAGCGCCATTTTGATGAGCTAATTGTGTTAATTCTTCGATTGGATTAATGACCCCTAACACATTTGAAACATGAGCAATCGAAACAATTTTCGTTTTTTCTGTAATTTGTTGACGTGCACTTGACATGTCTAAAAAGCCGTCTTCAGTGACGTCTATATACTTCAAAATAGCCCCTGTACGTTGGGCTAATTGTTGCCAGGGAATAATGTTTGAATGATGTTCCATGTAAGATATGACGATTTCATCCCCGGCTGTAACTGCCAAGTCACCATAACTTTTGGCAATCCAATTCAAACTGGTTGTTGTTCCTCGTGTAAATAAAACTTCCGCTGTTTCTTTGGCATGGATAAATTGGCGAACCTTTTCGCGGGAGGCTTCATAGTCCTTCGTTGCTCGTTCGGCTAACGTGTGCACCCCACGATGAACATTGGCATTATCGGTTTCATAATAATGTCGTAAAACACCTAACACTGCCGTTGGTTTTTGGGTTGTTGCAGCATTGTCTAAATAAACTAGCGGTTCATCATTAACTTCTTGAAATAAAATAGGAAACGATTGACGAATGGTTGCTGCATCCATCATGCGTTTAACTTCCCTTCAATTACTTCTACAAATTCATTTTGTACTTCTTTAACTGGAATTGCTGTAATGACAGAACCTAGGAAGCCACGAATCACCAAACGTTCCGCTTCTTCTTTACGCAAGCCGCGGCTCATTAAATAATACATTTCTTCTGGATCTACTCGACCAACGCTGGCTGCGTGTCCGGCAGTCACTTCATTTTCATCAATTAAAAGAATTGGATTGGCATCACCACGAGCTTTATCAGACAACATTAAAACACGACTTTCTTGCTGTGCGTCGGCTCCTTTTGCTCCTTTTAAAATGTGGCCAATTCCATTAAACGTTAAAGTACCACGTTCACGAATGACTCCATGTTGTAAAATATGACCAATCGAATGTGGCGCTTTGTTTGTCACTCGTGTGTCGATGCCTTGTGTTTGTTTACCTGCACTAATTGCAACGACTTTAACTTCTGAATGAGCACCTTCACCAACTAAATCAGAATCAAAATCAGCCACAACATCGCCATCATTCATGACGCCTAGAGCCCAATCAACAGAGGCATCCCGCATAATATAGCCACGACGATTCATATAAGTCGTTACAGTTTTCCCTAATTGATCCACAGCTGAGTATTTAACTTTTGCGCCATCTTTGGCAATTACTTCCACAACAATATTTCCAGAAGCTTTCTCTGCATGATGACCGGTTGATTGAAAACGTTCTAAATAACTGAATTCACTATGATTATCTGCAACGATTAAAACATGTTTAAAGAAAGGTTGATTGCTATCTGAATCCTGAATAAACAAAGATTCAATGGGCTCTTCAATCACTACGTTTTTAGGAACGTATAAGAAAACGCCACTATTCATGAAAGCTGCATGAGCTGCTGTCAGCTTATCTTCTTCTGGTAATACGGCTTTAGTCATATAGTATTCTTTAACTAATTCTGGGTGCTCTTGTAAAGCAGTAAAAATGTCTGTAAAAATTACCCCTTGTTCTGCTAATGAGGCTGGCAATTGCTCAAAAGCATGAAAAGATCCTTGTTGAACAATTAAAGGATTGTCTTTCATTTGATCAAAACTTGCGACATTTCCTTCAGAAGGCACATAACTTTCCATGTGAACATTTAATAAAGGCCAACGATGAAATTTCACACGATCAATATGTGGTAACTCACTTTCGTCAGCGCTTCTTAAAGCCGTTGTTCGCAATTCAGTCATCCAAGCTGGTTCTTCATGTTCTAGTGAAAAAGCGGTGACTTCGTCAAGATAATCCATTAGATTTACTTTTTTCATTTATCTTGTCCTCCTTACGCTTCTTCTTTGTAATCAATACCTAATTCTTGGCTGATACCAGCATAGCCTTCTGTTTCTAAACGTTTTGCCAAATCAGCCCCACCGGTTTTCACAACGCGGCCTTCCATCATGATATGAACAACATCTGGCGTGATATAGTTCAATAAGCGTTGATAATGGGTAATAATTAACGTACCAAAGTTCTCGCCGCGCATTTCATTAACCCCTTTAGAAACTACTTTTAACGCATCGATATCTAAGCCTGAATCAATTTCATCTAAAATGGCAAACGTAGGCTCTAACATCAATAATTGTAAAATTTCATTTCGTTTTTTCTCGCCGCCAGAAAACCCTTCGTTTAAGTAACGCTCAGCCATTTCTTCAGGCATATTTAATAATTCCATTTTGCTATCTAATTTTTTTAAGAACTGCATGACTGACATTTTGTTGTCTTCGTCACGTTTTGCATTGATTGCTGCACGCATGAATTCAGCATTGGTAATCCCTGGAATTTCACTTGGGTATTGCATTGCTAAGAATAAGCCTAAGCGAGCGCGTTCGTCTACCTCTAAATCTAAAACGTTGACGCCGTCAAACAGAATTTCTCCTTCTGTGACTTCATAGTTAGGATTTCCCATAATTGCTGCTGATAAAGTAGATTTACCAGTTCCATTAGGTCCCATAATTGCATGGATTTCTCCAGTATTAATTGTTAAATCGACTCCTTTTAGAATCTTTTTATCTTCAATTGATACGTGTAAATTTTTGATTTCTAACACAGACATGTACAATTCCCTCCAACTTGTTTTAATCGTTTTTCCGTTCTCACTCATTTTAGCCTAATTGAGAATGAATCGCAAATTACAATTGCTAAAAATAACAACTCTTATCATCAAATTTTAGGATTCAATTTGTGAAGGAAAATTTTAAAAGGCTGATATTTCAAAGTTTCTCTATATTTTTAAGTGATCCTCCCTACACAAAGAAAAAAATTCTGGTAGAATAAAAAAATTTATTAAAGAAAGCGTTTTCTTAAATAATTACTTTAGAATGACTTTCGCAAAGAGAGCGTTGAGATACGCCTTCCTCATCTATACAAAAAAATCCAGAGCAATTGCTTCTCTGGATTCAATAATTTTTATTAGTGATTGGTTTTATACTTCTAAAAGTTCTTGTTCTTTTTCAGCAGTAATCGCATCGATATTTTTGATGCTATCGTCTGTTAATTTTTGAACATCTTTTTCAAATGAACGTAATTCATCTTCAGTGATGTCGCCATTTTTTTGAGCTTTTTTCAACTCATCCATTGCATCACGACGAACGTTACGGACAGCAACTTTTGAGTTTTCCGCTTCTTTTTTCACGTCTTTGGCTAATTCTTTCCGACGTTCTTCCGTTAATTGTGGAATCACTAAACGGATGACATTTCCATCATTGGTTGGACTAATGCCGATATCACTCATTTGAATAGCTTTTTCAATGTCAGCGATAGAATTTTTGTCAAACGGTGTAATCATTAATACACGTGCTTCTGGGATATTGATACTTGCTAATTGGTTAACTGGTGTTGGTGCACCATAATATTCTACTTGAATACGGTCTAATAGACTTGCGTTCGCACGACCAGCACGAATTTGACCTAATTCACGGCGTAAGCTTTCTTCCGCTTTTGTCATTTTTTCTTTGGCTGTTGCTAAAACTTCTTTAGACATTCTTTATTTCCCCCTTACAGTTGTTCCGATATTTTCACCAAGGATGGCACGACGGATATTTCCTGCTTCATTTAGGTTAAAGACAACTAAAGGAATATCGTTATCCATACTTAATGAGCTTGCTGTTGAATCCATTACTTGCAGCCCTTTAGAAATAACATCTAAATGTGTTAGTTCTTCAAATTTTGTCGCTGTTTCATCCACACGTGGATCCGCAGAATAAACACCATCAACATTGTTCTTCGCCATTAAGATGACGTCCGCATCTACTTCTGCAGCTCGTAACGCAGCCGTTGTATCTGTCGAGAAGTAAGGATTTCCTGTTCCTCCGGCAAAAATAACAACGCGGCCTTTTTCTAAATGACGTTCTGCACGACGACGAATGTATGGTTCTGCAATTTGACGCATTTCAATTGATGTTTGAACACGTGTAGGCACACCAAGATTTTCTAATGTATCTTGCAATGCTAAGGCATTCATCACAGTAGCTAACATGCCCATATAATCTGCTTGTGCACGTTCCATGCCCATTTGAGCACCAATTTGTCCACGCCAGATGTTTCCGCCGCCAACCACGATGGCCATTTCGATACCTAATTCATGTACCTCTTTAATTTCTTGGACGATTTCTTTAATGACTGGTGGTTTAATGCCAAAACCGTCTTCTCCGGCTAGCGCTTCTCCACTTAACTTTAATACGACACGTTGATACTTAGGTTTAACCATCATAATTCCCTCCAAGATTCTCTAAAAATCATTCAATTCCTCATTTAGATGACTTTTCACCAAAATGATTTTTTAGACCAAGCAGTGCGATCCACTGGTTTTGCCTAAAAAAAGGGAGCGCATATCAAAGTTATGCGTTCCCAAATGGCTGAAAGACTGCCTTGAATCAAGCAGTAATCAATTTATGCAGCTTCCTTTGGGGATCGCTGTCTGTTTAGATACTTATGATTCACGGCTTTTCAACCGAGCGTTTGATGCTCTTAGTTTTTCATTTGGCTCATTACTTCATCCGCAAAGTTATCTTCACGTTTTTCGATACCTTCGCCAACTTCAAAACGTACGAATGATTTCACTTCGCCGCCTTTAGAAGCAACAAATTTTTCGACAGTCATATCTGGATCTTTAACAAATGGTTGGTCAACCAAAGCGATTTCTGCTTTGAATTTTTGTAGACGACCAACAACCATTTTTTCAACGATATTTGCTGGTTTACCTTCGTTTAATGCTTGTTCAGTTAACACAGCTTTTTCGTGTTCTAATTCTTCTTGAGGAATTTGAGATTCATTGACATAGCGAGGGTTGATTGCCGCGATGTGCATAGCAACATCTTTCGCTACTTCTTCGTCAGTTGTGCCATCGATAACTGTTAATACAGCAATACGGCCACCCATGTGTAAGTAAGCGCCAAATGCAGCATTGTCAGCTTTTTCGACAACTTCAAAACGACGGAAGCTGATTTTTTCACCGATAACAGTTGTTGCTTCGATTAAATCAGATTCGATTGTGCCTTTTTCAGTTTTAATAGCCATTGCTTCTTCCATCGTAGCTGGTTTGTTTTCAGCAACTTTAGTCGCAATATCTTTAACTAAATCTTGGAACATTTCGTTTTTAGAAACGAAGTCAGTTTCTGAGTTTACTTCAACGATTGCTGCAACGTTACCTACAGTTGCTACGTTTGCTAAACCTTCAGCCGCAATGCGGTCATTTTTCTTCGCTGCTTTAGCCATACCATTTTCACGTAAAAAGTCTACGGCTTTTTCCATGTCGCCTTCTACTTTTACTAATGCTTTTTTAGCGTCCATCATTCCAACGCCAGTCATATCGCGTAATTCTTTTACCATTTTAGCTGTAACGTCTGCCATTATTTGTGTCCTCCTCGGATATTATCAATTCTTTTTAAAAAAGCTATCTCAAAGGAGAATCAGGCTTTTTGTCGCCTAGCCTTTGAGACAGCTCCGTAATCATTATTATTCAGCTGATTCGTTATTTCCTTCAACAACATCAACGATTTCTTCGATTGAAGTTGCTTCTGGTGTTTCTTCAACGAATAACTCTTCAGTTGCTTGGTCTTCCCCTTGGTTACCTTCGATGAAAGCGTCAGCCATTTTAGCAGTGATTAATTTCACAGCGCGGATTGCATCATCATTTGAAGGGATTACAACATCGATCTCATCAGGATCACAGTTTGTATCAACCATTGCAACGATTGGAATGTTTAATTTGTGTGCTTCTTGAACAGCAATGCGTTCTTTACGTGGGTCAACGATGTACATTACATCTGGAATTCTTGGCATATCAGCGATACCACCTAAGAATTTTTCTAAACGTTCACGTTCTTTGTTTAAGCCAGCAACTTCTTTCTTAGGTAAAACTTCGAAAGTGCCGTCTTCTTCCATTGCATTGATTTTTTTCAAGCGAGCAATACGTTTTTGGATTGTATCCCAGTTAGTTAACGTACCACCTAACCAACGATGGTTTACATAGTATTGACCAGCGCGGATTGCTTCATCTTTGATTGCTTCTTGTGCTTGTTTTTTAGTTCCTACGAATAAAGCAACGCCGCCTTCTTCTGCAACGTTTTTCATGTAATCGTAAGCTGCATCTACTAATTTCACTGTTTTTTGTAAGTCAATGATGTAGATACCGTTTCTTTCTGTGAAGATATATTTCTTCATTTTTGGGTTCCAGCGACGAGTTTGGTGACCAAAGTGTACGCCGGCTTCTAGTAATTGTTTCATAGAAATTACTGCCATGTTGTGTTTCCTCCAGTTTGGTTTTTATTTTCCTCTTCTTTTCGTCAACTCCTTGAAGAACTACCGTAGTAGCACCACTTCGCAGATGGAAAAGAATGTGGATTTCGTGTGTGAAAATCACACCTTTAACAGTATAAGATATTTTCAGAAAAATAGCAAGCCTTAAAACTAGAAATGTCGCTCCTACTGCGCTTGCCAAACAAGATGACATTCTTCGTTTCCTGTTTCATCGATGGTTCGCTTTTGTTGGACAAAGCCTTGTTTTTGATAAAAGGCGTACGCTGCTTGATTTTCCCTGTAAACAGCCAAAGATAAGACATCTTGTTCTTCTTTTGCTACTTGCAGTAATTTCTGACCGATGCCCTTCCCTTGAAACGCTTTTTTTATAAAAATTCCTGCGATATAGTTATCCATTAAGCCTAAAAACCCAATTATCTGATCCTCTTCTTCTGCTAAGATCAGTGTTGCTTTTGGTAACGCAGCGCGGACAAATGCCTTATTTTCTTGCCAATAAGTTGGTGCGACAAATGGATGAGCTTCTAGATTCGTTTGCAGCCAAATAGTCATAATGGTTTCTAATTCTTTTTCTGTTAACTGGGTTGTCTTTTTGATAGTCAGCATTTTTTGACACTCGTTTCTGTTATTGATTATTTTCAAAATAAAACATTAACACACCCGCTGCGATAGCGACATTCAATGATTCTGCTTGACCTTTCATTGGAATATAAAGATTTTTCGTGGTTTCTGCTAACAATTCTGGCGAAACCCCGCTACCTTCATTGCCTAAAATCAACGCATAATTTTCCACTGCCTCTTGTTCATAATAAGCAATCGCAGCTTCATTTAATTCTGTACCGAAAACTGGTAGACCTTGCTTCTTGAATGCCTGAACCACTTCAGTCAACTCTCGTTGGAGAACCGGCAAATGATAGTGGCTTCCCTGCATTGAGCGCAACACTTTTGTATTGTAAATATCTGCTGTGCCCTTACCTAAAATCACGCCTGCTAAACCCGCTGCATCAGCTGTGCGAATCATCGTACCAACATTACCAGGGTCTTGGATATTATCTAAAAGTAACCAACCACCTTTAAAAGAAAGCGACTGCTCTTGTTGCGTTTCCAAGGTGACAATTGCCAAAATTCCTTGTGAAGTTGGCAGCTCCGACAAGCTATTTAAAACCTCATCACTAACAAAAATTAATTTTTCTGTTTCTTGTTCAGCTAACCAAGTTCCCCATTCTTGTTGACCTCTTTGGTTAAACAAAATCCACTGGACATCGGCATTGGCCTTCACAGCTTCTTCAACTAAATGAAATCCTTCTATTATATATTGGTTCAGTTCTTCTCGGTACTTCTTTTTGTGTAATTTTTTCCATTCTTTTAATTGGTTATTTTTCGTTGATGTAATTTCTTTCATAAGTCACCTCGCCTTTGTATTATAGCATGCTTCTAGCTTGCTTGGATACTTGCTAGAGCCAAGAAAAATCGCTATCATAAAGAAAAAAGCAAAGGAAGTGTCTCTCATGGAAAAACTAAGAATGAATGTACAAGGACGTGTCCAAGGTGTTGGCTTCCGCTACATGACAAAAATGCTGGCAGATCAATTAGGTGTCACTGGTTCGGTGAAGAACGAAGACGACGGGTCCGTTTCAATCACAGCAATTGCACCTGAAGACATAATGGAAACATTTATCAAAAAAATCAAAGATTCCCCCAGTCCAGCGGGACGTGTAACGTATGTTGATATTCAAGAAGACCCTTTGTTAGAAGAAACGGAACAATTTAAAGTGATTCAATAAACTTACTTTCTAACGATTGATTTCTTTGGGAAGAAGCCTTGAACAGCAAGTAGTTCCTGCTTTTTATTGATTTTTGTAAGAGCTTCTTTTCGATTTTGATTGAAAAAGAGCGCTGTTTCAAGTATAGTTAACCATGTAAAAATTTTTTAGAAAAGGACCGAATTACATGCGTAAATTAAACCGATGGCTTTACGGCTCTGGCTTACTATTTTTAGTAATGTTTTTATCAGGCTGTGTGAAAACAGGAGCAGATGGACAACCAACTGGTGAAGGTTTTGTCTATAACTTCCTTGTTTTACCGATGAGTAATGCAATTACTTATCTTGTCGATAACTTTAATTGGAACTATGGTTGGGCGATTATTTTTATCACCATTATTGTACGGATCATTATTTTACCGTTAGGCTTACATCAATCGAAAAAAAGCTTTATCCAAACGGAAAAAATGCAAGCAATCAAACCCCAAGTGGATGTTGCACAAGCAAAAATGAAACAAGCAAGTACGCGTGAAGAACAAATGGCCGCACAAGCAGAACTACAAAAGATTTATAAAGAAAACAATGTGAGTATGGTTGGCGGAATTGGTTGTTTGCCTTTATTAATTCAAATGCCTATTTTCTCTTCTCTGTTCTTTGCTGCTCGTTATACAAAAGGTATTGCCACGGCAAGCTTCTTAGGAATGAATTTAGGGCAACCAAATATGATTTTAGTGGCATTAGCTGGTTTAGCCTATTTAGCTCAAGGTTATATTTCAATGATTGGTATTCCTGAAGAACAAAAGAAAACAATGAAATCAATGCTGATTGTTTCACCATTAATGATTGTTTTCATGTCCTTTAGCTCACCTGCAGGCGTAGCGCTTTACTGGGTAGTTGGTGGTATTTTCACATGTATTCAATCTGCCATCACAAATATCCTCTTACGTCCAAGAATTAAAAAACAAGTACAAGAAGAATTGAAAAATAACCCACCAAAACAAGTGGTTACTCCTATTAAGGATGTGACACCAAAAGAAACAAACAAAGTAACACAAAAAACGAACCAACCAAAAGCAAACGGCAATAAAGGTCGCAATGCTGGAAAACAAAAACGTAAATAAAAAAAGGATCGCCGTTTAGAGGCGATCCTTTTTTTACTTCAATTCTTTCCCAGTCATCTCTTCAATAGTTCGAATAGACTTTGGACCAAAGCCATGCAACGAAAGTAACGCTTTTCGGCCTCGTGCGTAGAGTTCATCCACACTGTCGATTTTTTCATTCGTTAGCGCACGAACAGCTGGCTTTGATAATTGTGTTAAAATTTGTTCAAATGTTGTTTCTAGCATACTGTCGGTTCCTCCTTAGCGGTCGAAAAACAGCGCTTTTTATTTCACAATTAATAAATCTAAGCTAGCAATTGATAACGCCATTTTAGCAATTTGCATTAATTGTTTTAATCGGTTTTGTTTGACTTTTTCATCCTCAACCATAACCATCGTTTCATTGAAGTACGCATCAATTAACGGACGTAGATTTACTAGTGCTTCATAGTTTTCTGCAATCGTGCGTGTCGCAAATGCTTCAGATAAATCGTTAACTGCTTGATACAGTTCTTTTTCTGCCTTATTTTCAAACAGACTTGGATCAATCCCTTCTTCAGTATCACCTAAAAGTTCTTGACCTTTTTTCGCTAAATTAATAACACGCGTTAAGGCTTCCATTGATGGTTTAAAATCTTGATCTTCAAAACGGCTTTTTAAAATATTCGCTGAAGCAAATAATTTTGATAAATCGGCTTGCTCAGCAGACACCACTGCATCGATAATGTCATGGCGAACATTTTTCGTCATTAATAATTGACGTAAGCGAGCTTTCACAAATTCAACGACTTCTGCTTGTCCTTCGTTTAGTAAAACGCCATATTTCTCAACATCTTGATTCACTGCTTCATCAACTTCTGTTTGTAATTGGACTAATGGGAAGGTCCAGCCTTTATCTTCAATAATTCGGATAACGCCATAGGTTTGACGACGAAGTGCATAAGGATCGTTAGAACCTGTTGGAATCATACCAACTGAGAAGAATGAAAAGACGCTGTCAAGCTTATCGGCTAAGGCCAAAACAGCCCCGATTGCTGTTTCTGGCAATTCACCTTCACTGGAAGTTGGTAAATAATGTTCTCGAATCGCCGTTGCTACGGCTGGTTTTTCGCCTTGTAATAAGGCATATTTTTCTCCCATAATTCCTTGTAATTCTGGGAATTCACCAACCATATTTGTTACTAAGTCAAATTTATAAATTTCAGAGGCACGTTTTAAATCTTCCAATTCCTCCTCAGATAAGCCAACTTTTCGACCAATGATTTGTGCAATTAAAGCAACCCGTTGCATTTTTTCATAAATTGAGCCAATCTTTTCATGGAAAGTCACATTTTTTAGTTTTTCAACACATGCTTCAATCGTTAATTTTTTATCTTCATTGTAAAAGAATTCTGCATCTTCTAAACGAGCAATTAACACTTTTTCATTTCCTTTAATCACGTTTTCAAGGTGAACATTATCCCCATTGCGAACAGCGATAAAATGCGGCATTAATAAGCCTTGGTCGTTACGAACTTCAAAGTAACGTTGGTGTTCTTTCATAGAAGTCACTAATACTTCATCTGGAACAGATAAATATTTTTCATCAAAACTGCCTACAAATGCAGTTGGATATTCCACTAAATCCGTAACTTCTTCCAATAACTCTTCATCTAAAGCTAACTGCCAATTTTTTTCTGCAGCGAGTGCGTTCGCTTGATCAACAATCATTTGTTTCCGTTCATTCGGTTGAACCACTACAAATTGTTCTTTTAATTTTGCTTCATATTCATTAGCATGTTGGAACGTCACATCGTCTCCCAAGAAACGGTGGCCACGAGAAGTTTGCCCTGTTGTCACGTCTAACACTTTGAAAGGAATTACTTCATCATCAAGTAGTGCCACAATCCAGTGAATTGGACGAATATATTCGAAATCATAGTTTGCCCAGTGCATTGTTACCGGGAAAGTTAGACTTGTAATCACGTCATTTAATTTTGTTAATACCTCTTTGGCACTTTGGCCTTTGGTAAACTTCGTCACATAGACATATTCGACACCATTTAATTCTTTGAAAACAATGTCCTCAGTTGTAACTCCTTGGCCGCGTACAAAACCTTGTGCAGCTTTTGACCAATTTCCTTCAGCATCTAAAGCAATTTTTTTCGCTGGACCTTTTACTTCTTCTTCAACATCCGCTTGTTTTTCAGGAATCGCAGTTACTTTCACGGCTAAACGACGAGGTGTGGCAAAGGATTGCACTGTTTCATAGTCTAAATGATGTTCATCTAAAAATTTGATTACTTTTTCTTCAAGTTGGATACGGCTTGGTGTGACAACATGTGCGGGCATTTCTTCTAAGCCAATTTCTAATAATAAATCTTTTGCCATGTTATTCTGCCTCCTTGGATACGTGTTGGTCTTTATTTAATAATGGGAACCCTAATTTTTCACGTTCAGCCACAAAAATTTTCGCTACGGAACGAGCCATATTCCGAATGCGGGCTAAATATCCTGCACGTTCCGTTACAGAGACAGCGCCGCGAGCATCTAATAAATTGAATGTATGGCTACATTTTAAAATATAATCATAGGCTGGATGAACTAAACTTTCTTCAATACAGCGTTTAGCTTCTTTTTCAAATTTGTCAAAGTTTTCTAAAAGCATTTCTTGGTTACTAATTTCAAAGGAATATTTTGAATGTTCATATTCAGGTTGAACAAAAATTTCACCATATTTAACGCCTTGTGTCCATTCTAAATCATAGACACTTTCGACTTCTTGGATATATGATGCCAAGCGTTCTAACCCGTAAGTAATTTCAGAAGTGACAGGATGACATTGTAAGCCGCCAACTTGTTGGAAATACGTAAATTGGGTAATTTCCATGCCATCTAACCAAACTTCCCAACCTAAACCAGCACAGCCCATTGAAGGATTTTCCCAGTTATCTTCTACAAAACGAATGTCATGTTCTAATGGATCAATTCCTAATAATTTCAAACTTTCTAGATAAAGTTCTTGGATATTTTCAGGAGAAGGCTTCATTACAACTTGGAATTGATGATGTTGGTATAGACGGTTTGGATTTTCACCATAGCGTCCATCAGCTGGACGACGAGAAGGTTCTACGTAGGCTGCATTCCATGGTTCAGGTCCAATGGCACGTAAAAACGTGTAAGGACTCATGGTGCCGGCTCCCTTTTCTGTATCATAGGCTTGCATTAACATACAGCCATTAGATGACCAAAATTTTTGCAAGGTTAAAATCATTTCTTGTACGGTTAACTTGTTTTTCATTGTTTTCCTCCTTGGAATATTTTTTATAGACATAGGGATTGGCTTTGCTTCGGGAATGTAAATTTAAAAAGGGATACAGAGAAACAATTTTGTAGAATGGGATAATTTTTATGCTGTTCATCATCTACTCTGTCGCCTTTGCGCCAATTGAGCTTTTTTGAATAAACGTTACTATTTTTTCTTTTGGTGTTAACTGTTTGCTTTTTTTATTCGGTTACAACGTTCCCTTTGGTCACCTTGTGCTGTTCATCATCTACTCCATGTTTTTGGCTAAGCAGTTTGTTTTAACATAGAGGAGACAACGTTCCCTTTGGTCACCTTGTGCTGTTCCACATCTGCTCTGTCACTTTGTGTCAGTCGCAGTGAGGAACATGCAAAAAGTCCCCATGCCTATTAATAGACATAGGGACGAATAATTATCGCGGTTCCACCCTACTTCCGATGTGTTCATCGGCAGCTTCGTTTGTCGTACTCCAAAGTGCCTTTCAAAAGTTCCGTGTTTCTGGCTCCCACTCTCCCAGATTCGCTTAACAGAGGGTTCTTTTTACTTCTCTTTTTCTTCGTACGTATTTAACTTCTCTATCATAATACGGTGTCTGAGGGAAGTTGTCAAATTTTTTTTAGAAAAACGTCTGCTTGTTTATGTTTCTTTTTCTTCCTTCTTTCGTGGTGGAATTTTTAACGTATTTTCCCACGTTTTCATTTGATCAATAAATTTTTTGCTTTTTAAGTGCAACCCGACATATTCATCGTATAACATATCAATCGTTTCTCGAATACTTTTCTTAGTTTCTTCTTTTACTTGAATGTTTTGGACTTTTTCATAGGAGACTTGCGAAAATAAGCGAATAAAATGAATTGCTCTAGGATCTGCATGGTAGCGCTGTTCATCTAAATGCCAATGTTTTTCACAAAGCACACCGCTATATTTTGAGGAATAATCAAATTTCCCTTGTGTTTCGCCACAAGCCACACAATGATGCCATTCTGGTCGTACACCAAACCGTTCTAACAATTGAATTTCAAAAATATTTGTAATGATTTCCGGATCTTTTTGCTCATTTAAAGCGGATAATGCCATGTGGGTAAATTGAAATAAGTTCGGATCATAGTGCTGATCTTCAATTGCTGCATCGACTAAGTTTAAAATATATGTTCCATATGCGTTAATAAATATATCTTGTTGAATGTTTCGAAAAGGTTGAACTCCTTTGCTGCTATTGAGAAAAGATAAGCCTTCTTCTCTAAAATTTCCGATGTAGACGGCTTCTGTAAATGGCAGAATCGCTGGCAAAAGAGGATTATTTTTTCGATGCGCGCCTTTCACAAAAAACATCAATTTTCCATATGATTCTGTAAAAATTTTGACGAGTTTATCCTTCTCTTTAAAATCCTTCGTAAATAAAATAATGCCTTTGGTCTCCCCTAATGCCATTCAATTCACTTCCATTTCTTATGTAAATTAGTGTAGTGTTTGGAAAGTTCGTTTATACACTCACTTCCCAAACACTACTTTCTTAATATTCTTCTTTGCGATAACCAAAATCTTGTAAATAGATTTTTTTGTCACGCCAGTCTTTTTGGACTTTTACCCACAGCTCCAAATACACTTTGTCATCTAATAAATATTCAATATCTTGACGCGCCTTGGTACCAATTTGTTTCAGCATTTTTCCGCCTTTGCCAATGATGATGCCTTTTTGACTGTCCCGTTCTACAATAATGGTTGCTTGGACATGGACTTTATCGTTTTCATCCCGTTTCATTGAGTCCACAACGACAGCGACAGAATGAGGAATCTCATCTCTTGTTAAAAGTAACACCTTTTCACGAATTAATTCGGAAACGATAAAATATTCTGGATGATCCGTAATTTGGTCATCAGGGAAATACTGTGGTCCTTCTGGCATTTGCTCAACGAGAACATCCATCAAATGCTCAAAATTATTTCCTTCAGTGGCAGAAATGGGAATAATTTCTTTAAAGTCCATTTGTTTCGAATAGTCTTCAATGATACTCAATAAATCATCTGGATGGACTTTGTCAATTTTATTAATAATCAAGTAGACTGGACTATTATTATTTTTCAATCGTTCAATAATAAAGTCGTCACCTTTCCCGCGTTTTTGATCAGCACTTACCATAAATAAAGTAGCATCTACTTCACGCATCGCATTATAGGCACTTTCCACCATGAAATCGCCTAAGCGGTGTTTAGGTTTGTGAATCCCTGGAGTATCGATAAAAACAATTTGTGCTTCAGGAATTGTATAAATTCCTTGAATCTTATTACGAGTTGTTTGTGCTTTGTCACTCATAATTGCAATTTTTTGGCCGACAATTCGATTTAACAATGTTGATTTTCCAACATTTGGTCTGCCGACAATGGCTACGAAACCAGATTTATGTTCAGTTGTCATTGTATTTCTCCTCTTATTTCCACATTTGAATGATTTGTAAAATTTTTGGTACAAATAGAATTAGTCCTACTAGCACTGCGAAACCGGCTGTTAATAAAACAGCTCCTGCGGCCATGTCTTTAACTTTTTTTCCGATTGGATGAAAGTGAAAATCCGTAAACATATCTACGACATTTTCAAAAATTGTGTTGATAATTTCTGCCAACCAGACAAGAAAAACGGCCAATAACAACCACAGCCATTCAGCAAGTGTTAAGGAAAACAAGAAACCAAACACAATGGCCGTGACACCAAACGCCACATGTTTGCGCATATTACGTTCTTCTCGAAAAACTGTTTTGATTCCTTGCCAGGCAAATTCTAATGAATTAATAAAATGTTTATTTTTTCCTGTTTGCTCATCTTTTAAGGCCATACGCATCTAAAATCTCTTTCTGTAAACCAAACATTTCTTTTTCATCTTCAGGTTCCATATGATCGTACCCATTCAAATGTAAAAAGCCATGTACTGCCAAAAAGCCCATTTCTCGCTCCAATGTGTGCCCATATTCAAATGCTTGTTCTGCTGCTCGCTCTGTTGAAATAATTAAATCACCTAGATTCCGTGGTAGCTCTGCCAACTCTTCATCATCAAAAATAATTGGCAATTCGTCTTCCCCTTCATCCTCTAAAGCAAAACTGATGACATCTGTAGGCATATCTTTGCCCCGATAGTCACGATTAATCACTTGGATACCTGCGTTATCTGTAAAAGTCACCGACATCTCCGTATCTTCGGCAATTTCTAGAAAACCCGCTGCAAATTGCAGCAAGTTTTCGATTTCTTTGATTTCTTCTGTTGGTACTTTCTCGGTTTCATCAATGAAAGTAATATCCATTAGTCATCTCTCTTTTCTTGTTCATCTTTCATTTCTTCTGCTTCAGCTTTCATTTTTGGATACTTAATCCGTGAATGGAAGGTACTGCATAATCCATTAATTAATGATTTTTCAATGATGCGAATCTCTTTCATCGTTAACCCACATTCATCTAATTGGCCATCTGAAATTCTGTCTTGAATCACATTATGCACAAAGGCTTGAATTTTTTCGTTGGTGGGATGATCCATCGCCCGCACAGCAGCCTCACAAGTATCAGCAATACTCACAATCCCTGCTTCTCGTGTTTGTGGACGTGGTCCAGGATAACGGAAGTCGGATTCTTTAATTTCAGGATTGCGTTCTTTTGCTTTCACATAGAAAAATTTCATCAATGTTGTGCCATGATGTTGACGACAAATGTCAATCACCATTTGCGGCATATTGTACTCTTCTAAAATTTTGGCGCCATCAATTACGTGGCCAAAAATAATTTGTTTACTATCTTCTGGTAATAAAAAGTTATGCGGATTTTCTGCACCAGCAGGTAAGTTTTCCACAAAGAAATTGGCGTGTTTAATTTTGCCAATGTCATGGTAATAACAAGCAACTCGTGTTAATAGCGACCGCCCGCCAATCTCAGCAACAGCGTTAGCGCTCAAACTAGCCACCATCATGCTATGATGATAGGTACCTGGCGCTTCTTCTAACAGTTGTTTTAACAACGGATGGTTCGGATTACTTAATTCATTCAAGACAATCATACTATCATCGGTCACTAATAATTCGATATATGGATGCAAGCCCATTGTTGCTAAAAATGAAAGCACCGTTCCTGCACCTGCACAAATTAAAGCTGTCCACGTTTTACCATCTGTTAAACTCATTCCTTGATAAATCATTAAGACAACCGCCATGAAAACAGGAAAGACCACTACC
>Ga0153980_1000206_pt1 | contig 29741 bp, 31 predicted proteins | sample TSGA064MetaG_FD_104722 | JGI IMG/M metagenome (GOLD analysis project Ga0153980, IMG submission 104722) | Attine ant fungus gardens microbial communities from Georgia, USA - TSGA064 MetaG | ecosystem: Host-associated > Fungi > Mycelium > Unclassified | place: USA: Georgia, Magnolia Springs State... | reverse complement strand
CTGGCAACAGTTCGTGGCACGGTAAACTCCACCCGGAGCAAGGCCAAATAGGGGTTCACAAGGTACGGCCCGTACTGAACCCGGGTAGGCTGCTTGAGCCAGTGAGCGATTGCTGGCCTAGATGAATGACTGTCCACGACAGAACCCGGCTTACCGGTCAGCTTCAACATTTTCAGTAGAAAACCCGCTTCGGCGGGTTTTTTGCTTTCTGGCACAGGAGAAAGATGACTGTCCACGATGCTTTTCACTGGTGCTGGCTGAAAAAATTGGCAGGTATTGTGAAGAGATGGTCTGACAGTCTTAGTAGCGCCTGCCTAACATGTAGCGTCGACAGCATGAAAAATTACCACTATAGCTAATAATTTTAAGTGCATTAATAAGCCTTATAATTATATGATAAAAATATCATACATCATGGGGCTAGAGCATGTTTTGGGCTGTTTACATATCTGATAAACCTCATTCGAAGGTTAATTTCAAAATTGGAATGAATCAGGGTGTCTGGGGAGTAAAGGAAAAAAAGAAGGGAACGGTTCAGAGTATAAAAAATGGAGATCTGGTTGCCTTTGTTTATTCCATATCTTGGTTAAAAGCTGAAGGGGCACCACCTCCAGGCTTTTCTCGGATAGGGAAAGAACAAATCCATAATTTCCGGGGGTTGGTACAAAAGATCATAATTGGCCACGTTACAAAGGGTTTTTATAGCTCTTCGACCGAAGTATGGCCTGATGATGATTATCCATACCGCTTCGACTTTGAAATTATACAGGATTATGGTGAGAACATCTTTTTTGGTACAGAGTTTTTCAATGAAGCTTTCGTTGAAGCGGTACGTTACTCAGCCTGTACACAAGGTGCTATTACCGGAGCTAATTCGATAGAGCTGCTGGCAGATATTACCTATAATGTCGATGAACAAGCTAATGAAGAATTGTCTTTTGAAGCATCGGGATATGAAGGCAAGCCTATTATGAAATTACATCAAGCCCGAGAACGGGATCCAAAAATTGTTAAGCAAAAAAAAGACCAGGTATTCGCTAAAACTGGCAAACTTGAGTGTGAAATTTGCTTAATGGATTTTGAAAAAATATATGGAAAATTAGGCCGTGGTTTTGCCGAGTGCCATCACAAAAATCCTCTTTCTCTTCGAGAAAAAAGCGAAGAAACTACACTTTGCGATCTTGCAATTGTCTGTTCAAATTGTCATCGAATGCTGCATAGAAAACGCCCATGGTTAACGCTTGATGAATTGAAAAACATTTATGAAAAGCAAAAGTCTTGAAGACCTACGTGAAAATTTAAATTAATGATAATAAATATTCAATAAAAGTATTGTTTGATTCAGCAGGAAAGACTAGTGAGCTTTCACTTTGGGTCGTATAAATAGCAGAAAGGTAGAGTAAAAGTGGTTCAATCGCCGAGGTTTGAAAAAATTCGTACTTTGCATATCAGTTATTCAATTAGACAATTTATATTCCAGAATCTTTGGTTTTCTAAATAATTGCAAAATAATCCCGGGCAAAAAAGTTATTCTCATGAACTTACGTAAAACCCGCTTCGGCGGGTTTTTTGCTTTCTGGCGCAGGGGGAAGATGCTCGTTCACCGTCAGCGGATTTACTGGCACCGGGCCACCATCGCGGAAACGGCTGTGCGAACATCGGCCTCTCTGGCCTGATAAACGTTAACGTGAGACTGCTTATGGGGCGCAGATGAAATCTCAACCCACGCCACATCCTCATTATCGGTATCTTTTAACTTATACCTGCGCGTACCGCCGGGCAGCGGATCGTCCCGCTCCAGGAAAAGATGCTGATGCGAAGCGGCCGAATAAAGACAACCGGCAACTTCATGCGGGCTGCCGTCCAGGTAAAAAGATTTCAGCTCAGGATGCATACCCACTCGTCCCATATCAACACACCCACACAGCAAAAGAAGGGAAAACGCGACAGACCGCTTTTTCATTGATGAAACTCCTTATATACCTGCGACCACGCTACGCCCATCACCGTCAATCCAGGGTTAACGAGCGTCCATATGTTTCCTGCTATAAGAAAAATGTAGCGTCAGACTGCGCTAAGGAAAAATCTTTGCTTAACTGTAAGGCGTAAACAACAGGAGATAACCGATGAAAAGATCGATACTGGCCGCCAGGTTAGGCCTGACCGAAGAAGAGCTGGATGAAATGGATCTGGATGCGAAAGATTTGGATGAAGGGAAAGTCGACGAAGAAAAGACGACCTTTTACTTCAACGTGCCTGATAACACGCCGCAGCATATTCTGGGTAAAAAAGGCTGGTCGATCGGCGACAGAGTAGAAGTGCCGATCGATCTTTTTAACCTGAACGGAGAATAAGGCGAGCAGTCAGGTCCGTTATGCAGAGGCCAGGCGGCCTACTCTGATAAATCAATTACCAGCACGCGAGCAGGCGTCAAAGCTTTAACCGTGACGTTGCTTTCCTCCTGGATAAACGCGCCGTCACCGCAGGCAAGTGCCTGTTCTTCGTGCGAGGGCGCCGTCACCTGCAAACTACCGTGAATTGATTGAAGGTAGGCTCGCGAGCCGTGTAGCGGTAGCGTGTGCGCTTCGCCCGGCTGGAGCTGCAAATGGTAAACCCACGCCTGCTGACGCAGCTGCAGGCTTTGTTGCGCACCGTCTGGCGAAGCCAGCAGCGTGCAGCGAGCATTTTGAGGAATGGACAGGCGTTGTATCGCCGCATTTTCTCGCTGCGGGCAGGCGTCCAGCCACAGCTGCATACGCGTCAGCGACTGCTCTTTGCTGATATTGTGTTCGCTATAGCTGTTGCCCGGCTGCGTAGCCAGCAGCAAAGCTTCACCTGCCTGCGCCACCACGTCGTTACCGTCGCTATCGCGGTACTCCGCCTCGCCCTGCAAAATCAGGTTAAGAACGTCAACCTTAGGATAGGTTCTGGGTTGAAAGGAAGCCCCTGGTGTCAGCACTTCCTGGTTGAGCACGCGTAAAGAAGCGTAGCCCAGTAATTTTGGATCAAAATAGTGGCCGAAGGAGAAGGTATAACGCGCTTGCAGCCAGCCGTAATCAGCTTTACCACACTGCTGCACGCTACGACTAATAATCATACCTTTCCCCCTTATCGATCGGCATACCGCACCGACCGTTTCTTATGTCGCTATAGTAAGGCGCTGGACGGCAGATTGTTAGCCAGTTAATCTGCTTACCATATTCAAAATTCCTGACAGAGACCCGCTATGGCTAAAGATCGCGCTCTTACGCTGGAAGCGCTACGAGTGATGGACGCTATCGATCGACGCGGCAGTTTTGCTGCGGCGGCAGACGAGCTGGGTCGCGTGCCTTCTGCGCTCAGCTATACGATGCAGAAACTGGAAGAAGAGCTGGACGTCGTCCTGTTTGACCGCTCCGGACACCGCACAAAATTTACCAATGTAGGGCGCATGTTGCTGGAGCGGGGCCGCGTTCTGCTGGAGGCGGCCGACAAACTGACCACGGATGCAGAAGCGCTGGCGCGAGGTTGGGAAACGCATTTGACCATCGTTACCGAAGCGCTGGTGCCCTGCGAATATCTTTTTCCATTAATCGATAAGCTTGCTGAAAAAGCCAATACGCAAATCGCGCTGATAACCGAAGTTCTGGCAGGGGCATGGGAGCGGCTTGAGCAGGGAAGAGCCGATATTGTTATTGCGCCGGATATGCATTTTCGGGCATCTTCGGAAATCAATACCCGCAAGCTTTACAGCATCAGAAGCGTTATCGTTGCCAGTCCCGATCATCCTATCCATCAGGAACCGGAACCGCTTTCCGAAGTATCCCGCGTTAAATACCGTGGTATAGCTGTTGCCGATACGGCCCGCGAGCGGCCAGTGCTGACCGTACAGTTACTGGACAAGCAGCAGCGGCTGACCGTCAGTTCTATAGAAGACAAGCACCGTGCCCTGTTGGCCGGCCTTGGCGTGGCGTCCATGCCTTATCCTTTGGTGGAAAAGGATATAGCCGAGGGGCGACTGCGCGTGGTCAGCCCCGAATACAGCAAAGAAGTGGATATTATCATGGCCTGGCGTCGCGACAGTATGGGCGAGGCCAAAGCCTGGTGTTTAAGAGAAGTTCCTAAGCTGCTGGCAAAGCGTCACGCGGTAATGAAATAGCGAGACGCCCGCTTCCCCGCTAGCGAAATCGCTCGTCGCGCCCGTGCGGCTCGTTCCAGTCAAAAGCCGGACCGGTAGAAATAATGCCGTAAGGGTTAATGGTTTTATGACTGCAATAGTAGTGATGGCGGATGTGGGCCAAATCGACCGTTTCTGCGATGCCGGGCAGCTGGTAAATTTCCCGCAAAAAGCCGCTCAGGTTCAGATAATCACTAATGCGGTGCCTGTCGCATTTAAAATGCGTGACGTAAACCGGATCGAAGCGCACCAGCGTCGTCCACAGGCGTAAATCTGCTTCGGTCAGGCGGTCACCGGTAAGATAGCGATGCTGTCCCAGCATCTGTTCCAGCCTTGCCAGTGAATGAAACAGCGCGTTGACCGCTTCATCATAGGCCGCCTGCGTCGTGGCGAAACCTGCCTTATAGACGCCATTGTTTACCGTATCGTAAACCCAGCCGTTCACTTCATCGATTTTGCTGCGCAGATCTGCCGGATAGTAGTCGCCCGCGCGCGCGCCAACCGCGTCAAATGCGCTGTTGAACATTCGTAAAATATCGGCCGATTCATTGCTGACAATAGTCTGCTGCTGCTTATCCCATAAAACCGGTACGGTAACGCGTCCCGTATAGTCCTTATCGGCATGGAGATAAAGCTGGTACAGATACTCATTTTGATAAAGGCTGTCGCCCGTCGCGGCTTCAAAATCCTCATCAAACGTCCAGCCGTTCTCCAGCATCAGCGGATGAACAACGGAAACGGAGATCAGCTTTTCCAGCCCTTTTAGCTGGCGCATCAGCAGCGTTCGGTGCGCCCAGGGGCAGGCGAGGGAAACGTAAAGATGATAGCGATCTGCTTCGGCACAAAAGCCCGCGTTTCCCGTTGGGCCAGCCTGGCCATCAACCGTAACCCAGTTACGCCATGCGGATTCAGAACGCTTGAAACGTCCGCCGGTTGACTTAGTGTCATACCAGTTATCGTGCCATACGCCATCAATTAGCTGTCCCATATTCACTCCATAATCTTAGAAAACAGTTTAAAATATAACTTGTTGTCAGGAAAAAGCTCGTTAATTTGCAGGTATTTTTCTTGCCTTAATTTGTGTAAATCAACCGTTCGGTAAATATTTTATATTTTCCAGTGCTGGTCAATAAAATTGTTATTAATCTCTAATACAGGTTTGTAATTGTTATTAAAGTTCTCTTCCGCCTGGCTCGATAAGTTTTCTTATTGTCTTTTATCGTGGCATGTTATTTAAAATTTGACTTTATTTGCCTTGTGTCATTAGAATCGCTTTGCGTTTTTATCAACGCGGCCTCTTTTTTAACAAGGAGTAAGTTATGCGTGAATTAAATATTCAGGAAGTGGAAGCGGTTTCAGGTGCAGGTTTTTTTGCCGACCTGGGAAAAAGTATCGGCACGGCCATCGGTAATATTGTTGATGCCGGTACCGCTGCTGGTGGTCTGACTACCGATGCCGCCACGCCGGCAGGAAAGCTTGGGTCAGGTATTGGCAGCATCCTTGAACTGGATGTGGTGAATGCTATTTCCAATATCGGTACCGGTATTGTAGGTATTGTTAATTTTGGCATTAGCGCTGTTTCGCAGCTTTTTAATAAAACGCCCGCGTCTTCCTGATTGAGCGGATGCAGGGCATTGTTAATAAAGCGGCTATGCAATTACCTTTTCTAAAATGCGTAATTAATATAGCCGCTGTTATTGATTTTTATGGAAACAGATAATAAAAGCAGGGTTGAAATCCCTGCTTTTTAGATTGCGTTACCAGCTTTTCTTCAGTACGCGGTCGATGCTGTATTTTCCCGGGCCGGTAATAAACAGCAGCAGATAACCACCTGTGATAGTCAGGTTCTTCATAAAGTTAATGGAGTTACCGTCGACGCTAAAGTTGCTGTGAAACACAAACGCGGTGATCAGCGTAAAAATTGCGGTAGAAATAGCCGTAAAGCGCGTCAGAAGGCCAAACAGAATGGCTAAGCCGCCGCCAAACTCCAGTAAAATCGTCAGCGGCAGCAGAAAGCCCGGTACGCCCATCGCTTCCATGTACTGTTGCGTACCCGCATAGCCAGTGATTTTTCCCCAGCCTGCCACAATAAACAGGATCGGCATTAAAATACGCGCGGCCAGAAAGCCAATATCTTCTAATTTTTTCATGTTATTCCCCAGTGAATTTGATGCGAGCAGGAAAGGCCCTGGCCGTATTAAACCCGGTTGTAGCAGGCGATTAGCGCTAACTCCCGGTTGTTGAGGAAGATAATATTCGCGGAGGGGAAGGATTGTAAGCGAGATAAACTGTTAAAGTCTTTCAGAAAAATTGATTATTCAGGTTCGACATAGCCGAACCTGAAAAGAGAGGCTTAGCGGCCGGGCATAAAATTGCGCACCATACGCACGGTGCTCCAGAGGCCAAGGCCTCGTTTAGCCCAGCGCGAAATGCGGCGTGGATGGCGTACGGACCAGATAGCGGCCAGGCCGCTGCCAACCGCAATATAGCGCTTGAGGCTAAGCAGCGTTAACCAGCCGCGATCGTAACGGGCAGTACTCTCCAGCCAGAATTTCTTTTCAAGGCTAAGATCCAGCCGCTGCTGCTGAATCTGACGCAGGAGTTCGGCTTTTCGCTCGTCACGCTCGCGACTCATTAATCATTCTCCAGAAGTTTACGGTCGGATTTCAGTTCTTTACGGGTAACGCCCAGAAGCGTAGAACGGCGCGATTTCGCCAGCGTCCACAATCCAAAGATAATGGCCAGCGCAAACAGCACCGCTGTGGTAATGCCTATCGCCATTAAACGATATTGCGCATCCACAGCCCATACAATGAGCACCATCAGGCTCATCAGGCCAAAAGCGGTAAAGAGCATGGTCAGGCCAACCATAATCAACAGCTGAATCAGGTTCGCCTTCTCTTCTTCCAGCTCTACCACCGCCAGCCTGACGCGGGTTTCGACAATCCCGACCAGAGTGGTGACAATGCGCTGCCCGATGTTGATGACCCCTTTGCCTGGGCCCTGGCTTTGCCGGGAATCTGCCATCGTTATCGACGCGTCAGCAGGACGCCCAGTACCACGCCGATGGCGGCACCGATGCCCACGCTGGTCCACGGATTTTCACGTACGTAAACGTCCGCATTGTCCGCCACTTCGCGTGACGTTTTGGCAATACGTTCGCCGGAATCGCCCAGGCGCGCACGCGTATCTTTCAGCGCGCTCTGCGCTTTGCTGCGCAGCTTATCCAGTTCGTTTTTGGATTTGTCGGTAGTGCTGCTCAGCACTTCTTCCAGCGTATCGGCCAGGGTCCGTAAATCCGCACGTAAATTATCGGAAGTGATATCTTTTGACATAATAAACTCCTTTCTTAGTCAGTAATGAGAATCCGGCCCGGCCTTAATAGGGCGCTGCCTGGACTTCCTTCAGTTCACGTTGTGCTTCTGCCAGTTTTCGCTCGCGCTTAGCAATTTTCTCTTTATCATTGCCGTCCGCCTTTTCCTGACTTAGCTCCTTTTGCCGCTCTTCCACCTTCTGCTGTTGCTCTTTAATCTTTTCCTGATGGCGAGTCTTCAGCTTGTCGTCCGTGCAGCCAGCGCGAGCTTCCGTCAATGCTCGCTCCAGGCCCGTCACGCGGCGTTGATTGTCGTGCTGGCGAGCCAGCTCAATCTCATGCTGAATATCCTGCTCTTTTTGCAGACACAGCGACTCGGCCGCCTGGGCGAAAGTGGTCAGGGATAAAAGACTAATGCCAAGAATGGTGCGGTATCTCATAAAGTGACCTTCCGTTGTTTGGGTCAGGTACAACCCCGTTAATCCTGTAAAGCTTGCTGGTTACCTCTGGCCAGTTAAGCATAGTCAGAAAATACGGAAAGCTCAAAAAGAGAGAAGATTCTTAGGGATAGGCGACCCGAAAAGGGCTTTCGGGCGCGATATTTAGCCGATATTTTGCTTATGCGCGTGAAGGTGGCTTAGCCATGCCGAAGAGTCTGTCCGCTCCGGTTGGGCGATAGAGAAGCCTTCCGGCAGCAGACGGCGCAACATCTTCTCTGCGGCAATACTCTGCTCCTGAGAATCGAATTTAATCACCAGCGTGTCGCGATCGGGCGTGATGCTTTTGATATGAATGCCTTCAGCGTTCAGACGTTGGTAAACGTAAAAGCCGTCTGGCAGCGTGCTGCCCTGTTGAAAAGCCCGTATCTGTATGGCCGTTTCGCTGCGAAACAGGGCTGGCAGAAAGCTGGCTACGGTCAGCGTAAGACAAATCAGCGCCAGCAAGCCGAAAAGACGCCGACGCGTATAAACTTTTTTTATCATGAGTTTCCTTTCCCATTCATCGTGCGTTTCTTTTTCCATAAAACATAGAGTGAGCCAAACAGGCCGATAACCAGCAGCACCAGCGGCAGCAGCGTCAGGCAGAGCATCAGCTGATCTTCATATTTATGGAAGACCGGCGTTTTACCCAGCGCGAAGCCAAGCACGGTGAGGATCAGCACCCACAGCAGGCCGCTTAGCCAGTTAAACAGTTGAAAGCGTGTATTGCTCAGCCCGGAAATACCGGCAATGGTCGGCAGCAGCGTTCTGACAAAGGCAATAAAACGGCCAATTAAAAGGGCTGAAAGGCCGTGCCGGTGAAAAAGGGCATGAGCGCGCTGATGATACTGAGCCGGCAAGTGGGCCAGCCATCGCTGGACGGTAGGCGTATTGCCCAGCCAGCGTCCCTGAATATAGCCCAGCCAGCAGCCCAGGCTGGCGGCGGTAGTGAGAATAAGCAGCGTCAGCGGAAAACTCATCGTGCCTTTGGCAATCAGCACGCCAACCAGAATCAGCAGGCTGTCGCCAGGCAGGAAAGCGGCGGGCAGCAGGCCGTTTTCCAGAAACAGGATCATAAACAGCACCAGATAGATTGCCCAGACCAGAGAAGGGTCGGCCAGCATTGCATAGTCCTGCTGCCAGAGAGCATGGACCAGCGCTTTTAAGATATCCATAACGTGTCCCTGAATCGTATTTTTAGCCCGGCCCCGGCCACACTGCCAGTAAGTATGCGTGCTGAACGGTTTATTAACACGAGCAATTTAAGGCGTTAAGAAAGAATCGCCCCCGGCCTTAAAGCTGAAAATGGATAAACGACCTGTTTAACCTGAAAAAAGTCCAAAGCCAGCGTTAGCGATGTTGTACAGGCGCAGCAGACCGCTGCAAAGAAGTTTTACACAGGCTGACACAATTGCAATTTATTTCACTATAAAGGGCAGTTTCCATGATAAAGAAACGAGTTTATTGCCGTCTGGCATGGGTTTTAATGTCAGGAGGGTGTTTTGACAGGAAAGTGACTCACGCCGCGCAAAATAGCGGGGTAAAAAACAGAGATTAAGTAAGAAAAATCGTTTTGAAAAAGTTCTGTAAAAGCGAGCCGCCACACATAAGCGCGACGGCCCAACCCGTTAAGCCTGTTGCTCTATACGACGTTCTTCGGCCATACAGGCTGCGGCGGTAAACAGAATATCCGCAGACGAGTTCAGCGCCGTTTCCGCAGAATCCTGCAGTACGCCAATAATAAAGCCAACGGCTACAACCTGCATTGCCACATCGTTAGGAATGCCAAACATGTTACAGGCCACCGGGATCAGCAGCAGCGAGCCGCCCGCCACGCCGGAAGCACCACAGGCGCAAACAGAGGCGACCAGGCTCAGCAGAATAGCCGTACCGGTATCAACATGAATGCCCAGGGTGTTAACCGCCGCCAGCGTCAATACGGTAATAGTGATAGAGGCACCGGCCATACTGATATTGGCACCAATGGGAATCGAGACAGAGTAGGTGTCTTCATCCAGATTCAGTTTTTTCGCCAGCGCCATATTCACCGGAATATTCGCCGCCGAACTGCGGGTAAAGAAGGCGGTTACGCCGCTCTCACGCAGGCAGGTAAAGACCAGGGGATAAGGATTGCGACGGATTTTCCAGTAAACCAGAATCGGGTTAACCACCAGCGCCATCAGCAGCATGCAGCCCAGCAGCAGCCCCAGAAGATGCGCATACTGCCACAGCGCGGAAAAGCCCGTTGAGGCCAGAATCGAGGCCACCAGACCAAAAATCCCCACTGGCGCGAAACGAATCACAATGCGTACCAGATACGTGACCGCGTCGGAAGCATCGTTCAGGAAAGCGCGCGTGGTGTCGCTGCTGTGACGGAAGGCAAAACCCAGCCCGATAGCCCATACCAGAATACCGATATAGTTGGCGTGGATCAGCGCATCGATGGGATTGGAAACCATGCTCATCAGCAGACCGTTTAATACGGCCAGAATACCGGAAGGCGGCGTAATCTCATTGTTGGCTGCGGTCAGCGTCAGCGTCTGCGGCAGCAGATGACTGAAAACCACGGCAACCACGGCGGCAAAAAAGGTGCTCAGCAAATAAAGAATAACGATAGGACGGATATTGGTTTTCTGGCCTTGCTTGTGGTTAGCGATAGAAGAGATCACCAGCACCATAACCAGCAGCGGCGCGACGGCCTTCAGCGCGCTAACAAACAGTGAGCCGAGCAGGCTAACGGACAGGGCGCTCTCTTTCGAAAACCAGGCCAGCGCAACGCCAGCCACCAGACCAATCATAATCTGGGTGACCAAACCTGCCTGCATCAAACGTTGCCACAGGCCGGGACGATTCTTTTGAATACTCATATAAAAACCAGCTGTTAAAGTGATGGAATGCGCGTCAGCGTCGTATGCGCTGAATAAGGCGGCATCTTTGTGTTTGCGCAGGCAGTATAAGGAAATGTGCTGACAGGGGAAATGAAAAATGGCCTGGGGGCAGAGCATCGCCGCCAGGCCTGCAGGTAACTGCGTTATTTTCGCAGCATCTTACGATCGTTACGGCGATTGACCCAGACGTTCACCAACAGCGTGACGGCCAGGATCCCACCAACCGTGCCGAGCGAAACGGCAACCGGAATATGGTAAAAATCGACAATCAGCATTTTGACGCCGATAAAGATAAGTACGATAGCCAGGCCATATTTCAGCATCGAGAAACGTTCCGCCACGTTGGCCAGCAGGAAATACATGGCCCGCAGGCCAAGAATGGCGAACAGGTTAGAGGTCAGCACGATAAAAGGATCGGTGGTGACGGCAAAAATCGCGGGAATACTGTCGACGGCAAAAATAACGTCGCTCAGCTCGACCATAATCAGCACCAGCAGCAGCGGCGTGGCGTAAAGCAGACCGCTACGGCGGACAAAAAACTTTTCGCCTTGCAGATCGTCGGTCATGCGCAGATGGCCGCGCAGCCAGCGAACGATTGGTTTATCGCCGACCGCGCCCTCGTCGTCTTTGCCCGCCATCGCCATTTTGACGCCGGTGAACAGCAAAAAGGCACCAAACAGATACAGGATCCAGCTGAATTCAGTAACCAGCCAGCTTCCTGCGAAAATCATCAGGGTGCGCAGTACAATCGCGCCAAGCACGCCGTAAATAAGCACGCGCCGCTGCAACGCGGCTGGCACAGAGAAGTAGCTGAACAGCATCAGCCAGACGAAAACGTTATCTACCGCCAGCGCTTTCTCCAGCACGTAGCCGGTAAGGAAGGCGAGCGTCTGGCTATGGGCGATTTGCGGGCCGACAGCGCCTTTTAAGTACCACCACAGCCCGGCCGCAAACAGCAGCGAAAGAGAAATCCACACCAGCGACCAGACGGCGGCCTGCTTAAGCGACATGGTTTGTGCGCCGCGTCGTCCCTGCAACAGCAGGTCGACTGCCAGCATAATCAGCACTATGACAGCAAAGCTGCCCCAGAGTAACGGCGTGCCTACAGTATTCATCACGTTGTCCTGTACAAAATAAAATGGCTGACGTCAGAAGACGCCAGCCACACTATTTTGATCGTGTGCAAACCTCGCCTTCCGGCAAGGTCTCACTTACAGTCAGAACGCTGACTGCCCGGTAACCGGATGCTTGCGCATCGTAATGACGATTATCCGACGAAGAAGTTACTCCCCTTTGCTGTACTGAAGATAGAGAGGAGTACGACAGCGGTCAATTCTTTTCAGACATATTTAGAAATATTTACACGGCGTCTGCCTGCCTGTTTGATTTTTAACGTATCCTCTTTCACGATAAACATAAAGAAGCGTAAAAAGGCAAAACAACACTATGTCCTCAGGCAGTAAACACGCACTTAACTGGACCAGCCTGCTGGTCGCCATTCCTGTCGGGCTGGTGGCTTCGCTGGTGACGCTGGCTTTCCGATTGCTGATTGAACATCTTAATTTACTGTTTTTTGGCAGCCGCCGGGATGTCACGCAGGCTATTCACGCCTGGCCGTGGTACAGCTGGCCCCTGATCGTCGGCGCTGGCGGCCTGCTGGCCGGTTTTTTCCTGCGTTACGCCACCGCAATTGAACAGAAAGAGACGGTGCGCACCGACTATCTGGAAGTGATCAACGCCCGGCTGGATGCGGTACCTACCAAAACCTCGCTGTTTCGCGCTCTCTCTTCCATCGCCAGCATCAGCAGCGGGGCCTCTATTGGTAAAGAGGGACCGATGGTGCAGCTTTCCGCGCTGGTCGGCAGCCTGATGGGACGCTTCTGGTTTAAAAAGTTACCGCTGAAAAATACCGACGTGGTCGCGATGGCCGCCGCCGCCGGGCTTTCTTCGGTTTATCATGCGCCGCTCGCCTCCGCGATTTTTGTCGCCGAAATTGCTTTTGGTATCTCTGCCTTACAGCGACTGATCCCGCTGATTATCGCCGCAGGCATGGCTGTGTTAACCATGTCGACGCTGGGCTACCGTTCCGCTATCTATCCTTTTTCCCATGCGCAGTTTGCGCTGACGCCGCAGAATATGCTGCTGGCGGTGGTCATCGGTTTACTGGCTGGTCTGGCGGGCTGGGCCTTAATCTGGCTGATAGCCCAAAGCCGCAGGCGGTTTAGCCGCATAAAAAGTTTACCGTTGCGGCTGGGCACCGGCGGCCTGCTGGTTGGTATTCTGGCTATCGGCAGTACTAACGTGCTGGGCAACGGTTATGAAGTGATTGTGGAAATCATGGCCGGCCGCTTCCTGCTGGCGGGGCTGGTTATTCTGCTGGTGCTAAAAATGTTGGCGACCGCTGTTTCCGTCGGGTCGAATGCGGTCGGCGGTCTGTTTACGCCTTCCCTGCTGATTGGCGCGGTACTGGGCGTGATAGTCGCCAGCCTGGCCGCGCTGGCCGGATTTCCGGTCGATAACGCGATAATCTTTGCTGCCGTCGGCATGGGCGCGGTACTGGCTTCGGTCAGCCAGGCGCCGTTAATGGCCATGCTGATGGTGCTGGAAATGACGCTGAACAGCAGCCTGCTTTTTCCGACAATGATCGCCTGTGCGCTGGCGTTTATGGTGGTTTATCAGCTGCAATCTAACAGTACTTACCCGGTTATTAAAAACCACTTCAGCCGTTCAGATGCCAAATTCGATTTTGATAACGGCATTATTTCGCAGTTTATCGTTTCCGGCGCGGCGCTCCAGCCGGATGATTCGGTGGGAAAAGCGCTGGCGGTTAGTTCATTAAAGCGCGAACGCTTTGTCTATGTGATTAACGAAACCGGGCAGTTTTTGGGCGCGGTCTCCATCCACGATATCTCGCGTAAAGTGCTGGATAAAGAGATCACGCTGAACTCGCCGGTAAGCTGCGTCACCGACGCTTCCTTTCCTTACGTTTTTGAAAATCAAACTATTACTGAAGGCTGGGAAGCGTTCGCCCGAATTACGCTGGAGCGCTTGCCGGTGCTGAACAATCCTGTTGAACGCCGGTTTCTCGGCGCATTGACGAAAACCAGCCTGATTCAGAAAGCGAAGGATTTTCTCTGACGGCTTACTGCTGGCGCTGGTCTCGCCAGTTCAGCCAGACGCGCATATCAAACTCCAGCTGGTGATAGTCCGGCTCCATATGGCAGCACAGCTGGTAGAACGCTTTGTTATGATCTTTCTCTTTCAGATGGGCCAACTCGTGAACCACGATCATCCGCAGGAAATCTTCCGGCCCGTCGCGAAACAGCGTGGCAATGCGGATTTCGTTGTTGGCCTTCAGCTTGCCACCCTGCACGCGTGAAATAAACGTATTGGTGCCGAGCGTGCCTTTAATCGGGTTCTGTTTATTATCGAATTGCACCTTTGACAGGGCGGGCGCATTCTTCAGATAGCGCTGCTTCAGCTCGCCCACAAACTGGTACAGCGACTTATCGCTTTGAATCGCATGGCCATCCGGGTATTTCTTTTCCAGCCACAGGCCCAGCTTGCCTTGTTTAAACAGCGTTTCTACCTGGGTGATAATCGTGGCGGGATAGCCATCAAGATAACGTAATTGCGTCATAAAATCGGGAAACTCGTAAATAAGTGCCATGATACCATTTTCGCCACCGGCAATTGCCAGTATCGACGGCTTTTCGCATACTGTCATTTCTGGAAATTATGGGGAAGTTATCATGATTGATTACCGAGAGCTATTTGGCGCGGGTGCGGGTTTCGAGGCGTTTGCCAGAACCGGGCTGGCGGGCGAAGTGGCTGCTGTCAAAGCCGCGCGGGCAAAGCTGGCGGCTGAGGTTACGGATGAGCTGAAAGAGCGAGTGAAGCAGATACAGGGTGAATATTACCTGCTGACGGCTGCCGAACTGTGGTGTCCCGACTGCCAGCGCAACGTGACTGCCATGCAGTTTATCAGCGAGCTGCAGCCGACGGTTTCGCAGGCAATCATCAGTAAAAGCCGTGCTGAACGCAGCCTGCTGCCGGCGCTGGCGCTGGATAAAGTGCGGATTCCCTTTACCGTCGTGCTTAACGCCAGGTTCGAGCAGATCGGCACCTTTGTAGAAAGACCGCAAAAAGTCGTTAACGGCGGCGAGGCGGAACTGCAGGCATATCGCGAAGGCGAGCTGCTGCACGAAACCGTGGAAGATATTCTGGCAATTATTGAGAAAAACCGCGCTGAATCACAGGGATGACGACAGCCAGTTTACCCGGGAAAAGCGCGTGTTGATTCCAGAGCTGGCGATGGCGGGTTGCGTCAGACATGCGGGGTATTTTGCCGGGACGTTGTTGGTTTATCGCTACTACGGCAGATAGCGCTATATGCTTGCCGGGTGCTGCCTGCCCAGGCTAATCGCCCGGCCAGCAGGCAGCTCCTTGTCTCAGCGATAAACGTCAGAAACTTCTCGCGCTCTAATCTCTGTGTACCAGTGGTCACCGCTCCCGATTATCTTGCAGAGCGCTCGGCGATTTTCAGCGGCGGATGCGGCGAATCGTGGGTAAACCTCACCGGCACGCCCTCGCGCGCGGAGCGATAAATCGCCTCCATCAGAATATGATCCTGTAGCCCTTCTTCGCCAGGCGAATAGGGCGTGGCGTCATGCAGTACGCAATGTGCGAAATGGTCAATCTCCAGCGTAAACTGATTTTTTGGCGACAGCCGCAGCTCGTTCACCTGTTCAGACTGCTCATGGCGCTGCGCAACCTGCAAACGCTGGCCCTCATAGGCAAAAGCGTTATCCAGCGCGATCCAGCCTTTCTCCAGCCGAATACGCATATCTTTCGCTTCGTGCGTACCGTAGCTGCTGAAACAGTTGGCGATAGCGCCCGACGGAAAACGCAGCGTAAAGGCTATCGTTTCTTCCACCTCGCTAAAGCGGTCGTCGTCGGTAGGATTAATAATCTGCGCGTAAACCTCGATCGGATCTTCCGCCAGCATGGTGCGCACGCCGTTCAGGCAGTAGAGGCCGATATCGGGCAATACGCCGCCGCCGGAAAGCGCCGCGCGCATCCGCCACTGATCGCCCGGCCCCTGAACCTGACTGGTGATGGCTTCTATTACGCGCGGCTGGCCCAGCTCGCCGCTTTGCGTCAGGCGCGCCGCCTCAACGTTAAACAGCTCGTGCTGGCAGCGATAGGCAATCATCAGCTTCACTTTCGCCTGCTGGCAGGCGGCAATCATTTCGCGCGCCTCGTCCGGCGTGTTGGCCATCGGCTTTTCGCAAAGAACGTGCTTGCCCGCTTTAGCCGCCGCGACAACGTGATCGCGGTGCAGCCCATTTGGCGTCACGACATAAACCGCCTGAATCTTCGGATTATCGGCCATCTTGTGCATTTCGTCATAACGGTAAATAGCGTTGGCATCGATACCGTATTGCCGGGCTACCGCCTGCGCTTTTTCGGGCCGATCGGAAACCAGCGCCACGGGCCGGGCAAACTGGCTCTCGTTCAGCGCGGGCAGGATCTGGTTTAAAGAGAGACGTCCCAGACCAACAATGGCAATACCTAAACGCTCATCCGGTGGCAGCGGCGTGGCGGGCTGCGGCTCGGGCCTGTCGGCTGCGCCTTTCCAGTTCTCAAAGGTGACGGCATGGTCGGCGACCTGGCCGACATCAATAGCGTTGGGTGAAAGCGCTTTGCCAGCGGCCGGTAGCGCTGGCCCGGTTTTCGTTCCCGGCCCGGAAGGGGCGTAATGACGCTGAGTTTTAGACATGCGGATCTCCGTTGAAATTAAGATGAATGCTGCTGCGCGGCACGCTGTTTCAGCTTATGCGTCAACACAAAATGGTTAGCGGTAACGACAGCCGCCAGCGCAAGGCACCAGAGCGGCACGGCAAGCAGGGCGGATGCGGCGAAGTGACTATCAAGCAGCGCACCGAAAAAAGCGGCGATAACCCAAATCAGCCAGCGCAACGCGTAGTTTCCGGCGCTGCGGAATTGTCCGGCGGCCAGCGCCCGACCCAGCCTGACCAGCGTGCCGGTCATAAAGGTGACGCCCGCTTCACTACGGCGAACCTGATTCAGCGTGCCCATCGCCGCACTAATTAACAGCACAGGGCCTAAAGAAAACTTCTCGCTGGTAAAAGGGCAGGCCAGCGCCAGCAGTACGGCGACCAGCAGCAGCAATAGCGGCGCGCGCCACGAGGCGGCTTTGTTGCCCAGCCAGGCCGCCAGCGTGGTTCCGGCGATAAAAGTCAGCACGATGGTTAACAGCGGCAGCGCTTTTGCCAGATCGCCCTGTTGAAAAAAACGCGCCATTTTGGAGCTATTGCCGGTCATATAGACCGCCAGCATCTCTTTGCTGTGCAGGTAGAGCAGCGCATCAGTGACGCCTGCGGCGGCAACCAGGAGCCAGACGAACAGCGTGGTGGATTCAAAACGATACGGCTTAATCACTACAGTTAACACAGCCGTGCTGCGCTCCAGGCTATTTACGTATAATCAAATATATAGGTAACAATCAGGCCTGGCGCGAGCGAAGCGGCGCGATGGATTACAGGCGCTATTGGAAAAAAGCAGAAATTTCAGTCGATAAGGATATGAAAAAAAGAGTCGATCACGGCTGGCAGTACCTGGCGAAAAAAGCGTGATAAGGCTCCCAAAGCGCCACTGATTAAGAAAAAAGTTTACTGTCGGCCCGTTTTAGGGGATAACTCGCGGGAATTTTTATCCTGCCGGAGATCCCATGAGCCAACTCGAACTGAGCCACCGCACGCTGACGCTGCATCGTTTCCCCCAGATGCGCGACGAAAGCCCGCTGCAGGCGTGGGACGCCGCCGATGAATATCTGCTGAAGCAGGTAAGCGAAACGCCCGCTAACGGCGCGACGTTAATCTTCAACGACACCTTTGGCGCGCTGGCCTGCGCGCTGGTGGGCGAAGAGCTTTTCAGTATTAGCGACTCGTGGATTAGCCAGCAGGCGACGCGGCAAAACCTGATGGAAAACGGCATGGATGAAGCCGACGTGCATTTTCTGGACAGTCTGGCAAAGCTGCCCGAAAATCCGGCTCGCGTGCTGATTAAAATCCCTAAGACTATGGCTTTGCTGGAGCAGCAGCTGCGCGCGCTGCGGCTGGTCGTAACGCCGGAAACGCAGGTTATCGCTGCGGGCAAGGCAAAGGATATTCATACCTCAACGCTTCAGCTGTTTGAACGCGTGCTGGGCAAAACCACCACTTCGCTGGCGGTAAAAAAAGCGCGCCTAATCTACTGCACGCCAGATCTGCCTGCGCTGGCCGACGGGGCTGAAACCTATGCCTGGCCGCTGGACGGCACCGATTATCATATTCATAACCATGCCAACGTCTTTGCCCGCAGCGGGCTGGACGTCGGCGCGCGCTTCTTTATGGCGCATCTGCCGGACAACATCGATGGAGAAATTGTCGATCTGGGCTGCGGTAACGGCGTGATTGGTCTGATTGCGCTGGAACAGAATCCGCAGGCCGAGGTGCATTTTGTTGATGAATCCTGGATGGCGGTAGCCAGCAGCCGCATGAATGTAGAAGTTAACCGGCCAGAGGATTTAGCCCGCAGCCACTTTGCGGTGAACAACGCGCTGGCCGGTTTTCCTTCCGATCGCCTGCATGCGGTGCTGTGCAATCCACCGTTCCATCAGCAAAACACGCTGACCGATCATATCGCCTGGCAGATGTTCCGCGACGCGCGTCGCTGTCTGCAATATGGTGGCGAGCTGCGCATCGTGGGTAATCGTCATCTTGATTACTATCGCAAAATGAAAAAGCTGTTCGGCAACTGCACCACCGTCGCTTCCAACCAGAAGTTTGTGATCCTGCGTTCGGTCAAGCTGCGCTAGTTGCTTAGCCGTTTAATCCAGGAATATCGCTGCTGATAGCCATGCTGAAAATGGCCGTTGCGGCGATAGCTGGCCTGCTCTTCCGCCATACAGTAGGTGCAGATTTGGCTTAGCTCAATCTGCGCTTCCGGCACGCCTTCCCGCATTGCCATCCGTTTAGCCAGCTGCGGTAAATCGAACCAGATGCCCTGCGTCGTGGCAACGGCCTGCGCCCTTACCGCGTGCGGGTTCAGGTATTGTCTGTTGGAAAAGGCCAGCAGCGGTCGGAGGTTATTGGGATTTTCCTGTCCGATCGCCGTCAGACGATCCTCGCCCAGCTCATAGCAGCAAGGCCCAATCGCTGGCCCGATAGCAATATATAAGCTTTCTGGCGTGGCGCCGCGTTCGCAAAGCAGACGAAGCGCATTAATCAGTACGCCTTTCAGCGCGCCGTTAAGGCCTGCATGCACGGCGGCGACCTGCCGTTGCCTGCTGTCGGCAATCAGCACCGGCAGGCAGTCAGCGGTATAAACGGCGACGGGACGCGATCCTGTGCCGATCAGGCCGTCCGCCTCATGGCTTTTTACCGGCAGAGCTTCGCTGTCCAGCAGCACGGTTGCGCTGTGGCGCTGCTGGTTCAGAACGCTGTCCGGCGGCGACGGTTCACCGGCAGGCTGAAAGGCGTGATCCAGCCAGTCGAAGGAAGAGAGCAGGGCGGAGCGGTAAGCGTGCGGCATCGGGCATCCTTTTCAACATTGAGCAGAAACGATGCCAGCTTAGCCTGGCGGCGGCCTGAAGGGATAGTCTTGTCAGAGACAAAGAGCCAGCCGCGTGCCCTGTTCGATAGCGCGACGCGCGTCCAGCTCCAGCGCTTTATCCGCGCCGCCAATAAGATGCACCGCTATACCGCTGGCCTGAAGCGCTTCCGCCAGCTCGCGGTTTGGCTGCTGGCCCGCACAGATAACCACGTTATCTACCGCCAGCAGCACAGGTTTGCCCTGATGCAGAATATGCAGGCCCTCATCGTCAATTTTCAGATACTGCACGTCGCCCCACATAGCGACGCCACGCATTTGCAGGCTGGCGCGGTGGATCCAGCCGGTGGTTTTCCCCAGGCCAGCGCCGGGCTTGCCGGGTTTACGCTGCAGCAGCCAGATTTCCCGCGCGGAGCCTGGCGGTTGCGGCGCGACCAGGCCACCGGGCTGTTGCAGCGTCTGGTCGATGCCCCATTCACGGCAAAAAGCCGCAATGTTCAGGCTGGTGGCTTCGCCATGCTGGCTCAGAAATTCAGCCGTATCGAAACCAATCCCGCCTGCGCCAATAATCGCCACGCGCCGGCCCACGGCTTTTTTATCGCGTAGCACATCCAGATAGCTCAGCACGCAGGGATGATCGATGCCCGCAATTTCCGGGATACGCGGCGAAACCCCGGTTGCCAGAATAACCCGATCGAACGTCAGCAGATCGCTGGCTTCGACCGTATGATCAAGCTTCAGGGTCACGCCGTTCAGCGTCAGCTGGCGGTTAAAATAACGCAGCGTTTCGCTGAACTCCTCTTTGCCGGGGATCTGTCGGGCAATGTTAAACTGGCCGCCAATAGTGGGCGACCGATCAAACAAGGTGACGCGATGGCCGCGCTCGGCGGCATTGACGGCAAAGGCCAGTCCGGCAGGCCCGGCCCCGACGACGGCCAGGTTTTGCGGCTGCTGCGCCGTTATTTTTACCATCTCGGTTTCGTGACAGGCGCGGGGGTTAACCAGGCAGGAAGTCACTTTTCCGGCAAAAATCTGATCGAGGCAGGCCTGGTTACAGCCAATGCAGGTATTAATTTCATCGCTTTTCCCCTGCTGCGCTTTGCTGACGAACGCCGCATCGGCCAGAAAAGGGCGTGCCATCGACACCATATCGGCGCAGCCTTCATCCAGCAGCGCCTGTGCCACCGCAGGATGGTTGATGCGGTTAGTGGTAATCACCGGCAGGGTAAGATGCTGCTTCAGCTGTCTGGTTACCCAGCCAAAAGCGCCGCGCGGCACGGACGTCGCGATAGTGGGAACGCGTGCTTCATGCCAGCCGATGCCGGTATTGATAAGCGTCGCGCCAGCCTGCTCAATGGCCTTCGCCAGCCGCAGCGTCTGGGGTAGCGTGCTGCCTTGCTCCACCAGATCAAGCATCGACAGGCGATAGATAATAATAAAGTTTTCACCGACCGCCTGGCGCACCGCACGAACAATTTCCAGCGCAAAACGGCTGCGCCTTTGCTCATCGCCGCCCCATTCATCGTCGCGCTGGTTGGTTCTGGTCACCAGAAACTGATTAATCAGATACCCTTCCGACCCCATGATTTCCACGCCGTCGTAGCCCGCCTCCTGCGCCAGGCGTGCGCAGCGGGCAAAATCGTCAATAAGCGTCAGGATGGCATGGTGCGTCAGCATTGTCGGCATAAAAGGGTTGATGGGAGCCTGAAGGGCAGAAGGCGCAACCAGCGCGGGCTGATAGCTGTAGCGACCGGCGTGCAAAATTTGCAGCGCTATTTTTCCGCCAGCCTGATGCACGGCATCGGTGACGATACGGTGATGCGCCAGCTGCCGGGGATGATTGAGTACGGAAGCGCCGGCCATCACCACGCCCTCCGGCGAAGGTGAAATGCCGCCGGTGACGATCAGCGCCACGCCTGCGGCGGCACGCTCTGCATAAAATGCGGCGAGGCGGCGTGGCCCATCAGGATGCTCTTCCAGCCCGGTATGCATCGAGCCCATCAGCACGCGGTTTTTCAACTGCGTGAAACCCAGATCTAAAGGAGAAAAAAGAGAATGGCTCATAGGCGGGGCCGCTAAAGTGGTCGGATGAGTTCACTGTAGCGGCGGCGCAAAAATTCCGAAAGCGTCACGAACAGAAATGTGACGCGCGTCCGGCTAATCGGTTCGAATACGATCCAGCGCCTGCTGCCAGCGGAAAGGCGTTAACTGCTGGTAGCGCACGCCTTTTCTGGCCAGCGCGTCAACCAAACCTTGCTGGGTGCAGGCAATCCCTTCGCTCATTGCCGGAGATACATTGACGTCTTTCAGCGTCTGCACCACTTCCCGCATCTCTTCCGCGCGGCGCTGTCCATGCTCGGCAACGCGACTAACCAGATAATCCGGCAGCGCGTCGTTCCAGCCCAGCGAAGGAAAGCTGGCGTGCAGTGAATCCAGTACCGCCTGCTCCACGCCGTACTGCCGGGCGGCGCTCAGGCATTCGGTAGTCAGCGCCTCCAGTCCCTTAATCATGATGCTACGACACATTTTAATAGCCGATGCCTCGCCCACTTCGCGGCTACGGTAGCGGCCGTTAAGCCCCAGCGCAGTTAATTCGGCACTGGCTGTCTCTGCCGTTGGGCCGCCGATCAGCAAGGGTGTCTGCATACCCTTTGGCGGCACGGGTGCCATTACCGCGACGTCGATATAGGCAGCGCCAGCCGCTTCGACAACGCTTGCAGCAGCCTTTTTAGTGGCCGGTGCGACAGAGTTAAGATCGAAAAAAGTCTGGCCGCTTCGCAGATCCGCCGCCGCTTCCTGCGCCACGTTTAGTGCTTCGGCAGCGGTAACGGCAGAAAAGATCAGCCGGGCATCACGTAGCGCATCGCTTAACGAACTGGCGACGCGTACGTTGCAGGCGGCAGCTTTGCTCTCCATTTCCCGACGGGTTTCGGGCTGCGTTAGTTTGCGATCCCAGATGGTGACAGCCGCTTTTTTTGCCAGCCCGGCGGCAAAAATAGCCCCCGCTTCGCCAAAGCCAATAATCGTAATCTTGTTCATCACGCTTCTCCATACTGCTCGGGCCAGATGTAACCTGGGATCTGCACATCGCCGGAAAAAATTAGCCTTGCCGTACGCAGCAGGCCCGCACCGGTAAGCTGATGTTGCGAGTCACGCTGAAGCAAAACGCTAAACTCTCCGCCCGGATGCTCCACGCTAAGCCGCTGATCGCGTTCATTACTGATTCTCGCCAGGCCATCCGCCACGCTACCCGGCAGCAGGCAGGCGCTGGCCACGCTGACCGCGCCCAGCACCCCGATTGAAGCGTGGCAGCGGTGCGGAATAAAAGTGCGGCTGCTGATTGTGCCGCCCGCACGCGGTTCAGCCAGCAATGTCATTTTCGGCACGGTGCGCTGGCTAACGTCGCCCAGATTCATGCGCGGGCCTGCCTGCAGGCGAATAGCTTCAAGGCGCGCTTTTAGCTGCTCATCGTTATCCAGCTGCTCGCGAGTTTCGTAGCCGCTGCGCCCAAGATCCGCCGCGCGAAGCAGCACGACCGGCATACCGTTGTCGATACAGGTGACCTGTACACCGTCAAAAAGGTCGCGGACATTGCCGGTTGGCAGCAGCGAGCCGCAGCTCGATCCGGCGATATCGCTAAAATTCAGCAACACTTCCGCTGCGGTGCCCGGCACGCCGTCAATTTGCAAATCGCCGTCGTAGTCGATTTCGCCGTGCGGCGTGGCCAGTTGCGCCGTAGCCAACTGCCCGGTATTTTCCATAAAGATGCGCACTTCGGTAACGGGCCTGCTGGCGGCCACCAGCCCACGCTCCACGGCAAACGGGCCAACCGCAGCCAGGATATTGCCGCAGTTTTGTCCGTAGTCCACGCTGGCCCGATCGACGTTAACCTGAGCGAAAAGATAATCTACATCCGCATCAGGGCGCGTTGACCGACGGATAATCGCCACCTTGCTGGTGAGCGGATCGGCGCCGCCCAGGCCATCGATCTGGCGACGGTCTGGCGATCCCATCACCGCCAGCAGTACGCGATCGCGAAGATCTTTATCCTGCGGGAGGTCTTCGGCCAGAAAGCAGGCGGCTTTTGACGTGCCGCCGCGCATCAGCAGACAGGGAATTCGGCGCTGGCGCATGATTACCCCTCCAGATCGTCGAGCGTTTCTACGTAGCGCAGCCCTTTTTCCGCCAGCCGCGCACGCATCTGATAAATATCCAGGCCCAGCTCGCCATTTGCCATCCGGGCACGTTTGCTCTCTTCCAGCTCTTCACGCTGACGCGCTTTATCGGCCACATGCGCGGCATCGGCGCGTGCGACCACCACCACGCCATCGTCGTCGGCCACGATGACATCGCCTGGCATAATCAGCTGTCCGGCACAGACCACCGGTACGTTAACCGATCCCAGCGTCTCTTTTACCGTGCCCTGAGCGTAAACGGCCCGTGACCAGACGCCAAAATCCATCTCGCGCAGCGTTCGCGTATCGCGTACGCCGTGGTCGGCGATTAGACCCACCACGCCGCGCGCCTGTAGCGAGGTCGCCAGCAGGTCACCAAAAAAGCCATCCAGACAAGGTGAACCAGGCACCGCTACCACGATATCGCCGGGCTGACACTGTTCAACCGCAACGTGAAACATCCAGTTATCGCCCGGTGCCAGCAGTACCGTTATCGCGCTACCGGCCAGGCTTTTGTTCTGCTGAATGGGCCGAATAGCGGGATCGAGCAGCCCTTTGCGGCCCTGGGCTTCATGTACCGTCGCCACGCCCGAAACCGCCAGCGCGGCGATATCCGCCGCATCCGCCCGCTGGATATTACGTACCACTACGCCTTTCTGCGTAAGACCTTTCATGACAGATCCTCCGTTACGCGTGGGAAGATGCTTTGGTAGCCTTCGCCGTAAATGATATCGCGTGCCGCCGTGATACCAACGTTACGTTTAGCCTGCACGCCTCGCTGCTGCGCCACGCGGGTATAGTATTCCCACAAATGTTCCTGACCGGCCATGCACTGGATAGCAGCATACTTTTTATCCCAGACGCTGGTGATATCCAGCAGAACGTCCGGCTTCCAGTGGCACTGTTCCGGCTGATGCGGTTCAAAGCAGTAAACGGGCGGCGCCGCGATAATTTTTTCGCCGGGGCGATAGCCTTCCGCCTGGGCAATGATACGGGCTTCCTGCGCCAGGTTTGTCGCCATAGGGTGATCGTAGTTATAAGGATCGTGCAGAGAATGGGTCAGCACGAAATGCGGCTGGATGCGACGATAGACGTCGGCCAGGCGAAACAGTGCCTCTTTATCGGCGCGTAACGGATAGTCGCCCATATCAAAAAATTCGATGCTGGCACCAAGAATATCAGCGGCAGCCTGGGCTTCTGAGCGTCGCGCCTGCTTCACTTTTTCTTCCGTCATCTCGCCTTTGCGCCAGAGTTTGGCCGATTCGCCGCGCTCGCCAAAAGAGAGGCAGACAACGTGTACCTGATAACCCTGTTGCTGATGCAGCGCAATGGCACCGCCAGCTCGCCAGACAAAATCAGCGGAATGGGCGCTGACCACCAGCGCGGTTTTTATCGAAGTTTCAGTCATGTCCAGGCTCCTTTGCGTTTTCTTTATGCTGGCACTTCGCTCCGGCTGACGATAATTCATTTGATTGCAGCAGGTATGCGTTTTATTTATATTGCCGATTAGGTCACGCAAAAGACGAGGCGAAAAATGGTGCAGCAAGTCGACCGGCAGGAACTGATAAACCTGATGCAGGTCAGAGCTTTTTGTCAGGTAGTGACGCACGGCAGCGTATCGAAGGCGGCAAATGAATTATTTCGTACCCAGTCGGCTATTACGCGGGCCATTCACGATCTGGAAGAGACGTTGTCCACGCCGCTGTTTGAACGTCATGCGGGCGGAATGCGGCTGACCGATGCCGGGAAATGTATTTTGCCGCGAGCGGAGAGGGCGCTGGCGGAGCTGCACCTGATCCCGCAACTGCTGGCCCGGCTTTCCGGAAAAAACTGGCGAGGCGAATCTGAACCGCTGTGGCTGTTTAACGTCCGCCGCCTGCAAATTTTCGTTACCCTTTGCCAGACGCGACACATGCAGACGGTGGCAATGAAGCTGGGTTTGAGCCAGCCTGCCGTTAGCGCCGCGCTGAAAGTATTGGAAAACGGCGCGCAAACGGCACTGCTGGAACGTTCACCGCGCGGCATGGCCCCTTCGCTGGCGGGACAGGAAATTGAACCTTCTATCCGTCGTGCGCTAAACGAGCTACGCCATATCCCTGCCGATCTTGCTGCAAGAAAAGGAATTTTGCAGGGAACGGTCAGGATTGGGGCGCTACCGCTGGGCAGAACGCGACTGCTGCCGCAGGCCATCGTAAAGCTGACCAGCCGCTATCCCGGTGTCAGAGTGGTAACCAGCGAAAGCGCGTGGGAAATGCTGAGCGCGGAGATGCGCTCTGGCGATATCGATTTTATTTTTGGCGCGTTGCGAGACAGCAACACCCTTAAGGACATCAGCAGCGAAACGCTTTTTTCGGAAGAAATGGTGCTGGTGGCCCGACGCGACCATCCTTTAACCCGGCAGCCGCTTGACCTTCAGATGCTGCGCGAAGCGCGTTGGGTGCTGCCGCGTTCCGCCACGCCCGCCCGCCACCTGCTCGACAGCTGTTTTATTGCGATGGGCATGCCCGCGCCCGATCCGGTGGTGGAAAGCGGCGATCTGGCGCTGGTGCGCGGCCTGCTGCGCGATTCCGATATGCTGACCGCCGTTTCGGCGCATCAGCTGGAAGTGGAGCTGGCATCGGGAGAACTGGTAGCGCTGCCGACAGCCCTGCCGGATACCCGGCGGGCCATCGGCCTGAGCTATCGTGCAGGCTGCCTGCATTCACCTGCGGCACAAGCGCTGATTGGTTTTCTGCGCGAGGTTTGCCAGCCTGGGTAAAAGATACGTCGCGAACGCGCATCGGATGATCGCTTCGGCAGGCAAACCTGTCAGGCTGGTTTTCCTGCTACGGAGCAAAGCATCTATATCAGATCGGTTTTCCTGCTGCGGAGCAAAGCATCTATATCAGGCCGGTTTTTCTGCTGCTGAGCAAAGCGCCTACATCAGGCCGGTTTTCCTGCTACGGAATAAAGCACCTGCTGATTGCGCGTTTTCTGGAATTCTTCCAGCGACTGGCCGCGCATCGCCGAGTAGATATGCAGATTGGAAACGCCAACCACCGCGCCCAGCTTTTCCAGCAGGAAAAAGCTGACGCCATAATGGATCATGCCGCGCCAGTCGAGCTTGTTCAGCAGCTGCTGTTCTTCCTTAGTCAGTCCCGCTTCGTCATACAGCGCCTGCGGCGTAGCTTTAAAACGTTCGCGCCAGGCTGGCTGGATCATCTTGTGCAGGAAGCGGTTAATACGTAATGCCTTCAGGCTGCGCGCTTGTGTAAAAGGCCAGGTTCCCGGCAGTTTCTCAACGCCGCTAAGCTGTAGGTTAATTTTGTCGCGCTGGCGCTGATGGACTTCCGCCGGCGCTTCTCTGGACTGGTTTTCCAGAATCAGCGTGGCGATGCCGGTCATCGAAGGCAGATAGTAAGCCTGATGCAGCTTCTCAACCTGGGCCGACAGCGCGCCGCGCATAATCAGCCACATAATGACTTCAGCGCCCTCCAGCCCGCCAAGCGTGGCGTATTCCGCCAGGGTAATTTCGGTCAGGCGCTGCGGGTCGTTAACCAGCATATCGACAAACTGCGCGTCCCAGTCCGGGTTATTAAAACCGCAGCGTTCACCGTGCACCTGATGTGAAACGCCGCCCGTCGCGACAATAGCAACCTTAAGATCTTCGGGATAACTTTCGATAGCGCGACGTAGCGCCTGGCCCAGCTTGTAGCAGCGCGCCGCGCTCGGAATAGGGAACTGCAATACGCCAACCTGTAAGGGGACAATCTGCATCGGCCAGCCGTTTTCGTAAGGTAACAGCGCCGAAAGCGGCGAAAATAGCCCGTGGTCCAGCGGCTTGTCCTGAAAGAATGACATATCAAATTCATCCGCCATCAGGCTGGAACCGATATGCTGAGACAGCTCCGCATGGCCCTGCACGGGAGGCAGATCGCGTGGACCACCGCCTTCGTCCGCCACCGCATAGCTACTGTCGATGCCGAGCGTAAAAGCGGAATAGTGATCGAAGAAAAAAGAGGTGACATGATCGTTAAAGACATAGACCAACACATCCGGCTTTTTTTCTTCCAGCCAGCGCTGCATGGGTGCGAAGCCATCAAAAATAGGTGACCAGGCCGCTTCTTTCTGCTTATGGTGATCAACGGCAAAGCCAATAGTAGGCGTATGTGAAACCGCCAGTCCGCCAATAATTTTCGCCATTTTAAGCCTCTTCACTTATCGGTTATTGAAGGTGCGCGACAGGGCTGGCAGATCGTTCAGCCCGGCGCCTTTTATCTGCCGGGAAATCCGGACGTTTTTGTGTTGAATAATGGACAGCGCCGCTAACAGAGCCGGCAGCGCTAAAATGATAAAAATCGTCGACTGTCCTGGAAAGATTCCCAGCAGCACGCCGCCCAGCGAGGAGCTAAGGATCGCCCCGCTGCGGCCAACACCGTGCATCCAGCATACGCCAGTGGCGCGCATTTCCGTGGGGTAGAAGACAGGAGAAAAAGCCTGTAGGCCATTTTGCGCGCCGTTAATACAGATGCCGCTGATAAACACCAGCACTGCCAGCGCGGCGGGACCAAAACCCCAGATACCTTGCGCCAGCAAACAGATACAGCCCGCCAGATAAAACAGGCCAATAACATATTTGGCTCTCAGGCGATCCATCAATGCGCCGACCAGCAGGCCTCCGAGCGCGCCACCCAGCTGAAAAAGCCCGGAGACAATGGCAGCGCGTTCAAGCGATACGCCGCCGGAACGCAAAATGGTAGGCAGCCAGCCGTTCAGCAGATAGATCACAAACAGGCCCATAAAATAGGTCAGCCAGAGGATCAGCGTACCGCGTGCGTAGCCACCGGAAAAAAGCTGTAAAACGCGTGCTTTTTTCGGCATCACCGGCGCATGCAGCACAAAAGCGGTAGCAGCGGTAAAATGCCCGCCGATCTTATTGAGCGTGGCGGCTATTTTTTCGCGGCTAACCTTATTCACCACCATATACATGGCGGATTCCGGCAGCATAAAAAGGAGCACGGGCAGCATTAACAGCGGTACCACGCCGCCAAAAATCAGTACCGATTGCCAGCCAAAATGAGGCAGCAGCGCGGCGGCAATAAAGCCGCTCATGCCGGAGCCAATATTAAATCCGCCATACATGATGGCAATCGCCAGGCTGCGACGGCGTTCCGGCATATATTCCGCCAGTAGCGTGACGCAGTTCGGCATAACGGCCCCCAGCCCTAGCCCGGTCAAAAAACGCAGCAAAGCCATTTCGAAGGGCGAATGGGCAAAAGCGCTGGCCAGGCTAAAGCAGGCAAAACCGCTAATGGCGAGCAGCAGGATCTTTTTACGTCCATAGCGATCCGACCAGGGCCCGGCAATCAGCGCGCCAAGCGCTACACCAAACATCGCCGCGCCCAGAATTGGCCCCATTTCGCTACGGGATATATTCCAGCTCTCAATCAGGGCCGGAGCGATAAATCCCATCACGGCGGCGTCATAGCCGTCAAAAAAGATGATGGTGAAACACAGGGCTAAAATCAGCCACTGTTTTGCGGAGATGGGGCGGGAATCAATCCACGCTTTCACATCAACAATGTTGTTATCGCTCATAGGCACGCTCTCTGTTTTTTTTATCAATGCCGGGTCTGAGTAAAAAAAATGCTCTGGCCCCAGGACTGACAGCAGGCTTTAAAAAAACTGTTTGAGGTAAGGTTTTTTTATTTTTTTATATAAAACAATTAATTAGATTTAATGCATTGCGAGCTGGCCATACCAAATTAGGCGGCAGGCTGGCCTTTGTCTGCCATAAAATGGTTATAGGGATATGAGTTTTGTTTATTGTGTGAGGCGCATCGCTTTCTGTGGTGTCGTTAATCGAGCCGGACGGGACCATTTCTGAGAATGGTGTATTGCCAGCTAAAGACGGGTAGATGATTTGGTCGTTACGCAATTGGCAAAAGTGAGTTGTAAAGAGGTAAAGGCGCTATTTTTGCACGAGTTTGCATTTAGTGATTAAACCTGGAGACGCTGTTGCACGGTTTATCGAGTGCTCACGCAACTCTGGCTTTTGTCGCTGGGATAAAAGAAGAAGGGGAGTAAACTGCGCGGCGGGTGCTCTGGATCTTTCGGTCCTGAGCATACGCAAGG
>Ga0153980_1000205_pt1:2500-27500 | contig 29779 bp, 21 predicted proteins | sample TSGA064MetaG_FD_104722 | JGI IMG/M metagenome (GOLD analysis project Ga0153980, IMG submission 104722) | Attine ant fungus gardens microbial communities from Georgia, USA - TSGA064 MetaG | ecosystem: Host-associated > Fungi > Mycelium > Unclassified | place: USA: Georgia, Magnolia... | reverse complement strand
CTTTTTCCCAAAGAAGTCCCGCTCCGACGGCCCGACGAGTCATCTACTTAAAAGGACCCTCCCTGCAGTGCGCCCCTCCTTGAATTATTCGGTCATGCAATACTTATTGAATACAAAGAACCAAATGCATTTCGACCCCGTCGTAGTTCTCAATCATTTCGTGGCACCGGGCGTGACTGAACCATCTACGATGGGGGGAGCTAATGCACAGGAAAGAAGCAACGATAAGAGAATACGTTCTCGCATCGCTTTTTTTGTAGAAAGCTCGACCAGCGAGAAAAAGTGTTTGGCCGAAGCCAAAAAGAGGTTGACCCACTTTATTCGCCAAGCGAATGATCTTCGCTTCGCGGGAACAACAAAAACCACCATCTCGCTCTTTCCTTTCTTCGGTGCTACCTTTTTCTTTCCAAGGGATGGGATTGGGGTGTATAATAACCTTTCTTTTGAGGATGCCCGGGAACAACTCCTAGGTCAATTAAGGAATAAATGTTGGAACCTCCTGGGTAAGGATAAGGTAATGGAATTGATAGAGAAATTCATAGACCTAGGTGGGATAGGAGAATTTATAAAGGGAATAGAGATGATGATAGAGATCATACTGAGAAACAGAAGAATTCCGTACGGGTACAACTCTTATTTGAACGAAGTGAAAAAAATGCGATCTTTGTTGTCTAATAGAACAAACACTAAGACCTTAATTGAGTCGGTCAAGATCAAATCAGTTTATCAAAGTGCTTCTCCGATTGCTCAAGACATCTCTTTTCAACCGAGAAACAAAACAAGATCATTTCGTTCCATTTTTAGTAAAATAGTTAAGGATATTCCATTAGTAATGAAAAAAGGGGTGGAGGGGATCCGTATATGTTGTTCAGGTCGATCAGAAGGTGCAGAAATAGCTAGAACTGAATGCGGAAAGTATGGAAAAGCATCTCGTAATGTATTTAACCAGAAAATAGATTATGCTCCTGCGGAAGTATCTACTCGTTACGGAATCTCAGGTGTCAAAGTGTGGATTTCATATAGTAAAAAAAAAAAGGGACGTGCTACATCCGAAACGTACGAAATATAGTAAATATCGTAAAGGCAGATGTAGTAGGGGTTGCAAACCGGACGGTACACAACTTGGTTTTGGAAGATATGGCACTAAAAGTTGTAAAGCTGGTCGTCTTTCATATCGAGCCATTGAAGCAGCACGTCGGGCTATAATCGGACAATTCCATCGTGCTATGAGCGGACAATTCCGAAGAAATGGTAAGATATGGGTAAGAGTTCTCGCAGATCTCCCTATTACCGGGAAACCTACAGAAGTAAGAATGGGAAGAGGAAAAGGAAATCCTACGGGTTGGATTGCTCGTGTGTCCACGGGACAAATTCTATTTGAAATGGATGGTGTGAGTTTGTCAAATGCTCGACAAGCCGCTACATTAGCGGCGCATAAACCATGTTCGTCAACCAAGTTTGTTCAGTGGTCGTAACGTAATTGGTTAGTGGGGGGGCCGGGATTCAAAAGAATTGGGCGAAGTGTTTGTTCCTGAACGACGGAAGTGGAAAGACACTCGACCGTAAGGGAGAGAAAGCTAAGGGCAACTCGACGCAAGGAGAGGAAATTGACTTCTTAAGGTCGCTTTCCTGACCCGGGCTTTTCTTCGTGCAGATAGAATTACATCTATCTTTGTAGTGGCAGCATGCCTTTTTTTAGATAAAGAGCTTTGTAAGCGCTCTAAGTTCTCACTCTCCGTATTTTAGGAAAGAATTAGGAGTTCAAAGAAGCTATTCTCCGATCTACGCTTTGAACTCAACAATCATTTCATAATGGATAGGGCACAGCTCACGTCTCCCGGAAATCCATTTTGTAAAAGATTGACGAAAAAGCCCATAGCGCGAATGCAGAGTAGAAGGGGCGAATCCCTAATTTGAATAGAAAGAAAGGGCCTCTCTCAAATAGGCTTTTCCAAAGGTCTTTCTCAACCAATTCGGAATGAACGCCTGAAAAAGCCTTTCTTATAGTTGCTACGGTAGTCAGACAAAGGAAAAATAATGCTCTCTAACTAAGCAGTAGCCACCTGATCCTTCTGAGCTCGGGAGTTCGGTAAAACCCCTGGGGTTTAGAATGAAACCACTTACCCTTCTGGAGACATGATTGAAAGGTAGGGAACCAACCCACGGGTACCACTCCTAAGGCCATTCAACCATATTTTACGGTTTAATAAAAGTCGATACCCCATGCTATGTCCCACTTTCTACTAACAGTGACTACCATGCTTTTTCGATAGAGAATAAATGCGACATAAAGCATCCTTTCGAAAAAAAGATAGAAAAAAGTGATAAAAAGAAGCTTATTTAGAAAAAATATCGAAAGAGGAAGGATATTTATTGCTTACCTCGTTAGAGGGAAGGAAGGAAGGAGAATGCAAACTCGAGAGAGGAAGGGTAGAAAACTAGGCTGGCTCTTTAGAGTCTGGGAGTTTATTGCTTACTCGATAGAGTAAGGAAAGAGGCGACCAACGGGAACGAGTGGAAGACTTTACGCGAGAGGGGGAGAGCAGCGAGGTCTTGCTAGAGCATGAAGAGTTACGTATATGCTTAGAGAGAAAGAGCCGAAGAGAGGCGTAATTTGAGTTTGACTTTCATCTGAACTGGGAATCCTATATTGCGAAAGAGTGGCCTAAAAGCTTTGCTTTGAGGGAAAAGAACTTCTCTTTATATATCTTAGCGGTACTTCCTGATCCTGATTCTGATCCTAATACTGTATTAGAATGCGAGCCAGGAATGGAATACTACACGAGTTAAAGAGCAAAAAAGGTTCTTCAATCGGGGGCTCCGAAACCTTCAAAATATGATATGTCTGATATAGATATTTATTCTCCAAGGTCTTACCCCTCAACATATGTATAAAAGACAAACGCTACGCCTTTACTAAACCATGGGGAAGAAGCGGAACTAACCTAAACGCCCTCCTCTCAGGAAAGTAAGCTAAGAATCTATAGATATAGATATAGTTGAATCATCCCCCTTTAGCAGTCCAGCGAGTGTAGTTGAAGAAGGAGTAGAGAAGTAGTACCCGACTGCAATTGCCTGTGAAGTCTGGGATGTAGAGTTTACGGAACGGAGCAAGAAGAGTTACGGGAACGAAGTACGAGACCCGGGTCTAAGCATAAGCAAGGAAGAGTGTGTTCGGGTGCTAAAAGCTTCATCATTTTCTAGAGCCAGGAGTCAAGATAGTAAGTACGTCAAGCTGAAAGTCTTTTAACTATAGCAGCCTCTTCGGATCTCCTACTGACTGATTTTGCTCAACAAGTAAATAATTTACAATTGCCTACTGAAACCGCTTAGACTGAGAAAGTGGATTCGAGTCCTTCCAAGTAGCTCGTCACAGGGGGTGGAAGAGCGCCTCCTTTTGAAGTTTACTTTACGTTACGAGACTGTTTAAGATTTTTTGATATTCCTCTCTGTCGGTCTCTCCGTCTCTTATGAGTGAATCTCCTTTTCTCTTTCCGGTTGGGCTTGGGTCTTATACCTGAAACGAAAGTTCGAGTGTAGTAGTAGAAGCGAGACAAATGCCAAGAGCGGATCGATTGGAGACGAGTTTCCCTTTACCAGCGCGTGGTCCTAATTAGTCTTTTTTGTCAAGAAGACAAAGTTGACCGGCACAGAAAAAGTGCACGTAGCGAGATAAGACGCCATTGAGCTAGGAGAGAGATGTTCTATTACACCGGTTCCGTTTGAAAAGTCAGTCGTAAGAAAGCATTCCAGGGGACCAGACCAAAGGGACGTCAAATGCTTTCACATCGTTGCATCTAAGCAAGAAGCCTGAAGGATAAGGAAAAAGGCTTCCTATGAAAGGAAACGAGGGCAGAAAGAGGAGGTTGACTAACCTAGTAGCGCAGTCCATAGAAGAATGGCCTGAGTTTGGTTGGGCACTCTGGGGTGAATTACCGGTGCGAGAAGGGGAATGAAGCCCCGTTGACAACCAGGGGAAAATGAAACTGTATCGATTTCAATGTCAGTCTATAGGCTAAAATGGACTTGCAGCCCGGAAATAGATAGTATAGAATTAGCTCTGTGATATCCCAACGGGAAGTTCAAGGTCTAAAGCTCGGGCCCTGTGATGCTTAGGGTTGGGCCCATCATATCATACTCTTTGAACATATATATGTTTTCCACGCTTGTTGAGCGGTCAAACTACTTGTAACTGCGGATGGGCACAGGTTTAATTAAACTAGCTTTATAAAGCCCCAACCAACCGAGGCCCCAATCGTAACCCGACTGGTTAAAACCCTAGAAATCGAGATCTAGGGAGAAGAGAAATAGAAATAGTAACAATGGAGGTAATGAGGGAAGGGGAGGTGGGGAAGGAAGCGAATGGAGTCTTCCTTCTATATCTAGACTAAGTAATTTTCACAACGGAGTCTTACTGAACCGCCGGGATTGATATGAGACTACGGTTCAAAGTTTCCGAACGAACTAGCTAGATCTGGATCTGCTGAACCTGAGGCATAAGGAAAGAAGCAAGCTTGGGTGCTTTATTTCTTTTTGCTTGTGGCATGATATGTAGTACAGTCGGCTGAACACAAAGCCAATCGAAGTGAAACTCCCCTTTCCTTCGAAAGGTAGGAGCGAAAATCCGGCTCGGTTGGGGTAGACCCAGGGGAAGAGCTGTGCACAAAGGTTTGAACCATGGGCAGGGACGGCGAACAACAACAGGAGAGCACTCGGTGTAGGTCTTTCCTTGATCCTAAGAAAGGCTCAGTGGCTCAATTAGACTTGGGAGCAGGGCTGTACGCAAAGGCACAGGGCTATATTTGGGCTATTGAACAGGCTCGCGCTTCGTGGCTCTCAGCTCGTTCGATTAGGCTCGGGGAAGGAAGGCTCAAGTCTTAGGTGCTTGATCTTGCAGGCGTAGTTGGTCTGTCTTTCTTTCCTTGGTCAGTCTCTCTTCTTCGTTCCATCCCTCGTTTAGTACTAAAAAAAGGAGCGTGCTTGGTTGCCCTAAGTGGGGAATCCTCCCTTGACACTCATAGGTCGACTTTCGGCTCGATTGACGTATTATTTTACTGGGGATAAGACTACGTGGTTAAAGAATACCACCTTTATGGATGCGAGATTGCTGTTAGAATAGAAGCATCGGCCCGGGCCAATATGCTGATTGCTGGGAGTATAGTGTGCATATTCATTTTCTAAGGAATTTCTTTATTCCGCGCCAGCTCGTTGCGATCCTGCCGCGATGTCAGCAGTCACCGGTGATTCCGCGAAAGACAAGATAGGCCAGCCGGGAAGGCCTCGATTCATGCTTCCTTCTTGCTTGCTCATAACCCCTTCCCTCTAGTCCTTGCTACTGTTCTCTAAGTCAGATTCGAAGCTCTTTGATATCATTTCTAGGTTGGCTTTCTATTTTTTTATTAAGTTCTATATAAGATAAGTATTTGAGAATGAAACTTCCTTTTCCAGTTCTATACTATTTGCTACTATTGGAATTTCCCATTGCTGTGTAGTAGTACGCTCTGGCTAGTGTCAAAATGTCTGATTGTGAATGAGCCAGTAATTTATTTACTATGATTCTCCTACTTCATATGTGGGCTTCTCGGGCTAAGCTAATCATTGGATACTCACAACTTTCGATCTAAGCCACTTTTCGTTAGCGGGAAATCGACACGCATTGATATAGGATTTGAGCTTGCGTATCCCGAGACGATGCCCATCTGTATCATCCTTTGTTTGACCAACTGTGTAATCTCAACATAGGTGTCACCTGCCATTGCTGGATCAGCGATTTCGGCTTTCCTTGTGGTTCAATATGTATGAATTTATCTGTTGACCCCACAAAAAGAAAGCTTTTCGTGCCCTCAGGAAGTTCTTTCTTTCTCTCGATACGCAGAGGGGAGAGCATGCCCAGTCTCAGGCAGTATATCAGTCGTTAACGATGTTTCCAGGACAGATCATAATTCCAACCTCTTTTGAAGGAGCTCAAAAAAGAAAAAAGACTGTACTTCAGAGCGTGAGCACCAACTCAAATGTGTTTAAATAAGGCACCCTCGTAGGAGACACAACACCTTTGCTTTGACTTTGTTTTCCCTCTGTCTCTGGTAAACTAAGCCTGATCCTACTTTTCGGGTGCAGCAGGTCTAGGTTTTTTTTTGTCTGAGGGAAGCCCAGATCTAGCTAAGATTTGAGATCCAATTCTATCTTACTCAAGCTTTCACGTTAGCCATTTATAGAATCATTCCTTATCCTCTTCGCATCGAAGAAATTCAATCTAATGTTAACAGTTACGCTGTCGCTGACTGATTAAGGTGGCTCTCCGCTTTTAGCTGATACGAGACCTCTCTAAGATAAGACAAGAAAGACCGTATTTTTCAATGCAGTTGGTGTGGTAATAAGAGAGATCCTTCCTCCAAAAGCATACTACTTTTAACAACTGTCATGGCTCTGTAACTACCAAGGTTTTATTCCAACCAATGCCGCATATCTCTTTAACTGCAGCTGCGGGAAGTTACCACTTTCCTTTGATCTCCCACTTGAAGTAAGGTTTTCCTAGCTCAGTAAGCAAGTGCTAGGAACCTTTGAAACTAGTGAAAATCGATCCCTTCCTCTATCGAGAGAGTCGAGTAAACTCCCCAGACTCTAACGAGTCAGCAAATAAATTTCCTTTGAAAGATGTCCAATTCCGCCTGGCTGAGCATAGTCAGATCGTAGGAATAGAAGGATTTGCTGCTAAGAGCGGATTCTATACCATTAAATAGCACCATCCGGATTGGGATTCATTCTCCCTCATAGCTACTTCTTTTTCTTTCACAACAATCCTAGCAACCTATTTGGTTTGGGAAAGCCTAAACCTTACTCCACTCGGCACTCACTCTCTTAAGAGTCGGGTAAGACTATCAGGAATACAAGAAAGAGATATTCATTAAAGCAGTAAGAGTCAAAGCGACAGGGGTAAGAAAGCCGGGAAAGAAAGGTTCTGGGTTACAGACAGGACAGTCGAACCTGAAAGGCCAGACATTGATTGACCTACTAACCGGGGAGACTTGGTTCCATCACACATCACAGACCAGACAGACAAGCATTGGTCAAAGCCCAGAAAGCCACCAACCATCGAAGTCTCCGTCGCCTGATGGGGAAGTCGCATTAATTGCCTTCAATTCGCCTCTAAAGGTGCTTGCTTAGAAGGAGATGGTAGCACCCTAAACTAAACGGACTTCCCCTCTTGGGAAGGAAAGTCAACAGTCCCAGAGCCTATTCTTTCAAAGAGCTACTTTGCGCTAAGTGACTGACTAGCTACCGGACTGCCTATTTGAACTAGAGCTTGGTTCGCTTGATTGATTGAAGACTGCTTTCTTTGCATTGGTACATAAAGAGAAGGCTACGCACCTGGGTCCCAACGTTCAAGCTCCATCCCACATCCATTTGCCTGTGCAAACCAAACGACGAATAAGCTGCGAAAGAAGGAGCTGCATCTCATGCCATGGTTGTTGTTCAAGAAGAAAAGAAAATTCGGAATAACCGCAGTAAGGAAAGGAAGTGACGGCACTCATCTCATATTCATGCCCACAAGCAAGAGGTATAAATAATAGTAGACGAGGATGGCATCGAAGAGAGAAGGAAAGGAGCTAGATTCAAAACTAGGACTTGGGGGAGGGTTGTGCAAGAAAAGGAAGACTCTGAAGCCTATTCGCCGAATGACTTAAATTAGCGGATAAGATCCAATACAAGAATAGGCTCGGGAAGCAGTTCCTGTGAGGCTGTCCTGGAAAAATGGGATCTTTACTGCTTTACGTCTAGGGAGTCGAGATCCCAAAGACGTTCCAACTATGCTTCCCTATATCTAATAATGGTGCTTCATACGAAGCCTTAGTAGTTGGTATTCAAAGAGCGCTGTCTCTAGGGGCAAAGTCCCTAGATGTCTTTGGAGGTTCCCTTTTAGTTGTAAATCAAGTCAAAGAAATTTGGCAAGTGCGAGAGCCAAGGCTAACACCTCACTACGAGCTGGTGCAGCAACCATCCAAGCAATTCGAAAGAATTCCCCTTTTTCATCTACCACGCTCCGCTAATCTCTTAGTCGATGCTCTCGAAAGGTTAGGCTCTGTCTTTTCCTTCCCCCTTTACCGCTCCATGAGTCGGTTTTGATCGGCTCTGACGCTGGACTTTCATTTTGAGGCCCCATCGCCGTCGCCAGGCTGTGAGACGTGGGCAGCTGTCGCCCCTCTAAGCAGGTCTTATTCTTGGCGGGAATGAGAGTCCCTCAAGGCAGAGAGAGAGAGGGAGAGGAACAAAGTCACTTTACCGATAGGTTACGGGATGAAAAATGCTTATTTCTGCCAAGATTCCAGCAGAGTTTCACCTAGACTTGTGAAAAAAGGGACTCAGATATGACGCTCTTTGGTGGATCCTCTAGAAAATCGCCGGTTGGGTTAGTCCAACCAAGAAAGGTATGGGAGTCTTTGGGCGTTGATTTTCTATTTACGAGATTTTCAATACTGCCTCGATGATACTTCCATCCGTCAATCAAGGCGTAGAGCAAAGGGGAACCGAACCCTGCGATGATTATAAGGGCCCAAGCGAGTCTTCCTTAGTTTACTGGAAGTGCTTTAAGGTGAACTATAAGATAAAGAGTTAAAGAAAAAAAGAAGAAAACAAATTCTATATTCACAATTCACAGCTCATTCGTTTAAGAACTGAAAAAGCAGGACGAGAATTAGAAGCAAGAAAGATTTAGTAGATCTGTAGATAGAGTTTTAAGGAGCTTGGAATGCCAACATGTGCTTCACACTCAAAGAAGTAGGCATGGAGGGTGGGGTGGGAAAGGCACTACCCACCCTTGCTCTACGTCAATTTCTTCTTCAATAGCTGGTCCTATTCTTCCAACAGCTAAATCTCGCCTGGTCTTTCTTAATGAAAGTGAGGATGGCACGTGCTTTCCTAAATCCATTTCACAGGACTCCATATCAAAGGTTATCATTCTGATCCACATCTTGCTACGAGCTATCCCTTTCAGTGCCCCTTCTTTCGCGCAATCTCGTGCTCTGGGGGACTCCAATGTTGAAATGGCTAAACCAAGCTTTACCAATGTGCATAAAATCTGGCACTAACCATGCGACTTTTGAAGGGGCCCCGGGGCATGTTCGGATACTACCATCGATACAACAGAACTTGCCCCACCCAAGCTCTACGGGATACCCCTTATTATACCCTTTCAGTGGAAGCACGCCACATGCTGAGTTGAATCTACACTATAACCTGAGTCCACAATCCCATACAAGTCATCCGACGGACACAATTGTGTAAAATTATTCTACGACGGTGCTAGTCGTGGAATGGAAATCCAGGTCCCCCTGGGGCTGGCTATGTGCTCAAGACAACTACAGGTCAGACCCTTGCGGAAGGTTCGGAACATTTAGGGTCAAAATACAGCAGAACTGAAAGCTCTGTCGTTGGGCATCCAAAAAGCCAAGGAGATTGGTATATGCCGGAAGTCATCGGGGACTCCAAACTCGTTACTAACTGGATGCTCGTGGCAAACCAAAGAATTTGATTCAAGTCAGAATAATGGAGTCTATAGGGTCGCTGACGCACGACTCTATGGTGATCTACCCCGCGTACCTAGACGGTTCAATGTCTGGGCTCTGGGCGGTCCTTCTGGCGATCATCAGCGATCCGGCTCAAATATGGGCTAGGCGCGGGTCCCGCCAGAACCATGGACTGGAAATGACGAGCATTCCTGCAGTAAATGGTGCATGCAGGAGTTTCACCGAATTGAGGACGAGGTCGCGGAGCTAATCACGAATTTGAACTCTGAATTTACAGTACAGTGAAAGTCAAGCAGATGTGCGAACGACGGGTCAGTCATACTTTGACGGCTCCAACAAACAGCGCAACTTCAATCCCAAAGCGGAGCTGGAGTCCTTTTTCTCCGGGATATGCCGGATTTTCCCCCTGACGGAACGGAACTAAATCTAAGTAATACATCTTTCTGTCTATAGTTGTCTCAGTGGGGTCTATCTTTCTATTTTTTGTCTGTCTGCCTGTGGCTGCAGTAGTCGGGTCTAGCTATACAGCCTCCTAACTAGAGGAAGAACATAGTGGTGAACATAGGATATCAGAGACAACAACGGCTATGGACTGAATTGACTCCTGTATATATTTTTTTTTCTTGAAGCTTGTGGTAACACCCCACCCCTCTTTCTTATGGAAAGGTACTATAGATGTACGGGTACATCAAGATGTAATACGTTCAAGTCGTCTATGTCAAGATGGCAAAATACGGCATATCAATGTTTGTATGTTGAGAAAACTCGACGGAACCGCGATCAGTACCAAACGTCTGTACAAGGACCTTATAGCAAACAGAATCACTAGTTGTAGGATAGGAAACCCGCCAGAATCAGAAAGGGGGAGACCTGCGACAAAGGCAACGACAACAGATTGCCCGAGATCCGCAGGGTCGTCCGATCGTTCAGTGCTTGCAATGCAAACGATGGGGACATTTTAGAAAGACTGTCCCGATAAGCCACCAGCCCTGTTGATGTGCCAGTGGTTGGGACTGGGTGATCATGATGATTCGGAGTGCCCGAAGCATAGGGTTAACCGTATTAATACGAATTAGGGATCAGATCCTGCGGCGTAGTATCGACAAGAAGACGGCTGCGCCCTCTCCTGTCGCTGAAAACAGAGAGTTCCATGCTCAAGTGAAAGAGTGACAGCCAGATACCGTTAAGGCCAGTGAAGCGCAGCCTGAGATACAGCAAGATTCTTCACTGCAAGTGAAAGGAAGTGTAGATTCGTAAGGACAAGGCGGAAGAGGTTACCGGATCGTGCTCTTCTCTGCAAAAGAAAGGTTGCCCCATGCCCTATCAGATCTAATGGGAGAAGAAAGCAGACTTGCTTCTTTGTCTGTCGTGCATACATACATCCAGCGAAACGGCTTTCGTTTCCAGATCTGGAAAGTTCCGAACAGGGGACGTGGAGGACGAGAACTGAACATCGATCGGGGATGTATCATCGATCAGGTGCTTTTACTGTAAGAAATTGGGATATACCATCAATGAGTGTCGGACTCGCATGAGGGTTTCAGAAAGAGGACATCAAAGAGCAGGTTTATCTAATCCTGCATTGGCAGCTTCTACTCCTACTACCGCTGCACTTGCTTCGCCCTAACATTATAGCCACTCCTGATGCTTCTCTGTCTGCTTCGCAGAACAGTTCTGGGGTGATTGCCCATTGAGTGAAAGCATCCATCAAAAAAGAAGGTTGTAATAACGAAACGGACATGTGAGAATTTGGTCCTAGCTAGTGGAACAAGAAAGACATGGCAGAAGAATTCGAAATGACGCACCGATAAAATTGTTAGAGACATCCTCCGTTCATTTCTATCCCCGAGGAAAGCCGAAAGCCCTACCTACCTACTAGCTAGGGTTTCGGTTTCGTTAGCATCATGCGAAAGAAAAGAAGGTAGTACTTCAGTCGCCTCCGATACCATAGGAAGCGGCCATAAAGTGTTTGAGGGGAGGAAAGGAAAAGTGTTTGCTAGCGGCCCCAATAAATGGCCAGGGGAAGAAGCGCTGTGCGAGAAAACCAACCATTCTTCCGAGAGAAGAGAGCCGCCTAGCCTATCAGGCAGAACGAGACGACGGTTTAATCCAAAGTGAATGTTGAAGTCGAGATGCAGAGAATGCCCCATTTCCTTTCTTCTCTTAGGGAATATGCAGCAGTGGATGCGGCATTAGCGGTCTAGGCTGAGAATGAATCCCAATCAGCAGTTTTCGCAATTGAATCAGAACTAGTCCTACCCTTTTTGCTATGCCCTGAGGCATTCCTTTAGCAAGGCTACGCACCTTCCCGCATTCCTTACCTCTGTGTGATATGATGCCGATTCGCCGATCAGAATCCCCTCTTTGCAAGAAAAGGGATAGGCTGCTGCTGGTCTTTCGTGAGCATCTTTCTTTGGTTGGATGCCAGTTGCTATTGAATCCGGTGTTACAGACTTGCCAATGTTTCGAAAGACGGTGATCATTGCATTGGATTCGATGACTTGCCCTGCAGTCCCCGAGCGCATTATCTCTTTCGGGGAAACCCTTGGACATTGCAAGGAAAGGAAATGGCATTTATCAAAAATTCCCGTCATGAAAGTGGGACCATTTCTTTGTATTATACGAATACAAGCTGCTGCACATGACAAGAATCTGCTCTTAGGTGCCTATCTTTCTTTGTCAGTGCAGTGCCATATCAAGAAGGGAATAATCCCAGTCAATCAGCAGCTTATTCGATTCCGATTCTGTTAGGATGCATTAACCCTCCTCGTCCATTAACCCTTAGGGCAAGAAGTTCCTTAACAACCGATTCCTATTCTTTATATGTCATGTCACTTCCTCGTCCATTAACAAGGCAAGAGCAAGACAGTCAGAAAGGCAAGTCTGATCTTAGATTCTCGGACATAGCATCGTCTATAATAGAAAGGCTGCTATTGGTTTAGAATCCTCGCCTAGAAGAAAGAAGTCTTGAGAGTCAAGTAAGGGCATGGCTTAAACCAGCTCCTAACCCTAGGGTGAGGCTATTATATCATAATAGAGTAAAGTAGGACAGAACGATTAGCTTAGCAGTGAACAAGAATCATTCAATCAGCTCCAGAGCTGGGAGTTCTCCTTCTAGGTTTCGGAATAGAAGGAAGGACGGGGGGTCAGTCTCAGTCCTGCTTTCTTTGGCTAGAAGGGAAGGGAGGAGCGGAATAAAAGGAGAAAGCCAAAACCCTACCTTTCTCGTCTGATTAGGATTCTCATTCTCGAAAGAAAGTAGCTAGGGGGAGAAGGCAAATCGGAAGGAAGGAAAGCCGTTCATGACCGACTAGACTGACTCCTTATTTAAATAGTCATATGGAAAGTTATCCCCCTCGGGATAATTGGCCTACCTCACATTTCCCTTCGTAGAGCATCGAGAAAGAGAAATCTAGAGAAAGAAAAAATTAATGTTAAAAGATCTCTCTCCGTCGTTACGCCCCTTTGATTCTCTGGGTGTGGGATCTTTACCATCTAGCCATTGAAAGCAGTCTAGTTAAGCCTTTGAAACCAAGGAAAGCAGGAAACTAGGAAATGTATGAAAGGTCTCGTATTCCCCTCGGCTGAATCGACATAGGTTTCTCTTTTTTCTGCAATTTAATTTGATGGGCTTGCAACCCTTAGGCCTTCAACTTCCACTCCTACTGGAACTGGCTTACTTTCCCTTTCAAACTGGTCTGCAAGAGAAAGAAGCTCGCCTGGACTCCCAAAAAAAGAAATTCCAACTGACAAAGGCAGAAAGAATTGATGATGCCCTTAGGACTGCAAGTGGAGAGGTTTACCACTGGACTATAACTGCCCTCCAACTATTGGTATTAATGCTATGCCCATTAGCCACTTATCCTAGTTAGACAAGGCAGGGTATCCTCACTATTACAGATATTGGTGAGAAGACTGATACACTCCTACCTTCAAAAGGCGACTGGTAGCGAGCAGGAGGAAGAAGTGAGAGGGACGTAACAGAAAGAAGTCCCACCGAGATTGGCAGGGAATAAAGAGAAGTCAATTTCTCCAAGGAAAAAGATCCACTAAATAGAAGAAGGAAGTCTCCCCAAGGCATGTACCAAATCTTTCACATACCCAATAACTGGCTCGCTGGGAGAAGGAATGACAGGTGGAAAGAAAGGCTTCTATTCATTCTATTATACCAGGGTCAGAAAGAAGGACTGGAAATGCAATTTCCCTCCTACCCAATATCCAACCAAATGCAAGGAATTAAGACTAGAGATACATCTTACTTTGGCCTTATTTCCTTCTTGAAAAGGGAACTGCTTGAAAGAGACTTATAGACTAGACTGACTTTTAGGACTTTCCAGGAGAAGGGCTTACCACGGGCACTCCAACAACTGGCTCTGCAAAGAAACTAGCTAAAACAGAGCTCGCATGAATTTCTCGTATAGAGGGTTTTGCCTCATCTGCACCGACAGCAAGCCTTTCTACAGCGAAGGAAACAACTGGCCCGCCATCAAATACCTATCTGCCCTCGAAAACACATATGAAAGACTTATTCAACTAAAGTCAAGATTAGTTTATGCTTGGCTGGGATCGATGCACCAGCCTTTATTCAGTCAGTAGGTGGGAGGTTGTTCTTTCAGTCTTATCCGAGCTGGGGTGAAAGAACGGAAAGTCGCATCAAAGAACGTTTATTCTTTCTTATCAGCTGGACTGGCCACAGTTACTCCATTCTCTATCGAGGGAAGTGACTCTTTGTTCTCTCTTTCCCAGCCGGGTCGTGAAGGGAATGAAGTGAAACCTGCGATAGCAGGCATTTCCAACTGCTTGTGGCCTCCTCTTCATTCGTTATAATGTATTGAATATAAAGATCTTTTTGTGTGCTATCGCTATCGAGCCCCCTATGAGGATAGGAGAAAGATATGGGCAGGGCCTCTTCGTTCCGTTCGGTCTTTCTTTTTTGGCTATGCTGTTAATTACAAGGGATATCGCTCTTTGGCTTTGGACCTTACCACTGGTAAAGTTTATACCAGTAGGCAGGTTGTGTTTAATGTTTTCCTTATTCCTTTGTCTATGCGCTATGCGTCCCCATGACAATCTTTCTTTTTCCCTCTCTTGAGCCCCATAGAGCGCCCCCCCTTTTAGCTATACTTTTCTTCCCATTGCTTAGTGCTCAATTGATCATACTCTATCTTTCTCCTATTGCGAGATCTAAGGCAAGAGCTTATCCATGCCAGTCAACTTAGCCCAAGCTCCGCATCTTCATTTAAGGCGCTCTTGACGGAGCGCAGGTATTCCCCCTCCTCCATTTGTGGGGGAATTAGATAGCCACAGGAGGCCTCGAGTTGGCGGATTCGCTCATACAACGACGATTCTTCCATTTGCCGCGCAATTCGAAACCGTGGAACAGGAACTTGGTTTTCGACTGCTTCCGCGACCCTTCCTCTTTCTTCTTTTCCGTTTGTCTTTTCCAAAGAGGAAGAGCTCTCACCCTCTGATTCCGAAGGTTCAAGATCCGCCTGGGGAACTTCGGCCGGAGCTGCAGCCTGCGGCGGCGCGGCCCCTTCCCCAAGTATGTTTTGATTATGGGCGTTCCGGCTTAAGAACGGCTTCACAGCAGCCATAAGCTCAGATGATGCCCAACCCCATGGAGAACGAGCTGGTAGCGAAGGGGAAGAGGATACGGATTCTTCATCGTAGGGCTGAACCTCCCGATTCTCCTCTTCTCCAGCGGAAAATGCGAGTGGTATTGAAAAAAAATAGAAGGAGAAGAAACATATAAAAATGGGTAAAGCATAAGAAAGACACTCTAGTTTCAACTGGATAGCCTTTTGACTATGGAACCAAGTGTGGAACCTGGTGAACCGGGCGTACTACTTCCCAACCTTCTGTGGACCTTGCTTCTCTTATGATTTTTGCTACTTTCTTTAGTTTAGTGATTGATATCTTAGAGAGTCTAAGCCCGTAAGCCGTACCCTATGAGGTCTCTGATCTCGGTGAAGGGAAGTGAAACGTAAGCGAGGTGCGTAGCAGAAAACGAAGCTCAGACAGCATAAGATCAGCAGAAGTGGGAGAAGGTAGCCACCATGTTGTAGGTGGGGAGGGAAATTGATTCGTAAGTACGTGCAGGAGGTGCGGATTTATGTTGAATGATGATTTTGAATAGACAACTAGAGTAGTAGGCAGAACAGGGTCGGCGGTTGAGTTAGGCGCTTTCGCTTCCTCCTCGTACATTTCTATTAGATGCTTGAATGTCGGAAATCGTCTTCTCAGCCTAGCTAAAGTGAGGCAGCACTCTTCGCTTTCAGTAAAGTGTCACTTGCTTGCACAAGCCTTATATATGCGACCCCTTCTGATTCACTTGTTCGAGGAGGTGGCTTAAAAGCAGCTCCTTTAAAGAAATCCATGCCATGCCACCCGCTTCAAGTCAAGTAAGAAGTCCCACTGCTCTTATTCCGCTAATGCCAGGAGAGCGTCTAAAAGGATATCCCTCTGGAATTGCAATTGGAGAAAAGGGGCTTTGGGGCATTCTCCCCTGAGAATCTTTCAAAGAGCCTAGTTGTACTACCAGCAGCCTAATTCCCATCTCCGTTCTATCAAAGGCATGAAGTGAAGGAGGTTACTGCGGTTATTCCGCCAAAAGCTAGGCCAACAAGCCTAAGGTGAGACAGCCCTGCTAACTCGTACTCTTCTTTTAATTTAATGCCCTAGGATCGGATTCAATAGTAGCTGAGTCTCCCTCAAAGTAGAACGAGCATAATCGAAGACAGATGGTAGCGTATTCTAAGTAGTTGATCTCACGTGCTATCTTCAAGTCTTCTTAGTCTTCGTCTGCTCTCAATGAGTCAATGCCCGGACCTAGCTTGTGTAGCCTATGCGAAGCAAGCCGGAACTGGTCTTGAATTCTGAGTGGGAGTAGGGCCTATGTCGAATTGCTCATGCGACGAAATACCTGCTACTGAGAATGAGAACATCTGTCTTTAGCTTCAAAAAGACTGTCTGTGTCGATAGACTATCACGTCTACATCATAATAAAAGATCTCTCTCTTCCCTTACTTTCAGCTTTCTCTTAGATAAGAGTCTTAAGCTTCATAGCTCCAACCGGGTCAAGGGGAAAAGATGTAGCGGCTTGCCTAGATCTCGTATTTTTTATAGTGAGTGGGTCCTTCCGACAAGAGAGGAGAAATGAAAGGTACGGCTCCGCTTAAGACCCAAGGAACAATCATGCCTAATCCAATGAGAGGACAGAGAATGCAGCCAAACATGCCAATCAAGATAAATAGAAGCAAGGAGATTGGTTCTTCGTATGATGAGAAGACAGGCCATAGAGGAGTACAGCATCCTTTCCAAATGTGGAAAAAACGGATTGGAACGAGCGACCTCTTCCAAGCCATTGGGGACACCGAAACTAACGTCGTGCAGCCGAGTAGGAAAGCAGCGAAGCAGTTACTTCGATCACCGGAGCGAGGCTTCGGGAATCTGTAAAAAGTGCTTTCCAAGAATAAGAGTGTGAGGATCCCGCATACAACAACTAACCTTTCGTCTTTACCGGATATCAATGCGATCCTGTTGCCTTGTTTGGCGATTGGTTTTACCGCATGGTGGGGCTTACTACCCGATCAAGTCATAACAACGACACAATCGTTATCTCTGTTGGACCCGGAGTGCCTAGTTCACGTCAAGGAAAGCGTAACTTCCTCGATAGAAAGCACTTCGTCGGCGGGCATTGGAACAGGGGAGATGGTTCAAGCATTCGATCCCCTGGGACTACTCTGCTTCTTCCACTACTGATATTGACTGACCTGTTGATAGGATAGCTGGGGCAGTTTAGAGGATATCAGCAGGGAAAAGAAAAAAAGAAGTAGAGTTAGGTTCTGTTCTAGTGTGTAAGCATCTCTTTCCTCGGTCGATTCGTCTGCTCATTCAGCGTATGATTCTTATCCATCTTCCGATAAGTCTTATGAAACGAATTCGGCTGAAGATAGGCATTCGGATTCGTTACTTGGGGCTGATGAGGGTGAGGAATCCGTTGTTTCGGGATAAACTTGATATGTTAGTTCGGCCTCGGCTTCAGGGAATAATTCCTCTTCAGCCGGTTCAGATTGAGAGGGAAAGAGCAGTCGTGTGGAAGGTCTTTCTTCGGCCTTTGCTTCCTCTTCTTAGCCTAGCCGCTTCCAGGCTTCCAGGTAAGGAGAAAGAAGTGAATCCGAATTTGGCGGGAGAAGGAAAAAGGAACTGAATATAACAATAACAAGCAAGACCAAGGTATATGACCAAAAAGGTCTTATCACAAGCTGGATTCGAACCAGCACCTCTGGGAAATGAATAGAATCCCAGCGAACTTCCTTTTATTCTAATCGCGTGGTTACCCGGTTCACCTTTCCGCTACGTCCGGGGGCGCTCGGTCCTTCTATCTACGCCATTCTCACTTCTCCTCCTTTAGTTGAAACGGGAAGAAAGTCAAAAGTAAGAGGCCAAGTGGGTCCGCTAACGGATTATCCACCACCCATCATAGTAAGAAAAGCCTGAACAATTTGATCGAAAAACGGGCTCTGGATTCCGTTTTCGACCAAACTGTTGTACATGTTGGAGAGGAAACTTAATCGCTCAGTTGCTTCTACTTCGTCAAGCAGATTACGAATGATCGTTGGAAAGGGGGCGTTCTGACTTGGGGATATCCCAGCTAGCATGTGATGCCGCCGGAGCTACCAAAAGGGCTTACACCAAGGCATTCGTACTCCATCCAATAACCATACTAAAGTCAAGAGCACCTGGCTCTGCCCATTCACAAGGACGTTCAGGCCTCCTCTTACTGAGGAAGGCAGAGAATATTAGTTAGATGTCTCGCTAATAAGGTGTCAGAAGGCTTTCCTGAAGGTGTGCCTTCCTTCCTTTCCTTTGGTTGTCCTATTCCAGCAGGCTTGCTGAGAGGTATCTCGTGGGTTTGAGATGCCTATGCGTCTCGGGCTACGGTGGGTGGACCCCATGTTCAGCCAGCCATCAATCCTTCTGACTCATAGAGCAATGGTGCCATGATGAAATCCGTGACCGATGGCTCTCTCTCGATTACTTACTTCAATTGTGCAATGTATCTTTCCGAGGCATAACAATCCCCTCCTGCTGCTATGCTAGTAGTTCTATGAATAAGGGGGTCCGCCCTTCTTTACTACGTACGTGGCTATATCAGGAGTTTACAGCTCTTATAGGCTTTATAGCGCTTCTTTTTCAACTGCAATGATTGGACCCCCTCGCCCTTAGTCACTTGAATTGCTCAATCGAAGTTTGCTTCAATTGGACATTTCATTGGATAATTCTTGTCGTGAATCCTCCCCTGACGGAACGGAACTAGATATCAGTAGGAGCTTTCTTTTAGGTCTAGCCGACTCTAGCTCATAGGAAGAAGTGAGAGTTCGATTTGAGACTTATTACTTAACTTAAAAGGACTACACCGCGGAAGGTTGTGATGTCAAATCGCACATCAGTAGCTTGTCTTCTCAGAAACATACCTGGTCTTTGAACCGCACTCCAGACCAAACAAGACCTGAGGAGAGGAAAAAAGGAGTTATATAGATGCCGCTAGAGGTGGACTCTGACTTCTGGCAGCAAGAAAATATGTCCAACGAGTGCGCATTTCTATTCTATCTTTTATAGATATTTTGTTGCTTTGTTCAAGTGGTATACTACTGTATTGTATCTAATGCATTGGATGTACGCCCGGGGATGGATAAGGAGCTTTCTTCGGCGAAAGGCAATGTTTACTTTCTCTCTGTCCGATCGGGAACCCGTATCCTTGCTTCTATATCTGGTTTATTTTATGAAATATGCAGCGAAGAGAGGACGAAAAGGAAGGCCCTACCGCTTGCTAGCGCTTGGATGGGCCAGCGCCGCTTAACTCCATTGGTTGATCAGGTCAGGAATAAGGGGCAGGCCGACTCATGGACAAGAACTTCGCTTCGCACCAACCCGATGTCGAACAGACCATGCCTTCGACTTTCATGCATGCCGACTTTCCGACCGCGAATCCATAGCTTGTCTTCTCGAGAACCGGACATGCGCCTTTCCAATAGTGTGACGGGCCGTTCTTTCTTCGTCCATTAGGTCTGGGACGTCTGCATCATCCCTTTCCTCCTACGTTTCCTTCAAGCCGAGGCATTCCCCACATAGCTGCCGTAGCAAGTCCAATAACACTAATTAGGCCTATTCCCATTTCTCCGGTGCACTCCTTTGGGCGGCACCTTAATCCACAAATATGCCATCGCATATAGGAAAAATAGCCTTTATGCTCGTTTAAACCGATCGTGAGTGCTTGTTCCTTTCAAATAGGATCCCGACGCCAGGCACAAAGAGCTCCCACGCCCCTTCCGGAGAATCCGGGATTGACTAATGAAATGGCTGAGACTCAGGAGAGTACGCGGCGTAACATGACCGCTCAAGCATCTCAGTGGACTGACCTTCCAATCTACCCATGCCGGAACGCGGAACCATATAGAAAGCGGAAATAGTCCCGTAAGGCAAGAGCAAAGACAGGAGCAGGGCCATTGAGAATGTACTTGCGAAGTATTACGATTGGGAGACTCTTTCTGTTAAGGATAAACTAAATGAGGGACGGGCTCTTGTAAAAGTGCTTTGTAAATGTTCTTGCTGGTGCGCGGAGCTGCTTTAGGCCTAGTTTGGCGCCAACATTAAGAAATGCCCTCGTGGTCGAGGCCCTGGTTCCACTAAATATGTATGGGATTGGCTTGACAGATATGGGTAGAGAGACCTTCTGGACGCGGTGTCACGCATTTAATCATGGCGATAGGTTCTCTTCCGTAAGGCGGCTTGTTCTTGACCTACGTTGTCAGCGAGATGTCCCACCCAGGGCTAGTGGATCAACAGAAGGTAGGGTGGCATTTCTTGATCTCGATCCGGAGAATGATGGGCCATTGCTTATTGGCTTAATTAGTCTCTTTCCCTAAAGGCGACTACCGTGGACTAAGACGACAAAAGAAGGGCCATTTCTGGCATTTGGTGAACTACTTTTAATAAGCCCTGAATGCGCATTTTTAGATGCCTTCGGTCTAAATGGCCTTTCAGCCCGCGTAAGCCGATCGTGAGGCAGGCAAGCAAACCCCTACTCGAGTCCGAGTGCTTACCGAACCCAACCCAAGGCGAGCAGCGAGTTAGCGAAAGAAGGGAAGCTCTACACAAGGAGAGGAAGCTTAGCGAACAACTGAAAGGAAAAGGCTTTTTGCCAAGTTGAAGAGGGACAAGCAGGATTGGTAAAAAAGAGGTAGGCCTTCTAGCGGTCATTTAGGGGCCTTGTTAGCGACCCATCATTCTTCCCTAAGCTGTCATAGTCCGATCGAAGGGAGCAAGAGATAGAGGAATCATAGATGTGAATTGAGAAGGCAAGAAAAAATATCTTTAAATTAGGCTCTCTCCCTGTCCCGGGTAAGGTCTGATTGTTATCCGCAAGTCTTCTTTTGACCGCGGGAATTTGAAAAAGTGTTTCTTTGGTTGGGAAAGAGAGGACTTCTGACTCCAAGCCCACCCCTACCGAATTTCAGCTATTGATGTTCTAGCTTCTTATCGCTACCTATTATATAGAGGAAATCCCTTCTATACCACTCAAGATAAAGAAGGAAAAATCCCATCAGATAGATTACCTAATATATACAACACTTCAAGGCACAAGGAAAGAGTTCAAGAGCACAAAAGAGAGGAAATTGCACATGAGTCTCCTTGAAGAACGAAGTCTAAGGTAAAGAAAGGTAGAGTGGGCTTATAGTTGCTCTGCTTGGATTGGCATGGCTGTCCCCCTTTGCTGGTTGAGGCTCGGCCTTTGACTCCGCTTGCCTCTACTTTTCATGTCAAGCGTACAAGTGTAGTTTAGTGGGATTGACTTCTAAAGACAGGAATTCTTTTTCATCTCCTCGGGCAAGACCCTGTATAAGTCGACGTCTTAACCTGACTTCCTGAGCTCAGTTGATTGTTGAAGCAGTAGCTCTGGATCGAGAGCTGGATGCAACCCAACAACTTATGAAAAGGGGAAAGGCTTTTTTTATAGATGTTGAGGTGAGTAAGGGGGGAGAATGGAAGACCAAAGAGCCCCAACTCATATCGTACCAAGAACTTGCCATTGACCTGATCAAGCGCTTTAGGGGGATCACCTTCACCCATGTTCCGAGAATCTACAAGAGCTTGGCTGACTCGCTAGCCCTTTGAATACTCAGCCGCTCTAGTACACATGCTAGTACACCGGAGCACAGAGTCGCTTGTCATCGAGAGATTGGACATCCCAGCCACAGAGAGCCCTTTCGTCGAAGGGGACTCATTCATCTTTTTGGATGAAGACTCTTGAGAGTTGGAAGATGATGAACTATCACCAGTCAAGACGAGGAAGATTACGAGGACGATGGGAACCATGGTATTATGATTTCTACAATTACCTCAAGGATGGGTTCATACCAGAGTACGCCACTCATGGTCAGAGGGGAGCCCGGAGGGAACTTGCCCGACGATTTGTGATCTTGGGAGATGTCCTTTACAAAAGGTCCTTCAAGGGGTACTCGCCCTTCCAACCAACATAGGAAGAAGGAGCGCACATTGTTGAACAAGCTCATTCAAGTGCGTGCGGAGGACACGTCAACAGCCAAATGCTTGCCAAGAAAATCATGAGGCAAGGCCTCCCTATTAAAAGTAAGGGTGTCAAGAGATGTCAGAAATGTCCACTCCTTTGATGGAATTTTCTTTCAAAATGCTGCATCATGTAGAGTAGAATGGCGGGTCCATCGTCTATTCCCAAGGTCTTTGACCCCGAATGAAAGAAGCGTACCTTCGAAGGCATGATTGCTGCGATCAGGAGCTGCTTAACATCATTGAGAACGGGAGATCAGAAGATTTGGTGGAGGATAAAGTCAAAAGTGAACCAACACTGGGATCTGATCATAGCCGCAGTGAAGTGTTGGGATGCAAAGGCGATGGTTTTTAGATTCGGCAAACATGAGATGTGTCCCACACTTGAAGAAGTACATCGAATTTTGGAGATATCCCGTAATGTCCTTTTTGTACCTCGAGAAAGCAGACGACCAGTAGAGTAAGTGCTCCATATCGTTCCTGCTGCGTAGGTATAAGGTAATTCACAGTGCTAGCAGATCAGAAGTACGGAAGTCGGCCCTCACCCTTCTCTATCTAATAGGGGACAGTGCTACCTATAGAACGGGAATGTTCATCCTCTCAACAAGTCCTTTATGGATTTCGAGTCGGGAATAGAGCTGTAGCAAGCAATATAGATCCCCCCAACCCCTCTCTCTATAAAAAAAGCCCTTCTTAGTAAAGCTTCGGCCCTATGGAGTAAAGGGAAGTGCAGATCTGGAGTGTTTAGACGAGAAATAAAGGCTTTGCAGCAAGCTGAAAAACGGCTGCGCTAGCGCGCAACGGCTTTGAAGCCTGCTGAGTTGTACCGAAACAATATTTTCGGGGCATACGAGAAGCCGAGCATATTTGTTTGCGAGTTTCTTGATCCCGGAAATCTTGTACTCAGAGTCACGGAGAAAGTTGACTACCCAGCGACGGAGTGGATGACCCCCCGTTCTTTCTAGTGGGTTTTTTCCCGTCCCTTTTGGGACCATTCACCCTTTTCCCAACCAAGCATAGGTAGAACCCCTCTTTCCCATACACAACGACGGTTCCAAGCAAGATGAGTAGTTTATAGTCGACTCAATATCGACGAAATCCCCCATTTGATCTCTTTAGTACCGATTGTCTTGGAGTGCACCCTTCATCGAAAGAGTAGGCGGTTGAAAGAACCACCTCTGAATAAAGCCTTTAGGTTGGGAGATATCAAAGGGGAACCTCGCCTAGCTTATCTGTCCCTGTATTATTCAACTCATCTGTCCACTTATCTTGTCCAAAGCAGAAGGATTATTAAAATACTTTGTTTCGAAGGTAATTCGCCAGTCTCTAGACTGGAAAAGATTCAATCCACTTGTTGGCCTGCTTCTATGTCCTGTAGCTTCTCACAGGCATTTGCTTCAAAGGGGCTTGTTGGCCCCCTTCAACGCTCTTGATGCCTGCTTGTTGCTTCGTCGGAGATTTGTTGGCCCGTAGCTTACAACATCTTAGTGGAAGGGCCTGTAGCTCGATACAATTGTTGGCAAGTTGCTTACTTGCGTACGAAGAAAAGGGCAGACGGATTCAGCCATTCCCATCCCTCATCAGGGTCCAGCTTGACAAAGATTCTTTCCGGACGTGAGCCTCACCCAAGAGGGAAACTCCATTTATTTTGTGCTCGCTCTCTTCTGTCATGCATCATGGCTGGGTGAGTTGGCCCATTGCGAATGTTCCTCGGTGCTTCCAATCTGGTCATGCACTTCTTTAAGAAGAAGAACCTGGGAGCTTTCCTCGTCAAAATAGGGGTAAATGTTTCGTAGGGGGGGGTAAGGAATATGCCGAGGTCTTAATAGAAAGGGGTTGATAGTCCCGTCTGCTAGGCTTTTCCGAACTTCCCTTCGCCTTTCTGCCCGTGAAATCCTTTTCTTCTGCTTTTTCCCAACGATATATCCCCATTCTTTAGTATTGAAGCATCTATTAGTGTTGGGGGTTCCAGAGAATCATCCGAACATTCTGAGATAGGGTTGTCAAATGGGGGAAGAGGAACGAGAGGCGCCCCTAAGCTTTCCGGCTCACTAGTAGGTGACGAGGGGATTTAAAAAAAGGGGGTAATAATTTCTGCCGATGCATTCGTTCGGATACATTCTTCCTTCTTCACCTTTTCAACCCACCCTTACTAAAAAAGCGAATTTGCCTCTTCCTGGTAATGAATTGAGCGGCAGCGAGGAGGTCCGGTTCCATAGTGATTTCGTCTGCTTTTGGAACTTCGATTCCTGGGGGCAAAGAAAGTGACTCCGGAGTTTTGAATTCTCAGAACCTCCTTCGAATTACAGAACTTGAGGGGGTCTCACAGGCATCTCTCTTCGAGCGGCAGTGCAAGCTCGGATGGTGTTAGCGCTGGCAGAAGGTCCTGGATTAGTTTGTACCGGTGTAGGTCCCTGAGTGGTGACTTGTCCCCCTTGATGTTGTGGCATTGGATTAGTATAGATCCCCAGTAGCTTCAGTGACATTGGCGGCTTTCAGGTATGCCTTAACTTCGTTCCAATTGATACTATTTTCATCATAGATGACATCACGCAAAGTATGAAACTCTTCGATGATATGGCCTGCGTATCGGTGAAATGGACATAACTTTAAATAGTCGAGGCCAGGAGAGTGGTTTCTCTCTGGGCAGAGAAATGGCTTTCCAGGTCAGAAGGGTGGAGAATAGGTAGGAATGGGTAGGGGTAATTTCAGGTAGTGAGCTCCATTGGGTCCCCAGGGTCGCTTGGGAGCACCTTGTTGCTGCTGAGGATCATAATTGGCCGGGGGCGCATGTTATAAGCGGGTTTGGGCGGAGCTTGCGCTGGGTTTTGCGGTTGCGATTGGGTAGGAGGGTTTTGAGTGGGTTGGGGGTTTGAAGAAAAACC
>Ga0153980_1000204_pt1 | contig 29810 bp, 22 predicted proteins | sample TSGA064MetaG_FD_104722 | JGI IMG/M metagenome (GOLD analysis project Ga0153980, IMG submission 104722) | Attine ant fungus gardens microbial communities from Georgia, USA - TSGA064 MetaG | ecosystem: Host-associated > Fungi > Mycelium > Unclassified | place: USA: Georgia, Magnolia Springs State... | reverse complement strand
TTTCAGAGCTTTCTTCTTTTAGTAAAAGTATTTCACAGCGTGATTTACATCTTTTTAATTTATCTATTTGCTCATTACCTCGTATTTTAAAAAAATCAGTAATTATACTTTCTTTCTCGCACATACGTAAAAGTACCTCCTTTTTGACTATTTCTCCTATAATACTACAATATACTATTATATTTTTTTGTAATATTTTGTAGAAAAAGCTAAATTTTGTAGTTTATAAAAGGATATGCAATTTATAGGAAAAAGTTGACATTAAGAGTTATTAAGAAGTGATGAAGTGTTCCTTATTACATTATGAAAAGATAGCTCTTTATAGTACAATAATTATTATTAATATAAAGCAAATTTTCTTATGCCTGATTAAACCTTGTATAGTATGTTTAATGACTATAATAAATGTAACCACTTAATAAAAACCCAAGATCTTTAAGGCATCCCTTATTTCATCCAGCTTTTATCCTTTGGATTTTGGCGCCACATCCCTAACTTGGACACCGACTGTGGATCAATCTTGCCGATTCTCGCAGCCACTTCTACTAACGCATCATAGTGACAAAGAGACACATTTTTACAGTTAGCTGTCGCTAAATTACTGCGACCTATCTCTAACTCGTAAGAAAAAATAGATGCGATCCCCAATACTTCACAGCCCAAGTCTCGTAAAACAGTAACTGCTTCAATAGACGACTTCCCAGTAGAAATTAAGTCTTCCACGACTACCACTTTCATTCCTGCTTTAACAAGTCCTTCTACTTGATTACCGCGTCCATGTTTCTTAGCTGATGAGCGAACGTAACCCATCGGCAAGTCCAACTTATCTGCTATTATAGCCGCATGAGGTATTCCCGCTGTTGCAGTTCCCATTAACATTTCACATGTTGGATAATGGGTGTTTACGATTTCGCAAAGACCTGTGGCAATATCACGACGAACTTCTGGATAAGATAATGTTAAACGGTTATCACAATAAATCGGTGATTTAATTCCAGAAGTCCAAGTAAAAGGTTCCTCTGGGCGCAATAAGACAGCTTCAATGGACAATAAATGTTTGGCAATTAGTTCTTTCATCTCGACACTCCTAAAAATTGATTTTTAATGCTCTCATAAGTGGCAACGGGATCTTGTGCGCCTGTTATCGAACGCCCAACCACAATAAAATCTGATCCCAGCTCACGAGCTTTTTCAGGTGTTACGACTCGTTTCTGATCACCCATCTGATCGGTAGCTAAACGAATTCCCGGGGTACAAGTTATAAAATTTAATCCTAGATGGTTGTGGATAACTTCTACTTCCAAAGCTGAACAAACTACACCATCTAATCCCGCTGCTTGTGTTAATCTCGCATATTTTAACACCGTATTCGGTAACGTCTCATTAATTAATAATTGGGTTTGCATGACCGCTTCAGTTGTGGACGTTAGTTGAGTCACCGCAATGCAAATAGGACGCTTGCTACCTTGAGGTGTGCCTTCTTCCAAACCAGCCATAGCGGCTTCCATCATCGGAACAGTTCCTGACGCATGAACATTCACCATATCTATCCCTAATTTTGCTAAGTTTCTCATGGCACTTTTTACGGTATTAGGAATATCGTGCAACTTCAAATCTAAAAATATTTGGTGGCCTCGCTTCTTTAAGTCCTGTAAAATGGGAACTCCCTCCGCGTAAAATAACTCCATTCCCACTTTAACATATAGTGGTTCATTAAATTGATTTATAAAATCTCTAGTATCGACAAAATTTTTAAAATCTAAAGCGATAATTACATCTTTCATAACAAAGTCCTCCTGTGAGCATAACCAATGGCATCTGTTAATTTCTCAAAGCCATACTGATCCAAAACAGCTGGCAACTGCTCAATCAAATCTAAACAAACATAAGGATCGATAAAGTTAGCAGTTCCAATAGCAACAGCACTAGCGCCAGCATACAAAAACTCTAAAACATCTTCCGCATTCGTGATTCCACCCATTCCAATAATGGGAATGTTCACACTTTTATAGACGTCATAAATCATCCGAATGGCAACCGGCTTTATAGCTGGACCGCTTAATCCCCCCGTTCCATTGGCTATAATCGGTCTTCCCGATTTTAAATCTAACCGCATTCCTAAAAGCGTATTGATCATCGTAATTCCGTCAGCTCCTGCTGCTTCCACAGCCTTAGCAATTTCTACAATACTCGTAACATTTGGTGATAGTTTAATATATACAGGAACACTGGCCACTTTTTTTATGGCTTTTGTTAAAGTGGCAGCTACTTTAGCATCGGTCCCAAAAGTAATCCCTCCAACTTTCACATTAGGACAAGAAATATTGACTTCTAAAGCGGCCACATTTGCGACCTTAGAAATCCTTTCAGCTACTCGGACATATTCTTCAAGAGTCTTTCCGGCAATATTAGCAATAATCGGTAATTGGTAAGGCTCTAAGAAAGGTAATTCCCTTTGGATAACCACGTCAACCCCTGGGTTTTGCAAACCGATGGCATTTAACATCCCCCCTGGTGTTTCAGCCACTCGAGGCGTCGGATTTCCAAGACGTGCTTCTTCTGTCGTAGCCTTAATCATAATAGAACCTAACTCAGCTAAATCATAATACTCTGCATACTCGCGACCAAAACCAAAACAACCGGAAGCAGGAATAATTGGGTTTTTTAATGGTAATCCCGGTAATTTTACTGCTAAACGATTTTCCATTATATCATGACCTCCCCTAGTCGAAAAACAGGTCCCTCTTTACAAACTCGAGCCATTTTTCCATTTGTCAACTCACAAACACATGCATAACAGGCTCCAATTCCACAAGCCATTCGTTCTTCAAAAGATAAATAGCCTTTCTTAATTTGACCGTATTGCTGATCAATGGCTTTTAGCATTACCTTGGGCCCGCAGCCAAAGACCCAATCAAATGTTAAACTTTCTGACTTCATCACTTCTATGACGTTGCCATTAAAGCCATAGCTTCCATCCATTGTGGCAATATAAACATCGGCATACGCTTTAAAAGCCTCTTCGTAAAAGACATCAGCTTTTGACCTAAACCCTAGGACAGCTATGACTTTATTTCCTCGTTCAAATAATCGCTGGGCTAATTCATACATGGGAGGTACCCCAATACCGCCTCCTACTAAAACAACAGTCTCCTCTACTTGAAGCTCACTTAAATCAAAACCAGTTCCAAGAGGGCCTAAAAGATCCACCTCTTCGTTAACTTTCTTTGTGGCCAGCAACTGGGTCCCGGAACCCTCTACTCGATAAATTAACGTTAACTGGTTTAAGGTTTGATCAATCTGACAAATGGAAAGCGGCCGTCTTAATAGGGGCTCATTTAACTCTGATACTTTAACATGAACAAACTGTCCGGATTGCCACCTATCTTTGACTAAATCGCCCTTTAAAACTAATTCATAAATATGTGGAGCAATTTCTTGATGGCTTATAATTTGCATTTTTTGTACTTTTCTCATGGATGGAAGACCTCCTATATCAAAAGCAGTTAGCTGTAACTTAACTATTAAACATAATTTGTTGTTTAGCAATCTCTTAGTTATTAAAGAAGACAGTTGAACAGTCATCATTCATTTCCGAAGAAATAATTGAATAACCCCAAACCCAATTTAGCCAGCGTCAATGGCGAAACTCATGGATTCCAAAACTTTATAAACCGCTCTGGCCGTATCTAAAGAAGTTAAACAAGGAATATTATTTTCAACAGCTTCTCGGCGAATTAAAAATCCATCAGTAATAGTATTCTTTTTACTTGCCGTAAAGGTATTAATGACAAACTGAACTTGCCGGTTACGAATGGCATCTAACACCGTGGTTCCAGCTTCACCAATTTTCCCAATGGGTTTTGCATATATGCCATTGGCGTGGAGCATCCGACACGTCCCTGCAGTAGAAACTAACTCAAAACCAATCTCATTAAAATGCCTTGCTAGCTCAAGTGCTTCTTTTTTATCCTTATTTCCTATCGTAAACAAAATACGCCCGTGGAGCGGCATATTCATTCCCGACGCGACTAACGCTTTATACAATGCCTTTTCTAACGTCTTATCTTTTCCGATGGCTTCTCCTGTTGATTTCATCTCTGGACCTAGCGAAATATCAACTTTACGCAGTTTAGAAAATGAGAAGACCGGTGCTTTAACATAAACCCCCGCTGAATGAGGATGATAGCCTGTCTCATAACCTTGCTCAACCAATGACTGCCCTAAAATTGCTTTTGTCGCAATATTAGCCATGGGTACATTAGTAATTTTACTTAAAAAAGGAACTGTTCTTGAAGATCGAGGATTTACTTCTAATACATAAACATCTGCCGTTTTCGTTACCACAAATTGAATATTTAATAACCCGATGATTTTTAACCCACGAGCAATGGCTGTTGTATAAGCGATTAAAGTTTTCATCACTTCTTCTGACAAACTTTGAGGCGGATAAACCGCTAACGAATCCCCTGAATGAACGCCAGCTCGCTCAATATGTTCCATGATTCCTGGAATATAAACCTGCTCACCATCAGAAATGGCATCCACCTCGACTTCTTTTCCGGTTAAGTAACGATCAATTAAGATAGGATTATTACCATTTTCTTTTAACGCCTCTTTCATATAGCGTTCAATTTCTTCATCATTATCAATAATTTCCATCGCTCGTCCACCGAGTACATATGACGGTCTAAGCAAGACCGGGTAACCAATTTTATGAGCAATTTCTTTGGCTCCAGCCACCGATCGACAAGTTGCTCCAACTGGTTGTGGAATCTCCAACTCTTTAAGCAAGCGCTCGAACTGATCACGATCTTCCGCTCGATCAATATTTTCCAAGGCTGTCCCTAAAATTTTAACCCCTCGCTCTTGGAGCCCAGCTGCTAAATTTATAGCCGTCTGGCCCCCAAACTGGACAATCACCCCTTCAGGTTGCTCCAAATCAATAACATGCATCACATCCTCTATCGTCAACGGTTCAAAATACAACTTATCAGAAATAGAGAAGTCAGTGGAAACTGTTTCAGGATTATTGTTAATAATAATCGCCTCAAAACCAGCTTGCTGAATAGCTTTAACACAATGAACTGTAGCGTAATCAAACTCCACTCCTTGACCAATGCGAATCGGTCCTGATCCTAATACGACCACACTTGCCTTCTCGGTTCGCTCCGACTCGTTATACTGTTCATAAGTCCCATAATAATAAGGTGTTTTTGACTCAAACTCCGCACTGCAAGTATCCACCATTTTATAAACAGGTCTCATTTTTTGTTGTTGACGGAAGCTATAAACTTCAAGTTCAGTGGTATTCCAATAACTAGCCACGGTTAGATCAGAAAATCCCATTCTTTTGGCAGTCCCTAGAGTAAGTGGGTCCCATGGATTTGCCTTAATTATTACTTCAAAATCTATTATTCCTTTAAGCTTTATTAAAAAGAACAAATCAATTTTAGTGGCTTCATGAATTTCTGGAATAGAAACACCTCGACGGATTAATTCACTGACAACAAACAGACGCTCATCATCCACCTGAACAGCTCGTTTCCATAATTCTTCATTTGTTACTTCTTTTAAAGCCGGTAACTCAATGTGGTAAACTTTTGTTTCTAAAGATCGAACTGCTTTTAAAATTGACTCTTCAAAATTACGCCCAATTGCCATGACCTCTCCGGTCGCTTTCATTTGTGTTCCTAAGCGACGGTTGGCTGCATTAAATTTATCAAACGGCCAGCGAGGGATTTTTGTTACTACATAATCTAATGCCGGCTCAAAACAAGCATATGACGTTTGCGTAACAGGATTAATAATTTCATCCAAGGTTAAACCAACTGCTATTTTAGCTGCAATCTTAGCGATGGGATAGCCTGTTGCTTTTGACGCTAAAGCAGATGAACGAGAAACACGAGGATTGACTTCGATGACATAATAGTTAAAGCTGTCCGGATCAAGGGCTAACTGAACATTACAGCCTCCTTCTATTTCCAAGGCTCGAATAATTTTCAATGAAACATCGCGCAATAAATGATACTCTCGATCAGCTAAGGTTTGAGAAGGAGCGACCACGATGGAATCTCCAGTATGGACTCCAACCGGATCAAAGTTCTCCATATTACAAACTACAATCGCATTATCATTAGCGTCTCGCATCACTTCGTATTCAATTTCTTTGAAACCGGCAATTGATTTCTCGACTAAACATTGAGTCGCTGGCGATAAATTTAAGCCATTTTCAACCGTAGTTCTTAAGTCTAATTCGTTATCAACGATTCCGCCTCCAGTACCACCAAGGGTGAAAGCTGGGCGAATAATAATAGGGTAGCCGATCTCATTAGCAAAAGTTACGGCTTCAGAAACGGTGGTTACAATGACTGATTCTGGTGTCGGTTGCTCCAATTCTACCATTAGTTGACGAAATAAATCACGGTCTTCCGCTTTTTTAATGGACGCTAAATCAGTTCCTAATATTTCCACATTGCAAGCTTGTAAAATGCCAGCTTCCGCTAATTCAACGACTAAATTTAAACCCGTCTGACCACCAAGGGATGGTAAAACCGCATCAGGGCGCTCTTTACGAATAATTTTACTCAAAAACTCTTTCGTTAACGGTTCCATATAAACCTTATCCGCCACTTCTTTATCAGTCATAATCGTGGCCGGATTGGAATTCACTAAAATAACTTCGTATCCTTCTTCTTTTAAAGACTGACAAGCTTGGGTCCCTGCGTAATCAAATTCGGCTGCTTGCCCTATGATAATTGGTCCTGATCCAATTACAAGTATTCGCTTAATATCTGACCTTCTTGGCATCTTGACGTCCTCCTGTCTAAAAACTACTGTTTCTAACTATTTCATTGTTTAACTGGTGATCTTTTGCTCTAATTTTAAAATAAACTGATCGAATAAAAAGCTAGCATCACTAGGTCCAGGCCCAGCTTCTGGATGGTATTGAACCGTAAATGCTGGATATAGCTTATGATGTAACCCCTCAACTGTCCCATCGTTTAAAGCGAGATGAGTTACATCAAGATTCGTATTTTTAATGGATTCCTGATCTACTTGATATCCATGGTTTTGAGAAGTGATGTGAATTTTATTGGTTCGCAAATCTTTTACTGGGTGATTGCATCCGTGATGACCGAATTTCATCTTCTTCGTATCGGCTCCATTAGCTAAAGCAAACAATTGATGTCCTAGGCAAATTCCAAAAATAGGATATCTTGTTTGAACCTCTTGAATCATGGGAATCGCCTCAGTTACATCTTTGGGATCACCAGGTCCATTACTTAAAATCACGCCTTCTGGATTCAAATTCGCGATTTCTGCAGCCGTCGTCTTAAACGGCACGACTATTACTTCACATCCACGTGACGTCAATTCTCGAACGATTCCTTTTTTCACCCCAAAATCTACTAGAACGATGCGTTGTTTTGTCCCTGGTGCTGTGTAAGTAATTTGAGTCGACACCTTTTCTACATGACGCTTTAAAATTGGGGTCGCATTTAATTGGGCCAAAGCGTCCTCAACACTTAGTTCACTATCGACAATAATAGCATTAATAGATCCGTGTTCCCGTATTTTTTTAGTTAAAGCTCGAGTATCCACATGACAAAGTCCAGGTATATTTTTTTGTTTTAGAAGGTCAGATAACGATTTTCGGTTTCGCCAATTGGAAGGACTTTCACAATATTCTTTAACAATTAATGCTGAAACAGCGGGAGCAAAAGATTCAAAGTCTTGATCATTAATTCCGTAGTTTCCTATTAACGGATACGTCATCACAACCATTTGCCCGTAATAAGATGGATCTGATAAGATTTCTTGATAACCAGTCATTCCCGTGTTAAAAACTAGTTCGGCTACCACTGATTTAGGATCGCCAAATGTTGCCCCTAAAAATACGGTTCCGTCTGCTAAGACAAGTTTTCTATTATACACCCTTATTCCTCCTTTTTGACTAGCAAAACGCTCAAATAACATTACTATTTAATTTTAAAACTATGACTAAATCAACACCAATTAAATTTCACTATAAGCAAGGCTGCCTTCTACTAAAGTCATAACAGGCCAACCCTTAACGAGCTCACCATTAAACGGCGTATTAGTTCCTTTGGATTTAAATTGGGTCGCCTCTATTTTCTGTTCTTTTGCTAAATCAAGCACCGTAATATCTGCTACGGACCCGACTTCTAAAAAGCCATATGGCAAGTTAAAGATTTGTGCCGGCTTGGTGCTCATACTGTTGATTAACTGCTGCAATGTCATCTTCTTCGTATGCACAAAATGAGTATACATAAGAGGAAAGGCGGTTTCCAACCCCACGATTCCAAACGGTGCCTGCGCAATTGCCTGTGCCTTTTCAGCTTCATGGTGGGGCGCGTGATCAGTGGCAATGATATCAATAGTTCCATCAAGCAACCCTTGAACACAAGCATCACGATCCGCTGGAGAGCGTAAAGGAGGATTCATTTTAAAGTTTGATAAGTTCTCCGTCTTAATATCTACATCGCTTAGGATTAAATGGTGTGGTGAAACTTCTGCAGTCACCTTGATTCCTTGAGCCTTAGCAAAACGGACTAATTCCACACTTTCTTTCGTGCTTATATGACAAACGTGGTAATGAGTACCAGTAGCTTGAGCTAACATGATGTCCCTGGCAATTTGTGCTGATTCGCTAACGGATAAAATCCCTTTATGCTCATTAGTTCGAGCATATTCTCCAGCATGTAGGTACCCGCCGAATAAGAGACTGTCATCTTCACAGTGAGCTACAATCGGTTTATTCACGGCTTTAGCCCTTACCATAGCCTGGTACATCATCCCCGCTTCTTGGATTCCTCGACCATCATCGGAATAACCTATGATGCTAGTATCTGAAAGTTCCTCAATATTAACTAACGCTTCACCTGCTTCTTTTAACGTAATGGAAGCATAAGGCAACACACGGACTTGAGCTTTTTCCTCAATTAAACTTTCAATTTTAAGTACATTTTCTAGTGAATCTGGAACCGGATTGGTATTAGGCATTGCAGCAATCGTCGTATAACCGCCACGAGCGGCGGCGGCTGTTCCACTAGCTATGGTTTCTTTATGTTCATAACCCGGTTCTCTTAAATGAACGTGAACATCAATCAATCCTGGTACCATTAACTTCCCTCGTAAATCAAAGACATTTTTCACTTCACCCCCTAAATTTAATCCCATTTCGACAATAACCTTATCCTTGATTAACACTTCTATTGATTGTAATTCTCCTGCTTGATTGATCATCTTTGCATTTTTTAAAAGTAACATTTGTTAAACCTCCTAGTTGATTATCTCCTAACGCTCGATTCATAACGGCCATTCTAACATAAACCCCATTTTCCATTTGCTTAAAAATACGACTCCGCTTACATTCCACAACTTCATCAGCAATTTCAACTCCGCGATTAAAAGGGGCTGGATGCATAATAATGGCATTTTTTTTCATTTTCTTTTCTCTTACTTCGTTCAATCCATATTGCTCATGATACTGCTCTTTCGTTAGAACCATACCTAAATCATGACGCTCATGTTGAACACGTAACAACATGATAATATCCATATCTGGCAACACGTCATCTAACTTTTCCCAACGGTATCCTTCTTCTTGAAATTCATCAGGAGCCACCACGTGAACATCCATACCCAACCGAGTCATCACTCCAATATTGGTGTGGGCGACTCGAGAATGAGCCACATCTCCAACAATGGCAATCTTCAAGCCAGCAAAGTGACCGAATTCTTGATAAATCGTCAACAAATCTAATAAAGATTGAGTTGGATGATTTCCACTTCCATCGCCACCATTAAAGATAGGAATTGGTAACGTCTCAACCAACAACTTAAAGTACTCGTTTTCTGGATGCCGAATGACTAAGCCATCTACACCAATTGCCGCAAAAGTCTTGACGGTATCATATAGCGTTTCACCCTTTTGAATACTAGAGGACTCTGCTGTAAACGTCATGGTTTTAATCCCTAGACGTTGCTGGGCCATTTCAAAGGAATATTGGGTTCTAGTGCTAGGCTCAAAGAATAAATTAGCCACCACTTTACCACTTAAATTAGGGAGGCTAACTCCTTGCGCATACTCATTAGCGTTTTCTAATATTTCCATTATCTCTGCCACAGACAAGTTACTTAAATGGGTTAGATGCTTAATTTTTGCCATTTTTCCACCTCTATTTTCCATTATATTTGAATTTTTTTTATAAAAAAATCAGCATTGAAAAAGCTGATTTTTATTAACCTATATGTTTATCCCTCTGACTTATCTATCAACGTAGTTGATCCATAAGATACCTCTTTATTAGGTAAAATGAGGTGAAGGAAAATTCCGATAATAGCGGCTAGTGCCATCCCAGATAATTGAATAGCACCCAAGCTAACCGATAAGTCACCGACTCCAACTACTAAGATTACTGAGCCAATAATTAAATTCCTTTGGGCTCCAAAATCGATGTGATTATTTATTAAGACACGGGCTCCACAAGAAGCAATAATTCCAAATAATAAAATACTGACTCCCCCCATAACTGCTGTTGGGACTGTTTGGACTAAAGCTGTAAAAGGTCCGAAAAATCCCAAGACTAAGGCTGTTAAAGCAGCTCCGCCAATGACCCACACCGAGGCAACTTTAGTTAATCCTACCACCCCAATATTTTCGCCGTAAGTGGTATTAGCAGGTCCTCCAATAAGACCAGCCAACACGGAGGCAACCCCATCACCAATTAAAGTTCGATGCAATCCTGGTGATTTAGTTAAGTCGCGATCTAAAATATCCCCTAATAATAGTAAATCACCAATATGTTCCGTAATGGTTACAATGGCAACTGGAATCATTAAGCTGGCTACCTCTAAATTAAACACAGGTCGAGCCTGGATAAACGCAAATTCAGGCAAAGTAAACAAGGCTGCATCTCGTATAGGTGAGAAATCAACAATACCGAAGAAGATCGCTACTATGTATCCCACTAATATTCCAAAGAAGACTGGTAATAACTGAATTAATCCTTTTGTATAAGTCGCAATAAGGGTTGAAGTTAACAAAGTAATCAAAGCCACAATTACATGTTCTGATGCCATGCTGACAGCGGTAGGAGCTAGGCTTAAACCAATAACAATAATGGTGGGTCCAATAACAACAGGGGGGAGTAATTTATTAATCCAATTAGTACCAGCAAATTTAACAATTAAAGCAATTAACACATAAACGAGTCCTACCATAATGAGACCGCCCATTACGGCTCCTCGGTTAGCACCGCTGGCTATCGTACCATCTTCATTTAAAGTGGCACCGATGGCCATTGCCGTTACAATGGGAGCAATGAAAGCAAATGAGGAACCTAAATAAACTGGTGATTTTCCTTTCGTGATAAAGATATAAAATAACGTCCCAATTCCTGATGAGATAAGTGCCAAACTAACAGGCAGCCCTGTTAACATGGGAACTAATACCGTCGCTCCAAACATCGCCAAAACATGTTGTGCACTTAACGTCACCCACTCAAGAGCTTTTGGTTTTTCATGGACATCTAATACCAACTTCTTTTCCACTTTTAATTCCTCCAGTCAATGATTAGCTTCAATCCATTTGTAGATATTTTTCTACAAAAAAACCTCTTTCGGCTACATAGGTAGGCCAAAAGAGGATACACGAATTCCATAAGGAATTTAGACAAACTATAATCTTTTAACGTGTTCTTCTCAGCCTCACGGGACCGAATTAAAGCTTTCTTGAATATTCTATCGGAAACGTCTAAGTTTGTCAACTCATTCTTCCAAACAAATTTAAGGTTTTTCTCACGTTCTTCAATCACAGACCACTGATATCCACTTCTAGATATTTGATGATGAGAATAAGTTAGCTACAATAGGTTTTTAATGGAAATATATTATTTTTAGTCATAGTTTAAGATATTACTGTTCATGAACTAGAAAGAAGATTGCAACAATAAAACTTTTGTGTTAACCCCTTGAATGAGTTAATCTATTAATTAATTGTGACAATGACTTTATAAACTTATTTTCAAAATATTATGCTTTTAATTTTGAGAAAATAATAAGACAGTATAAGTACAAAGTCAGGCTTCAGTGAAAACAAATCAAGAATACTTCATAAAGTTGAGCTAATAAACAAAAATTTTATGTGAAAAATAGGTTACAGAGTTGTTCAAACTAAGCGATCCTAAAAATCTCAAAAAAACGTTACCTCGTAATCCTTCAATAGTTGAGGTCTCAACTAAACACCTTACATGTAAAGCATTGATATACATCCTTTCATTTTCCTCAAGGTTAGAAACTCATCAGCGCTGAAACTCTAGCTTAGGTTTAATAATATAGTTGTTGCTACGGATATACAATTATTAACTTGACTGCCCCTATATTTGGTGTTTTACGTTAAAATATTACTTACTTATACTGTGCTTACAATATTCCATGACTCACGCCATAACGTTGTTATTTCTATCTAATGAATCCTCCAGCATCCTTGCAGATCGGAATGATGAATAGCAAATGGAGCCATTTATCATATGAACGACTCGTTTTTTTCGATCAAACTCCATAATGTTATTTATATTGACAACTATTTCTTGATTGCAGCGACATAAACAAGCGTCTTGTTTATCAATTTCTTTTAATGTCCCTCTAAACTCGCGAACTCCGTTTCGAGTATGCATTAATATTCGATGTCCGCCTTTTATCTTTTCAAAGTACATAATATTTTCATATTCTTCACTAATTATTCGACTCCCACTTTTTATATAAAAAACAGGTTTATTTTGAGGAGTTAAATAACGTTCATTGGCTAAATTAATACACTTAATGATCTTTTTCTCAATGTCTAGTGCCTGGTCTTTGACAATATAGTCTAGTGCCTTTAGTTTGTATTCAAAGGTTAAAGGCATCATTTCTGAATGGGTTGTTATAAAAACGATTTCACCCTTTTGGTCATACTTCCTGATCTCTTTAGCTAAAGTCATACCTGTCATTTTATTATTTAAATCAATATCTAAAAAGTATAACCCTGTTGTTTCACTTGCTTTGACATCATTGATAATTTCTTGAGGATTATCCGTTGAAATCCGAAGTTTCATAGCTAACAGAATATTCCCATCTTCACTGCAAATATAGTCTTCTATATAAGCCTCAATTTGTTTTCTCTGGACTGTATCATCTTCACAAACATAAATATTTATCAATAGCCCTTCACCTTCTCAATTTCAATTTCTTGAATAAAGTAACCTGTTTTTATGTAGGTACTTAAATGTATATGATCGTACTGTTCAATGATTTCTCGCAGAATCCCTAACCCTAAACCTCTATTTTTCCCTTTGGTGGAAAACCCATTCTCATAGAACTGCTCTATATTGAAGGTTTGCCCACAATAACTATTCTTAACGACAATTAGGTGAGAATTAGTAAGGGTTATGAAAGCTATGTCTAAGACTGGTATTTCACACATCTGTGCCCCTTCGATAGCGTTATCTAAAATAATCCCTAAACTGCGACATAAACTCATGGTATCTATGGACAGTTCATAAATAGATTCAGCAATTTCGATGTTGATTTGAAAGTCTAAATTTTGAGCTTGAATCACTTTATTAGCAACAATCCCTTTTACTTCTAGCCGTTTTAGTTTTGATAGTTTTCCCAGTTGATAATTAGTAACTTGAAATCTTTCACCCACAGGGGTAATCTTTTCAGAAAAGTACTGAATTAACCCTTCCATATCCTTTTGAACTAAGTATTCACTCATGGTTAATAAAAGATTGATATAGTCATGACGAAACTTTCTTACTTCATCATTTTGTAATTCCAATTCTTCCGTGTATTTTCGTAACTGTTCATTTTGAATCCTTTCACATTCTATTTGATTATCCTTAATTTTAGTATGGAGCAGTGTAGCCATTACCCAACCCAGTAAGACAGTGTAAATTAAAAATAAGATGCTATTGAATTTAATACTTCCATCATGAATACCATGGTATTGTCCCATAAACACGTTTAAGTAAAAAATAAAAAGCGTTAACAAAAGGAAAACGACCATTACTTTTCCGTGTTGTCCAGTCAGTGCTCGATAAACTTGAAATTTTCTAAAGATATATTTAACTAACAGGCATAAAGCAATAGTAAAAAGGCTACCTTTCCCAACGACTACCAATATAAAGTACGAATCTTCTCTTAGCGCCGTTAACGTATCACCAAATAAGTATGCTCCTACTACCTGTAAAATATGGTCAATCATTACAAATAAAATTAAGACGAGGCAAGGCATCGCTAGACTCATGATATAATTACGGTGGTTAACAAATAAAAATAGAATAATAAAGATTAGAATAAAGAATATAGCGCCTATACCAATTTTAGGATAAAGCCAGAATCCTAATCCTTGCGTCAAAATGAACATGCTTAAAAATGACCTGACGGTCATTTTTTGTTCAAGTAATATTAAAATCCCTACCATGAGAGCAAGCAATTGTATAAATAGCATTAAATATATAAACATTAATATCCATCCTATTTTCATTAATATTTATATTATACTAATATTATACAAATTTAGCTATATTTTTTTTGAACTTGTAAACTTTAAGCAACGATCTTGACTAAACAAATCCCCCTGTTCAACCCATTACACTGCTGTAGTTATTTCCACTCCTTACATTATGATTTTTCATCTATAGTATGACCCATTGTTATAATACAATAACCACGGTTGTAAGAGTCATAAGTATACGTTATTTCCCATACCTATTATCGTATTATATCTTTCCCCTATATATGTATCATACCAAATTTTAAACTTTACTTTCATTTATTGGCGTAACTGTCACATTTTTTACCATAAGTGTCGTAAATTACACTTATTTGCAGACTTAATATTTTTAGCCTGTAAGATAAAGCTTAACAGAGTAAATCAGATCCCTTTCTTTTATGAAAATAAATATAAGCAAAGAAGGAAGTTCCAATAAGAGCGGGTACTGCTCCAACTGGTATTTCTTGAGGTGCTAGAACGGTACGCCCTATTAAATCAGCGGTTACCATTAATACTCCACCAAATAAAGCTGACATAGGTAATACCAGAATATGCGAGGAGCCAAAAATTTTTTGAGTGACACGGGGCGCTATTAGATCAATGAAGCCAATGATACCCACAAAAGCTACCGCTGTTCCCGTTAAAAGGGCACAAATACTGATTAATTGCCATTTAACTTTTTTTGTTTCAACCCCTACAGATAGAGCTTGTTCTTCACCAAAAGACAGTAAATCCATCTCTCTAGCATAACCCATTAAGAAGATGATGCAAAAGACAGTCATTAGAAAAGTAATGAAAACTTCTGATCTATTTCTTCCTGAAAAGCCTTCCATTTGCCAAAAAATAAGTGGTTCTATGTGCTCTCTAGATAAAACGATAACAAGAGTTAAGAGCCCATTTACAAATAAAGAGAAAACCATTCCCACTAAAACAATAGTTTGATTCGACATGTTCTTATCTAACTGCGCTGTGAAAGACATAATGATTAATATGGTGATAAATCCACCTAGAAAACCAAAAAGAGGCAGTGCAAAGAACCCTAAAAAAGAGAGGCTGATTCCTAAAACAATATACAAGGCGGCACTGAGAGAGGCTCCAGAAGAAACACCTAATGTATACAAGGAAGCCAAGGGATTTCTTAAAATGGATTGCATGACCGTCCCACTTACCGCTAAAGCGGCTCCTACTATATATGCCATCAATATTCGAGGTAATCGAATAAACCAAAGAATTGATACCGTGGTTTCCTGAACATGATCCGCTAAAGGTAATCCAACAAGTTTGTAATGGATAATTGCAACTATTTCCGAAAAAGAAATGCTCACACTTCCCCAACTAATAGAAATTAGGATGGCTATTAAACACATGACAATTAGGATTAAAATACTTTGAGATTTTTTCATCAGTTTAAAATGATGGGGTTAGGTCATCAAAAGCTTCAGGGTAAACAGCAGCTGCTATTTCTTGTAGACTATTGGAATTTAAATCTTTGTTTATCAAACAAATTCCTACAAAGATATTATAAAACGTTTTTTGTTATAATACTATAGTAATATCTTGCATAGATTAGAACAAAAATTAACCTAAACTTTATAATCTATAGATTTCTCTTTTCTAAGTAGAATAAAAAAGATGCTCCTCTAACATTTACATCGTTTTGAGTATCTATTGTTGTTTGTCTAAAACATTTTTGAGAGCATCTCGCTTAATAACGGTTTTCCATCTTGACCTAATAATAGCATAAAGCCACGCCTTCTTATGACTATAGAACAAGTACAATACGCCTGTTTCATCTTTCATTATCCTTCTTGTTCTATTTGTAAATGTAGCATCTTCATATACCTTTCAAATCGTCTTTTAGGCAGCGGATTCCCTCCCTCATAATTACATTTAAAAGTATTGTTTACTAATTAAATAGACTAACTATGTATTTTTGAGACGACCAAGACTTTGTACTTACTGTTTTATTTATTTTAAATCTATTTGGCCAACTGCAAGTGATGATAAAGAGCCCCTATTAAATTTGATTCGTTTTTAAACTTACATGCTACAATTTCCAAATCCGGTGTAAATATTTTAAATTCATGACTAAACTCTGTGCTAAAATGTTTAAGATTCTCCTTAATATAATCAATTAAAAGAGGCTGTGCGCTAATACCGCCACCAATTGCAACTTTTTCAGGGGAAATAACAGACTGAAGATTAATGATCTGGAGGGCTACATTTTTCGTAAATTCGTTTAGAACTTCTAAAATTTCTTTGTCACCTTCATTGGCATACTTAAAAAATTGGTGTCCATCAAGGGTCTCAATACCTTTCACCATGGCTCCTTTTTTCATTAAAGCTTTATTTCCACTTTGAGCACCCCAACAATAGGCCAAATTTTCTGGTTCCATGCTATTTGTGCGAATAAAGCTGAATTCTCCCGCAAAGAAGGCATGTCCTTTGTGAAGCTTTCCATTAATAATAATTCCACCCCCAACGCCGGTACCCAAGAGGATAACGGCACCGTTTTTTATACCTTGTAAGCTCCCTTTCCAAATTTCTGCTAAAGCAGCACATTTACCATCGTTTTCAATAGATATAGTAATTGGGCAACGTCGCTTTAATGTTTCTATAAAATTGTGATTGGTATTGAATACTAAAGATCCTCCACTATACATATATCCCGTATCGGAATTTAACACACCAGGCAAACTAATTGCCATGCCGTTGATTTGTTCTTTGTAAGAGTCGTATAGAGTTCCTATAACTTCCATTAAGCTTTTTAATGTGTCTAAAGGTGTTGGAACCGAGTTCTTTTCTAGTATTGTAGTCTCATCATCCATGATGGCATACTTGATAGCACTTCCACCAATGTCTAAAACTAAATATTTATTCATTTCATCTCTCCCTCTTCTCTTTTTTAAAATTATCTTATCACAATTTGCTAAAACTGCAACCATTGCTTACAGCTTTTTGCCGAAAGAGGAACGCTGTGCTCAACATTAGGGTTAGTTTATTAATTTTTTTTGATTTTATGAATACTTAGTTGGATTAATTATCGGGTAGGTAGAAGATATTATATAAAAGCTATTATATTAACATAACACCTTTATTCGGTAAATTTAAGGAGTAAAAGAGATTTATGATGTTATATTTGACTTCATTGTTAAAAATTTGTCCTTTCTGCCTATATACTCAAACATTAAAAAAACTGAAAGTTAGACTCCTTTATATTAGAGCTAGCTTTCAAGTTGATTTTTAATGCATACGGACCCTTTACCTCATATTCTAGAATCACACATTTGTTACGATTCTCTCCTTTTTCATGTTGTTGTAAAAGCACTGGTCAATTCTTATTTATGATTTAGTGAGTATAACTATAATGCCCTCGTGAATTCTAGTCCGATTTTAGAAGCCTTTTATTAATCAATCAGTTTAATCTCTTTCAGTCTCTAATATTACTCCAGTTTGAGCATCAATTTTTAAAGAGTTAGAACTTAAAAGGTTATGATCAATCTCCAATTCCCAGTAGGTGCTATTTAACTCTCGATCTAATTCCAAACCACTTATAGTCCCATCAGGGTATTCTTCAATTGCTCTGTCTATGATTTCCGAAATAGAAAGTAAATTTTCCAAATTTAACTTTTCATTGGCACGTTTAGTTCCATTTCTTTCGCTACTTTCAAGTTTCTCTGATCGTACTTGATCAATTTTTTTAGTCTGAGCATTAATTTTTAGCTCATATTCTTTTTCATCATCTACACCCTCCATTTCGTAGTAAATCTGTCCTCGTGACTCTTCTAAATTAATTTTAATTAAATCTGAATCCGGATATTGTTCTTGATATAGCGCGATTGCTTCCTCAACGCTAACTTCCAAATCATTGAATGATGATGTATTGTAACTATTACTTGAGCTACTCTTTTCATTAACATGAGACAGCTCTGTATTGTCAACTTCCTCTGGAGTATTACGATGACATCCTATTAAAGAGCCTATACCTAATACAATAACCGATCCTAGCATCACTTTTTTATTAATCATATCCATTCTCCTTTTTCTTTACGTTAAAGTTAGAGCACATAATCTTTATGTTTACTTCATTTGACTTAGCTCTACTATAACTTTAACATAAACTTTTAAACAATACCTCGCACTGAAGTAGCAAATACTTCTACAACTTGAGTCTCATGTTTTAGGTGGAACTAATAAATAGTTAAATAGAGATGTTTTAGAATGATGAATGAGAGCTATCTCCTAATTTCCGAAGCATGCTAATAGCAAGAGGGTATCCTCAATTTTTTAGATCTGCCTTTTCTAATTTAACAAGGTCTACTGTTAGTAAGTTCCTGTTACGATCTCATCTCTGGTCACTTAAGAATAATCCTAAACTCTATAAAAATACATAAAATAAAGGCGTAAGCTAAAATAATAAAAGATTTAAGTTGAGTTTCACACAGTTTTTTACTTGTTTTTATTGAATTACCCCTTAACTTCACTTATAATTAAATTTGTTGTAGGTACTTTATGTTTTTAAATAAAAATTAATCCTATTCTAATATATTTTAAACCTAACAATAAATTTCAAACAAGGGGTTAACCAAATGCAGAAGAAAAAATTTACTTTAATGTTAGCAATTATATTCATGGCAGTTTTCTTGACAGGATGCTCTGTTTCAGGCGATTATATTTCAGCGGAAACTGCAAGTGGACCTTGGGAGCGCCTTATCGTTCTTCCGTTAGCACAATTAATTTCACTATTATACCGTGTGATTGGCGAAAATTTAGGATTTGCAATAATTATCGCAACTTTAATCTTCCGTCTCGCTTTACTGCCGCTTATGAATTATTCAAATAAGTCAATGGCACGTATGCAAGAAATACAGCCTAAAATGCAACAAATTCAAAAAAAATACGAAAATAAAAAAGATCAAGCTTCTCAAATAAGAATGCAACAAGAATTTAAAGAGCTTGGTTATAATCCATTAGCAAGTTGTTTACCCATGTTTATTCAATTGCCCTTATTTATGGCATTTTTTCAAGCCATATCACGCCACCCTTTAATAGTAAATGCAGCATCAGCTTCCTATTTTTTTGGAATGGATCTTTCAGCTACTATGAGTCCAGCAAACTATGTTTTCGGTGTCCTTATTGCCGCTTTGACATTTTTACATCAACGGATGATGACAAAAAGAATGGCGCATAATACGACACAAGCTCCAGCTAATAATAATACAGTTATGAAAGCTATGAATATTTATATGCCTTTCTTAATGTTTACTATGGTTATTAGTATGCCTGTTGCAATGGGACTCTACTTTTTAACAGGTAACATCGTCCAAGTTGTTCAAACTATTGTCTTTAAACGTCCTGGAAGTGGTGTTGCAATTTAATTGTTGCATAATATTTGTAAAAAAAGTCGTGAGCTTCTATTTTTACTCACGATTTTTTCATGTTTGTCAACGACAAATTGGAAGACAAAATATTGTATGCCTACTAAAGAAAAACAAATTTGTTAACTGAAATGAGACCATTTATGTTCTATTAAAAATTCAAAGAAGTTTTAACCCATATAAAAAAATAGCTTAAATCAAACTGACTTAAGCCATTTCTCTAGACTTTGTTTTAAAAGCTACTTAGGGGTATGTGATCAATTGTATATTCATTGCTTTATTTTATGGTAATCTATCAAAGCTTTACAATCATTGTAATAGATGAACATCCATTGTTAAACGAGTTCTTAATGAGCTTTATTACCATAGATATCTATTAATTGTCAACATATTAACTTTACTGTTTGTTACTAATAAAAAGGGAACATTCGATTAATAAGTAAATCAACAAGATCATCTTCATTCAAAAACAGAGAGTTTTTATCGTTAAAGGATACATGAATGACAGCTGACCCATCCTCTCCGTATATGGGCTCTGCTACTACTTTCTCTAGTTTTTCTACATAAGACTCAATAATCAAGTGATCATCTATCTTAATAACACCATCATCAACCAATACTTGATCATTTAATTCTTCATACCAAAAATCGTCTATAGCTTCATACCACAAGCTAGGAAATAATAAATAATTTTCAAACTCTTTATAACTAACTGTAACCAAATAGTCTTCGTCTACTTTTCCTGAAAACTCGACAGAATATTCAGCTAATGAAAATAATCTTTGCCATGACGCTCTAATTGCTTCTTCGAGCTCTTTTAGTTGGTCATCAGAAAGATCAATTGTCTCTGCCACATAGTTTAAAGAAGATGCAATTAAATTATCTTTCCCTACCTCTATATACTCCTGAATCTCTATTACATCTTCTTTATCAAAAATAATTTCTAGACGTTCATAGTCTTGTTTGAGCAAGGCCTCTAAATGTCCTATTACTAATTCTTCAGAGGTACTTCTATTTGAAAGTTCAACGACTACATTAATTCCAGTCACTAACGCTATAAATGCTAGGGTAACTAGACTTCCAATAATTACCGCCCTTTTATTCTCTTCCATTTCTAAAAAGTCTCCTTTAAGCTTTAGTTACATGAAATTACCCTTTAACATATACAATTAAATGAGATCAATTCTACCTTATATACAAGGGCCATAATTAAAGTAGACTTACTATAATAAATGAGGCTTACAAAAGTACTTATAGTTATATTGATGTATAATTTTTCGCAAAATATATAAATATCTTCTTGCTTAGTTAAATTTTATATGAATATACCAGAAAAAAATTATTTAAATTATGCATATATAAAGATTATTATTATAGTAATAATACCAAAAAAAAAGATATTTTTCAACGATTATTTACAAAATATAAGCACTCTAATCTTTTTAAAACAGCTAAACACAGGTAAATTTCCTATAAATATTATTTACTATTCCAGATGTATAAACTAGTCTTTCCTTATACCATTCTAGCCCATTAGCCATAAATCTCTAATATAAATAATTAGGACACTAAACTTTGTAAAAATAAAAAAAGCCATAGCTACGCACCTACTCGCCTTATCAACAAGTAGACTTTAAAAGCGTAAAGAAATTGGCTTTTTTCTTTAAACTCAAAACATAAACATTTCAGGTTTCCGGTGTATTTATTTATACCTCATTCTATTTAATAGAGCCTAACTTGAAAAAGAGGCTGTTCAAATAACTTTTACAGTTATCATTTTGATTAGCCTCTTTTCTCTATTCTATTCTTTTATTAGCTCCATACAGTGTTTAATCTCGCGATAGTTTGGTAAAACCTCTGCCTCACCTACAATATCAACATAATTAAAAATAATATCTGGAACATACTTTAACTCATGCTCTGACAATAGTGATGGCAATATGTTATTATAGGCATACTCCATATTATTAGCTGTCCAACAATCAGGTAGTTCTCTAAAGTTTCCTAGCATAACGACGTGAATTAACTCAATAATCGCTGTAAAATGATTTTTAGCCTCTTCTGCTAATTTAGAATTTAATAAATTAGAGTTTAAAATCTTCTTACAAATTTCCTTTGCCGTATTTAATATGACATCAATCTCCTCATCAAAATTTACGTTTGTAGCTAAAGCTTCAGTTGCTTTATAAATCTTCTCATCAAGCAACTCTTCCATCAGTTCTTCCGCCGATTCTAAGCCAGATACTAACTCCAATTCAATATTTGTCTTAGTACAAAAATCCTGATAATAATTCACTACCGTTTGACTATTTGTAACCAAACATTTAGGCTTAAATTTTAATTCATGGCTTAACATTCTTGCAAAATTATCTAGTACCCTGACCTGACTCTCCTCAGTACAATCGGTAATATCACCGAAAATAAGATACTTTGTTTCCGACTCAAAGACTGCTGTAACCAACGGAAAAAAACCTCGACAATCTATCTGATCCTTGACAGGCTGGGGAAGAAAAAATTGTCCTACTTCAAACACCATATTTCCTACTGGTAACCGATTTATGCGGTATGTTTCTAATTCGTTCGTGTAAAAAAATTGATTCTGATTGACTTGTTCCAAGAAAATACTCATAGGAGCTTTCAGAGTGTTCCATTTTCCTTCATTAATATGCACGTAAAGAGGAAGCTCATCCTTTAATAAACTAAAATTCTCATTATCTGCTTCCATTAAATTAAGTTGCTTAAGAATTCGTGTTAAAAATTTACACTCTTTTTTTTCTTTAATTGGTTCCGGTAAAAAGCCTGCTAAGAAGTACCGAAACTTTGGCCACGCTTTATTAATTGTTGTATCCAATTCTAAACTCGCTATTTGCTCACAATCCCATATGTCTAAATCTGACATGTTTTTAAATGAAAGGGTCAAACATGTTTGTCGAGATAATAAAAGGCCATTAGATAACGTCTCTAAATACCCCTTTAGTCCCTCTATCTCTAAATAAACATTTAACTGACGTTCTTTGTCTAATGAACAAAACCCCATCATATCCAATTCTTGATCTTGAAAAACGATTAATTGCCCTGGTTTAAGCCACTGTTTTATTGCTAGCCGTTCGAAATTCATTGCTTCTCTATACAATTCCATTAATTCTTGCATCGTTGCTAACATTTCTAACATCCTCCACTAGTTTAGTAACTTTATTATGGGGGATTAGTTATAATATATACAAAAAAACTACCTTTATTTAACAAAAAAGTGACTCTCTTAATTAACCATAATGTTTTTGTGCAATGTTAATTAACTGATTACAATTATTTAAATACTTTAGCTCACCTATACACTCAAGGAGCCTGATTATTGACACATTAACGTACCTTTTATATCTTGCACTTATTTCCCGTTCTATAACATGTGATTTTAATACACCTTCAAATGACTTTTTGGTCCAATTAGGTAAGGTTTCTCCGTATTCAACTGCCATATGAACGATTAAATAACTAAAAATTTCTAGTAAAGCCTGTTTTTGAACTTCTGGAATTTTATTTAATTGTGGCATTTCCGCTATCGCCAGATAAATTTCATATACGTCTTCTAAAAGAGTTTCTAATAGTTCTGGTAACATGAATTCGTCAGACATTGCTAGATCTGATAACTCATTATTATTAAATTTTTCACCTGTAAGTTTAAACATGGTTTCCATAAAAGTAATTGCTTCTGATGTAGTTCCTACTTCACACGTAATATCTATTTGTCGACAAAAGTCCTTAATGATATCTAATAAAATATGATCTTCAACAACAATCGTACTTGGGCGGTACTTTAAGTCATTTAAAATAATATCCGCTAATTTATCGCTTAGTTGTTCTAAATCTGCGAATAAGTGCTTGGAAAAATCATTTAAATGAGCATAGCCTGTTTCACGCTCAATAAAAGCTGTAATTAAAGGAAAAACTAATTTATCTGTCTCTTCATCCAAATATACTTCTGGCAAAAAAAATTGGATACCTTCTATGGTGTTATTTATTTTTGGAAGTTTTCTAAGGCGATGAACTTTTAAATCATTACTATAATTAAAAGCATAAGGAGATACTATCTTTTTTTGTATGATATCTAAATCTATATAGTCTAGCTCCCACAGTCCATTCTGATATTGAAATAATACAAATCTCTTGTCTTCAAAAACCAAGCTTTCTTCCTTAAATTGTTGTAAAATTACCTTTAATTGCTCTAATATAATTGTAACAAGTTTGATTTCAGCTTGGTCCTCAAGTAAGTCAGGCACAACCCCTGGTTGATGTCGTTGAAAAACTGGCCACTGTTTTTTCCCTCTAAAAGTCAAGCCTAAACTTTTTATTTGCTCATAAGCCACCTCGTCTAGATCAATGCGATCTTCAAAAGCAATACTTATCATGTTTTGACGATAAAAAGCCTTAAATAAGTCGTGTTCTGATTCGCTCTCATTCTCTATGTTTAAAAAATTAAAATAACTTGTCATTCCTTCGTCCCCGAGATAAATGTTAACTCCAAAATCCACAAAAACGCAACAGGCTAACTCACCACTTTGAGAGGTTCTAACAATAACTGGCTCATCTTCATACCAAAACTGGTGCCACTTTATTTGATTTAGTTCTTTAGCTACTTGGTATAGCCTACGTAATTGTTGACTCATCATTCCACTTCCTTATTTATTGTTTACCTAAAGTATATCTCTTTCTACCAAGAAAAGGAAGAGAAATGCAAAATTATCAGTAAAAATGACGTTTAATAGTGAATCACGTCTTTCTATACACTTATTTAATTGGGTTTTTCAATTTATTTATTATTTCCTAGGAAATTTATCTTTGGCTTTGTGTGAGCTATCTCTCATTAGCTATCTTTAACTTTGAAGTCCCCGATAGCATTGATAATATTTTTTATTAATTTCGTTGCAGATAAAACCATGTTCATAATGACTAATGCTTTTATCATATATTGAGTCTTTTTACTAAGCTGATTAAACGCTGCTTCTTTCGTAATCATGGTTAACAAAACTGGCATAATTAAATCATTCATTGTGTTTGTTCCTCCTCTAATTAAGAACTTTTTTGAACTTAATTTTTATTTATTATTATACTTCAGTTTTGATGAATTATTCTTAACAGGCTTCTCGACTTGATGATAAATTTTTAAAGTAATACAGGTGTTAATCTTATGTAAACAAAAATTACTAGTAAGTAAATAATTATTATGTTTTACTTATTTCTATCATTTATTTAACCTCAGATCAAAATAAAAATTAGCGATTTCCTAGATGACTCAATCTTTAGCAAAGAGTTATACAACATAACTTTAATATTATGACTTTCCATGTCATCCCATGCTTTGGTAGCTTTTTAATTTATTACATATCTTAATGGATGATTTATCTAATCCTTTATAAAGCTTGATAGGTTAGTTTTTTGATTACCAATACCTCTCTCAGGATGTTATTAGAATCAAATTTTCTTCATACTAGAAGAAACACCAAACAAAAAAGATGTTCCCAAAGTGTAGTAAACATCTTTTCTTAATTTGAATAGATTATTCATCTGCTACCAATAAACCTAAACCTACATTTTCTTACTGAAGCTTTAAGCTTTTATACAACTATTACATTTCCCAAATATCCTTTCTTGTATTTGCTTTGCAGTAGGTGTAACAGCCAAGCCACCTTCTGCTGTTTCTCGTAACTCTGCTGGCATCCAACGTCCAACACGGTCCATTGTCTCAATTACCTCATCACAAGGAATCTCACTTATTACACCAGCTAAAGCCATATCAGCAGCGATTAGTGCATTGCTTGATCCCGCTGCGTTTCGTTTTATACAAGGGATTTCCACCAGTCCCGCAACTGGATCACACACTAGGCCCAACAAATTTTTAATGGCAATAGCACATGCATGAGCACTTTGTACCGGGCTCCCTCCTGCTACCTCAACAGCTGCTGCCGCTGCCATCCCACTTGCACTTCCAACTTCTGCTTGACATCCGCCTTCTGCACCAGATATAGAAGCATTATTTGCGATAACTAATCCAAAGGCGCCTGCACAAAATAAAAAATCAATCTTCTGATCACGAGTTAACTGCAATTTATCCACTAGACCATACAAAACCCCTGGTACAGTTCCCGCAGACCCTGCTGTAGGAGTTGCACAAACAATCCCCATAGACGCATTTACTTCATTAGTTGCAATAGCTTTTGCAACTGACTCAAGAATAACGTCTCCTGATAACCCCTTGCCACTTTCGATATATTTTTTTAATTTAACAGCGTCTCCACCTGTCAGGCCTGTACTAGATTTTACCCCATGCATCCCTTGCTCAATAGCCTTATCCATAACCTCCAAATTGGCTTCCATTAGCTGGCGAATGTTTTCTCGACTAAGTCCTGTTGCCTTCATTTCCAATTGCACCATAAGTTCAGATACTGTTACCTTTTTCTTTTTAGCTAAGGCTAAAAGTTGCTGGATACTTTGAAACAGCGGATATTCCTCATTTATGTTCATATTTTTTTCTTTAAACTCTGAATTAATAGAACGTATCCGGTTATTGTTAATTAGGCTGTGCTCCACTATTTGAATATTACCTCCACCAATAGATTTTCCAACGACCACCAGCTCTTCATTGCCGTTAAAAAGTTGTAACTTTACTGTATTAGGGTGTGAAGACTGCTCATCACTCTCAATAAAGGTAATGTTCATTCCTTTTCTACTTGCGTAATCTTTGGCTTTAGGAATTCGGGGATCGTCAGCTTGAAAGTTCATGAGTCCTCCAATAAGAGCCACATCAGTTCCATGACCTTTATAGGTTTTAGCAAAAGAACCGTACAACGTTATAATAACCTCAGTCGGATCTTTGCCAAATGCGGCTCTGGTGTATAACCCAATTTTAGCAGCTCCTGCGGTATGAGAGCTTGATGGCCCAATCATAATTGGACCTATTATATCAAAAACAGATCGATACTTCACAGATAGTCAATCCTCCTAACTCCTAATTCTTTATCCTACAATGCTATTTAAACACTAATTTGTCTAAAATAAAACCACTTTGTAAAGTTTATACGAACTTTTTAATATTATGTAAACCTTTTGGGATAGTTATCTAGGAGTAAGAAGCCTAATTATTAGCTTTCTAGCTGTAAAACTATCTTAGATTACAAAAATTATAGTATGCGTTTTCATTCTGAATAATGAACTAAACGCCTCAAACAGGTAGTCACAACTAAATAGAAAATTTATACTAATTCCCAATTATAGATTAAACAGAAAATCATTTGCTTAGACCTTATCGTGGCTCAAAAATAACACTATATGAGAATACATCAGCATTACAATACTGTGCCAAGAACAGAGAATTCTCTAATTTATTGAACTAGATGGTATAAATTAACTTAAAAGGTTGACTATAAAGACTAATAATCTATAACCAGCAGAACAGCGCTTTGTTAGCCAATAATTTGAGTAAGTATAGGCTGAGATCGCCTCAACTTATTAACCACCCTGAATAGAGCTAAGTATATAAATAAAGTTAGCCTTCTTGGGTACATTAATTGACAAGAACAATAATTTCTTATTTAATAAACTTAAGAAGGAGGGTTTAAAATGGTAATTGATAAAGTTTTAGTAACAATGAGCCCCTAAAAGCCGGAGAAGTTGCTGAAAAATCAGGGTTAAATAAAACATAAATCGCTAAAGCCATAAGGAAGCTTAAAGCTGATGACTCAAAAACTTCACCCAAGCGATGCTTCTACTCAGTAAAGGACTAATACTAAATATAACTGAAAATGCTACCCCTTCACAATCTGTATCTGCGATTTACACACTCTTGAATCGTGTCAAATACCTCGTGAATTTATTATCATTTTAAAGGCAAACTAGTATAACAAAGATATAGATGACTTCCTTAGCCTAAGTGAGTCATTTTTACATTAAAGTGTATAATATATAAAAAAAATAAACTTTTCTTCATGAAATACAACAAATCGCACATAATTTTTAATAGACATTATATTTTGAGAAGGTGCCCATTATGAAAAAATTGTTACTCACGATCGTCTTATTACTGATAGTCATCTCTGGTTGTTCAAATGAATTCGAGAATACAGAGGTAGGTTTTACTTTAAGATCCGCCATTAATGCCTTTGAAAATGAAGGAGCTGAAATCGACCTTAGTACTAAGCCAATGTATGAACTGGTGAATGCCAAAGACGGCGTCCTCTTTTATCACGATGATGAGCTCGTGAAATTATATGAATTTGAGAGCGAGCAAGCTTATGAAGAAGGAGTCGAAGGATTGTCAATTCTAGGAACTTTTCCGAAACGAGATCTTGTGGTCATTGAAACTGACTCAGATCGATGTATTGAAATCTTTGAAAAAGCTGACGAATAAATAGCTCAAAAAAAACGTTATGATTAGCCTTGGTAAGCTTTGGTTAACCATAACGTTTTTGTACAGTGATAGCTGATATAAGCCTTTTTTAATAGTCCTTTTACTCTTTAGATTAACGGCTCTACTGCATACGCTTATAATGTTACACCTTTAATTACTTTAAGTCTTATCTGGCGTACTCTTAATCAGTGACGTAATATTTTTTTTATAAAAAATATTGCGAAATGCGTCGTAAATAGGGATGAGGATAGCTGCGATAAATCCACCTGAAAAACCATTATTATATAAGTTTAACCCTCCGTGCAAAAAACTTACATTTGCTACTAAGCTCATATGTAAAAACCCTGCCACGATCCCGTATACCATGCCGTAATGTTTACTAATAGGAGCTAATGTCGTTCCAAATAAAGCTGCTAGTAAGACTTCTGTTGAAGAAGCCTCTTGTAATGTGAACAATGTGGCTAAGTGGACGCCTATAAAAATCGGGATGCAGTTATAAGGATGCTTTCCATATGCGCTAAACCCAATAATTGTAAAAATCCCTCCTATCACAGGTCCATTAAGCTCTCCACCCACAAGTAGAACATAAGAGGTCGCTAAAAACCCTTGAATTGCCATGTTTATTAAAGATTTCCCAAACCCATCTAACCTAAAAAAATTAGTTCCAATCTTACCAGAATGTTTAAAGATATCTCGATATCCCTCTAAGCTCATACCATTGTAATAAATGCCAATACTTAAAATAATGAAGCAAAAACAAAAGATAATGGTGGCCATCGCAACATTATTTCCTTCTGAAAGTAAAGATACTGCTTCGACTTCGCCACCAAACATTGTAATAACAGCCATAAAAATCATACCTATAATTCCCGAAGTAAAACCTATATTATATAAACTAAACCCTTGATGGTAGGTAACATAGTGACTAGATAAAGGAGGAAGAATTAGACCAATTAAAATACCAGCGCTATATCCAAGCAAAATTCCTTGAAAAAAAGAAAATCCCATTCCAAAAGTCAATGAACTTACTACTGGTCCTAATGCTGTACCAAAAAGACTAACTAAAATATACTGTGAAAATGGCCGTTTTTCTAATTTAGCGTATAAATAAACACCTAATGTGATAGGAACAGAGTTAAATAAATTTTTACCAAATAATGAAAACCCGAAAACAGTAAAAACTCCTGCAATTATGGCTCCTGTAAACTCAATTTTATGGGAGCGTATCATCAACACGCTTAGTAAGGTCAGTGATCCAGCGTTAAAAAAGGCTGCACCAATTGAGGTAACTTTCATGTAATCTGTAACTAGCCTCCCAGGCAACTGCATTATTACTAACATTCCTTTAAAAACTTCACTCGGTGAATCAAATACAAACCCTAATCCCATCATAATAATAGAAAAACCTATCAATAAATAGTATTTAGTACTCTCTGCAATTAAGAGACACTGATTTTTAGACTTTTTT
>Ga0153980_1000202_pt1 | contig 29917 bp, 23 predicted proteins | sample TSGA064MetaG_FD_104722 | JGI IMG/M metagenome (GOLD analysis project Ga0153980, IMG submission 104722) | Attine ant fungus gardens microbial communities from Georgia, USA - TSGA064 MetaG | ecosystem: Host-associated > Fungi > Mycelium > Unclassified | place: USA: Georgia, Magnolia Springs State... | reverse complement strand
ATCGATATGATTATCGACGTGATCTTAAGAGTATTTTTCAAGAGCTTTTTAATAACGGTAATTAGTGTGGTAAAGTACCTTACTTATGGTAACTAATAAAAACGTTAACACACAAGGTAGATTTTGAAAGGGGGGAGTATAGGTTAATTAGCTGATAAATTTATAATAAAAAAAGAGGAGGTTTTATAATGATAAAAAGTAAATTATGTAAAGGATTTCTTAGTTTCTTATTCTTAGTGGCTTTCGCATGTATTGGTGAAGATCAGATAAGTGTTTATGGAATGGAAACAGAAGGGTTAAATGAACAGGTAGAAGTAGCAGGGCATACATTTAATGACATTTTTCCAGATGAAAACTTAGCAGCTGAAATTGCAACATTTTTTTCTAGACAGCCAAATGATAAGGTAACAATTGTAGAGCTTAATTCTTTTGAGTTAGCCACTTTAGATTTAAGGGGTAGAAGAATAAGAAATTTAGAGGGGATGCAACACCTTACTTCTGTTTCCCATTTAGATTTATCTTTTAATGAAATAAATGATGTTGAACGTCTAAGGGATTTAACGAATTTATGGTATTTAAATTTATATACTAATCAAATAAATGATATTGAGCCTCTAAGGAATTTAACAAATTTAAGGCATGTAGATTTAAGCTATAATCAAATAAATGATATTGAGCCTCTAAGGAATTTACCGAATTTAAGGTTTTTATATTTAAATAATAATCAAATAAATGATGTTGAACCTCTAGGGTATTTAACAAATTTAACGCAGTTAACTTTAAATGATAATCAAATTAACGATTCTGAACCTCTAGGAAATTTACCGAATTTAACGTATTTAAATTTAAGTAATAATCGAATAAATGATGTTCAACCTTTAAGAAATTTAACTTATTTAAGAGTTTTAGCTTTAGATAATAATCAAATAAATGATGTCGAGCCTCTAAAGAATTTAACAAATTTAGTGAATGTAGGTTTAAGTAATAATCAAATAAATGATGTTAAACCTCTTTGTAACTTAACGAATTTAACGAGTTTACGTTTAGATGATAATCAAATAAATGATGTTGAACCTCTTGGGAATTTAACAAGTTTAACGAGTTTAAGCTTAGATGATAATCAAATAAATGATGTTGAACCAATTAGGAATTTAACGAGTTTAAGGTTTTTATATTTACATAATAATCAAATAAATGATGTTGAACCTCTAAGGAATTTACCGAATTTAGTGCGGCTACATTTAGATAATAATCAAATAAGTGACTTAACCCCAGTCCAGCATATTCGCCTGGTATTTGCATCAAAACAGAACATAATCTTAGACTCAATATCTTACGGTGATGTAACAAGTATTTTTATAAGAAATAAAGAGGGACAGACACCTAGTTTAACTTTACCGGAAACAGCGACTTATTACCCGGAAGTAGGAAGGCTCGTCTGGGGTTCACCAGGTGATAACAGCTTAAGCTGGAGTGATGATAATTTTTCCGGAACTGTTACTCAATATGTTGAAGAACAAGAAAAACTAACCTTCCTAGACTTCTTCCCAGATGAAAATCTAGCTCAAATTATAGCCAATCGTTTTAGTAGGCAAGTCACGGATATAGTGACTGAGGAAGAATTGAATCATTTATCAGGCATCATAAGTGGAAATTTTAGAAATATAAGCCATTTAGAAGGAATGCAGTATTTAACAGGCATCAGTCAGGTATTTTTAAATGGGAATGCAATAATGAATGACAGCCTAGAACCTCTAACCCAGTTACCTAACTTAATGATGTTATTCTTAGATCAAAATCAAATTACAGATTTAAGCGTGTTTTCCAAATCAACCAACCCATTACTAACGATCTCTGCCATAAATCAATGTATTGCCCTTGATCCGATTAACGAAGGTGAGTTAACAGAAGGAATATTTATTAGATCACGTTACGAACAAACCCCTTCCACCCTGACATTCAATCCTATTGGAGGTTCATACCAGATAGAAACAGGAAGAATTACTTGGACAGGGTTAGGTAAAAATACACTTACTTGGAGTGATGATCATAATTTTTCCGGAACCATTACTCAAGTTGTTAATCCATCATAATAGTTAAAAAAAAAACCTTATCTCTTTATTCAAGATAAGGTTTTTATTGTTTTTCTATTTATCTAAAAGCTTTCTAAAGGTTAAGGGATGCGTTTCAAAAACTTAAACTCCTATCGTTACTAGGGGCAAGTCTACAGCCTTTAGCTTTAGAAAAGTTGCTGCTATTTAACCAAACTGTTGGAAAATGTAGATTTTATTTACTGATAATGTATGTAATACCATAATAAGATAGACTATTAAAGAGTCTTACACAAAAATTTGAATTATAGGTGTTTATGACAGTGGCTGAATTTAAAAGGATATTTTAAAGTTAATGAATGTAAGAGGGTTTAATACCTTTTGATAAGATTAATAAATAATTGCAGTCCAGCCTCTAATACCTTCATATCAAAATCAAATTGTTCATGATGTAAAGCGGCTGTATCTCCAACTCCTAAAAAGAAAAAGACACAAGGATAATGTTGACAGTAAACCCCAAAATCCTCGGCTTGCATCACCGGCTTTTCTAGTGTGTGAATTTCTGGAATTTTTGATTTGACAGCGTTAAAAAGAGCTTCATCATTAAGAACAGGGTCATAGCCATCTGCGTAATCGATCATAATTTGACAACCATGGCTTTGTTCATATTGATCGGCAATGGTTTCTAACATCTGCTTTAAATGCTGATGAATCTCCTTTTGAAAAGAACGTAAGGTTCCGTAAATGCTCGCTTCATTGGCAATAATGTTACGAACAGTACCGGAATGAAGCTCACCAAACTTTAATAACCGATAAGTTTCTTGAGTCATTTTTTCTTCCAGCTCATAAACATCTGTTAAATAACCACATGCTATTTTTAGAGCATCAATTCCTTGGTTACTATTGGCAACATGAGCTGACTTGCCTTTTATGGTCACATTGACTTCACTGGCTTGAGCCATTAATTCATTAGGCCGTGAAAAAATATTACCTTTAACCATTCCCGGCCAAAGATGGAGACCGAAAATCGCTTTAACTTTATAAGATTCCAGTAATCCAGATTCCACGATAGTGTGAGCGCCAGCATCTCGCTCTTCAGAGGGTTGGAAAATTAACACCACATTTTTATTGATTTCAGCTGAGTGGTCATTAATGTATTTGGCCAGCCCTAAGAGAATCGCCATATGGCCATCGTGACCACAAGCGTGCATCACGCCTGGATGCTTGGAAGAAAAATCAAGATCAGTGGCTTCTTGAATCGGTAAAGCATCCATATCAGCTCGAAAAGCAATAGTTTCTTTTTGAGAATGATCAAAGTATAAGATTAATCCAGTTTCTCCTACTTCATGGATGCGACAATGATAATCTTTAATTTGCTCATAAAGATAAGCTTTTGTTTTAAACTCTTCAAAGCCTAGCTCTGGTATTTGATGTAAATCCATGCGATAGTGAGCTAACCTAGATGACATTCTACCAACTCCTTATATAAAATTTGAATAGCAGGTATATAGTCATCATTTTGAACGCCAATGACCACGTTTAATCCTCGAGGACTTTGAGCAATGAGGAGTACCCGAATTTGTTCTTGGCCTAAAGCTTGAAAAATAGTTCCTGACAACCCAATACTGCTTATCATATTTTTTCCGACGACGGTAATGAGAGCAATTTGCTCTTTGACGGAGACTTCATTAGCTTTTAATTGGACTTTAAGGGTCTCCGTGAGATCGTACAAACATTTTTCAACGGATGCGGCTGAGACAATGACTCCTATATTATCAATGCCAGTCGGGACGTGTTCTATGTTAATGTTAAATTGCTTAAAGATATCCATCACTCGAGATAAAAAACCTAGCTCACTTGACATATGGTTTTTATAGATCGTAATGGAAACAAAGTCTTTTTTACCCGCAATTCCGGTAATCATTTCACTTTTTTCGGCGGTTTGGTCACAAATAAGCGTTCCATTTGCATCTGGTTCATTGGTATTTTTAATATGAATCGGGATATTTAATTGGCGAATTGGGTAAATGGCTTCTTCGTGTAACACATTGGCCCCCATATAAGACAGCTCGCTTAATTCTTCATAAGTAATGGAAGCGATGGGAACTGGAGTGGGAATGATTCTTGGATCAGCCATTAAAATCCCTGGTACATCGGTCCAATTTTCATACTTATCTGCTTGTAAACAGTTGGCAACAATGGAGCCGGTAATGTCGCTCCCCCCACGATCTAAAAGTTTAATTTTACCGTTAGGGTAGGCACCATAAAATCCAGGAATGACAATTTTAAAATCTTCCGCGAGAAGATGAGTTAATTTTTGGCGACTCGCATTTAAGTCAACTTTGCCATTAGGAGCAAACATAATCACGTCTTTAGCATCGACAAATTTGTATCCTAAATATTCACTCATTAACTTTGCAGTTAAGTATTCTCCACGGCTGACCAAATAATCCACAGTCAGTGACGAATGGGCTAGTTCATTTTTTAACGCTTCTAAGTCACGAGCTAGGTCGTAAGTTAAGCCAAGTTCTTGTTTAACCGTTAAAAACCGTTGTTCAATGGTTTCCCATAACGCTGTAAAAGAGACACCGTGTTTAATATGGGCGTATAAAAGATAGAGCAAATCCGTCAATTTATTATCTTCATGGGCTCTTTTACCGAGTGCCGACACGACAATGACTCGCCGAGCTGGATGATCTTCCACAATTTTTTTAACTTTTTGAAATTGCGTCTCTGAAGACAGCGAAGAGCCTCCAAATTTTGCTACAAATAACATGATAATCCCTCCCCCTTACAGTAAATGATTTTGTGCCATTTTTAAAGCGATTTGAACGGCATTTGCGGCAGCTCCTTTACGAATATTATCAGCGACACAATAAAACAATAGACTATTGGCAGCTGATAAATCACGGCGAATTCTTCCTACATAAACAAAATTTGTTCCATTAGCAATCGTTGATGTTGGATAAACATGCTGGGAGCCATTATCTAAAACAACGATTCCATCTTGTGCTTGCAACTGCTTGCTCACACTGTTTAAATCAAAATCTTGGTCAAGTTCAACGCGGACACTGACGCCGTGACCATTTAAAACAGGAACTCGGACACAAGTGGCACTAACAGGGAGGTTTGGTTCATGAAGAATTTTTCGGGTCTCTTCAATCATCTTCATTTCTTCTTTAGTATAGCCATTTTTTAAAAATACATCAATTTCAGGAATACAAGTTTGACTAATATTATGAGGATAAAAACTTGGTTCTTGCCCGCTTAAAGTTTGTTCCAAGTCGTTACATCCTGATTGACCGCTGCCACTCACGGCTTGATAAGTGGAGTAAGTCACACTTTTAACGCCATAAGCCTCATGAAGAGCTTTTAAAGGCAATACCACTTGAATGGTAGAGCAATTAGGATTAGCAATGAGTTGATTCAGCTGGACATCAGCAAAATTGACTTCTGGTACTACCAGTCCCACTTCGGGATCTTGACGCCAAAAACTAGAATTATCAATAACCGTTAAGCCCGCTTCACATGCGATGGGGGCATAGATCTTGGAGACTTGTCCTCCAGCGCTAAAGAAAGCTAACTGATAACCACTAAACGAAGTCGGGGTCAATTCTTCCACTTGGATGGCTTGCGACTTAAAAGTGAGTGTTTTACCCGTACTGCGCTTTGAGGCTAGTAGCTTTAAGCGATTAATGGGAAAATCCACTTCCTCTAAGATTTTTAAAAACATTTGCCCTACTAAGCCAGTAGCTCCCACAATACATACATCATATTTTTTCATTGATCGATCATCTCTCTTATCATCTTATAGTCACCTGCTTACAGCTCTCGTAATGCATCCATAATTTCAGAATTTTTAATGGATTTCTCATCTTTCACTTTTAAAACACGAGCAGGAATTCCTCCGACGACCACATTCTCGGGAACATCTTCAATTACCACTGCACCTGCAGCGACAATGCTTCCTTTTCCAACGCGAACACCTTCAATCACAACGGCATTAGCTCCGATTAACACTTCATCTTCGATGATGACAGGATTGGCAGAAGGGGGTTCAATCACACCGGCGAGCACTGCTCCAGCGCCAATATGACATCTTTTTCCTACTGTCGCTCGTCCTCCTAGAATAGCTCCCATGTCAATCATCGAATCCTTTCCGATGACAGCGCCAATATTAATGGTGGCTCCCATCATAATGACCGCTCGATCGTGAATTTCGACTTGATCCCTAATAATCGCTCCTGGCTCGATGCGAGCGTTGATCTCTTTCGTATCCAACAAAGGAATGGCTTGGTTCCGGCTGTCGGATTCAATAATTTGATCGATGATCTGCTCTTGATGAGCGGCTAGTATCGGTTGAATGACTTCATAGTCCCCAAATACAGTGAAGCTTGTTTCGGTTCCAAAAACTTGACAATGAGGAAAAGAGATGGCAGTTTTCGTATTTAAGTATACCTTAACCGGTGTTTGTTTTTTAGCATTTTTAATAAAGTCAATTATTTCATAAGCATTCATAGCAATCGCCTCCGTTATATGTTTTTAGTTTTAGTTTCATCCTCCCACTAGGTAATTTAGGTCTAATGGGGCTTTTCATTAGCAAAAAGAACATCTTCCATGCTGTATAAATTATTTTCTTGTTTGACTAACCAAAGGGCAGCTTGAATGGCTCCTTTAGCAAAAATGACTTTAGATAGTGCTGTGTGTTTAATGGATAAAATTTCATCAGCACCCGCAAATAAAATCTCATGCTCACCAACGATTGAACCTCCGCGTATGGTGTGAACGCCAATTTCTTTTTTAGAGCGAGTCACTTCACCCACACGTCCGTGTACGATGTTATAATTTAACTCTTCGTTTAATGAGTCCACTAACATTTTAGCAGTCCCCGATGGCGCATCAATTTTACGATGATGGTGTTTTTCAATAATTTCAATATCGAAATGTTCCGAAAGAACGTGAGCCATCTGTTTGGCGACTCGATTCATCAAGATGATTCCAAAACTATAATTAGCGCTATATAAAATTGGCATATGCTGACCAAGTTCTTTTATTTGTTCAAATTGTTCATCGCTATAACCGGTTGTGGCAATGACTATGGGGGTTGGTTTTTGACTGACAAATTGACAAATTCCTTGAAGATTATCCGGGTGAGAAAAGTCAATTATTATGTCAAATGCGTTTGGCAATTGGGTTATATTTGTTGCATCTAGGTGAGAAATGATGGTTACCTCATGTTGTTCGTTTAAATTTTCATAAACTAATTGTCCCATATGACCGTCACCAACTATTAAAACATCCATTTAAAAATCCTCCTTAATTTTTATAAGCAGAGGTCAAGCTCCCACGCTTAAAAAAATCTTATATAATTGTTCAATCTTCCAAATTCTTAATGATCTTCTGATGGAACTAGATCTTTTAACAAAGCAGAAAGAGCTTCACTTTGAAAAGAACTTAATTCTGCAAGAGGAAGCCTAACAGGTCCGACTTCAAATCCTAACAGATTCATCGCTTTTTTCACAGGAATTGGGTTTGTTTCCGTAAATAAAGCATGGATTAAATCTAAGTAACGGTGTTGCAAAGCTAAACTTTCCTGATGATTTCCAGCTAAATATTGATCGACCAACTTGCGAGTAACTTGTGGCATGATATTGGCCCAAACACTAATGACGCCAACAGCTCCTACACTTAATAAAGGAACGATCATATCATCATTACCGCTGTAAAGGACAAAGTCTTTTGCTAGATAGCGACTGATCGCCATCACATAAGCTAAATCTCCAGAAGCTTCCTTTAGTCCGATAATGCGAGGGTGTTTGGCTAAGGTTTGAACGGCTTTAACAGATATAGCACATCCAGTGCGCGAAGGGACGTTGTATAAAATAATCGGAATGGCCACGCCATCGGCAATGGTGGTAAAATGCTGAATCATTCCGGCTTCATTTGTTTTATTGTAGTAAGGGGTTATAACTAAAAGCATATCGGCTCCCAATTGTTCAAAGGTTTGGCTCATCTGTAGCGATTTAGCTGTATCGTTGCTACCACTACCTACCATGACAGGAATCCGTCCTTTTGCTTTTGCAACCGTGTAAGAGACGATGTCACATTGTTCTTCAAAACTAATGGTAGGGGATTCCCCCGTTGTCCCTAAAATAAGGATAGCAGCGGTTTGATGCTCGATATGATATTCAATTAGTTCGCCTAATTTTTCATAGTGGATACTCCCGTCGGGAAAAAACGGGGTGACTAAGGCGACAATAGATCCAGTTAACATAAAGCAGATTCCTCCATTTCTTTTGTAAAGTGGTAAGTAGCTGGGCCAGAGATATAAATGTCTTCTTCACCCTCCACCATCAGACTTCCTTTTTCAAGGCTTACATGAACCGATCCGGTCACGTAACCTAATTTTTTAGCGATCACATAACTAGCGCCACATCCAGTGGCACAAGCATAGGTCCAGCCCACGCCGCGCTCAAAGGTGCGAACGATCAGTTCTGAACTTGATTTGACTTGTACAAAATTAACATTTGTTTTTTCGAGAAAGAGAGGATGTTCACAAATTTTTTGTCCTAGATCAGATTGAACCATCTTCGGCGCATTTTCTACAAAGACAACGGTATGGATGGTACCCAAAAATAAGCTGTTGATCTCCACTTTTTCATCGCCGATCACTAGCGAGCGTTTAAGGCAGGGGATTTCGTCTGTGACTTTGATGGATGCTTGATCAAATAACGGTTTGCCAATATTGCTTCGACATGAAAAAGGTTCTTGTTGTAAAAGTTCAATTTTCATGACTCCGGCTAGGGTGTGAACATCAAAGTTCTGGGTCCCCTTGGGGATTAGCTGTTCATCGACCACATATTTAGCAAAACAGCGGAGACCGTTGCCGCACATCGGCGCTTGGCTTCCGTCTCGATTATAAAAAATCATTTCTAAGGGATGTGGTTTTGCGCAAATGAGACCATCGGTATCAAAGTTATGGCATAAGGAGACAGCCAACTTGGATAAAGGCAGTTGCTGTTCATAAGGAATAATTACAAAGGTATTGCCACAGCCATCATATTTTTTAACTTTCATTTGAATTCACCTCTTGGGGAACTCGACTTATAAAAGATGGACTTTGACTTGTTTTTTGACGAATGGAATTGGAAAATGTTTGTGCTTGGCTGACTTTCTGACAGATTAAGTCAGCAAAGGTTTGACCTTGAATCATTTCGTGCTGAATTAAATCGGCATAGGTTTGACGTCTAACCACTTCTTGTACTTGTCCCTCTTTAACGAACACAACACCGGGAATCACATTACGATTATATTGGTTGCTCATGGAATAGCCGTAAGCACCGGTTGTATAAACCACTAATAGATCCCCTAACTTCGCTGGCGGTAACAAGGCCTCTTTAATTAAAATATCTCCTGACTCGCAACACTTTCCTGCTATGGTTACTTTTTCAGTCTTTGCTTCATCTAAGCGATTGGCGATATCGCACTTGTATTCAGCTTGATAAAGGCTGGGACGCAAATTATCACTCATTCCACCATCGACAAAATAGTAAGTTCTACCTGGCGTGGTTTTCTGGTAGCCGAGAGTATATAACGTATATCCTGCTTCTCCCACAATGCTACGACCAGGTTCAATTATTAACTTAGTAAGGGTCACTTGTTGGTTCGTGAGAGCTTGCTCCACGTAGTGGATTAAAGATTTTAAAACAGTCTCAATGGGTAAAGGATGATCTTGGTCTGTATAAGGAATGCCGAATCCGCCTCCAATATTTAAAACTAATGGTTGGGGAAAATCTTTTAAATAGCTTAAAAGTTTATCGATGGATACATACCAGGCATCCAAATCAAAAATTTGGGAGCCAATATGGGAATGAAAGCCTTCTAAAATTAAAAAGTTATTTTTTTCAATTAAGTTTAAACAGTTGCGACATTCCTCACTCTCGTATGAAAATCCAAATTTAGAATCGATGTGGCTAGTCACAATGTATTCATGGGTGTGGGCTTCCACTCCTACATTTAAGCGAAGTGAAATATTCATTTCTCGCTCGTATTGTGTGGCTAAAGCACTTATGACTTCTAATTCCATGAAATTGTCGCAAACAATATGTTTAACGCCCGATTGAAAGGCTAACTCAAGTTCGTGATAGTCTTTGTTGTTTCCATGAAAATAAAGTTCGCTTACATCGATATTGGATTGGAGCGCGGCGTATAATTCACCCCCGCTGACTATATCTAATCCAAGTCCTTTACTAGCGATTAAATTAATCATTTCTATAGCTTGAAAAGCTTTTGAAGCGTAAAGAATTTTTGTCTCAAACTGGGAAGACTGAAAGGATTCTAAAAATAAATCAATGATTTGTTCCATCTTTTCTTGATCGTAAACATATAATGGAGTTTGATACTGTTGGACTAAATCTGTAACACTGACATTTCCTATTTTTAATATTGACACACATAACCCTCCTATTAATCGTAGAGCCTTCTTAAACTGATGAGCCACAAAATCAGAAATGAGATGATTTTTAAAGGCTTAAACTAAATCTAGTTAGTTTTGAAATGGTTGATAGAGCTCGTTGCTTGTTTAAACTAAAAAAAGGCACCTATTCGTTTACAGGCACCTTCTCGCAAATAAGCCGATGAATATATATCACCGTTTTAAAAGTTAGCGCCACTACTCGGTTAAAAGTAGGAGTGATATAAGTATTCCTTATACCCCCACAGTTAAAGTTTGCCAACCATTAACTGTTCGGCAATGGTTACCTTTCGGACGCGATCACAGAATGCCTTCTCCTGCGCCTTACTCATTTGCATTGCTACCTCTAATATTTAGTTTAACTTAACTTACCATATAATGACTAATTTGTCTAGTAGCTTTTTAAAAAAAGTAAATTGCTTTTTATGATGACACCTGTTATAATCTTACAAAAGCTGATGTGAGGGAGTGGATATGATGGAACATTTATTAAATCAGCAAGTCTTTAAAATCGAAGAAAGCTTGATTCGGAAGTTTAATTCAATGGCCATTGACCGAGGAGTCAAATGGTTTTTAACCCTTGGGGAACCTGATTTTGCGACACCTGAAGTGGTGAAAGAGGGGTGTCTAAAAGCACTGGCTGCTAATAAAACCAAGTATTCCGTAACACCAGGAAATCTAGATTTTCGGGAAAAAATTTGTGATTTTGAAGCCAAGTTAAACGGAGTGACCTACCAGGAAGATGAAGTCATGGTCACAACAGGTTCGACTGAAGCTATTACCAGTGCCATTTTAACTTTGTTAAATCCTGACGATGAAGTTATTATTTTGACACCCACTTATCCGTTGTATCGCCAAATAGTTACCTTCGCAAGAGGTAAAGTGGTCACCATTGATACGAGCCAAAATAATTTTCAACTAACAGAAGCGATGCTTGAAGGAGCCATTACCAATCGGACCAAAGCTATTATTTTAACTTCTCCCAATAATCCCACTGGATCCATCCTTTCTGATGAATCATTAGCAGTGGTTTATCAAGCAGTGCGAAAACATCAATTTTTTGTTTTGTCTGACGAGTGTTATAATCAAATTGTTTATGAAAACCGTACTTTTGGAATCTCAAAATATCAAGATATTCGAGATTATTTAATCATTTGTCAAAGCTTATCCAAGCCTTATGCGATGACAGGGTGGCGCTTAGGTTATATGTTAGCTTCAAAGGCTTTTATTGAGCATGCCCTCAAGATACATCAATATATGGTGGTGTGCGTCAATACCTTTATCCAAGATGCTGGAATGGTGGCATTAGAATACGATCCAAAAGCGATGGTCAACACGTACCGAGAACGGCGCGATTATATGTATGAACGCTTAATTGAAATGGGAATGGATGTGACTAAACCAGAAGGAGCTTTTTATCTGTTTCCTTCTATCAAACAGTATGGTCTTTCTTCTTGGGAGTTTTGTAGTCAGTTAGCTCAGCAAGAACAAGTGGCATTTATTCCGGGAATTTGTTTTGAAGCCGATGACTTTATTCGCATTAGTTATTGCGTCGACATGGAAACTATTGTTGAAGCTCTTAATCGCTTAGAGGTTTTTATTCATCGTCTCCAAAGTAAATAATTGTTAATCATCACTCATTTGTTTTTTTGAGTGATTTTTAATTTGGTGGTAATGGTTAGCAAGGTTTTCTTGGTCAGTGAGGTAGCTTTAATACCATTACGCCATAAAAAGAGGAAAGCGTCTAACATAATGGATTCAAGGTTTTAAAAGGACCAATTTGTTGATTCAACAAGTCAACCTGCAAGAGTGTAAAGAGTTGGTTCTCAACTATAATTCATGGGAAGAAAAGAAGTGGTGGGAGGGTCTACAGAAATAACGAGATTGAGCAGCTCCTGACGGCTATTTCAGATGAAGCCAGAAATAAAGGTTGGTTAAAACTTGGCATTGGCTTCTATTTAAAAAACTGGTCTGGGTTGGGATTTTGGCTTGCTAATAGTTTTGGTCGCATACCGGGAATTCATGGGAATAAAGGATATGGAGCAGTCCAACACGCCATCTTAGCCCTGCGTGTACCTTTTCTTAGGCTTAGTTTTATTTCATGAAGATATCCTATCGTTATTAAAAGTCTGTTATGATTTTAATAGATTAATATAAAAGAGACATCCCATAAAGAGTTGACCTCAAGAACAACGATCCAAAGCCACTATCAACCGTTTTTGCAAAGAGAACGGTTTACAAAGTTTTGCGGTATTAAAAGAAATGATAGCGAACGCGGGTAAAACGACTCTCTATTAACTCAATATTTGATTCCGTGATCAGACATATGAAGGATATAAAAGCAGATATGGATGAGAAAAAAATCCGACAATGAGTCAAAGAAAATGTTGTCACCTTGTCTAAAGGTGTTGTAAAGAGATTGTGATTTATTATATGACAGTATTATATCTTTTGGTATACATTTCAATTAAGTCACTCTGACTTTTTTTCTTTAGTCCACAATGGTCTAACAATAAAAGTCCCGTATAAAAAATTGAAAAATTGTCTCTTTCTTTTCATATATCCTTAGGTATATGTTAGCAAGGGCGATAGAATACGCATTGTTTTTATTCTACTTTTTAAATTACAATGTTTATGGCACCTACAATATCTTCTTCAATAAAAAGGGTGGAATTTATTAATCTAATCTTAAAAAGTGATAAAGCTTTTTGAGAATGTAAATATGCTCTTTCTAGAATTCTAATTTAAATTTCTTGCTTCTATCTCATCATCTTTTTCAAAATAAATAATTACATTGACTAAATCTTTTATATTCCCCGAACATAGTAAAGTTTCACACTGTAATCGATATTTTTGCAATTGTTCGTTTTGTTCATTTCCGGCAATTTAAAAAAAGATTTAATTAAAGTCTCTTTTGTACTGACTATCATTTTACAAAATTATTCTTTATTTCCTATAATTAATTATGTAATGACTCCTTGGGATTAATTTGTCACATTTTGTTGTTAAATAAAATCAAGTCATATTCAGAATGATCATAGTGGTGATTGCTTAACACCGGAAACAAACAAGCCAAAGTGAATTCCATTTATTTTTTACATTGAAATCATGGCAAATATAATCAAATAAAAGGAAGTTTTGCACTGTTTTTTAGAAGGCATTCTAATGGACTCATTGGAACAGGACTTTTCCTAGTAAAACGAGTCTTCTTTGCTTGTCGTCGGAATTAAAGAACTCAGGAAGAGTTAAGAGAATCAATCCTATTTATAGTTAAAGAGTTTTTTAATCTGGTAGTCTAATTGATCGTAAAAATAAGAAAAGATCTTGTGTCACCATTGCCAACAAGATCTTTTTTAATGTTAAATAATATAGTTAATTTTGTATTCAAAGTCCAATTGTTGAAGGCTGGATTGAAAAAGGTCTTTCATTTGCGCGATGGTTTCTTTTGGATACACGTATTTTCCGTAGCCGAATTGACCGTACTTAAAGGTGCGTTCCTCATCATTCATCGGCAGCTGGCTTTCAGAGAAAACTTGTAAAATATGATTTTTAGCCGTTTTTGTATAACGATGAGAAATGATTTCAAAGGTGATGGGATGTTTAATCTGATTTTTAGGAATTAGCTCATTTAACAAGCCAATCATCGTGTTGTATTCTTCTTCCCAGTTAGGATAGACGAAGACAGGAGCGATTAAGAAGCCGACAGGATAACCAGCTTTTATAGCTTTGGCTGCTGCTTCAAGCCGCTGTTTAACACGAGGGGTAGCATGTTCAAAGGTTTTAATGACCGTATCCGTGTTAATGGAAAAACGGATTTCAGTATGGTTATGATGGTCAAGAAATAATAAATCATTAATGTCTGCAAATTTAGTGACGAAGCGAAAGCGCCCGTTAGGCTCACCAGCAAAAAATTCGATGGTTTTAGCTAAGGAATGAGTGTAGCTTTCTACAGGAACCGGATCGGATGTGGCAGACCCTTCAAAAATAGTGGGAGAGTGAGGACCCGTTTGGATATGATGACGCGCTTTTTGCAAAACTTCATCTGTATTAACATAAACTCGAACAAAAGGTTTATCTTTTAAATTCGTATTTAAATAACAGTATTCACAGCGACCACTACAACCAGTTACCAGTGGGAGTTGGTAGTGCGCTGAAGGCTTACAAGATTGAAATTTTAAACTTCGGCGAACCCCAATCACGAGAACATGTTTACCATAAGTAAATTTCTCTTGAATGCTTTTTCCACGTAAAAAATTGACACGATTGCTTTCAAGTATAGTGACGGGTTTGTTCATCTGTTCAAACTCGTTTTTTAATTGTTCTCCAAGAGGATATTCTAAAGCCTCTTTTTCTATATAAACATGATGTGGTTTAAACATTTATGCCATCCTTTCTTTCGTGCTAGTTTTAGTATTGTGATAAACGACAAAAAATTACATGTATTTTAAAAAAATTGAAAAAATTATAGTTTAATTGTTTTAAAAGGGGTTCTTTCATTATCCTTTCTTTCAAAACTCATTTTTTTTAAACGATTTAGTAAAGATAAAATAGCTCTGATGAAACTGTTCATTAAATGACGATTAAGTAAAAATGACATAAAAAAATGGTGCCAATCAGTATTCCATAACAAACGAAAGAAAGGAGAGAGATGAGGCTTACAATTGAGAGCTTAATTGGAAGAACGATGACAGGAAGGGCAACGAATGCTCCCAATCACTTGTCTTGCTCGACACCATTTAGCAACGACAAGTGGAGATGTTTTTGTTTTTGAAACTCATTGGAATTCATTAGGCTGGCATACTGGCGGCTATCATGAAAATATTTTGTGTGACGGCAAGGTACAACTATGTTTTGCAAGACAACCATTACAAATGGAATCGCGAATCATAACCATCATACCTATCATATTTGCTTAGTCGGGAATGTTCGTTTACAGTGGTCCAAGAACCAGCTTTTGAAGAACGAGCTCGGTTAGCTATGCATCAATTCAATTTAAATGTGTCATAAGTATTAGGTCATTATGAATTTCAAGGAGCAGCCACCCATTGCCCTGGCATTAAGATAAGTGATGTTAGCCATCGTTTAAACAATCTAAACAAGAGACAAGTGATCCACCCGGTTCAAAGAGGTGAGACTTTAACAGCGATTGCGAAAAGGTATGGGGTAACGGTTGGGGCCATTGTAGACGTTAAACATATAAGGGATGCCAATGGGATAACGATAGGTCAACAGCTTGTCATTCCAAATGCTAGTAGTACGGGATAAGCTAGTTTAAAAGGTCAGGTATATGTCGTTCATTGATCGATCAATGGTTATACAATAGCAACAGACACTCGTCAGAATCAAAATCCCCGAACTATTGTCCAGCCTAGATCTTATCACATCTTCAATGAGGCCCAAGGAATGCTTAATGTAACCACTAGTTAGGGACAAGCGGGATTTGGATAAATCCGTCTCATAACCCAACCCAATTAAGTTATCTTCCAAGCCCGAACGATTCAGGCGTCAGTCTTGTGGAAGCTTTAAAAACAATTCATGTTGATTCAAGCTTTAACAATCGAGCAAGAATTGCCAAGAGCAATGGCATAGCTACTTACACAGAGACAGCGGCTCAAAATACGCAATGACTTAACTTATTAAAATTAGGAAGACTGATTCGTCCTTAATGCAGCAATTAATTAAGTAAACAAAGAGAGTTGAAAGAGTGAAATTAGGCTTTTAAACTTGGTTTTGAGGAGGTTTAATATGGAAGATACTCAAGAAAATAAACGCGGCGACAAAATATTATCATCAGAAGAAAAGATATTTACTCAAGAAGAACTCAACTTAATTATTAAGAAGCGTCTTGATCGCGCCAAAATTCAATGGAAAAAAGAGTATCTTCAAACTCTATGTCAAGAAAAGAACAAACTTATATTTGAACAGTTGACTACTGAAGCTACAAAACAAACAATAGAGCTAAACGTTCTCATGGAATTATTAAATTTTCTAGTGACAAAGTATACCAATAAGTAAGAAGATTTAAAATACTCCTAAAAATATTTGGTAAGTTCGGTTAAAGCAGTAAAATTCTAATTATCGTTATAAAACAGAAAAGGAGATTGAAGACGTATGGAACCTATTAAAGGAATAGATTTTATGATTGAATTCAATCTGGGGTCAAAAACTGACCCGGATTATATAAAAATAGGAGGGCAACAAGGAGCTACTTTAAATCGATCAAAAGAACTAATTGAAACCACATCTAAAGATTCAAGTGGTTGGCGTGAACAAATGAGCGGTGTAAAAGAATGGGGGATTGAGGCAGATGGGCTCTTAATCGTAAATGATCGGGGGTATTGTGCCTTAGAAAATTCTTTTATCAATGATACGAAATTAATGATCCAAATGATGACACCATCTGGCTTAAAATATAAAGGAGAAGTTATTGTGACTGACTTTCCGATAGAAGCTGGATTTGAAGATATGAGTACTTATGGAATCACATTTGAAGGCTGTGGGGCTTTAGAAGTCGTTATGGATGAAGATGGTGATGGTTTTGAGCCTGATGAAGAAGAGGAAGCAGAGATGCCAGAATATATTAATTAGAACTTGAGTTTACTTAGTTTTTACGGATATCACAATTAAATGGTGAACTATTAAGGTGTAGAACAAATTGTTGACTTTTACAATTTTTTCTACACTTTTGTTTTATAAAGATCATTCTTTTTTATAAAAATTTTTGAATACAATAAAAAAATGGAGAAACAACAAAAATCGTGCTATTTCCCTTTTTTTATAGAAATATTTAACTATTTTAGCAATCATATAACAAATTATCATAAAAAATGCAGTCAATCAGTATTAAAACATACCACTTATTATTGAAGTAGATCAAATTTTTGGGGGTATTTATCTAGATAACATTGGAGTATTAAAAAATTTGAAAACGCTAATTATAATTAAGATAAAGCTAACCTTGATCCTTTCTAATTCAACTGTAAGTGGAGCTATGAAAAAATGCGAGATGCCACAAGAAGAAGGGGGAAAACTGCTTAAACCAGAACAGCGTCCAGATAAAGTAAAAATACACATCAATTGACTTGCCAAAGATGAATGAGCGTTAATAAAAAAGATCTGATGTGATGGATCGTTTTAACGGTTTGAGAGCAGGTACAAAATGTCTTTAAATAAAACGGCTTTACAGAAAAAATGGATTGAGCAACAGATGATTCAAGAAGTTAACATGAATAATGAAATCAGATTAGCCTTTAAACGAAGAAGTACACAAAACTTGATTTGGAAAAAGGTCAAATCAAGTCATCATTTAGGTCTTGGCTACTGTGATATCATGGAAATCGCCTTAGAACATGCAGTCAACGCCGTTTTAACATTTAAGTGTAAAGACTCCACCAAGCAATGGTGTGATATTTTGGATGGAGATCAAGAACAAAATAACAAACTTTGGAAAGCAATAGAAATATCCCTTAGATGGAACTTATCAAATGTAGATCCCTTAGCAAAGCGTACTTATGAAAACAAAACAAAGACTCATGTCATTATTAAACCGTATTTTTCAAGTCTTGACCAAACGGTTAATGGACAAGATGGTGAGGCAATGAAACAAGCTCATTTAGTGACAGAGAAAAATAGATTATGGGGTTCCAATGACTATCAAACAAATGAACTAAACCAATGGTTTTGGAACCATGCCAGAGAAGTTTTGACAGCTAAACAATTAAAGTTCATCCAAGATTTTCGGACCGGGAGTGTAGGGGATCGAAGTGGATATATTAAAAGAATTCGAGCAAAAATATTAGAAGAACAAAAACGACAAGGATGGGTTATGTTTGAATCAAACCTAGAGCGACAACTAAATAAGAAAATTAATATTCTAAAAAAAGTAATGAAAATCATCGAGACTGATGATGCCTTAGAGTACCAAAATAAGCAAGTAGAATCATGGATAAAAGAACATATAAGTCTAGATTGGCTCGATGAATTGGTGTTTGCAACTCTTGAAAAAAAAGATTACCAGAAATTGCTAATGGCTTTGAGTCGTGAAAATTTAATACCGACTTCCATTATTTATAAAATTGCCGATGCAGTTCTTACAAAATTACAATATTTTCAAGCTTTTGAGACAAGTCTCAAACCTGCCCGTTATCATTTAAAACTAGAAGATGTAGAAGCAGCAAATAGGGTAATAACAGAAAATGTTTCGCCATATGAATTTAAGACAAAGGTTAGAATCTTACTGCCAACAGGCATAACGGTTGAGGAAGCCAGCTATTTAGAGAGCCAAAAGTGGTAATGGATCAGCATAGTTATAAAACAAGTAAGTTTAGTACCTTTCTGTCCCAATGTTTTTAAAAAGCATTTTTCTAAGTCGTCTCACATTAAGATTCAGCTTAAAAAAATGGAACCAATCAGTAGTCATAATTAGAAAGCGGGAAAACAGATGGAAGACGCTGTCCATCAACCAGATTGACCGGAAACAGCTCTCTTTGGCATACGGGTAAGCAATAGGAAGCGGAATAGACGATGGATACGCTATCCATCAACGGATACAACAAAAAAAGCCCTCTATAAAATTTTTGTAAGCAATAGGTGCAAAATAGAATAGATGATGGATACGCTGACCATTTAATCATATAGAAGCTGAGAAAGTCTTTCTCTTATAAAATAGATGGGCCATTACAACGAATAAGAGCAAGGTGGGTTGCAGCCATCAATCGATAAAAATTGACTATGAAAAAACAAGAAGAGTAGAGGGCTGATAATGAGCAGGAAAAAGTTCTATTATCAAAAGTCAGACCTGTTTAAACCCCTGAGTTTTAATGGGAGATTAACTGAATGATAGGGTGACAAAAAAATTGTTTAAGAACCATCTTGAATATTAAAAAAAAAGGAGCTAAAAATCATGGAGCACATTAAAGGAATCGATTTTATTATTGAAGTGAACACAGGATCAGGAGAAACACCTATTTATACCAAAATTGGGGGACAGCAAGGAGCTACCTTGAATCGATCAAAAGAATTGATTGAAACTACGTCTAAAGATTCAAATGGATGGCGAGAACAAGTGGGAGGTGTAAAAGAATGGGGGATTGATGCTGATGGACTTTTAGTCATGAATGATCAAGGCTATAAGGCGTTAGAAGATTCGTTTATGAATGACACCAAACTATTGGTTAGAATGGCGACACCATCTGGATTAAAATATCAAGGAGAAGTCATGGTGACAGATTTTCCTTTAGAGGCTGGTTTTGAAGATATGAGTACTTATTCTGTTACACTAGAAGGTAGTGGCGCTTTAAGAGTTACGAATAAATAATGAAGGGAGTGGAGCATCATGCCAAGAAAACTTATTGAAATTGACATGGATAAAAAACGTTACTTACAAACCGGGATGAATACGATGATTCTCTTAGAGAAAGAGTTAGGGCGTCCCTTATCTGAAATGGGAGAAGGTTCAATTAAATTAGCCGATATGCGAACGATGTTTTACTGCATGTTAAGACAACAGGATAAAAAACTAACTCATGAAAAAGTTGGCGATATTATGGATATAGCCATTGACTTACATGGCATGGAATATTTATCAAACAAATTGTCAGAAGCGATGAGTGGAGCTTTTGGCGGTGGTGCTGCCGTACCCTCAGACAAGTAAGGGATACATTGATGAAAAAGAGGTATTTAAATGGGTGATTGGCACCTTTCGTTTACCTTTAAATTATTTGGACGAACTTACTTTTGCAGAGTTGGGATGGCTAGTTGAAAATCACTTGGATCAAGAGCAGCAACACTATGAAATACTTGCTCATGTGGTTTCAGTTGGGTATGCCAGAACTCAAACCAAGAAAAAAATAAAATTATTCCAAGAAGAAAAGAAACATAGGCCGAAGACGCAGAAGATCTCTAAAGAAGAGCGCCTTCAAAAACTAACAGAGTTAGAAGATATATTTCAATAGAGGGAGGCTTGAAAAAAGCCCTCCTTTTTGTACGTTAAACTTAAAATCATTTAAAAACACAAAAAAACGACAATTTTACAGGTAATTTAATGATATTATTGATCTGGTTGTGAATTTACCATGTAGAATTATTGATTTGTAAAATTTATTAAATTTTGATATAAAATTATTATATTTTAACTTCTTTTTTAGTATGATATAAAGTATAAAAAGCTAAAACAGAATAGCTACCATTCTTAAAGGGAAAATACGGCTAATTAAATAAGATAAAAGTAATGCGCTTTAGTATTTGTTATTTATAGACATATTTAACGCAAATTCGTAATAGTAAAATCGCATATTTAAAAAAAGAAAATCGAGATCTTAAGGAATAAAAGCCAAAATGGTGATTGTTCGTCATTGTATTTAATGCTAATGGGTTGAAAAAGATAAGTATAATAAAAGGAGTGAGTGGAATGGGTTATTTTATACTGCTGGGAGTTATTATTTTAATATATGCTATTAACTATATTTATGAGAAAAAAAAAGATGCAAAAATTCTTACAACAACTGTTACAGCTAGAGTTATAGCTAAAAGAATGCCATCCCTTGGTAGAGCTGGTTCTGATTATTTTGTTACCTTTGAGCTAGAGTCAGGAGAGCGAATAGAACTTAATGTATCAGGTTCTCAATATGGATTATGTATGGAAGGAGATGATGGAATTCTAAAACATAAGGAGGGTAAAACTTTTGTTTCATTTGAACGAATAATTGATAAATAAATCTGTAAAGATAGAATTTATGGAGATAGAAATAAGTAAGTTAAATGTCATCATACTTTTTCACCTAGTCAAATCAATCAGAAGTTAGTTGAAAAAATCACACAGCACTATTCATTAAGTGACAATTTTGTTTTTATTAGTCATTAAATTCAACCGGTAAGCGATGGAATACTGGGTGTATTTAACTTAAATATAGTAAAAAATGATTTTATCTCAAAAAGTTATGAATTTAATTTTTGATGGTGAAGATTCTGTTTAATACCATGGATTTTAAGTTCTTGCCCATATTGTGGGATGAATTACGCATATCTTTTCGGATTATAAGAGGCATTATTGACTACTTACGAAAAAGAAGAAGCAATAAATTTGATAGCAACTGTTAGCGCTAAGATAATTCTATCTCTAGGTGTAATATTGGAAGCATTTAGAATAGAATTTAATAATTATAGTATTTTTTGTTATAAGGGTGAAGCAATTATTTGTGTAGACTCATCCTTTTTAGTTACTTAGATTGACAGTTAAGGTACATGTTAGAACTTAATAAATTGTTAAGGAAAAGTTATCAATATTCTATTTGAGTATTGATAACTTTTTATGTTCTTTAAAAAGTAAGGATAGGAAAATATATAGAGTAAGCTAAATGTTAAAACAGATCAAGGTAAAATTGAAAAAGGACAATTAAAAATGTCATCAATCAGTATAACTGGGTAGGCAGATGAAACTCTGCTTCCCCAATTTATTATAACGAGTGAGGTGATGATATGTCTTTTAATACCATGTCTTTAAAGGTAGATACAGGAAATATTCAAAAAGCTTTTAAAGAAATTAATAGATTACAAGTTAGGTGGCAAAATTTTGCAAGCTCCATTCAACAATCCCAAATAAATTTAAATATTGAATTAGAAAAAGCAAAACAGGCCTTTTTAAGCTTTCAAAATGTAGCAACCATGACGCTGCTAATCATAAAAAGTAGTTTAGAGGAATTTAGAGAGGTTTGGGACTCGTTTGCCGATCATCTTAGTATAACTGCAGGAGGTTTAAAAGCTGTTTTTGAATCATTTCAACAAACAGTCGCTGAAAATTTAACGGAGATACAAAACAAAATTACTGAGTTTAAAGAGTTCTGGCAAGCCTTTTTAGACCTAATGATTGTGACCATGATCCAGTTGAAGGGGTTGTTTGTGGCCTTTCAAATAACAGTAACGCAATGTATAACAGTTATTTCAGATGTAATCAGTGAGTTTAAAGAGTTCTGGCAAATCTTTTTAGAACTAATGATGGTCACCATGACCCAGTTGCAAGGACTGTTTAGGGCATTCCAAACGTCAGTAACTCAAAGTATAACAGCGATTCGAGACGTGATTAGCGAGTTTAAAGGGTTTTGGCAAGTCTTTTTAGAGCTAATGATTGGAACCATAAGCCAGTTGCAGGGTATGTTTGTAGCGCTCCAACTAACAGCATCTCAAAGTATAACAGCGATTCGAGATGTCATTAGTGAGTTTAAAAATTTCTGGCAAGCCTTTCTAGAGCTAATGATTGTGACCATGGCTCAGTTACAAAATTTGTTTAGGCTACTTAAAATGACAGCAATTCAAAGTATTATTCATATGCTACAGGTGATCAGTGAATTTCAAGGATTTTGGTTAAATTTTGCAAATATGATGATGATGACCCTGTTAATTTTGAAGGAGTCATTTATGGCATTTCAAATGATAGCTACTCTAAGTATTGTCACAATTGGGATGGTGGTAAATACGTTTCAAATAATTTGGTTAAATTTCACAGATATAATGATTTTGACCATGCTACTTATGAAGGAATCGTTTGTAATGTTTCAAATAATAGCTACAACCAGCCTTGAAGATGTTAAAATGGCTGCTAACGAATTAGAACTAGGTTGGGGTCAATGCCTAGATGTTATGAAACAGACAGAATCCGCAGTACCTATTGAGTCTTTAATAGAATATTTAACTAATATATTAACGTTAATAATAGGGATAAGAGAATTATATAGAATAATGAATAACTTAAAGCTAACCATGGTTCTAGTAAAGGGAGTTTTTTTAAAGGCAGTTATTCCTCTTTTAGCAGTATGGGGAGCACTTAAGCTATTAGGGGGTGTTATAAGACACTTTCGTCAAGATACAAAAGAAACAACAGACGAGGTGAGTCACTCTTTTGAAAAGATGGGAAATAAGTGTTCAAGTTCTTTGGCTAGAACCACAGGCAGTGTTACAAGTTCCTTTGAAAGTATGGCTACCAACACAGCTTCCAGTTGCCAACAGATGAACAGCCAGTGCGTCCAATCCATGGGAGATTTGTCCAGTCAAACATCTAGCTTATCCTCAACCATGTCCACAACCGTTTCATCTAATTATAAAACAATGAATCAAACAGCTTGTAGTCAAGCCCAAAGCATGAATCAAGGGGTCACAGGTGAATTTAATAGCTTAGGAAACCAAGCGGGACAAAATATGCAACAACTCTCCAGTGTTTCTAATAATTCCTTAAAAGGGATGAATCAAGATTTCGGACAACAGATGAGCCAAGTTAATCAAACTTGCCAACAAGGTTATCAACAAATGATTCAAACAACGAAACAAGCGATGCAAACCAAGGTCACAACTGTCAATCAAGGAATGCAAACTGCTACCCAACATTGTAAACGAGGGGTTACTGATATGGTAAGCGCCATGCGCACCATGCAAAGTCAATTTAATACCATTGGTAGTCAAGCTATGGATGGTCTTAATGCGGGGCTTCAAGCTGGAAGGTCTCGTGTCTTGAATACGGCTCGACAAATTGCTAATGAAGTGAGCCGCACCATGAAAAGTGCTTTACAAATTAACTCACCTTCAAGAGTCATCAAAAATGAAGTGGGGGCTCCCATTACCCAAGGGCTAAGTGTTGGGATCGAGTCCAATGCTGATTTGGTTATTAATCAAGCTGAAAAAATATCAGAAGCCATTACCAAGGCCATGGATATTGAAGCTGACCTTGATCTTTCAACATCTGTGACCAAGTCTAAACTTCAACCAAGTGTTTTTGCTCCTTATCAGGATGATGAACATTTACTAAATCGTGATTCTGATTTAATCACCAATCACTTTAATATTTCCAGCTTAGTTGTCAGAGAAGAAGCCGATATTGAACGAATAGCGCGAGAATTATTGAAACAACAACAAAATCAGCAACGTGCGAGAGGAGCGTGGAATCGTGCCTAGTATTCGATTTAATCAAATTAACAACCCGGATTATGTCTTAATCCATTCAATTACGGATCAGTTTCTACCCGACATGGAGATTAGCACTTTAAATATTAGAGGAAGAATTGGGGCTCACCGTTACGGAAAAGAAATGGGGACTAGAGAGATTAAAGTCTCTCTCTCCATTCTCGGAGAAAATGAAGCGGATTTAAGAAATAAAGCAAGAGTCATCGCTAATCATTGGTTGTATTCCGAGGGACCGGCAAGGCTAATTAACTTGGATGAACCCAATCGGTACTACTTAGCGGAGGTGCAGTCAACAGGAGATTTAGCAGAAACTTTACGTTTAGGCCAAGCACAAATCACGTTCTTTTGTGCAGACCCCCATGCCTATGATGTCGATGAACGAGCCCAACGACATGAGTATCTCCCAGCAAATGGAGCGATTCTTTATGAAAATCAAGGAAGAGAAGTCTTTCCCAAATTGAGAATGCAATTTACACAAGCTTGTAATGAATTTGCGATTGTGACAAATGATCAACATTTACTCTTTGGTAGACCGGCTGAATCTGAGGACCAGATTGTCGAGGGTGAACGGTTAGTTCTCGATGATGAGATGTTTTCCATGGCAAATTGGGCCAGTGCCGATTCCATTGAGGAGGGAATCATTAGTGGGCAGCTAACAACAGATGCAGAGGGAATGTTTGTAGCAGGTGGTGATTTTGAACAAGAAGAAGAGGCAAGAGGGTGGCGCGGACCCACAGCAAGAAGAAGTTTACCATCGGCATCTAGGGATTTTAGAGTGATTTGTCAAGTTCGATTTGCTCAAAATTTAAACCTTCCATTCTCACAAAGAGGAAGAATTCATCTTTATTTACAAACTGATAACGGGACGACCATCGGGCGGTTAGCGTTACAAGATATTAGTGCTTCTTTGTTTCAACCTACTTTTCAAGCGAGAGGCCAACAGACAACCTTTATTGAGACGCACAATCAAAATGAGTGGGGACGATCACATCATACTTATCGCGGCGTTTGGAATGGGCAAATGGAAATCGCTCGCTTTCAAGATAAATGGACAGCATCCTTCGGGGTCATGATTAATGGACGGTTGGAGCGAGTCTTTACGCAAACGATACAACAAGCAGAGAACACCAACCTAGATGCATTGGCGCAAATTCAAGTTCATATAGGAGCCCTTGATTATCATGAGCCCATTCAAGATATGAAAATAATGAGAATTCAAGTTTTCCAAAATCGAACAAGTGCTAACAGTCAAGAGGTTTTAACGATCTTTAATCCAGGAGACATTCTAGAAATAGATGGTGAAACTGGCTCTGTATTAAGAAACGGGTCGCGATACTATCAGTTTTTAGATCCTTCTTCAAAATTTCTGCGCTTGGACAATGGCTTAAATGCCATCAACATAAATCCAAGCCACGTTGTCAGAGATGTTCAACTCAACGTCCGTGAGAGGTGGTATTAGATGCTATTCATTTTAAATAGACAACAAAATATCGTTGGCGTTTTAGATAATGAGGCACCGCAAGCCTTAAGCTATTGGAATGATATGACTTACGAAACCCTTGAAAATGGCATGCTTACTTTTCAGTTTGATACATTAGGAGACCACCCGGATACTGAATTATTAACGACAGAAGGATCAATTTTGAGAAGGAAAGAGGGAACGGAAGAGTTTTATTTGTTTCAGATTAAGGAAATTTATGCTCGCAATGAAGATGGTCAAGTGACCAGTACGGTTGAATGTGAGAATATGGCTACAACTGAATTATTAGGTCATATTGTCAGGCCCCAATCTTTTTTAGGAGAAAATGTAGATCAGATGGTGGATCGAATCTTAAGAGGCTCTGATTGGTCAGTTGGAGAAGTTGCTAACACACTTCCTATTAGAGACTTTGAAGTTTCCAAGCATATGACGGCGCTAGAGGCCATTCAGCAAATTATTGAACGGTTTGAAATGGAGGTCGAGTTTGGGGTCGTTCTAGATCAAGGCCGGATTAAAACAAAGCATGTTCACATCAGAGAAAAACGAGGGAATCAAGAAGCTCGAGTTAGATTTGTCTACGGTGAAAACATATTGGGAGCAAGCCGTAATGAGGAGACACGACACACCGTAACCGGTTTAGTCGGAGTGGGCCGTGCCGATGAAGAAGGAAACTTTATGAGCATTCTAGATACTACTCATCAAATTGACGATCCAGATATTAAGGTGCTAGGAGATGCTCTCATATCAGAAACCGCTTTTCAGAAGTTTAATGTAAATGGTCGTCATATTTTAGGGATTTATGAAGACAATGAAGCAACCAATCCCTTGGCGTTATTGCATCATACTTATCGAGAACTGAAAAGATTAATTGAACCTCGCTTCACTTATCACGTTGATGTTGTGTTGTTACAGCAATTAGACGGGTATCGACATCGAACCGTTCAAATTGGAGATTTAGTCGTCGTTCAAGATACGACTTTTAAGCCCACACTCCTATTAGAAGCTAGAATTATTGAACTACAAATCAGTGAAAGACATCCCGAAGACAGCAAAGCCGTTCTGGGTGATTATGTCCCTTTATTAGCAACTACAAATTCAACTGTGGACCGCATCCAACAAATTATTCGTGAAAAAGAGCGACAATGGGATAATTCCCGAGACATGGCTCAAGAGGCATTAGACAGTGCTGGAGAAGCTCGGGACCGACTGATAGAAGTCGAGGAAGATCTGGGTCAAATTCAAGGTGAAATGGATGACCAACGTCATATTATCGCTGACATTATCGAAGACCTTGGAAATATAAGTATAACTGTCAACGAAAATCAATCTAACAACAACACAGCCATCGGCAATATTGTTAATGAATTAATGGATGTGCAGCGAGAGGTTGAACAAGCAAAAGATAATGCCCAAAATGCTATAGATCGAGGAGAAGCGATTCATGATGAGTTAAAACAAGTTGAGAATAAAGTCCTCGATGCCTTAGAAAATCAAGATCAAATCATCAATGGGATTCAAGAATCAGCAGATCGAATTAACTTGGTTATTGCCGATGTAGAAGATGACCAATTAGAAGGAATTCTTGCCAGTCATCACGCTCAAATTGAAATTAACCGACGCGACATTGGTTTGAGAGTCACTCAAGATCAATTGCAACAAGAAACGGGAGCAATAAGAAGTGAATTAGCCCAAATTGAAGTAGGGCTCGGGGAAATCGCTCTGGAAGTCGTTCAACGGGAATTAGATCCTATAGAAGCAAGCATCACTGAGAATCGTTCGCAAATTCAACTGTTAACAGATCAAATTCAATTGAAAGTAGACTCCACAACAGTCAATCAAATTGAAGAAAGAGTGACAAATAATGAGGCTAGCATTGCGATTCATGAACGTGAGATCGCCTTGAAAGCTCAGCAAATAGAAGTTGATCAATTGACGGGGCGAATTGAAAATGCGGACTCACAAATTTCTATTATGCCCGACCAAATCGTCTCAACGGTTCGAGAAACCATTACGGACCCTCTAACTAACACGGTTCAATCTCAAGGAACTTCAATTACTCAAACATCTAATCGAATTAATTCGATAGCTAGCGGAATCACCAATGAGAATGGAATTTTACAAAGGCATCAAACGCAAATTGATCAAAACACAGACCAAATTTCTCTACGAGTTACTCGAGAGCAAGCCGAGACCATTGCTCGCGACCAAACCGATAACGCTATTGATGAGATGAGTTTAGGCGCACGAAATATATTGTTAGAAACAGCTTTGTATCAGACGATGACAGCAAGCGGTGCAGCCGATGAGACTCTTGATTTATATCGCATTGTTGAAAGCCAACAATCTCGCTTAGCCAATGCTCAGGTAACGTTAACATTTGATTGGGAAGCCAGTGGTAGTCCCTTTATAGGAAGCTTTAATATACAAATGGTCGGGACGACTGGAACTCCTTTGGTAAGTCTAAGCGATCAAATCTTACTCTCAGCGACCCATACGAGAGGGACCGCAACAAAAACGGTCACTCTAGGATCATTCTCATGGTCGCAGATTCAAGTGCGACATGAACAGATCCCGAGTACTGTCACCATGACATATAGCAATATGCGCTTGCAGTTTGGAAGTAAAGACTTAGGATGGTCCCTAGCCCCTGAAGACACTCAAACTGAAATTAGTGATTTGTTTACTCGATTACAGAGTGCAGAGATTGCCATTGAATCAGATAATATTACTAGCTCCATAATGGAAACCCAAAGATTTGAAGATTTCATAAGAGATTATGCAACCCATCATGATTTAGAGGGTGCTGTCAATCCCCTTGAAGGAGCTCTCGATAACTTAAAAAGAGACTTTGACTATTCAATGACAGGAGAAGAAAGTCGAGTTAATCAATTCACGAACGAAAGATTTTCAAATGTAGAGCAGCGAGTGGATCATGTGATGACTACTTTTGAGACCGCAGGTGGGGTGAATATGATTAGAAACTCCATTGGTTTTGCAGGGTTCGATAATTGGATGAAGGAAGGAACAAACTCAGATACGCTCATTACAAATATTCAAACTGGATTATCTGATATCGGGCAAACTCATGGTTTTAGGTTTGCTGTTAACACGGCTGAAAATGAACTGAGACAGGACATCAATCTAACGATTGGCCAAACCTACACCCTATCTTGGCGATTTAGACGAATTGTCCCAGGGACTGCAGGTAACTTTAGGTTTGGTATTACAAATCGAAGTAATAGTTTACTAACGGGTGCGAGCCTAACGTATCCGTTTAATCACACTACAAATAGCGCAACCCAAGGTTGGGAGTTTGGTTTTCTTACATTTGTGGCAACTTTATCTGATGCTAGAATTCAAATGTTAGCGCAGGCAAATACAGGCGTAGTAGAGGTCACTTCCTTAATTTTGCATTTAGGAAATACACCTCTAGCGTGGCAAAATCATCCCCAAGAAATTCATAGTGCCTCGGTGCGGATGGATATGGGGGGGATCCGAGTAGAAAACAGTCAACATCACGGTCATACTTCTATTACACCGCAAGAGTTTGCCGGCTACTATGGTGAAGGGAATGCACGTGTTAAAGTATTTTCAATGGATAAAGACGAATTTGTCATGAATAGTGCAGATATTGATCGTGGCATTAAAATGGGGTCTGTCCAAATAGTGAGAATTGAAAATAATAACCACAGTGGCTGGGGATTTGTAGGCAACACATCATAAAAGGGGTTTATTTTTATAAAAGATGAAGTTAGGATGGAGCTAGTTTCCATCCCAATAGGAGGAATAAAGATGGCGACATCAGGAAGCTTTGAAACGCGAGTACCGTCCAGTAACGGTTTTATATTTCGACTTGAATGGTCATTGGCAAGCCAAAATATAACCAATAATACCAGTACCATTAATGTGACCTTAAGATGGATTGCTCCATCTGGTTGGATTATTAATGCCAGTGTTTCAAGACCT
>Ga0153980_1000201_pt1 | contig 29919 bp, 44 predicted proteins | sample TSGA064MetaG_FD_104722 | JGI IMG/M metagenome (GOLD analysis project Ga0153980, IMG submission 104722) | Attine ant fungus gardens microbial communities from Georgia, USA - TSGA064 MetaG | ecosystem: Host-associated > Fungi > Mycelium > Unclassified | place: USA: Georgia, Magnolia Springs State... | reverse complement strand
TTACGTAAGAATTTGGCCATGTTTTCAGCCTGTGCTCGCCACGCAACACAATTAATAAAATCTGCTTGACGTTCTCCATTTTGATTCGTGAAAGTACGATTAACCGCAACACTAAATCGCATGGTAGCTATGCCATTTGCTGTATACTTTAGTTCAGGATCACGAGTTAATCGCCCTACTAATACAACACGATTAATCATTTCTTCCCACCGTTTTCGCCTCCATTTTAATTGGATCGTTGTTTTCGTCTAATTTCAATGTTAACCTAAAATACTTATCACAACCTAAACAGACACCACTCCCAGCTTCTAACATACCCATTTTGTGTAATATAGACGGTTCAGCATATTGAGTTCTATTGCAAAAAGGACAATTTATTTCAAACCTCATATTTCTCTCCTCCTTATAAATAGTTTTTTCCAAAAATTTCGCAAAAGCATAAATTTGGGTAGTGCTTTTCAAAAGCTTTTTGTCCGATTTGTTTTAGCTTTTTGTTGTTGGCTGCGTTATGATGCACTCCTTCTGGATACTCGTTGTGACAATAATGGCAGAGTGGAGCTATTAATTTATACTTTGTACTTTTCTTTCTGTTCGCCCCTCCAAAAACATGATGGCGCTCAATCCAGCGATGGGATTCGCAGAATAAGCATTCGCTAAAGTCTTCTGTTAAAATACTCTTCATTTTGCTTCCCCCTCCCTTTCAATAGCATTCTGGACAATAATCGCCAAATTGATTGCTCATACTTTCAACAAGCATCTTCTTGCAATTTCGACATCTATCTTGTTCATGAATTTCTATGCATTTTATGCACAATTTTAATTCTTTGTTTACTTTGAAAAGAAACTCTTTAATGAATGGTTGTTTGCATTGATCACATCTCTCCATTTATTTCAACCTTTCTTTTATTAACTCTATTTACTCCTAATTTAAACATCTGTTCGTCTAATTCAAATCCCAAGAAATTCCTTTCTATATTAAGTGCAGCAATTGCAGTACTAGCAGAACCCATGTATGGATCTAATATAACATCGCCTACTTCCGAGGACTTTTTTATAAAGAACTCTAGCAAATCTAACGGTTTTTGATGGTGATGTACTAATTGTTTACCCGCTACTTTTGAAAAATTCTGTATATCTGTGTGACGCTTGCAGCCGTCTACTTCATTCAATAAACGCCTACCTTTATGGCAAAATAATATACATTCATACTGAGGAGCATATGCACCTAAACAATCACCAGCACCCCCAGTGATTTTTAACCCAAATGAGATTATTTTTAATGTTAAATCCAACCCTCTCTAACATCGGTTTATGGATCTCTACCTTATCCCATCTTGTAAACCAGTATAAGTGGGAGTTGTTTTTTAATACACGGTACATCTCTATAGCTGATGCCTCTAACATTTCTACATTATTTGATGTGTCATTTAGGATTCCATTTCTGGTGGACAAACCTTGCCCATTGCCAACTGCTCTCCAGCCAATCCCATAAGGAGGATCAGTAATTACGAGATCAATTGATAAGTTAGGTATTTTCTTCATCCCTTCAATACAATCCAAATGATAAATGTTGTTTAATTCTAATTTTTTCATGGTCACAAACTCCTTCTTTACACTAACCCCTTATTTTGTGTTAGAATATGATTAGTGGAGATTGTGACCCCTATTATTTAGTGCCTGTTACGCCAGGCACTTTTTTTAATACTCATAAAAAACTTTTCTTCGAGCGCTTCTAAGCAATCCGAAATCGGATAACATGTGATATGCTCTGCCTCTCCCTCCGACACCTCTATAATTAATTTTATTTGATTATTTCCTACCGAACTCCCAAATCCTACATTAAAGCATGTGCTTTCTTTTACTTCTAGAACCATTATGAAGAGTTCTGCCATCATTTGTTCTATTGTCATCTTTCTTCCTCCTATCAAATTCTTACACGTTTATTTTTTTTATTTGACCCGCTTCTTTTTTGCATCCGTACATGGATGTAATATAAACCTTCATATTTTGGATTGACCTTTACTTCAACATCTGTTACTTCGTAGTCTAGGTATTTTTTTTCAAAAATTCTTCTTGCTTCCTCCAATTGCGTAACTTCATCTTTTACTGCTATTCTCAGAACATCTTTTTTCGGAAGAGGAGTTTTATATTGTCGCTCCTTAGGCACTAACAGGTTTCGACTGCTCCCTTGAATGTAGTCCCATGCCTCAATTTTATACAAGCTAGGATAGTTATCTTTATGCTTAGTGATGTATCTCATTGTATTGACAAAATTTTCTTTACCCTCGTTATTTGAATAAATAAGTGGTTTAATATCTATATTTCCTTTCTTCCCCCATGATTTAATAATTTCTTCAATGGGAAGAACGTTGTCCATGAAGACATGAAAGTGTAATCTTTTTTTTCTTAATCCTTTTTCAAGTACATAATAGTACTTGACCTTTGACATTTTTCTTCTTTCTCTTTTGCCGTTCAAACTTTCAATGAATCTTCCAAATATTTTTTTTGCTTCTTGGAGAGTTTTAGGTAGATGTCTATCGTTGAAGGTCAACGTCATAAACCAGTCTCCTACTTTAAAGTTGGCATGTACCTTCCTTTCGTCTTTTTTATACTTTTTACGAGTATTATTTTCTTTCATCCTTTTAGGATCTAGCTCCTGCTTAGCGACTTCACTTTTTATAAACTCTCTACTTGCATACATACCTGGGAATACTTCTAACTCCCTTTGATTCCCTGCATCTATTTTTTTAAAAACATAATCGTGCTTATAACATTCAGCATTACTCACTTTTATATCAAACAGTGATAACTGTGTAACTTTAATATCAAAATCAAATATACTCTCATATGGATATCTGATTGTCGGTTTCTTCACTCTTTTGTTCCCCATATTCTCTCGCCTACCTAAAACTCATTTCATTGCTATTTCTAAATGTCGGGTACTTTTACTACTGTATTACAAGCTCAATAACAAGCTAAAGCTTTACTTTTTTACAAAAATATGGTAGGATGTTAATAGCATAGTTTTTAACAACCTACCAAATGAGCAGACTAGTTCCCGCTAGTTCTGTTCTTTTTATTTACATTCATAATAGTGATCTTCTATTATTTTGACTAACCTTTTATGACACTCATTATAATTTTCTGCCAACTGTTCTAACTTAATTTTTAAATAATAATTAACCACTCTTGACGTGACTGATTTGTTTGCATAAATAAGTATTTCAAACATATTCCTTTTGCCGTCATAAGCATATGTTGTACTGTGTTTTGTTTGTTGATTAATTGCAAGCGCTAAGCTAGACAACTCTATCAACATCTCATTATTTGTCATTCTTTATTCACTCCTCATTTTTAGACGTTCTAGCTAAGGATATATCACGATACAGCTCAAATACTTCAATATTTTCTTTTTCATTTTTGAGCACTGACATGCCGAAAGTCTGTTCCATAAAACTCATTAAATTCTTTAATTCCATATTTCTTTCATTAATTTCTTCAATCGCCACTATATGATTAAATAAATCCCTTGCTGCGGTTAAGATTCCTTTCATGTTATAAATCCTCCTTTTTTTAATTGTTTAGAAAATACTCTAATCTTTCTTTACACTCTTCATACTCATTTTGCAGCTGATCGTAATTAATCAATTTACGATAGGTGACGATTCTGGATGCTTTTTCTCTATTTACATAAACCGTGACTTCAAAATGATTGGTCTTAGAATAGATCGACACGGATGCACGATAATCTGTTCGACTACTTATTCTTATCGCTAGAACCGCTAGCTCTTCCAACATACTTTCAATTAACAGATGGTTGGTCATCTCGATTCCTCCATTGGTAATCTAAGCTGTAGAGCATCTTCCACATTATTTTATTTTTTATATACTTTTCACTTTGTGGCTGATGTTGTTGCTTATATGATCTAATCTGTCGCGCCCTTGTCACGTAAGCATAAAAGTAAAAGCCTAACCACATACACCATGTAACTCCTGATGCTATCAAAATTATTTTAACTCCTGTTTTTAATGCTAATAACATATTACTAAAGAGTAAGATAGTCATTATAATAAAAATCAATTGAATAAATTCAAACTCTTTTTCTATCTGTGTTAAACTTTTCATGTGTAACTACCCTCCTTTTGCTATTTGTTTTACTCTTGTACACATTTTCCCCTCTTCGTTTTTAAACCAGTAATATTCATAACCGTTAACGACATACGGGTTTGGGCGCCTAACTTTTTGACAAGGCACCCCATGTCTTAACATTAATTCTACTGCTTCTTTTGATACTTTCATTCGTCCCCCGGGGGTGTCGAAATAATTACTCATTTACCTCACCTCTTTTTGTTTTTATTCGACAAATTATTTCTCTTTACCCTTCTTACTGGTAAAATATTGGTATATCATACAACGAAAGGAGGAATAACTATGTGGAATGTAACCATCGTATACAGGAAAAATTAAGAATTCGTTGAAATAACAGACCTTCAATCCATAGAGTACATGGATATATTTGGTGAAGTGGTTACCGTTACAGAATTTTCAAATTTTCAAAAAAGCAATGCGGTAGAATACTCATTCATTTCGGAAAAAAAGGTAGTTACTATCAACGGTTCTGATATCATCCTATTAACATTCACTAAAGTTGAATCGTTACTTTAACCTCTGGCACATGTAAGGGTTTGAGATGGTTAATTATTTTATCCACCACTACATTTGCCTGTTGGACATCACCACAGACAACATTTATTCTTAATTCATATGGTCTAATCTTTTGATTATCAACCTCTGTTGTAGCAGAGGTTGTTTTTTTGTTTTCTTCCATTTAACTCACCTCTTTCTTATCTTCTAGTTGTTTAGATACTTCGTAGCATGCCACATAACCCGCTACTAGACTTTCAATTTTTTCTTTAATTTCTACCGGGACACCATCAACTTTGATGAGAGTGCCAGAGATTTTTTGTCCTACTTCTTTGATTGCTAACTGTTCCACTTTTAGCACCTCCTTTCCCTTTACGCAATAATATTAACATATTTTTTCCCTTTGAGCAATACATTTTTAATATTTATAGTTTTTTTTATTGCATAGAGGGAAAAATTACGTTATTATTTACAAGAGGTGACTTATATGATAGGCGAAAGAATTAACTTGATAAGAAAAAAAAGCAATTTATCTATGCAAGCTTTTGGTCAAAGGTTAGAAATGTCTAGTAGCAACATATCTCGTTTAGAAAAAGGCCAAATTGACGTTAGCGAGCGAAACATAAAATTAATTTGCTCCGAATTTGATATTAACGAAGAGTGGTTGCGCACTGGAAAAGGTGAAATGTATCTAGTATTAAAAACACATGAAGAATTAGGTGTTGAATTAGGCAAGCTTTTGAGGGAGCGAGGTGAATACACAGAATTTAAGCAAAAAATGATCACTCATTTGTTAAAATTACCTGAATCGCATTGGATGGTTTTGAATAACTTAATCAATTCTTTTGTTGATGAGGAATTAGCCAAAATAAAAAAAAGCGAAGATTAATTTTCTTCGCTTTTTTTAATATTTAAATAATTGTAAAATATTAATTAATTTTTATTTAGTCACTGTTAGGATTACATCAATGCTACTTTCAGACCAGAAAGAGAATTCAATAATGTAATCGCCGTCACCAACATACTCTATCATAAGGTATCCTTGTTGTGATGCTTCTGGTCGCATATCACCTTGTGACCATATATCATCTTCCCTAAAGTATGATGATATTGAACGGATTTCTCTACCATCAGGACCAAAAAATTTGTATCTAGATGAGCTTAACGTTCCTGTGTTATCTCCTAAATTTGTAAATGTGACAGGTATTCCAAAGACATCGGCACCATTTTTATCAGCAAATCTATTATCCACTTGGCGCCAAATAGTATCATCTCTACTTCCAATTTCAATTTTAAAATTATCGAATTCAAATATACTTTCATATGTCATGTATTTTATTTGTGGACTAAACATTACAATGATATCAAAATAAGAATCATCTTCTATTTCGTAGTACCATCCGATATAATCATCTTCATAAGGATCAATTAGAACATTCCCCTCCTGGTCCATTGCGATAATATCTCTTGAGGTATAGTATTGATCAATTAACTCCATTCCTTCGTTTGTTAACCAGCTCTCAAAGTCTTCAAATGTAAGATGATTTAAGGATTCAATTTCTTCAATAACTGTATTATGTCCGAGATTCTCCCATCTGGTTAAAAGAAAAACTACACCATTATCTGGGTTAACCGATGGCTCTCCACTTAGAAATGATCCCACCATGCCATACTTATCCATGGCATCAAACATTTCTTCCGTTGGGCGATTGCCATTTTCATCTCTCAACCCCCACTCAATATCATTTTCTTCTACCCACGTTCCAAGCTCTTCCCATGTGGGGTATTTAGAGACTGCTTCATCTATCTTATCGTACATTGCCTGTTGTTCAGTACTTAAGTGATTTTGCTCACTTACTCCACAACCACTTAAAAACAAGGTCATTATTACTATTCCAATATAAAGTCTAACCATTGATCTTTTCTCTCCCTTATCTAGTCTCTCTTGCTCCCTAAATTATACCATATATGATAAAAAATGAGCTTTTTTTTAACTAGATTTTAGCATCTGGGCGATTGTTTCTAGTAATACTATGTCTCTATTTACTGATGCTAACACTTCTTCTATACACCTTTTTTTAATTTCATATAATACAACGTCCTCACTCTCTAAACAAAATTGCCAAACATTTAAATTAGTTTTCTTCATAAATTCCCCACCTTTTGTTTATTATAATTAAAATTTAACACAGTGATTTACACTATGTAAAGCGTTAACATAATATTTTATTACGTATGTGTCGAATTTGCACATAAATGTAGTATATTTGTGCATAACTTGCACATAATATTATTATATGTCGAATAATGTAAGTAATAAAATCAAATTATTAAGATTAAAAAACAAGATGACTCAGGATGAGGTAGCCGAGCATCTTAATATGAGTCGATCAAGTTATTCTCGTCTTGAAAATGGTCTATTGGAAATAACGTATAATCATCTTCAAGATATTATTAAATTGTACCACCTTGATGCTAACTACCTATTTAACCTTAACAGCGGAATAAAAAGAAAGGAGGAAAATACTGATGAGCTTTTTAAACAGTTTATCAGAGAGCAAAGTAAATTATTTCATAATGTGTTCCGCAAAAACTAAAAAAGGAGAGAAAACATTAAATATCTTTAGCAGGCCTCTTTACAATACGTATTAATACGTGTATAATATTAATTGTAGGAGGGGTTTAGATGCCAATGACATCAAAGCAAATGCTTAAACATCTCAAAAATAACGGTTTTGTAAAAGTGTCACAAGAAGGATCACACATCAAAATGAAAAATTATGAAACTGGTAAACAGACAATAGTGCCTTATCACAACAAAGATTTAACAAAAGGTACAGAGCACGCAATACTAAAACAGGCAGGTCTAAAATAGGCTTGCCCCCTACAATCAAATACCGAAAGGAGATTATCATGAAAAAATTAGTCTCATACCCTGCGATCTTCCATGAAGAAGATAATGGATATTTTGTTGAATTTCCTGATTTAGAGGGGTGCTTTACTCAGGGAGAAAACTTGACAGAAGCCACTGTAAAGGCTCATGAAGTTTTAGGTTACTACTTGGAGGATTTTGATTTAAACTCATTGCCTGAATCATCTGATATAAAGTCTTTAACAACTACTGATGATGCATTTGCTTCTATCATTGCTATTGATTTAATTGAGCATCGTAAAAAATACAATAATAAAGCTGTTAAAAAAACCCTAACCATTCCGGAATGGTTAAATGAGGCAGCTCAAAACGAAAATATTAATTTTTCTCAGCTGTTGCAAGAGGCTATCATGGAAAAACTAGACTTAAGCTAATGCGATAGTCTTTATTGCTAGTGCAAACTTATCATAGCAAAATAAAATTTTTTAAAGCACCCTAGCGGTGCTTTTTGACTTAAGTGCTAAATGTAAGATATATAATGTTTTATTTAATTGCATACTTTATGCTATAATTTACATATAATAAAAAAGACGACATGCTACTAACATGTCGCCTGTAACTACTCCACGCAAGTGGACAGTTCATCTAATTGTTTATTTATTAGAACCGCCCTTATTACGTTTTGGAAGCGCAGGGGCGGTTTTTTTACGTTGTTTTTTAAAAGTCTTAAGGAAGTTAGTTGTCATAGCTTTTACTAACGTTACAACAACTGTTTCCAGTGCTTTTATGATTAAAACAAGTAAAACATCCATAGAGATTCACCTCCTCTCTCCTTTAGATAAAAAGGAAAAGAGGTTAGATGAACGTCCCCTTACGCTCACGTAGTTACTTTTACATTTTACCATAAAACGTCAAAAAAGTTTATTAAATATTTAATTAAAACAAAGGTTTACAAAAACGTTCTTCTTTGCTATCTTTAATCTATCTCGTTGTAATAGAATTGGAGTTGTTTATATGAAAGTAGCAGCATATATAAGAGTATCCACCGAACAGCAGTTAGAAAATTATAGTATCCCGCTTCAAGTTGAGCGAATCAAAGGATACTGTTTATCTAGAGGTTGGGATAATGTAACTGAATTTATAGACGGAGGATTCTCAGGATCAAATATTAAAAGACCCGAATTACAAAAACTGATTGACAGCATACAGAATTTTGATGTTGTAGTCGTGTATCGTTTAGATCGTTTGAGTCGGTCACAAAAAGATACACTTTACTTAATTGAGGAGGTTTTTTTACCTAATAATGTTGAGTTTATATCAATATCTGAAACTATAGATACTAGTTCGGCTTTCGGAAGAGCAATGATAGGTATTTTATCTGTCTTCGCTCAATTGGAACGTGAAACCATCACAGAACGACTTAGGAGCGGACGTTATAGGATGGTCAAGGAAGAAGGGCTCTGGGGTGGTGGTGCTGACGCAAGTCCAACAGGCTATATCCGAAAAGAACGAGGTCGTTTGGAAATCAACGAAGAAGAAGCTGAACTTGTAAGACGGATATTTAAGGAATATTTGCTCACACAATCAATCTCAAAAATACAAGCTAAATTTGAAAAAGAAAACCTGCCTATTTGGCGATTTAATCGGTATGTTCGCATCCTCAAAAACAGGTTATACATCGGAGAAGTTACTTTTTCTGGAAAACGATTTAAAGGATCTCACGAACCACTAATCTCGGTTGAGGACTTTGATAAGGTGCAAGTATATTTGGAGCGTCACAAAGGTAAAAACTTCGGTAAAATTAAACATATGATTTTTAGTAGTAGAATAAAATGTGCGCATTGCGGTGAAAATTATTTAACTTATACAAAATCAGAAAAATTATCAAACGGGACAAAAGCGACTTATCGTTACTATATTTGTCGTAGACGCAGATTCCCACGAGAATTTGACAGCAAATGTTATAACAAAACTTTAAAAAAAGAAGTGATTGAGGATACAATTTTCGCTGCTATTGATAATATGACTTATGAAGATTTAATTAAAATGAAGAACGTTAAGACTGTAGATTATAGCACATTGATAGCAAAAGTTGATAACAAAATCAAAAAAACTTTAGATTTATATTTAGATGATCGCTTTAGTGAAGGTGTACTAGATGAGAAATTAGAAGAGCTCCAAGAAGAAAAGATAAAACTTTATGAGCAAAAAGACAAACAAGAAAGATCAGGTGTTAATCAGGAAATATTAGAACTTTTAAAAGATAAAACTTTTAAAATGAATGAAATTGATGCCGACGAAAGGCTATCAATTGTGCAACTTCTTATTGATCACATAACCGTTGACAATGGCAAGATCAACATCTACTGGAATTAGACTTTTTTTATCTCATTTCCGTTTTCACTTACTAGCGCCACAAACTGCCCAAATCATCCCATTATTATTCTTCTTTAGTAAGTCAATAGCGAAATTAGAAGCTTGCTTTTGTAATGATGATAATTGAAAATTTACATCTAATTGATACGCATTAGTTGAAATTTTAGGTTGAATTAAAGAGCGATACAAAGATATTTGATCTGTTATTAGACTAAAGTCAAGACATTTTCTACAGTAACGAATCATTTGATTTTGATAGTTAAAGGTTCCGATCCAATGCTCTGATTCATTAAAGCATCGCTGACAAATATGATGACTAAAGCCGTCAACTTTTACTATTTGAGTTTCTTTTAATAATCCTCGACACTTTAATCGTTCGCATTCGTCTTGCAGCCACTCTCTGCCACATACATCAATCATAAAATCACCTCTAAATTAACATACGTTAGACAAGCTATTATTCCTTTTTTATACTTGATCATTAAATCTTTATCTCACACATGATTAAAAAAATAATTCTTAGTTGGCGTCCCTTTATGGTAGCTTATATTGGTTACAAATTCCCAACAAAAGCCTTTTACCTAATAGCTCCTGTTTATTTTGGCTCTTTCTAAACTGAGCTGTTAGCCTCAACAATTAACAGCTTGGTTAACTTGGTACACATAAAAAATTCCATTTATTTGGATTGGAATTTCGTTTAGATTTTAATGAATTTAAGATTGACTAATATACTTTTTAACACTCAAGTTCAGTGAATACTATGCGGTTCCTAATCACGGTCCATTCACATCTTCGTATGAAATTACTAGAGAGAATTCAGGTACGTAAGATAATATCATTAAGATCGCAAAGAGGTAAAATCAGACTAGTTACAGATACATTTCTTAACTTTAATAGAAGCGTATAACCTTGGGAAACACTACTCACAGACCAGTTACATCACTAGTCGTTATACTGATAAACCAACCGCTGATCTGTTTCATATTTAATGGGTTGAGGTAAGTCCGCGATATAATCAGCCAAAGCGTTCACGTCTAACGCAATATTATCAACGATCACTTTCGCTACCTGAAATCCTTGAAAATTGTCTTTCCCAACTCCCACAAAAGAATTGGTTACCACCCTGTATTTTTCCTGTTCACGAATCGGTTCAAATTGACCGTTCCTTAAGATCAATAGCTCTTGCAATTTTTTTCCTGTTGCCTGGTTTAAATCAAATTTTGCTTGTAGGCGAGAGACTTGGGGAAATAGTCCGTACTCTAGGGCATCTTTAATATTTTGTCCTGTGACTTCTAGCAACATTAATGTCTTTGAAAAAGGTAACACATTAATTAGATCACCAAAACTTATTAATCCTTTCAAAATAGACGCTCTAATCCCGCCACTATTTATAATAGCTAAGTCGGGTTGAAGATCCTTAACTTTAGCTTTATAAAAAAAGGCATCCGCTACTAAATTACCTAAATTTGTCTCACCTAATCTTAACTGTTCACGTTCTCCGTTTAAAACCCAAGCTGTTTTTCCCACTATTTTTGAAGACACATTTACTTTTTCTCGCTTTATTTGATCGATCATCACTTTAAACTTTGGCGCTTCTGTTATTGTTTGATTAATCGGATGAAGCTTTCCTTTAATATCCTTTATCGTTCCTGCAGTACTCAAGGTAACATCTAACTGACCCACGTATTTGCCATACTCACCTGCTTGAGTAATAGCTGTCAGAGAGCCCTCTCTATTAATGATTATCGGCTTTTCTATGACACGATGAGTATGACCCCCAATAATAAGATCAATCCCTGCAACTGCTTTTGCAAGTTTCTGATCCTCGTCATCGCCAAGATGACTTAAAGTAATAATCGTCTTAATCCCTAACGCTTTTAATTTATTAACAGTACGTACTGCCGTTTCAACGGGATCATTAAATTTAGTCTGCAAACTAGGTGATGCACTATCTGTTGTTGTCATGGTGGTTAACCCAAAAATAGCTAGGCGCTCTCCATTTCCTAGGGATTTAATCAATAATGAAAAAACCGTCTGATCAACATGTGAACAAAGTACTGAGTCTTGACTCATATCAATATTGGTTGCCACAACAGGAAAGTCTATGGTTTCAAAAAAATTAGCGAGTAAAGGCGAGCCACGATCAAATTCATGATTACCTAAAGTCATAGCATCATAATTTAACAAATTCATTAATTCTGCTTCCTTTTGACCTTCATACATTGTAAAATAAATACTCCCTGCAAAAACGTCCCCGCAGTCAAAAAGCAAGGTCTCAATTCCTTTTTGCTCGTTCTCCTTACGAATCTTTTCAATTAGAGTCGCACGCCTAGCAAAATCGTCTAAATAAGAGTGGGTATCATTGGTATGAAGAATAGACAACTTTAGCTCATTAGATTCATCTTTGGCAAACTTAATTTTTTTCGTCATTAACTACACCTTCTTTTCACTCATTTATCTTAATAAGATCTTTTGACTTGGAAACTACACTAAGTTTTTATCTTAACACCTAACATTTATAGGAGTCAATAGTCCTACTTAGATAGATTTAAACTATTTTTTTCACTCATAATAAAGGTAGAGGTAAAGATCTTCAAAACTTTTGGAAATGAATAACCTAGATACAAAAAAGACGATTTCTACCCAATGCTGGCATAAAAATCATCATCTAGTTTTCTGAACGCTTCTTTAATACAGGTTAATTTACTAACCTCTTTTTAATCTACATAGAAAAAATTATTATTTAATGTTAACTTACTATGGCTACAAGTTATGCCACAAACATTTTCTAATCTAGATTAAAAATGCCTGTATTCAAATAAAAATTTTTTAGCGTTTTTTCACCCAACCCACAGCAACGGCTCCTGGTCCCCCATAAACAGCAACCACTAATGAAATATCATTAATCTTAATATCAAGACTTGGATAAATAGCTTGTAATTCTTTCTGAACCACTTGTGCGCCTTCGAGGTTTACAATATGCATCACAGCTAAATGGTAATCTTCATTTAAATGTGCATCTTTTGTAATTTCCACTAACCGCTTTAACGATTTTTTAAAAGTTCTAATTTTCTCTTCTGGTTGCAAGGTTCCGTCTGGTTGAATACGAACAATTGGCTTAATCTGTAGTAAACTCCCTAACTTCGCTTCCACATTAGACAAGCGCCCACCTTTGCGCAAATTAGTCAAATCATTAATGGCTGCATAGAACTCGTTATTTTCTTTAATCATCGCTAAATAACTTAGGACTTCTTCAATGGTAGCTCCTTCTTGGACTTTTTTAGCTGCATTAACAGCAAACATTCCTTGCGTATACGTAACGGTTCCAGAATCAACCACGTGGATTCGCGAAGAATCTACCATATCTGCACAAGTGACAGCTGATTGATAACTTCCACTTAACTGACTTGAAAGGGTAATATGAACAATATGTTCGTATCTTTTTTTTAATAAGGATTCATACAGCTCCATAATAATACCTGGAGCTGGTTGTGATGTTTTGGGTAAATCAAGATTGTTATCACAACGGTTTATAAATTCTTCTGGAGTAATATCAATAAATTCCCGATAACTTTCTGTTCCAAAAATAATGGAAAGGTAATTAATATAAATGTCTAATTCTTTTTGTTCCAACTCCGAAATACTACCTGTACTATCACATATTATTGCAATCTTTGCCATTCACATTTCCTCCTGTTTTATCTAGAATATTGCTGAGGTATCCAACATGCTCCAACACCGCCACGTCCAAAGTGAATAGCCATTACCGGACCAATCTCATTCCCAACATAGACCTCTACCTTTTCGCCACAAGCAACCTCCATCAATTGTTTTAGTTCATTTGCAACTTCTAATGCATTAACATGAGTTATGCGAACAATTTGTCTTCCAGATTTCTCAACTTCCTTCACTAAACGATCCACAATCCACTTCAAAACTCGTTTTTTTGTGCGAACTTTATCGACAACATCCAGTTTAGCATCAATTAATCCAATAATAGGCTTGATATTTAACAAATTTCCAATAGCAGCAGAAGTTTTAGAAAGGCGACCGCTTCGAACTAACGTGGATAAGTCATCAATGGTTAAATACATGGTTGAATTTTGAGTATAAAATTCAACTATCTTCAAGAGGTCTTCTAGTGACTTTCCTTCCTCAATTAAACGACATATCTGAATGACAATATTCTCCACTCCAATTGAGGCTGTATTGGTATCCACCACAAAAATTCTTTTTTCAGCACCTTCTATCATCTCGCTTGCAATTCGGGCTGAATTCACAGTTCCACTTACATTTTGGGTACAGTGTAAACTAATAATATAATCGTATTTTTGTAATAAGTCTTCATATAATTTGAAAAATACATCGGGTGCGGGCTGTGAAGTCGAGCAAGAAGCTCCTGCATCAATGAGACTAAACAGTTGTTCATTATTTATTTCTTTTAGGTCTACATAGGCCTTATCATCTACAATCACATTTAAATAGCCGTAGTAAATATTAGGGTAACGCTCTAAATCTTCTTTCCTTAAATTCGTCAGACTATCAGTTACAATACCAATTTTCATATTACACCTCTTATTTTTTATATTTATAAATACTTTCGGTTTCAAACCTTTAGTATTTATTTTAGCCTACTTAATAGAAAAGTCAACTTTCTTATCTAAAATGGTTAATTAAATTGGTTATGCTTTATCCTTATACTTTAAGTCTACCACATTTCTATGGATTTTAAAACGCTCAAAGCAAGTTAAACATTGATTAGCTCAATTTTATAAGAGAAAGTTATCGGCACTAACTAACATATGCAAAAATACAAAGCTGATCTACAAATGAATACACATCAAGTTACACTTTATTCTAATTTATAAATGCCAGTTGTTAGTTGGTGACCAAAAGATAGTTTTTTATCTTATCCTTACTTTATAGTATTTCGTTTTTAAATAAATAATTGACCCTAACCCTTCTCCTTTAGCTAGTTAAAGTTTGTATAGGAAAAACCAGTGTAACTCCCACTAAATGAGCTTTCACTGGTTTTTTTGATTAATACAATAGGCTAACTATTTTTAAATTATTTTGCAGTGACCTGTTGATGAATACTGCCGGAAAACTCATCGTCAGTCCATGTTCGCTTTTATGACTAGTGTTAAACTACTTCATTCACTATATTTTTTAATTAACATTATTGTATAATAGAGATAAGAGGTGATAAAATGGAGCCTTATTTAATGATTGCCCAAGACGGTAAACACGAAATCGTGATTAACAAGTCTCGCTTTATTTGCCACATTAAGCGAGTTTATCAAGAGCAAGAGGCCAAGCAATTTATAACAGAGATTAAGAAACAACATGAAAAAGCCAACCATAACTGTTCTGCCTATCAGATTGGCGATCACCATGAAATCCAAAGAGCTCATGATGATGGGGAGCCTAGTGGCACTGCTGGAGTTCCTATGTTAGAAGTTTTGCGCAAGCAAGATATAAAAAACTGTGTTGTGGTCGTAACTCGTTACTTCGGTGGCATTAAACTAGGAGCTGGAGGCTTAATTCGAGCTTATGGTAATGCGGTTTCTCAAGGAATTAAGACCCTTGGGATTGTAGAGCGCAAAGCTATGATGACCATGTTTGTTCGCGGAGACTATTCCTGGTTAGGAACCCTTCAAAGCCGTCTAGAAAACAGTCACTATCACTTAAAAACCATTCATTATAGCGACAAGATAACCCTTGAAATTCTAATTGAGGTGAATGATCAAGATTTGTTCACCCAGTGGATCACTGATTTAACCCATGGAAAAATAACTCTTGAGGTAGGAGCTGCCTCTTTTCAAGAAATACCTTACATTAAAGAGGTTTAAGAGCTCTCATGTTTTTAGTTGATTTTGATAGTGAACAAAATTTTGTTCTAATTTATTTTTTCCTGGTTCATAATACTTTTTATCTTTTAATGCCTGAGGCAAATATTGTTGTTTGACATAGGAATTGGGGTAAGCATGTGGATATTTATATTCAACACCGTGCCCCATTTTTTTTGCATCCACGTAATGGCTATCTCGTAAGTGTTTAGGAATTTGCCCTACATAACCTTTACTTAAGTCTCCTAAAGCTCGATCTATAGCGCTAATAGCTGAATTAGATTTTGGACTGTTAGCTAGTAAGATAACTGCTTGAGCTAGGGGTATTCTCGCTTCTGGAAGCCCTAATTGCAAGGCGGCATCGGTACAACTTTTTACAATTCCAATAGCTTGTGGGTAAGCCAGACCAATATCTTCAGCAGCAATCACGAGCAATCGTCGACAAATAGATGTTAAATCTCCTGCTTTAATCAGTCTCGCTAAATAATGAATCGAGGCATCTGGATCACTACCCCGAATGGATTTTTGAAAGGCGCTAAGGGTATCGTAGTGTTGATCTCCAAAGCGATCATAAGAAAATCCTGCCGTCACAGTACTTTTTTTAGCTTGCTCTTTTGTTAACACATAATTTGTTTCATTTATATTGGGATATAATGCTATTTCTAAAGCATTTAAAGCTCGTCGTAAATCGCCATTGGCTACAGTGGCTATATAGAATAGAGCTTCTTCTTCACAGCTGAAAGGATGAAGAAAAAACTCCTTTTGAACGATGGCAACTCCTCGTTTAAGACCTTCTACAATATCCGCTACGGTTAAAGGTTTAAATTCTAAAATCGTTGAACGGCTTAAAATAGCGCTAAAAATTGTGAAATAAGGATTTTCTGTCGTACTAGCAATTAACGTTATTTCACCGGTTTCGATATACTTCAAGAGAGTCTGCTGTTGCTTTTTATTGAAGTGCTGAATCTCATCTAAATACAAAAGAATTCCCTTCGTTGCTTCCAAGGTGTTTAAATGACTAATCACTTCTTTAATATCAGCTGTTTTGGCATCGGTGGCATTTAACTTATGAATAGTCTTATTGGATAGCCTGGCAATAATATTAGCAATTGTAGTTTTACCAGTTCCTGAAGGGCCATAAAAAATAAGGTTTGGAATATGATTAACTTCTATTAACTGCTTTAAAATTTGTTTATCGCCGATTAGATGTTCCTGTCCAACTAGTTCCTCTAATGTTTGCGGACGGACTAAGTCTGCCAAAGGTCTCATGCCTGTTTCCCCCTTTTAAAAAAATGGTCACAACTATAAATCTGGTCTCTCAGAATTAGAAAAAAGCCTCGGCACTACTTCCGAAGCTTCTACTTTTATACAACCAATTTGTTTTATCCAAATATCAATATCATTTAAATCTTAACCCATATTAGTGATTTTTTAGTAAATTATCTTGAACAATTTTGGAGTTTACAACTTGTTGCGACGACGCAGTGAATCGATGTGATCTAACATAATTCCAGTCCCGATTGCGACGCAATGCAGGGCATTATCAGCTACAAAAACAGGAACGTGCAATTCATCTGCTAATAAGCGATCAAGACCATGTAACAACGCACCCCCACCAGTAAGAACAACACCTTTGTTCATAATATCAGCAGACAGCTCTGGAGGTGTTTGTTCAAGAACAGTTTTCGTTGCATGAACCATAACTCTTACAGATTCACGTAGTGCTTCCTCTACCTCTGCTGAAGAAATGGTTATGGTACGAGGTAATCCAGAAATTAAATCACGACCTCGAACTTGTAGTTCTTCTTCTCGTCCTTCTGGATAAACAGTGGCAACTTGAGTTTTAATTTCTTCTGCTGTTCGTTCTCCAATTAATAATTTATAATTTAATTTTAAATAATCCACTATATCTTGATCGAATCGATTACCAGCCACTTTAATTGAAGTTGACGTTACAATATCACCAAGAGATAAGACTGCAATATCAGTAGTTCCACCACCAATGTCAATGATCATATTTCCTGATGGTTTTGAAATGTCCATTCCCGCTCCTAAGGCAGCTATTTTTGGTTCTTCTTCAATGATGACTTCACGAGCTCCACATTTTTCTGCTGCCTCTCTAATTGCATTCTTTTCAACTAATGTTATATTAGTTGGACAACAAATCATAATGCTCGGGTGTGAAAAAAAACCTTTAATAGCTACCGCATTGATAAACTTTTTCAACATTTGTTCAGTTGCTTCAATATCTGCAATAACTCCATCTTTCATGGGACGAATAACTTCAATTTTTCCTGGTGTTCTTCCAATCATTTCTCGAGCTTCTTCACCAGCTGTAATTATTTTACCTGTATGTGCATCTTTAGCCACAACAGAAGGTTGTTCTAAAACAATTCCTTTGCCTTTTTCATATATCAATACGTTAGCAGTACCTAAGTCAATACCAATATCTTTCGAGAATAGCATGCTTCCTTCCTCCAAACTAATTGTTCATTACTAATGATTTATTATTAGTATGTCTAAATAATTGTTCACTATTTTATATTTTAACATAATTGTCTTGATAAAACTAGAATTTTTCCTATAGGTTGGCATAATTTTCTACAAAAAAAGTGTTTATATCAGAAAAAAAAGAAAAATCAAGCTTGGTACAATATTTTTATGTTTTTTTTCTTCTCTTATTTTGAACCTATTTCTCTAGATTATCTATGCTATTTACAATTAGCTGTAACTTAGGCTACTTAGATTAGAGCATCACAAATTTCTCATTAAGACCAAGTTAAGTGAGGAACTGATGTAGGAGTTTTAAATAAATTAAAAAATGGGGAAACTATTCAAAGATTGAATTGTTCCTCCATTTTTTCACTTACTAATTGGATTGCTTTGTTCTAATTAAATACTCGCTAGTGGCTTCTCTATTACGTCTTTAGGGTTAAGATTAGAACCATTTTGGATGATTTCAAAGTGAACCACATTTCCTGCCTCTGGTTCCAGTTGAGAAAGACCTGTTACACCAATCACATCACCTTGTAACACTTCAGCACCTACTTCAACTGTTACATCGTATACACCCGTATAAACGGTTTGAACACTATTTTGATGCTCAATGGTGACAACAGTTCCTCTTAATATTTCGTCTTCTACATTAACAACCGTTCCAGATAAGGCAGCCACAACATTGGTAGCTTCATCATCTGACCCTCTAAAACTCATTCCTTTTGATTGGTGACTATATTTACTAGCCCCAACCTGATAATAGAAAAAGTGATTAACTAGCTCGGTTGCGTCAGCTCCTGAATCAAAATATTGCATGGTTACTTCAAAGTCTTCACTTTGTATAGGAGCGATAACCGTTTCCTCTAATAGTCTAGCTATTTCAGGGTCATTGGCAGTTACAGCCATATCTTCTTCTCCATCCATAGTTAAATGGGGATTGACAACTGGAGTGTCTCCAGTATTAAAAGCTAATTGAAACCCTGCAAATGTTGCCGATGCACCTAGTAATAAGACTAGCGCAAAACTAATAGGGTCCACTTTCTTAAATAAATTTTTAATTTTGAAATTTTTAATCTTCTCTTTGAATTTCATAGTCATTCATCACCTCAACGTTATCATGAACAACTATTTTAGGATTTATTCAATGTAAGGTATTTTTTTCTATAATTTTTATATTTTGGTAATAATGATTTAAGATTTGATCATATGTTTTTCCTGTTTTAGCTAATTCATTAGCACCATGTTGACTCATGCCAACGCCATGTCCATATCCGAATGTTGTAATATAAATTTCATCGTTACTCTCTTCAAAACTAAAATCTGCAGAGCGAAGCTCTAACTTTTCTCGAAATTCGCGTCCCGAATAAACATGATCGCCAACAGCTACTTCCTGAACATTACCACCTAACGTCCTACTTAAAATTTGAAAGCTTTTAAAGGTTAAATCATCATCAGCAAATATTTTCTGTAAATCGGCTAATGATATTGAAACTTGAGCTTCAAAGTCATCGACAGATTTGTCCCATTCACTATCCACAGCTCTTAAGTAAGGCAGGCTATTGGAAAAGTAATCTTCTGAATTTTCAGTCTTTCCATTACTAATGGCAAAAAACAAAGGATCAATTAAAGTATCTTCATACATCATAACTAAATTCTCAGTTTCCTCAACAGCCGCTTTAATTTTAGCATAATTTTGTTCAAAATCCTTACCCCAACGTTTACGCAACTGCTCTTCATCATTAAATACCTGATGTTGAACCGTATCTAAAATATACGGCTCTGTAGCTAAAACTTTGTGGGTATAAGTTCTCGCTGCTATTGCTTGAGCCTTTAGCGCTTCAAATTCAAAACTGGCCGGCATCTCTGCTGACACTACACCAATTATATACTTTTCTAATAAAAGCTCTTGCTGGACATTTAGTTCTTCCCTAAAGACAGGCACTACAATATCTTCTTGATTAAAAGCACCTAAAGCAACTTCATCGCTCTTTCTTTCACTTGTCTCTTGTGCACTATACATCACTTGAAAAGAAAGGGGAATACATAGTGAAATCACTATAAAGCAGATGCACATGACTAAGATTTTCTTCATCATTTTCTCACCTATCTAACTATGAGTTTTTCTAATTTCTATTAGACTTACTCATTATATGCCTAACAAGTATGATTTTATACCCGCTTAAATAAAAATTTGTGAGATTAGCCCAAAGATATCTATAAAATAATCTAGGAATAATTTGGTCAGACTGACTGTTAAGATAAAGTATAACAATATCACTTCGTATTGCTGTGTTCTCTTTTTAAATAACGTCTCTAACCGCAATGACATTAAAACTTTAAAAACAATAGGAAGCATTAAAATATATATTATAATTAAAAAATATGCTTGTGTATTCATAATTTCGCTACAGCATCCAATCTGTGTAGCTCCCTCCTAACCAAAGTTGATAGTTTTTTAACTTCATCCCTTTTTAAAAAGTCAATTCTTCTAGAGTTAATTTTTAGCAATTACGGATTTAAAAGAAAAATAACGTCCGCAAGAGGACGTTATTTAAATGATCCTACCTCCATTTAATGATCTTCGGATAAAAGCCGATTTACAATACAGCTGGTTAGAGTTAAATCTTGATCACTCAACTGATTAATCTTTGTCATTAAAGTTCTTAAAGTTGGATCAGAGTGTTCTGCCATTTTATCTAGGCATTTCACAAATTCTAAATCTTCACCAGTTTTTTTGTAATAGGGTACTCCTTTACCCTTTATAATCCAATCTTTGTTCACATTAAGCTTTTCACAAAGTAATCTGATGTATAAATCTTTAACTTTCTTCACTCTTTTATAAATTATATTATCAATTGTACTTTTTGATAAACCTAAGATGTCAGCAAATTGTTGGTAAGTTAAATTTTGATCTCGACGGACCCATTCAAAGCGCTCCATAATTTCTTCATAGTTTACGTCCAGAGTTTCCAAGTGACGATTCTCCTCCCAATAAGGTTTCTAAAGACAGTATATAGTTAAAGCACTAATTTGTCAATATTAGGAAAAAAATTATCACTTTTAGAAAGGAAAACAGCCACCTTCAATAACTATTTAAAAGAAAATTTTATTGAAACAAAGATAAAACCCCTGCAGGCAAGTCGACAGTTAATCGCTTCAAAGCTACAGAGGCATTTTGTTTGTTATCCTACGTTTCTCAAATCAGACTAGATCACGAAGATATTTTATGTTAGATTAATCCTTAAAAGTTCAAGCTGTAGGTGCAAACCTTACGACATCTTTGATAAGCTATAGAACTTTCCTTATTTATAATCAGACTGTCATTATGAAGCTTATTGAGAATGAAGTTCTCCCACTCGCAATCGGTTAATTAGCTTCAAGATCTCAGTTTCAGATTTAATTAATTCTTCACGATTTTTAGCATTTTGTTTTTGGCGCTCAAGTTGTTCAAGCTCCATTTTAATTTTTGCTGAATCTATATCATCACCCATCATGGCATCATTGGTTAGAATATTAATCTGATTGTTGGTAATTTCTAAAATTCCGTTATCAATAGCAATATGAACACTTGATTCATGGTGATCGACTCGCAATTGACCTAATCCTAGGGGTGTGATCATAGAGACATGGTTAGGTAAAATAGCAAAGTCTCCATCTACGCCTCGAGCATAAATATAAGTAGCAACTCCATCAAATACAAGTTTATCCGGTGTGACTATACGAACCTTCATAACTGCCACCGTACCACCTCACTTATTTCATTTTCTTTGCTTTTTCCATCGCTTGCTCTATTGTTCCCACTAAACGAAAGGCTTCTTCTGGTAATTCGTCATGTTTTCCTTCAAGTATTTCCTTAAAGCCACGAACTGTATCCGAAACTGGGACATAAGCGCCTTTAAGCCCAGTAAATTGTTCAGCGACATGGAAACTCTGAGATAAAAAGATTTGGATACGGCGAGCTCGATAAACTAATTTTTTATCGTCTTCACTTAATTCATCCATTCCTAAGATTGCAATAATATCTTGAAGTTCCCGATAGCGTTGCAAGGTTTCCTGAACTTGACGTGCTACTTGATAATGCTCCTGGCCTACGACTTCTGGCGTTAAGGCTCGGGATGTGGAAGCCAGAGGATCCACAGCTGGATAAATCCCCATGGCTGCGATGTGACGCTCCAAGTTTGTAGTAGCATCTAGGTGAGCAAAGGTTGTAGCCGGTGCCGGGTCTGTATAATCATCTGCTGGAACATAAACCGCTTGAATCGAAGTGATGGACCCTTGCTTAGTGGAAGTGATTCGCTCTTGTAATTGGCCCATTTCTGTTGCCAGAGTAGGCTGATACCCAACAGCAGATGGCATGCGTCCTAATAGAGCGGATACTTCTGATCCAGCTTGAGTAAAGCGAAAAATATTATCAATAAACAATAATACGTCTTGTTTCATCGTATCTCGGAAATATTCCGCAATGGTTAACCCTGTTAGGGCAACTCGCAGCCGAGCTCCTGGTGGTTCATTCATTTGACCAAATACCATGGCAGTCTTATGAATTACTCCCGATTCAGTCATCTCATGATATAAATCATTTCCTTCACGAGTTCGCTCACCCACACCAGAAAAGACTGATATTCCACCGTGTTCTTGAGCAATGTTGTTAATTAATTCTTGAATTAATACGGTTTTTCCAACCCCAGCTCCACCGAATAACCCAATTTTCCCTCCTTTAATATAAGGGGCTAATAAGTCAACCACTTTGATTCCTGTTTCTAAAATTTCAACCTTTGTGGATAACTCATCGAACTTTGGAGCCTCTTTATGTATTTCTTCTCGAGGTACACTCAAAGGAATAGCCTCTTTTTCATCCACAGGTTCACCTAAAACATTTAATATACGTCCTAGTGTTGCCTCTCCAACTGGAACTTTAATCGCACTTCCAGTATCGACAACAGCTAGTCCTCGGACTAACCCGTCTGTTGCATCCATTGCGACAGTACGTACCACACCATCACCGAGTTGCAGAGCAACTTCAAGTGTTAATATTTTACGTTCACCATCAATTTCATAATCAACAGTTAAGGCATTATAAATAGCAGGAAGCTGATTTTGATCAAACTTCACATCTACTACGGGTCCGATAACAGCCACTATGTTACCTGTTGCCATTTATGATGACCTCCTTTATTCTCGGTAATGACGTAATCCTAGATGAAGAACAACTAACACCTAGACTATCGTAATTGTTGTTGTTAACATGTCATTTTCCGATTGACATTTTTAATCTAAAGCTGATGCACCCCCAACAATCTCATTAATTTCTTGAGTTATGGCAGCTTGCCTAGCTCGGTTATAAACTAATTGAGAATCGTTGATAATTTCTAGAGCGTTATCAGTTGCACTTTGCATCGCATTCATCCGAGCAGCATGTTCTGAAAGTTTTGCTGTTAAAACAACACCGTAGATGATTCCTTCTATATATTTTTGTAATATAACGTTAATTGCTTCTTCTTCATCAGGTTCAAACAAATAGGAAGCTTTGAGCTCTACATTTTGCTCTTGGTTAACTAGTGGTAGCAAAAGCTTAGTTGTAGGCTCTTGGACAATCTTTGAAAGGTAGTCACTATAAATAATGACAATCTGATGAATTAAACCCAATTCATAATCAGCAATAACTTTATTAACAATGGGCTCAATATCCATATAGACCGCGTCATCGGGTACATAAACATACTTATTTTCTACCTTTATTTTTGATCGGCGTGCATATTCAAACCCTTTGCTACCCACCATATAAATTTTATATTCATCGCTACTAAGCTCTTTAATCTCTTGTTGTAATACTTTCAAGACGTTATTGTTATAGCCTCCAGCAAGACCTCGATCAGAGGTTATGACTAAGTACCCCGTGCGCTTTACCTCACCTTTTGGATTAAAGAAAATATGATGTTGTAAAGCTGATGCTTGAGAAATATTACTCATAATCTGTTCCAATGACTCTAAATAATGACGATAATTTTTTGTTTTAACCTCTGATTTGGTTAGCTTTGCAGCAGATACCATTTGCATCGCTTTAGTTATTTTACTCATGTTTTGAGTGGATAAAATTTTATCTTTAATCTCATGAATGGATTGAGCCATTTTAGTTCACCGCCTCTCTTAATTAAAAAGGGCCTTAAAGCTCTCAATTGCTTCATCTAAAACTTCCGCTTCCGGTAAATCTTGAGTGTTGCGAATATAACTTAATATTTCTGAGCGTTCACTGCCTAAGTATTCATAAAGCTCTTTTTCAAAGCGATTAATATCATTGACTTCTACACTATCTAAAAACCCATTTACTAATGCATAAATAATACAAACTTGATTTTCAACTGGAATCGGTTGGTTGACGGGTTGCTTTAAAACTTCAACGGTTCGCTCACCGCGTGCTAAGCGTCCACGAGTGGCTTCATCTAAATCGGAACCAAATTGAGCAAAGGCTTCTAGTTCTCGATAAGCGGCTAAATCTAAGCGCAGCGTTCCAGCAACTTTTTTCATCGCTTTGATTTGAGCGGCACCTCCCACACGTGAGACAGATAATCCCGCATCAATGGCTGGACGAACACCTGAACGAAAATAATCAGACTTCAAGAATATTTGCCCGTCCGTTATGGAAATAATGTTGGTAGCTACATAGGCAGATATGTCTCCAGCTTGGGTTTCCACAAAGGGTAAAGCGGTAATCGAACCACCACCTAATTCATCGTTTAATTTCGCAGCTCGTTCTAACAGACGAGAATGTAAGTAGAAAACGTCACCTGGGTACGCCTCCCGTCCTGGTGGGCGTCGCAATAGTAAAGATAGTTCTCGATAAGCCGCCGCTTGTTTTGAGAGATCATCATAGACCACTAAGACGTGCTTGCCTTGATACATAAATTCCTCAGCCATAGTAACCCCAGCGTATGGAGCTACATAGAGCATCGGTGCCGATTGTGAAGCCGACGCTGAAACGACAATGGTATACTCCATCGCATCACGCTTTTTAAGCGTCTCTACCACGGTGTTGACCGTCGATTCTTTTTGACCGATGGCGACGTAGATACAAATTACATCTTTGCCTTTTTGATTTAAAATGGTGTCGACAGCTACAGATGTTTTTCCTGTTTGTCGATCACCGACAATTAATTCCCGTTGTCCACGGCCAATTGGGACTAAAGCATCGATGGCTTTAATTCCGGTTTGCAACGGTTCATCAACTGATTTACGAGCCATCACTCCTGATGCTTTAACTTCTATAGAACGGTACTTTTGAGCGTGGAGAGGACCCAATCCATCAATGGGATGCCCCAGTGAATTGACCACACGTCCAATTAATTGATCTCCTACTGGAACCGACATAATACGCCCTGTCCGCTTCACTTCATCGCCCTCTTTTATAGAGCGGTATTCGCCAAAAATAATAACACCTACACTATCTTTTTCAAGATTTTGTACCATGCCAATGGCACCTGTTGCAAATTCAACAAGTTCACCAGACATCACATTTTGTAAACCGTGAACATGAGCAATCCCATCTCCAACGCTTATAACCGTTCCAGCTTCACTTACATCTAATATTTGCTCATAATTTTTTATTTGATCGAGCAACATGGCACTAATTCGTTCTGGTTTGATGGTCATCGTTTCACCTCTATTCTAAGTCACCATTCATTAAACTTGCCCTTAATTGTTTTAGTTGCAATTTGATGGTACTATCGTAGACTATATTAGCAATATTGACTTTATAGCCTCCAATTAATGATTCATCAATTTCTAACTGCAGTTTGACTTTTTTTCCTATTTTTTTAGTAAAAACATAGGTTAACTGGAGTAGCTGGGACTCGCTTAAAGGAACAGCGCTATAAACAGTACCTTCTACAATTCCGAAATAATCAGCTAAATGTTGGCTGACTAGATCATGAAAAAGAGTTTCAATCTCCTTTAAATGAAGAACTGCCTCTTCTTTAACTAAAATGGTTAAAAAATCAACGATAAGTTTTGAATACTCTTTTGAAAAGGTTGAGTTAACCAAGTCTTTTTTCCGTTCTATATCTAAATTAGGAGCCATTAGTAATTCCATGAATTTAGGTTGAGCTTCTATCGCTAGAAGAATGGCGTTTAAATCGGCTCGCGCCTCTTCTAAGTAGCCAGCTTGACGAGCAATGTTAAATAACTGCTGGGCATAAGTAGCAGAATCTTTAGTCATTGCTCCCACCTACTTTAGCTACAAAATCGTTAAACAAGTCTTGGTGAGTATTTTCATCGATGGCTTTTTTAATTAATCTTTCAGTGGATGCAACGGCAATATTCACTATATCTTCTTTCATTTGAGCATAAGCTACTTTTCGTTCTTGTTCAATGGCACTAGACGCTTTTTCCAATTTTAGATTAGCTTCCTGACGAGCATCGGCTATGATTTGATCATGAATTAATTTTGCCTGATCTTTCGATTTTTCAACAATAGTTCGCGCCTCGTTTTTAGCTTCTTGAATTTGCGCTTCAAAGTCTTGTCTTAAAGCAATCGCTTCTTCTTTCATGCCTTTAGCTTGATTCATTTCTTCGGAAATTATATCTTGACGTTTCTTTAAATATTCCTTAGTAGGAGCCCATGCAAAAACTTTAATCACGGCAAATAAAATTAACGTTGAGGCGATTTGAACTAGAAAGTGTGTCCAGTCAGGGATAATTGTGATATCCAGCATGTATAATTGCCCCCTTTCTTGAGCTATTTTTTGACTTTCTCTTTTATAACATCCCCATAAGTGGATTTACGAATAATAATAATAAGGCAATAATAAGCCCATAAATACCTGATGTTTCAGAGATGGCACAACCTAAAATCATCATTTGTAAGACCTCTGACCTTGCCTCAGGTTGCCTTGCAACAGCTGCTGCAGCTTGACCCGCAGCTTGACCTTGTCCCAATCCTGATCCAATAGCAGCAAACATTGCAAGCCCGGCTCCAATAGCAGACATTCCTAATATAAATCCTTCATTTGTAATTCCTTGAGCAACAGTTTGTAAAAACATATGTGATTTCCTCCTTATTTTTATAAAATTATTCCATAGCGCCATGAGACCAAATCATGGTTAGCATACAAAAAATCATAGTTTGAATCAGTCCTGCAAAAATATCAAAGTAGGCATTGAAGAACGGAAAAATGACGAGAGAAATCCATCCAAGTGATTCCACAGCCACGGCAAGAATAATAGTCCCACTCAAAATATTTCCAAACAAACGAAAAGATAATGAAATCGGCTTTGAAAGTTCACTCATTATATTTAACGGTAATAAGACTGGGATATTCCCTAAATAAGTATCTCGTAAATAAGAGCCTACTCCTTTAACCTTAATTCCGGAACCAATCATTAAGACAATGGTCATAATTGCTAAAGCTAACGTCACGTTGTAATCCGTTGTGGGCGGAGTTAATCCCAGTAAACCAATTAAATTAGCAACAGCCAAGTAAACCATAAGCATCCCAATATAAGGAGCAAATTTAAGATTTTTTTCTCCCATAACACCGATCACAAAATTCTCTACAAAAGTGACAAAGTATTCTAACAAGAAGACGAGCCCTTTTGGAGGTTTTGCTGGGTCTGCTTTTTTCATTTTCATGCCACAAATTATAAAGAAAATAGCTAGAATTAAAACAATGGCTACTGAATTGAAAAGTGTTGGGCGAAGTAACACCTCTTGGTTCCAAGTAAGAGTAAATTCCATACAAGTCCTCCTTTCATAGCTTTTTTATTATGTTCAACTTTAAAAAAATGATGACTTTAATTCTCGATTTTAGAGAAGAAACTGTCAAATTGAATTGTTAACCTAACCATTGAGATCCCAATTAAAGCAGCCACAAATGACCACGTTCCAATTTGAAGAGCGCTGAAAAGGGCACCTGCCAAGAGGATCATGCGCACCATTAAATTGGGTACCATGGAGGCTCTCATTTGCTTTTCTTTACGGTCAAGAAAATTTTTAGTTCCGATCACAATAAGACGAAACGTAATTAAATTTACTAACAGACCGATCCAATAACCGATCAGTATTTCTATCATTGGCCATGAGAACAAAAGCGCAAGAATAATTATAAAACCTGTGACTCCAATACCTAATAATAGAGTGCGCTTAGGCACAACCCTGATGGGATCATTTTGTAATTGACTCATAAATCTCACCTCTTATCTCCCTAATTTCATAATTAACGCATAAACAAGTTTGAGGCCACTAAAAAAACCTAAAATAATAAAGATAAATAAAAATACAGGAGATGTGTTTAACCATTGATCTAAACGGTTCCCTATAAAAAGACCTAAAAAAATATTTGCGGCCATGGTAAAGCCAATTTCTGTTATTAACGATAAAAATTTCAGGGCATCGAGGGGAGTTTTAGGTTTAGACATTATTTTGTACCGAAGATACGATCGCCAGCATCTCCAAGCCCTGGAACGATATACCCTTTTTCGTTTAGTTTTTCATCTAATGCTGCCAAGTAAATGGTCACATCTGGATGAGCATCATTAACTGCTTCAACCCCTTCTGGAGCTCCAACTAAACAGACTAGCTTAATATTTTTAGTCCCTCGAGCTTTAACTGAATTAATAGCAGCAATCGCTGATCCTCCTGTTGCTAACATGGGATCCACAATAAAAATATCTCGTTGCTCAAGTCCATCTGGGAACTTGGCAAAGTATTCATGGGGTTGCAATGTTTCTTCATCGCGAAAAATCCCGATGTGACCGACTCGAGCTGATGGAATCATTTCTAGAATTCCGTCAACCATGCCCAGTCCCGCTCGCAAAATAGGGACAATTACCATTTTCTTGCCTGCAATAACGCGTGATTTGGCAGTTGCCACAGGTGTTTCAATTTCGATCTCTTCCAGTGGCAAATCACGAGTTATTTCATAAACCATCAGTCCACCAATTTCATTAATCATCTGCCGAAACTGGATCGTTGATGTGTCCTTTCTCCGAATTTGCGTTAATTTGTGCTGTATTAATGGATGGTCTAAAATTTTAACTTTAAGCATATCGTCACCTCTTTTTAAAATCATTCAATTCATAATTCTACTCTTCTTACTTAATTTTTTCAATGCTTTCTCCCATAACGTCAAAGACTATTTTATTATGAGCAACTTTGATCAATTAAATTTCGGTATTTTTAGAAAAATGAGCTTTAGAGTTAAATTATGTTGAAAAAATTTCCCGTATCAACTCCTTATGTTCCATTTTAACATAATAATATTAACTGATTATTAACAAAAATTAATTATCAACACTTTCTTTATCGACCCATTTAATTACAATTTTAGGCTTAATATCATTTTTTTTTACTTTAATCACATTTTAATAGATGAAAGCTTTCTCATCACACTTGTCTTATTTATCAAGAACTAAACAATAACTATAAGCACTAAAAAATTAACTAAATGCGACAAAAGTCCATAATTATAGTAAGAAATACAACAATTTCTTACCTAACTACAGACTTTCCACCATTCTCTCATGAATCAGTTTAACATCTCTTCCTCATACTGACTAATTTTCGCAATCCGAGCCGTATGATGAGCTCCTATAAATTCAGTGCCTAACCATATTTTAACAATATCACAAGCAAGACCAGGACCGATGACTCGTCCACCCATGGCTAATATATTAGAATTATTGTGTTC
>Ga0153980_1000200_pt1 | contig 30056 bp, 24 predicted proteins | sample TSGA064MetaG_FD_104722 | JGI IMG/M metagenome (GOLD analysis project Ga0153980, IMG submission 104722) | Attine ant fungus gardens microbial communities from Georgia, USA - TSGA064 MetaG | ecosystem: Host-associated > Fungi > Mycelium > Unclassified | place: USA: Georgia, Magnolia Springs State... | reverse complement strand
GGTCTTACCGCGCTGGTATTGCTGGTCAACCCCAACGATTTTCGCGCCTATATGGTGAAAGAGGTAGCGGATCGCAGCGGCTATCAGCTCGAACTCGATGGTCCGCTGCGCTGGCACGTCTGGCCGCAGCTCAGCATTCTTTCAGGCCGCATGAAGCTGACCGCGCCGGGCGCGGAGGAGCCGGTTATCCGCGCGGATAATATGCGCCTCGACGTCGGGCTGCTGCCGCTGCTTTCTCATCAGCTGCAGGTCAAGCAGGTGATGCTGAAAGGCGCGGTGATCCAACTGACCTCAAAAACCGAAGCCGTACGTAGCCAGAGCGCGCCGGTTGTCCCGCACGACAACACGCTGCCTCAGGTGCCGGAGGATCGCGGCTGGTCGTATGATGTCGAAAAACTGCAGATTGCCGACAGCGTGCTCTTCTTCCAGCATGAAGATGGCGAACAGGTTACGGTGCGCGATATCCGTCTGCAGATGGAGCAGGATGACAGCCATCGCGCGACGGTCGATTTTTCTGGTCGGGTGAACCGCGACCAGCGGGATTTGGCGCTCTCCTTCTCCGCCTGGGTGCAGGGCGGCGACTATCCTCACTCTTTGAAGGCTGATTTTTCACAGCTCAACTGGCAGCTTCGCGGAGCAGAACTCCCGCCAGAAGGGATGAGCGGCCAGGCCAGCCTGCAGGCGAGCTGGCTGGAAGATGCCAAAAAGCTCAGCTTCGATAACCTGAACGTAACGGCAAACGGCAGCACGATTACCGGCAGCGGCAGCGTTGTGCTGGGCGATCGGCCTGACTGGACGCTTAACCTTCATGCGGGCACGCTGAATCTCGATAACCTGCTTTCGCGTGGCGCTGCAGCCAGCAATAATGGCGTCAACCAGCAAGGTCAAAGCCAGACCCGGCAGCTCCGCCCGGTGATTGCCGATAACGATTTTCAGCGGGACTACAGCTCACTGCGCGGTTTTAACGCGCGGATGACCCTGGCGGCGGACCAGCTGCAGTGGCGGGGCATGAATTTTACTCAGGTTAAAAGCGATATCAGCAACCAACAGGGGCTGCTGACCATCAACCAAATGCAGGGGAACCTGGACGGCGGACAGCTTTCGCTTCCCGGCTCGCTGGACGCGCGCGGCGAGACGCCGCATGCTTCGTTTAAGCCTCAGCTCGACAACGTTGAGATAGGCACGATTCTGCAAGCGTTTGATTACTCGATTAACCTCACCGGCAAGCTTTCGCTGACCGGCGAATTTTCCGGCGACAAGATTGATGCTGATGAATTCCGCCGCAGCTGGCAGGGGCAGGCGCAAATTCAGATGAAGGATACGCGCACAGAAGGACTTAACTTTCAGCAGCTGGTGCAGCAGGCCGTCGAGCGCAGTACTAACGTTCAGGCCCAGGAAAATTACGATAACGCGACCCGACTCGACGACGTCAGTACCGAGCTGCAGCTGAATAACGGACTGGTTACCTTAAAGGGTCTGCAGGGGCAGTCTGAACTCATGGCATTGACCGGTCAGGGCGAGCTTAACCTGCTGAAAGAAGAGTGCGATATGCGCTTCAACGTTCGGGTTCTGGGCGGCTGGAAGGGTGAGAGCAAGCTCATTGACCGTCTCAAACAGACCGCGATCCCTCTACGTATTTATGGCAACTGGCAGACGCTGAGCTACAGCCTGCAGGTGGATCAGATACTGCGTAAGCAGCTGCAGGATGAAGCTAAAAAGCGGCTTAATGAATGGGTCGAACGCAATAAAGATACCCAGGATGGTAAGGATGTGAAAAAGCTGCTCGACAAGCTCTGAGTCTGGCAGCGGTCACGGGGTATTGAGGATTCGCGTCAAGTTCGGGAAAGGTATCACTCTTTATCGGGCGGGTAAGGCGCCAGCCGCCGCCCGGCATAAACTGGGGCGCCTTATTAAAGCATCATCTGCATTATGAAATTGCCGGGCTACACTCCGGTGCGCCAGCCTGCGAAAGCTGATGGCCCTTTGTCGGCCGGGTTAAGCGTCAGCCGCCACCCGGCTTTAATTTCAGCGCACTATCAGCCACCGTTTTGTTACGTTACCTTTCGCCCGGCTTTTTAAACTTCACATATGAAGGCGCTACACTTCATAGTCCAGTTCATCTTCTTCCTGCGCCGGCGGCACAATCAACACTTTTTGCACGCGATGGCTCTCTACCTGCAGCGTGCGCAGAACGTAACCGTCAATATTCACCTCTTCACCTTCCTGCGGAACATGCTGCAGATACTCCATCAGCAGACCGGCGACGGTATGGTATTCCCGCTTGTCATCCAGCGGCAGGGGCACGTACTGGACCAAATCTTCCAGCGGCATATGTCCATTAACCGTCCAGCTATCGTCACTGTTTTTGTGAATATCATGGCGAGCGTCTATCTCTTCCACTTCATTAGGCAGATTACCGGCGATGGTCTCCATCACGTCGCTGAGCGTTACTATCCCCTCTACGGAACCGAACTCATCGACCACAAAGGCAAAATGGGTTCGGGCTTTACGGAACTGCTCCAGCGCAGGAAGCAGCGGCAGCGTTTCCGGGAACACCAGCGGCTGACGGATCAGGGCCTGCAGATCGAGCGGTTCATTACGCAGCGATTGTTGCAGAAGATCGATCACGTGCACGACGCCGAGCATATCTTCGTCATCATTGCCGCCGGTTACCACCAGGCGGGTATGCTGATTTTTGTCGAGTAAGGCGCGAATCTCTTCTTCCGGAGCGCTGAGGTCAATATGTTCAATATCATGGCGCGAGGTCATTATGCTGCTGACGGTGCGCTGATTGAGATTGAGAACCCGCTCAATCATCCGCCGTTCCTGAGGATTAAACAGCGGGTTATCGTCACGGTCGGCAACCAGCGAGGCAGTATCGCTATCCAGCTCGCTATTGTCCTTGCGGCCGCTCAACAGACTCATTACCGCTTCAGTGGTTCTCTGACGCAGCGTCAGGTTGGCCGAAAGAAAACGATGGCGGTTAAAAATCGCCAGCTGATTAAAGGACTCGATCATGACCGAGAAGCCAATCGCTGCGTACAGGTAGCCTTTAGGAATAGGAAAGCCGAAGCCTTCGGCAATCAGGCTAAAACCAATCATCAGCAGGAAGCTGAGACAGAGAATGACGATGGTTGGATGACTGTTAACGAAGCGGGTCAGGGCTTTACTGGCCATCAGCATCAGGCTAATGGCAATAATTACCGCCGCCATCATCACCGCCAGATGGTCAACCATGCCGACCGCGGTAATAACCGAGTCGAGGGAGAAGATGGCGTCCAGCACCACGATTTGCGCGACCACTCCCCAGAATTTCGCGCCTTTGCGCTGAGTGGGATTATTGCTGTCCTTCCCCTCCAGCCGTTCATTAAGCTCAACGGTGGCTTTGAAAAGCAGGAATAAACCGCCAAACAGCATGATCAGATCGCGAGCGCTAAAGCTCAGATCGTGCCAGGTAATCAGCGGTTTGGTGAGCGTCACCAGCCAGGAGATTGACGCCAGCAGCAGCAGACGCATTACCATTGCCAGCAGCAGGCCGGTGACGCGCGCGCGGTCTCGCTGAGCGGGGGGAAGTTTTTCCGCGAGAATGGCGATAAAGACCAGATTATCAATACCAAGTACCAGCTCAATAACGACAAGCGTTATGAGCCCGGCCCAGATCGAGGGGTCGGCAATCCATTCCATATTTAGTTAAAACCTTTACAACCTAAGAGTGCCATGTACAGATCATGGATAAGCTATAGTTAAAATGCAATATTTTCTGCGGCGATTTGCTCGCGGTCAAAATCCGCGCGCCGATGAGTCCCGCTATTAATATAATCAGTTGTTCAGAATATAACCTTATTTAACCATAAGCTTATAGGGTTCTACTTATTTGCTCTGGTGCGAATTTTCATCAATAACAACCGCCAGCATCTGCCGGATGAAAAGCAGGTTTTATGGATGTAAGCGAAGCGGTCGCGCAGAATATCGGCGCAGAAAACCTGGATTGAGCACACGGGCAATGGAAAACTCTATCAATAGATTTGATGTATATAACAGCGCTTTCCTGGAATTTAGATTTTTATACTACTTAATGTCGTGGCTTGCGGCAGATCAATTTTTGCTGGACGATATTGTGAGGGTTATATGTGATGCAGAACAAAAAAAGCCATAGTGAAGACTATTAATCGCCTGCAGCATAGGCTGGATCTATATGGGGATGGCCGCCACTGAGGTTGAAGTCAAGGATATGGCCTGTTTCGCTGAAATTTAGCCGTTTTTGTGTGCGAAATAATTTTATATTCAATATAAGCGATTATTTTGGCTAATTTTATGATTTTTTGCAGTCACTTGTTCTGTGTCAACTCTTGTTGAAAGATAACAAGGTATCAAATGGGAAATGATGGACCAGCGATGAATGTCATTACGCCGTCTTATGGTTAATAGCTGATAGATAGCTGACATAAGTCTTTGTAAGTATGAGTAATAATGTCTGTTAAAGTGCGTTTAAGAATTTTCTTAAATCGACCTATTGGTCTGTAGTTTTTACGTGTATTCTTAAATTCAGCGTGTAATTTCAGAATTTGACGGACAGTATGGCAGGTATCAAGCGTGTATCATCATGGATAAATGCCAGTGATACATACAATCTGACAGGAACTAAAGATTAATAACCATACGGGTGGATATGAAAATGGTGAGTTTGAAAGCAGTTATACCGGTAGCAGGACTAGGGATGCACATGTTGCCCGCCACCAAGGCCATTCCGAAAGAGATGCTGCCGATCGTCGACAAGCCTATGGTGCAGTACATTGTTGATGAAATTGTAGCTGCTGGCATCAAGGAAATTGTGCTGGTTACCCATTCATCCAAGAATGCGGTAGAAAACCATTTCGACACCTCCTATGAACTGGAAGCGCTGCTGGAGCAGCGCGTCAAACGTCAGCTTCTGGCCGAGGTACAGGCTATTTGCCCGCCAGGCGTAACAATTATGAACGTGCGCCAGGGTCAGCAGCTGGGTTTAGGTCACTCCATTCTTTGCGCGCGCCCGCTGATTGGCGATAACCCGTTTGTGGTGGTGCTGCCGGATATCATCCTTGATGATGCCAGCGCCGATCCGCTGCGTTATAACCTTGCCGCTATGGTCGCGCGTTTCAATGAAACGGGTCGTAGTCAGGTTCTGGCAAAACGTATGGAAGGCGATCTTTCCGAGTACTCGGTCATTCAGACCAAAGACGCGCTGGAAACGGCGGGTCAGGTGGCGCGCATCGTCGAGTTCATCGAAAAACCTGATGAACCGCAAACGCTGGATTCAGACCTGATGGCAGTAGGGCGCTATGTGCTTTCTGCTGATATTTGGCCGGAGCTGGAGCGTACTGAACCCGGCGCATGGGGCCGTATTCAGTTAACCGACGCCATTGCTGAACTGGCGAAAAAGCAGTCGGTTGATGCGATGTTGATGACTGGCGAGAGCTACGACTGCGGGAAAAAAATGGGCTATATGCAGGCCTTTGTTAATTATGGTCTGCGTAACCATAAAGAAGGCGCAAAATTCCGCGAGAGCATTAAGAAGCTGTTAGCGTAATTTTGCCATCAGCAACCTAAGCGTACGGGGGTAAGCGGTTCGCATGATCTGATGATGAACTCAGGGATTCGGGACCGTTTACTCTTTTTAATACAATACGTCACGCTTTAAGGCTTGTGTAGAAAAACAAAGGGTTAGATTTTGCTTTGTTATATTGTATCGTTGAAAAGTGCGGTAAAGGTTCGGAGACTTCTGGTAGTCGAATAACATGTCGCATGGTGAAATGGTGTGACTAGCAAAATTTCATCTTTGCTGATAATTACTTACTAAGATTTTTCTTATGTAAATAGCCCTGAGTCAAGTTGTCAGACAAAAATAAAACTTGACTGAGATCATGTTTGCGCATTAAACAACGGTCATGCATGCATATAAATGTGAAGTGACTGATTGTGTATGCCCACATAAATGTCGCGGAAATGACGTTACGGACTGGAGAGATCGTCAAAGGATGAAAGGTAAATGAACTGGCAGGTTGTCACTTTTTTTGGCGATAGCACCGTACTGTTACCCAGTGCGGCCGTGTTGTTTATCGTTCTTTTTCTGCGCAAAGATTCAAAGCAGGTCGCCTGGCACTGGGCGCTGCTGTTCGGCATCACTGGCGCCATTGTCTGCGCATCAAAACTGGCATTTATGGGTTGGGGTATTGGGATTCGCGAGCTGGACTTCACCGGCTTTAGCGGGCACACCGCATTATCTTCAGCTTTCTGGCCAATTCTCTTATGGCTGCTGTGCGCGCGTGCTACACCAGCTCTTCGTATTGCTTCTGTCGTATTTGGTTATGCATTAGCCGGTTTGGTCGGCTATTCCCGCCTGGTGATCCACGCGCATTCAACGTCTGAAGTGATTGCCGGTTTACTGCTGGGAACCGCAGGCAGCGCATTGTTTCTGCTGCTGCAGTCGCGCACCCGCGGCACTCATACAGCGCAGTTATCATGGGGAGGGCTGGCAAGCGTGGTCATCATCCCGGCTCTGCTGTTGAATACCGGCGCTAAGGCGCCAACGCAATCGCTTCTGGGTGAGATCGCAGTGAAGCTTGGTCCGCTGGAGAAACCGTTTACCCGGGCCGATCTGCACAAGCGCTTTTACTGACGCAGAGGCGATCGGGAAAGATCATGAATTCAGACAGGCGCGTGATGTGTTCACAATATAGTCAGTGTGAAATGATGGGGTGAAAAAGCCTTCATAAGCACTATTTCATATTCATGAAATAAATTGGTGATACGGCATTCTGCGCAATAATTAGCACAATGATAATCAGCCAGGATGTTTCCTAAATAAGTTCTCTGGCTAAATATCGAATTTATTAATGATAACAACACACTGGCATAATTCTTTTTACTATTAAATTTTGTAGTTGACTAACCATAATTAATTCGAAACTAAACCAACACTGTTTTTGTGGTAAAAAGTTAATGAAATCATAATGTTGAGATTAAGTTGCTGTCTGGTGCCGATCGCCGTTTTAGACGTTTAGTGTCAAACAATAACGTTATCGTCGTTATGGTTCATGCCGTTCGCGACGTCGCTAATAATTCGAGATTAGACTCCCAATTGAGGGCAGAATCTCGTAAACTTATGGCCGCGAAATTGATTGCTTTGATGGATTAATCGCCGATTCACCTGAATCCGGCGGTTGAAATTATATGGAAAGAAGTACAGTGCATTGGTAGCTGTTAAGCCAAGGGCGGTAGCGTACCTGCGGGCTGGCATTTTCTGCATATCACATCTCATTTCATGCGACCGAAATTCCTAAAGTGGCCTTCATCCAGGTGATTATCTTCATAACCTGTATATAATTGCGAGTTTGTCGCCACCTCAGAGAAGGTTCTGCAGGGCTGGCAAGAGGAAACTGCGGGTATGATGCGCGATGGAATGGCCTTCAATAACAATTTCGCATACATTGAGTACTGCAGGTAGAGCCGTATGATGAAAACGTCTGTTGGTATGTGATTCATAACACATGCTTTCGTTTTCTCCGGTCAAAATCTGCAGACCGAACATACCAAAGGTTGGCGTCAGAGGGCGCTGCATCTATCAGTGTTCCCCTTGTCGCGCCAGCTTGCGGAAACGGGGCTTAAAATGGATCTTGTACAATGATAAAAATCGCGCGAATCGCACTCGCACTAGGGCTGCTTACTTCTGCCAGCTCACTTGCCTATGCCTCCGGGTTGGTAATGAACGACAACGAACTGCGCAACGATCTGGCGTGGCTCTCCGACCGCGGCGTTATTCATCTCAGCCTGTCGACCTGGCCATTAAGTCAGGAAGAGATTAATCGGGCACTAAAGAAAGCAAAGCCCTCTTACTCATCCGAACAGGTGGTTCTGGCGCGAATCAACCAGCGCCTCGACTCCTTGAAAGCTGATTTTCGGGTCAGCGGCTATACCTCAACGGATAAGCCCGGTACCCCGCAGGGATTTGGTCAGAATCAGCCTGCTGACAGCTCTTTATCGTTAGCCTTCAATAACAGCGGCGAGTGGTGGGATGTTCACCTGCAGGGAAACGTTGAGGGCGACGAACGCATCAGCAATGGTTCACGTTTTAATGCTAACGGCGCCTACGGGGCGGTTAAGTTCTGGAACCAGTGGCTTTCCTTTGGACAGATGCCGCAGTGGTGGGGGCCAGGTTACGAAGGCAGCCTGATTCGCGGTGATGCGGCCCGTCCGATGACCGGCTTTTTGATGCAGCGTGCTGAACAGGCCGCGCCAGAAACCTGGTGGCTGCGCTGGATCGGCCCATGGCAGTATCAGATCTCCGCCAGCCAGATGAATCAATATACCGCCGTACCGCATACCAAGATTATCGGTGGTCGTCTGACTTTTTCCCCCTTCCAGTCACTTGAGCTTGGCGCATCGCGCATTATGCAGTGGGGAGGGGAGGGAAGACCCGAGTCGTTCAGTAATTTTTGGGACGGCCTGACGGGTAAAGATAATACCGAAGCAAACGATCCCAATGAACCAGGCAACCAGCTTGCTGGTTTTGACTTTAAGTTGAAACTGGAACCTACGCTGGGCCTGCCGGTCAGCTTATACGGTCAAATGATTGGCGAAGATGAATCCGGCTTTTTACCTTCAGCGAATATGTTCCTTGGTGGAGTCGAAGGCCACCACGGTTGGGGTAAAGATGCCATCAACTGGTATCTGGAAGCTCACGATACCCGATCGAACATGAGCCGCACCAACTATAGCTATACGCACCATATCTATAAAGATGGCTACTACCAGCAAGGTTACTCACTCGGTGATGCTATGGGAGGGGATGGCCAACTCTTTGCGGGTAAAGTTGAACTGGTGACAGAGGATAATCAGCGCTGGAGCGCGCGTTTAGCGTATGCGAAGGTTAACCCAGAAAATCAGTCAATCAACAAGGCGTTTCCTCGTTCGGATACATTAAAAGGTGTGCAACTGGGCTGGAGTGGCGATGTGTACAAATCGGTACGACTGAACACTTCTCTCTGGTATACCGATGCGAACCATAATGATAGCGATGATGTAGGCGCAAGCGCCGGGATTGAAATTCCCTTTAATTTATAGCCTTAACACAGTTTCTGGAAAGAGACTGTTGTTTGGGGATTAGAAACTTTTGGTTTACTGATGATGTGACATTATGAAGAAAAAAATTGTTAGATTTTCGGCATTGGCATTAGCAATAGGCTTTTTATCAGGCTGTACCATTATGCCGGGACAGGGGTTAAACAGTCTGCGTAAGAACGTAGTTGAGTTACCGGATAGCGACTACGATTTGGATAAACTGGTGAATGTCTATCCTATGACGCCGGGGCTGATAGATCAACTTCGCCCCGAACCAGTTATTGCACGTTCAAATCCTCAGCTAGACAGCTTGTTAAAAAGCTATGAATATCGCATTGGGGTGGGCGACGTACTCATGGTTACGGTATGGGATCACCCGGAGTTGACAACGCCCGCTGGTCAATATCGTAGCGCGAGTGACACTGGTAACTGGGTAAATTCTGACGGAACAATTTTTTATCCTTACATAGGTAAAGTTCAGGTAGCTGGAAAGACTTTAAGTCAGGTTCGTCAAGATATTTCAAATAGATTAACAACATATATTGAAAGTCCCCAGGTGGATGTCAGCATCGCAGCTTTCCGCTCGCAAAAAGTTTATGTGACAGGGGAGGTTACAAATTCGGGGAAACAAGCAATTACAAATATCCCTTTAACTGTGATGGATGCTATTAATGCGGCAGGGGGCCTAGCGGCTGATGCTGACTGGCGAAATGTCGTACTGACTCATAATGGTAAAGATACTAAGATTTCCTTGTACGCGCTAATGCAGAAAGGCGATCTTACACAGAATAGACTTCTTTATCCTGGCGATATTTTATTTGTTCCAAGAAATGATGACCTGAAAGTATTTGTGATGGGAGAAGTTGGAAAACAAACGACTCTTAAGATGGATCGTAGCGGTATGACATTGGCTGAGGCTTTAGGTTCAGCTGAAGGTATGGTCCAAGCTGCAAGTGATGCTCAGGGGATTTTCGTAATACGCCAACTTAGAAATAATGATCAAGGTAAAATTGCTAATATTTTTCAGCTTAATGCACAGGATGCATCAGCAATGGTCCTTGGTACTGAATTTCAACTTGAACCATATGATATAGTATATGTAACCACAGCTCCTATTGTTCGCTGGAACAGAGTCATATCGCAATTGGTTCCAACTATAAGTGGAGTACATGATATGACAGAAACTATTCGTTACATTAAGAGATGGCCTAACTAATGTTTGATTCAATATTAGTAGTTTGCACTGGGAATATATGCCGTTCCCCCATAGCTGAGCGAATTTTACGTTCTTTATTACAGGAGAAGAAAATTGACTCTGCTGGAACAGGAGCATTAATTGACAAGCCAGCAGATCATAGTGCTGAAAAAGTTGCCTCTAAATATGGTATTTCGTTAGCTAATCACAGAGGTAAACAATTTTCTTCTTCTTTGGCACGAAAATATGATCTTATACTTGTTATGGAAAAAGAGCATCAAGAACAAATTGCGAGAATTGCACCAGAAGCAAGTGGAAAAACGATGTTACTTGGTCATTGGCTCAATCATAAAGATATCCCTGATCCATACAGGAAAAGCGATGAAGCGTTTGAATCAGTATATCAATTAATTGACTTGGCGTGTAAGCGCTGGGTTGACAAATTAAGTGGTTAACTTTCGGGAATATATTGCATGTCTTCTGTAACATCTAACAAGCAACCTTCTCAAGAACATGATGAAATTGATTTGGGTAGGATTGTTGGGGAATTTATTGATCATCGTAAATTAATAATTACGATAACAGCTATCTTTACTGCAATCGCGATCATTTACATGCTTTTCTCAACTCCGGTGTATCAAGCTGATGCTATGATACAAGTTGAGCAAAAACAGGGGAATGCGTTATTAGATAATCTGAGTCAAATGCTGCCAGATAGCCAACCGCAATCTGCGCCAGAAATAGCATTATTGCAGTCACGGATGATTTTGGGTCAGACAGTAGAAGATCTTGGCTTGCAGGCTAAGGTTGAACAAAATTATTTTCCGATTTTTGGAAAAGGCTGGGCTAGATTAACAGGAGAAAAGCCACAACGCATTGCTGTAAGCCGTTTATTCTTGCCAAATGATTCTAAAGATATACCACAAATTGAGATTGAAATCATTGATCATTCATCCTATCGTATAATAGGAGAAAATATAAATATTAAAGCAACTGTTGGTTCTCTCGTAGAGAAGAATGGTATTTCGATTCTGATCTCAGATATAAAAGCGGAGCCTGGCACAAGTTTTACTATTTCATATTTAACAAAACTTAGAGCAATATCTGAACTTCAGCAAGCATTTTCTGTGTCAGATCTAGGTAAAGATACAGGCATACTGAATTTGGTGCTGATCGGAGAAGATCCCTCACTGATATCAAAAACAATAAATTATATTAGCCAAAACTATTTGAACCAAAATATTGAAAGGCAAGCTGCACAGGATGCAAAAAGCCTTGAATTTCTTAACATGCAGTTGCCAAAGGTTAGAACAGAACTCGACCTTGCTGAGGATAAATTAAATGAATATCGTCGGCAGAAAGATTCAGTAGATCTTACAATGGAAGCCAAATCCGTTCTAGACCAAATTGTCAATGTCGATAATCAGTTGAATGAATTAACGTTCAAAGAAGCCGAGATTTCTCAGCTATACACAAAGGAACATCCAAGTTACAAGTCTTTGATGGAAAAAAGACAAACGTTGCTTAAAGAGAAAAGTAAATTAAACACTCGTGTATCAGGTATGCCTGCAACGCAGCAAGAGGTATTACGTTTAAGTAGAGATGTGGAGTCGGGTCGAGCTGTCTACATGCAATTACTTAATCGGCAACAAGAACTGAATATTGCAAAATCTAGTGCGATTGGAAACGTACGAATAATTGATAGCGCTGTTACTCAACCTAAACCGGTGAAGCCGAAAAAATCTTTGATAATAGCCTTGGGCATATTTTTAGGACTTTTTGTTTCTTCTGCAATTGTGTTATTAAAAATATTCCTCCGCCAAGGTATCGAATCCCCCGAGCAATTGGAGGAACTGGGGATAAATGTTTATGCAAGTATTCCCGTATCAGAATCATTATCTAAGCTTCAACAACGTAAAGGATTTAGAAAAAATAAAAATAATACTGAGTGGAGTGGATTTTTAGCTGTTGAAAATCCAGCAGATTTATCTATAGAGGCTATACGTGGGTTAAGAACAAGCCTACATTTCGCGATGTTGGAAGCAAAAAATAATGTGTTAATGATCTCGGGTGCTAGTCCAAACGCGGGTAAAACTTTTGTTAGTTCAAATTTATCAGCAATCATTGCACAGGCTGGAAAGCGAGTTCTATATATTGATACTGATATGAGAAAAGGATATGCTTACAAACTTTTCAAAGTTTCAAATGAAAAAGGATTGTCAGATATTCTTTCAGGTAAAGTAGCCCCAGCTGATGCTGTCAAACCTGTTGCTGCTGCAGGGTTCGATTCAATATCTAGAGGGATGGTTCCTCCAAACCCATCAGAACTGTTAATGAATAGCCGATTTAGGGAACTTATAGAATGGGCTAACGTAAATTATGATTTAGTTATCTTGGATACCCCTCCAATCTTGGCTGTTACAGATGCAGCAATTGTCGGGCGTTATGCTGGTACTACATTATTGGTAGCCAGGTTTGAAGAGAATACTAGCAAAGAAATTGAAGTCAGTGTTAAAAGATTTGAACAAAGTGGAATTTTAATTAAAGGCTGTATTCTTAATGGAGTTATAAAAAAAGCAAGTAGTTATTATGGCTATGGATATAGTCATTATGGTTATTCATACTCAGATAAAAAAGATTAAGAGGTTCTTTTCATATATTGAGTATATCCTTTAAGAAATAAAAATTAGTAACGGTTACTTAGGTGTGACCGTTACTATATTAAAAGAGAACGTCGATGAATAAAATTCTATTTGATACGCGCTGGATTGGAGAACATGGGATTGGTAGGTTTGCAAAAGAAATCTATAAAAGCTCAACATTAAAAAAACCATTGAAATTAAATGGTAACCCAGCAGGTATGTTTGATATTATTAAGTTAACTGCATACCTCTTTTATGAAAGAAGTTATTTTTATTCTCCTGGGTATAATTCTCCATTTTTTTTTCTAAAGCGTTCTATAATTACTATTCATGATTTGAATCATATAGATTTTTTGGAAAATAGTAGTTTTTTGAAACGGCTTTATTATAATTTGATTTTAAAAAGGGCTTGTCGTAAATGTAAGACAATATTTACTGTATCAGAATTTTCGAAACAAAGAATTGTCAGTTGGTCAAATATAGATGAAGCGAAAGTCTTTGTTTTAGGAAATGGTGTTTCTGAATCATTTAATTTAAATGTCCCTGACTGTTACTATGATTTTAAATATATTTTGGTTGTAGGTAACAGAAAAGCACACAAAAATGAGGCGAGAGCATTAGAGGCATTTTTAAATGCTAATATCGACAAGCAAGTGAAGATTGTATTCACTGGGAGTTCATCTGTTTCACTTGATTCTGTAATTAAAGCCCATGGTGCAATTGATAGAGTAATATTCGCTGGGAGAACATCTGATCAGGAACTAGCCTCACTATACAAATCTGCCGAATTTTTATTATTTCCATCATTATATGAAGGTTTTGGGCTTCCTGTAATCGAAGCTATGGCATGTGGTACTCCTGTAATAACATCCAATACAACATCCTTGATCGAAATTTCAAAAGATTCTGCATTACATGTTGATCCAACTAGTACAGCATCAATAAAAAATGCAATTGAGCAATTATTTTATGATCACGAGTTGAAACTAAAGTTATCTAGTAAAGGATTGGTTGTAGCGAAAAGATTCGTTTGGGATGAAATTAGATCCAAATTTGATGAGCAGATAAATAAAATATTACAGAATAACTAGTGGGGCGAATTATGAATGATTTAAATAAAAAAAAAGTCTCTGTTGTTATTCCTTATTATAATGATAGCAGGGTTTTTGAACGTTGTATTTTGAGTGTGATAAAACAAAAATATACTCCATATGAGATTATTATTATAGATGATAATTCTGATGATTCAATTGAACTGCAGAATATAATAAAAAAATATAACGAAAAAATTGCAATTATTTATGAGCGTAATGAGGTAAATAAAAATGCGGCATATTCAAGAAACCAAGGGGTTAAAATCTCAAGTGGTGAGATTATAGCCTTTTTAGACGCAGATGACTATTGGAGCCTAGAGCATTTAGAGACATCTATTCACTCCCTAATAAAACAAAATGTAGATTTTGTTTATAGTAATGTTATAGAAATTAATCCCTTAGGGGAGCAGAAAAAAAGAAAAGTTGATAACATTAATAGTCTTGAGAATCCCTATGACGTAATATTGAAGTCGCCACCTCAAACAGGATCATTTGTTTTTTATAGGAGCATGATGAACGAGGTTTGCTTTGACGAATCACTACGAAGGCACCAAGATTATCAGTTCTTAATAGATGTGATTCGTGCAAAAAAAAGACACTATCATATTAATGCCTACAATACATATTATTGTGAGTCTCATCGTCCATTTTCTACCAGAGTCAACTTTGATTCGATGTTTAAGTTCTGGAGTGATTATTATGAATTATTCTCTAAAGATCTCCTTAAGATCTTCTTGATAAGAAACCTGTGCTTGACTCTTAGAATCAAGGGTTCTAAAAGCATAGGCTGGTATCTTGAGCATTATAGGGCTTTTGATATTACGCATCAATCTCAATTCATTAAGCTTTACAATATCATTGGCGATAAGAATATTATAGCGAAGATAGTTTTGTTTACCTTTTTCCATTTAACATATAATATTAATAATATCCCACGATTGGTTTACATGAAAGCAAGAGTGTTGATGAAATAATCATTAACAATTGTTATCATATGCTATTTGGAGGAGAGGAAATTGAGCAAGGCGTCATTAAGCAAGTATTTTATATTTGCTATTATGTTTACAATAGTGTTGATTTATAAAACTTACACTATCGAATTAATTTCCGATAATCTCAATTATTATAATGTATACAATAATATACAAAACGATTCGATGCCATTTCAGTACGAGTTTATTTTATCAACATTAATGTATATATCTAACTCATTAGGATTGGATTATTATCAGTTTACTTTTTTTAAAGTCCTAACATTTTTACCAATAATTATGTTTGTTGACTGGAATATTTCTAGAAGAAACAATATTTTCTCATATTTGTTTTTGTTCTCTTTTATTTCTCCACCAATGATTGGGACGCTTATTTTTCTAGCCAGACAATCACTAAGTTTAGAGTTCTTTTTACTACTAACATTTACCTACAAATTCTATAAAAGAGTACCGCTATTGGTAGTGATGTTTTTTTCACACATGGGATCTATTATTTGGATGCCTATTCTTATATGGCATAAGAAAATTATAAAAGTTATAAACTCAAAATTATTCTGGGTAATAAGTCTTGTAATATTAATAATGTCAATATCCACTGGAATGGACTTAACGAAAATTTTGATTCAATACTTGTCCACTCTAAATAATCTACCAAGTTTTCTTATGGCTAATTTGGCAAGGAAAAGAGATTTTTATGTTATTCATGAACAAACGGAATTTGATACTCTTTCAATTTTAAATACATTTTTCGCCATCATCCCTGTATTAATTTACATTTTAATGGTCAAGATCAGGGATATAGAACATTACACAATACAATGCATGTGTGCTATTTATGGATTATCATTCTTTTTATTCGCTCTATTTTACAACAATCAAATTTTTGCTACGAGAGTAGGCTTCATTGCATATTTTTTTGGTGTTCAATATTTCTTCTTCTTCTTATTGTTAGCATATTTAAGTAATCGCAAGCTTTTAAATGAAAAATGAAAAATGAAAAATGAAAAATGAAAAATCCAAGTATCCATTGTTTAATAACGTCATAATCATAAGGTGAAGCTGTGCATATATATATATTATCAAGGACAAAAGACATAGAGCGTCGAAAATCAATACGGAAACAGTTAAGTCAAAGTAAATTAAACTATTCTTTTTTTGATGCCATTGAGCCAGAGGACTTGCCACAAAGCGTTAAAGTAAATAGTTCAACACTTACGTTAGGTGAGAGATCTTGTGCATACAGCCATATTAAAATAAGCAATAAAATCTGCAAGAGTAAAGTACCTTACTCCATTGTCATGGAAGATGATGCAGAGTTGCATGAAAATCTGGATGATAAAACAGAAAGTCTATTACGTTTGCACGAAGTTTTTGACGTGATTATTTTAGGTTATTCAAAAGTTGAGTACAAGCGTCATAGGCAGATGCAATTTATTCGACCAGTATTAAGACTAAAAGTTAATAATTACTCTGTCGCATTTCCTTATAAACAATGGAAATGTGGAACTGTATGTTATTCTATTTCTCATAATGGTTCTTTAAAATTGCAAGAAATAAATCAAAATGCAGAGCATACTGCAGATGATTGGTATAACTTTGAAAAAGCAGGGTTGACAATTGGTCATTATTCACCAATATTTGTTACTGAGAATTATGAAAGTTTCGGTAGCAGTCTAGAAGCTGAAAGAAATACTTATAAGAATAGAAGCTTTTTTTTAAGGTATACTGCTGGTGTAATAAGGCATTTATTCTTACCCTTTCGATATATGCACTTTATGAAAATGAAAAACAAGCAATAGTAAAGTTTGCTATTACTATTACTACTATTTGTCTCTGTAAAATTTTATATTCGGAATAAATAATGTCCTTTATTTTACCAGTAATAATGGCAGGTGGGACAGGGAGTCGACTATGGCCATTATCAAGGGAGCTATATCCTAAACAATATCTTCGCCTGAGCTGCCAATACTCAATGCTTCAAGAAACACTTAATAGGTTTAAGGGGCTTGATATTGTTGATGCGATGTTAATTTGTAATGAACAGCATCGTTTTCTGGCAGCAGAACAGCTTAGGCAAGTAGATAAACTGTCTAACAATAAATCCTTGAACCTGTAGTAAAAAATACAGCTCCAGCTATTGCATTGGCTGCATTGAAGGCTATTAATGGAGGTGAAGACCCCATTTTACTAGTCTTAGCAGCTGATCACGTTATTGAAAACAATGAAGCATTTCATGAAGCGGTAGTCAAGGCTACTAAATATGCTGAAGACGGTAAACTTGTCACCCTTGGTATCGTACCTACAGGCCCTGAGACAGGTTATGAATATATTCAAAGAGGAAATTGTCATCAAGAGGTAGAGTGCGCATTTCCTGTTCACCGCTTTGTAGAAAAACCAGATCTACAAACTGCAGAAAAATATATTGAAAGCGGTGAATACTATTGGAATAGTGGCATGTTCGTCTTCAAAGCAAGCTGTTATCTGAATAAGTTATCGAAATTTCGTCCGGATATATTCGATGCATGCCAAAAATCCATGGCTTCTGTTGATATGGATGCATTACAAAAATTCATTAGGGTGATGAGAATGAATTTCATAAATGTCCGGATGAATCAATAGATTATGCTGTTATGGAAAAAGCTAAGGTTGCGATTGTCATTCCCTTAGATGCAGGCTGGAGTGATGTAGGCTCTTGGTCAGCTTTGTGGGATATTGATAAAAAAGATGTATCAAATAATGTAATCCAAGGTGATGTATAAATACATAATACGAACAATTGCTATATAAACACTGAGGATACCTTAATTGCCGCAATCGGCGTTGATAGTCTTATTATTGTAAATACAAAAGATGCATTATTAGTTATTGATAAAAAATGTGCAGGATATAAAAAAATTCGTACAACATCTTAAAGCTGAAGATAGAAGAGAATACCGTTTGCATTGCGAATCATATCGCCCATGGGGACGCCATGATAAGGTTGTTAATACACCTATATACCATGTTAATAAATTGAAAGTAAAACCTGGCGGGAAATTTTCATTACAGATGCATTTGCATCGTACTGAACATTGGGTAGTACTTTCAGGTACAGCAGAAGTTACTCTTGAAGATAAAGTATTTTTACTTACCGAGAATCAATCAACATTTATCCCTGTCGGTATCAATCATATGTTGGTAAATCTAGGGAAAATACCTCTGGAGCTTCTTGAGATTCAATCAGGCTCCTATTTAGGAGAGGATAATATTATCCGCATTAAAGACCATTACTGTCATTTTTAATTTAAAGGGACTATTATGGTATCTCAACTCAAATGCTTTAAAGCTTATGATATACGTGGAAAACTTGGTGACGAGTTAAATGAAGATATTGCCTATCGTATAGGTCGCGCCTATGGAGAGTTACTAAAACCTAAAACCATGGTTGTTGGCGGGGATGTACGCCTGACCAGTGAGTCCTTAAAAAATGCACTTGCAAGTGGCTTAAGAGATTCAGGTATTAATGTTATTGACATTGGCCTGGCTGGTACGGAAGAAATTTATTTTGCGACCTCTTTTCTAAACGTAGATGGTGGTGTAGAAGTCACTGCTAGCCATAATCCAATGGATTATAACGGAATGAAGCTGGTTCGTGAGAATTCAAAACCAATCAGTGGTGATACTGGCTTACATGAAATTAAGGCTTTAGCTGAAAGTAATCATTTTAGAAAAGTAGATGAATCTATGAGAGGAACTTATGAAAAGGTCTCCGTTTTAAATGATTACGTTGATAAGATTTTGAGTTTTGTTGATTTCAAAAATTTTAACAAACCTTTGCGTTTAGTAGTTAATTCGGGTAACGGGGCTGCCGGTCATGTTATCGATGCCATTGAGAAGCGGTTTAAAGCGGCTAATCTCGATATCGAATTTGTGAAAGTGCATCATACTCCTGATGGTAATTTCCCTAATGGAATACCTAACCCCTTACTTCCGGAATGCCGCCAGGATACGACCGATGCAGTATTATCCACAAAGGCTGACATGGGTATTGCATTTGATGGTGATTTCGATAGATGCTTTCTCTTTGATAATAAAGGGAATTTTATAGAAGGCTACTATATCGTTGGATTGTTGGCTGCTGCTTTTCTTGAAAAAAATCATGGTGCTAAAATAATCCATGATCCTAGATTGAGTTGGAATACTGTTGACATTGTTAAGCATGCAGGCGGGGTACCAGTAATGTCTAAAACAGGGCATGCCTTCATCAAAGAAAGAATGAGGCTCGAAGACGCTGTCTATGGTGGCGAAATGAGTGCGCATCATTATTTCCGTGATTTTTACTATTGCGATAGCGGTATGATCCCATGGCTGTTAGTTGCTGAATTGCTATGTGTCACAAAATTGAATCTCAATGATTTAGTAGAAAAACGAATGATGGCGTACCCTGCTTCTGGAGAAATTAACAGTTCATTATCTGATCCTCAGAAATCTATCAGTAAGGTACTTGAGAATTTCGAGTCTGCAGCTCTCAATATTGATCATACTGATGGTATTAGTCTTGAATTTGATGACTGGCGTTTCAACTTAAGAAGCTCGAATACAGAGTCTGTTGTAAGACTTAACGTTGAGTCAAAAAATGATGTGCGGCTAATGAAAAATAAAACGGATGAAATACTGAACATTCTCCGTTCATAGTTTTTGTACAGGATGGATAGACTTGAATTAATCCATTCTTTATAAGTCCTCTTGTAATTTAAAGGTTTGAGTATGCGGAATATAGATGTTGGAATAGTAGCTGATTGGTTAGTTACATATGCTGGCTCTGAAAAAGTAATTAAGGAATTTATTGAGATCTATCCTGAATCTGAAGTATATTCTGTTGTGGATTTTTTATCAGATAAAGATCGCCAGTTCTTCAAAGGGAAAAAGGCTACTACAACATATATTCAGCGTTTTCCTAAAGCAAAATCCATATATCAAAAATATCTGCCTTTCATGCCAATGGCAATTGAGCAACTTGATGTATCTCAGCATGATATTATTATCTCAAGTAGCCATGCTGTTTCGAAAGGTGTCATCACAGGTCCTGACCAATTACATATATGCTATGTACATTCACCAATTCGCTATGCTTGGGATTTACAGCATCAGTATTTACGGGAAGCTGGCTTAGATAAAGGCGTGAAAGGTATTATTGCTAAATGGCTACTGCATAGAATACGACTTTGGGACTACCGTACCGCAAATGGTGTGGATCATTTCATTGCTAACTCACATTTTATCGCACGTCGAATACATAAAGTATATGGACGTAAAGCTGTTGTAATTTATCCTCCGGTTGATGTAGAACGATTCTCGTTATGTGAACAAAAGCAAGATTATTATTTTACTGCATCAAGAATGGTACCTTACAAAAAAATGGATCTTATTGTAGAAGCTTTCAGCCGCATGCCTGAAAAGAAATTAGTTGTGGTTGGTGATGGATCTGAAATGTCGAAAATTAAAGCAAAAGCTACGAGCAATATTGAGATTTTAGGCTATCAGCCTAATTCTGTGATGGAAGAACACATGAGAAATGCTAAAGCTTTCGTTTTTGCTGCAGAAGAAGATTTTGGGATTACCCCCGTTGAGGCTCAGGCGTGCGGAACTCCTGTTATCGCCTTTGGTAAGGGGGGGGCATTGGAAACAATTCGCCCTTTAGGCGTAGAAAAGCCTACAGGGATATTCTTTGATAAACAAGATGTGACATCTTTAAAGGACGCAGTATCCCTTTTTGATGCAAAATGTGAAGAGTTTTTGCCTACAAATTGCCGAGAAAATGCCCTTCGTTTCTCTGTAGAGCGCTTTCAAAACGAAATTAAAAATTATGTAGAAATCAAATGGGAACAATTTCAGGACGAAAAAAAGATTACATATTAATTTATTTCATCATGGTTGGCTTTAGATAAACGATGCAGTTACTTATTGTTGTATCGTGATTTAATTACTTATTGCTGAGTGGTTAATCAGATCATAATTCATTTATAAGAATAAATGAGAATGTTTGGTGAGGACTTATGAGTCGTCTAGCTAGAAACTTTTGGACCAGTATTTCGCTGGCTTTTTCTGATTTCATTGGTTTTACCATAGCTATGTATATTGCTATAGAAACCGTAAAGTTATTCATAGAAGATGGAGATAAGTTAGTACTTGACGCTCACGTCACTGACTGGATGGCTTTCCATATATGTTTGGGTGTTTGCTGCGTTGCTTGGTACTCGGTACGTCTGCGCCACTATTTTTATAGAAAAACATTTTGGTTTGAACTAAAAGAAATATTAAGAACATTAGTAATTTTTGCTGTCATAGAAATAGCTGTAATGGCTTTTGCTAACTGGTATTTTTCACGTTATATTTGGAGTTTTACTTGGTTATTTGTTCTTATGCTAGTACCCTCTCTACGGATGTTATCAAAAAAATGTCTAGATTTGATGGGGTTATGGCGCCGCGAAACTGTCATTATTGGATCTGGTAATAATGCCATCGAGGCATGGAAAGCTATTGACAGTGAGAAAAATTTAGGTTTTCGCGTAATTAGCTTTATTGCCAGTGACCGTCAAAAAATAACGATAAATGATGTAGATAGTATTTCTATAATAGAGCTTAACCCTAAAGAACTTATGGAAACGTTCGACAAGCGAACTCAATTTATAGTCGCGCTGGAATCCCATGAAAGCACTCTAAGAAATGATTGGTTGAGGGAATTCATGATTAATGGTTATCGCTACGTTTCTGTAATACCTACTTTACGCGGCATGCCTCTTGATAGTACAGATATGTCCTTCATCTTTAGCCATGAAGTAATGATTTTTCGCGTTCATCAAAACTTAGCAAAAATTTCTTCACGGATAATCAAACGAGCATTTGATATCGTTGGTTCATTTGCAATAATTACTCTCAGTTCGCCACTATTAATCTATATCGCGTTGAAGGTTAAAAAGGACAATGGTCCTGCAATATATGGGCATGAACGCATTGGGAAGGGAGGGCGTCCTTTTAAATGCTTGAAATTTCGTTCAATGGTAACAAATTCTAAAGAAGTATTAGAAGAGCTATTAAAGTCTAACCCTGAAGCAAATAAAGAGTGGAATGAAACGTTTAAATTGAAAGATGACCCAAGGATTACAGATATTGGTAAGTTTTTGCGTAAAACTAGCCTGGACGAGCTTCCGCAACTTTTCAATGTCTTAAAAGGTGAAATGAGTCTTGTAGGACCACGACCTATAATTACTGCTGAGCTGGAAAGGTATTCTGATGAGGTGGATTATTATCTTTTAAGTAAACCTGGCATGACAGGATTATGGCAAGTTAGTGGTCGTAGTGATGTCGATTATGAAACTCGTGTTTATCTTGATGCTTGGTATGTAAAAAATTGGTCTATGTGGAATGATATAGCAATTCTGTTTAAGACAATTGGCGTTGTATTAAAAAAAGACGGAGCTTACTGAGTTTTACGCCTTCCTCAATTTTATGCGAGGTAGTACTATGTTCACATATTTAATAAATTGTAAAATCTATTTTTTAATTGGTATACTGTTTTTTCCATTATCTTCTCTGGCTTATGAACTTGGTATGGGGGGGCATCCTGAAGGGTTTTCTGGAAGTGCAGAAGAGTATGTTCAGTTATTAAATCGTTTTAATGTATCTTCCCTTCGTACCGATTATTTATGGAATGAAGTAGAAGTTAGTAAAGGGAACTATAATCCTGTTAATATAAGAACAGAGTCGGTGATTAATTTATCCTTTGCGCATGGCATATCATCACTACTTATTTTAGGTTACGGCAATAGCCTTTATGGAAATGGAAAACCCCATACGAAGGATCAGGTTCTGGCTTATACAAATTATGTTGGATGGGTTGCAGAACATTTCAAGGGAAGGGGGTATATTTACGAAATTTGGAATGAATGGCCCCATAGAAATGGTAAAGATAAATCTACGACAAGTCTTAACTCAGCTATAAGTTATTTATCATTGGTTAAATCAGCTTCTCAGGCGATAAAGAGAGCTGATCCTGGAGCTAAAGTAATAGCTGGAGGTTTTAATCCTATTGATGGTTTAGAAAAGCAATGGGGAGTTTATTTAATTAAAAATGGAATTTTAGAGTACGTTGATGGACTTTCTATACATCCTTATGCATATTCAAGTAAGAACCTTGCGAGGCCTTCAAAAAATTTATCTATCATTAGAGAATTCCATGATATGCTTTTAAAAAATAACCCACAAGTTAATGACATTCCGTTGTACATTACTGAGGTAGGATACCCAACTTATCATGGTACCCCACAATTTACCGAGGATGATGTTGAATTATATGCTACCCAATATCTAAAATTAGTAGATTCAATGTCCTTTATTAAAGGAGTATGGTGGTATGATTTGAAGGATGATGGTACCAACAAAAATAACAAAGAGCATAACTTTGGAATTCTTAATTATAATTTAACTGAAAAGAAAGTGGCAGATGTTTTTATTAAAGCAAGGCAGTAACTTAAATAAGCCCCCTGAAGAGTTGTAGGTAATATGAACGCTAATAAAGTTAAAAATATCTTTTTTTATCCATTTCGTACGGATATAAACTCATATCCAATTAGAATGCAAAGTATATTATCTGATTCCTATACTATAAATGAATTATCATTTAAACGAGAAGCTATTAATATTCTTTTTTTTAAATATTTTAGAAAGGATATAGCAGTAATAAATTGGCTTGAGAATGGTTTTTTAACCAAAGATGGAGCTATCAGTTATCTTGGTATTGTTCGTGTTACATTCATATTGTTGTTACTAAAGTTTCGTTTTGAAAAAATAGTTTATGTCAAGCATAATCAGTACCCCCATAATGCTAAGAAGGAAAATCTTAGAAAGATTATGCGGCTAATGAGAGTCATTGAGAAATTTTCTGATTTTGCCTTGATCCATTCCCCCACGGAGCATGGATATATCTATTTACCACATCCACTGTATAAGTATCCTCTAGAGTTATCTTCACAATCAACTTATCCTGATGCAGAAAAATATATTATCTTTGGACGAATTGCTCGCTATAAAAAAATTGAAGATGTCATAAGAGTTTTTCCAAATAATAAAAAATTAATCATTGCAGGAGGATGTGAGGACTCAGAGTATTTATCCTTTCTCAAGAATTTAATAAATGGAAACAATAATATAACGATTAAAGGAGCTTTTCTTTCTGATTGCGATGCTGCAGAGTTGATAAAAAGTTGCAACGGACTTATTATAAGTCATTCTAATGAAGAGATGATAGTTTCAGGTAGTTTTTTCTACTCTTTAACCTTAGGCGTTAAAGTTTATTCAATTCAGACTCCTTTTCTAACATGGGTCGGTGAAAATGTCGGAAACGATGTAATACAGAATTTTAAAAATCTTCCCGATCTGATGAATACCATTAAAAATGAAGAAAAGACAAATTCTTCTTATAGTCAAGAAAGTATAAATAGAATTAATGAACTCTTTAGTGACAAGCTTATTGTAGATACAATTAAGACTCTTTTAAAATAAAGGATATACTATGTTAAATAATTTTTTCAAAAAAAATATTAAAGAAAAAGATTTGGTTTTTTGGTGGGAACCTAACAATGGTGTACATAATGCTGGTGATCATTTGGCGAAGATAATAGTAAGACAAATGTTAACTTTAGCTGATAAAGAAATATTCGATAAAAAAGATCGTAGCCAAAAATTGCTTTCTATTGGTTCAGTAATGCATTTTGCTAATACAGACGATTGTATTTGGGGGACGGGGATTAATGGCAAAATCAGTGAGTCGCTTTTAAAGTTTGTCAATTTGGATGTAAGAGCTGTTCGTGGGCCTCTAACTCAGGATTTTTTGAAGAAGAGAGGTATTACTGTACCCTCCATTTTTGGTGATCCTGGATTGCTGCTCCCCCATTTTTTTTCAAAAGAGTTATTATCATTAGATCATACTAGGAATGATCGTGAATTTATTGTTATCCCTCATATGAATGAGGATTTCACTATATATGATAAATTTAAAGACAATATTTGTTCTCCAAAACAGGGCGCTATCTCATTTACTAGAGAAATTATAAATAGTAAATTCGTGGTTTCATGTTCTCTTCATGGCTTAATTATAGCAGAAGCCTATGGCATTCCTGCTATTTTCTTGGAAAACGAAAGCGGTGAGTCTCGTTTTAAATATGATGACTATTATTTTGGTACAGGCAGGGATAGTTATCCAGTTGCAAAAAATATAGATCAGGCTCTTAATTTAGCCCCTGCTAATCCTCTTGATTTGCATTCTGTAACTAAGCCCTTAATGGAACATTTTCCGTATGATTTATGGTAATATTTCATATTGCCTTTCACTAGATTGTTCTTTGTCATACGATATCCAATTGCAGTCTTAGGTATATAGAATGAAGTCTTCAGAAACAAATAAAAGTGCTGGGGTCGTAAGTGGCACTATCTGGTCGATCCTAGATAATGCTACCTCTCAAGTAATAACTTTTTTTATATTTATAATATTGGCGAGATTTTTAAACGCAGAGATTTATGGTGTACTTGCAATATCTGTTTTGGTTATACAGTTCTTTCGGAACGTAATTTTTGATAGCATTGCTACCTCAATTGTAAGAATGCAAAATCCAAGCAGGATTGATTATAATACGGCCTTTTGGTCATGCGTTTTATTTTCATTACCTGCTTTCTTAATTGTTCTTGCTATTGCCCCCTTAATTCAAAATTTGATGGGTATTCAGGATCTAGCATTTGTTATTAGATGGACAGCTTTGACTATATTGCTAACTGGTATTGCCCGTACCTTCGAAATATGGTTGACGCATAACCTAATGTTTAAACAATTAGCAGTGCGATCTATCATCTCTATTATATTCGGTGGCCTTGTAGGAATTTTCTTGGCTTACCATGGTTACGGTGTTGTAAGTTTAATGGCGCAGCAGGTCGTAACTATATTAATATCACTCATAGTTTTAGTAATCACGACACCATGGAAGCCTGGTCTCTCAGTTTCATCTGCCTCGTTTAAAGAGTTGTTTAATTATGGGAAACATGTTTCTCTCGGGGGGGTTACTAATTTTGCTAATCAGAATAGTGATATATTCTTTATCAGCTATTTTTTAGGTGCAACACCGGCTGGACTATATTCAGTTGGTAAAAAACTAGTTAATACGTTTACAACTGTTTTGTCTTCAGCCTTTATGCGAGTTTCGCTTCCTGCCTTTGCACGCGTTAAGTCAGATGGAGATAAATTAAGAGGACACTATCTTAATGCTACATATTTTACAATTTTATTGACAGCACCAGTTTTTTTCGGCCTATCTGCAGTTAGTCATGATGTTACTTTATTGGTTTTTGGCGAAAAATGGATTGATGCTGCTCCTGTCATGAGTATTGTTAGCTTTGTTGGTTGCCTAGTATCAATTGGTTATTATAATCATAATATAATGTTTGCGTGTGACAAACCGCAGTGGCAATCTAGATTAACACTCTGTTATGCAGTTACGAATATAATCTTCTTTATTATTTTCGTAAGATTCGGTATCATAGCTACAGCGATTGCTTTTACGCTAAGAACAGTACTGATGTATCCGTTATCAGTATGGTGTGCGATTACCCTTATTGATATCAAATGGACTGTTTATATTCGGACTGTAATTTATCCCTTAGTTTCTGCAACTATTATGCTTTGCGTAGTTATTTCTTTAAATAAATATATTACTTATGAACCCAGCTGGTTTGTTCTTCTTCTAAAAATAGTGTGTGGTGCGTTTGTGTATGGACTCATGATTTTATTATTTCTGCCTCGAGCTGATAAAAGCCGAATTATTGATTTTTATAAATTAATAAGAAAACGGTAGTTATAATTTTTTTCATTAGTATCCCTAATTAGCAAGAGGTATTATGCGTTATATCAAAGAACTTGAAGGGCTTCGCGGGTTAATGGCTATCTGGGTAGTTTTGGGTCATAGTCTAGCAGCATTACCGATCATTAATAAACATGTGCCTCCTACGCTTTTGAATTCTTATGCCGTTGATGTTTTTATCATTTTAAGCGGCTTCGTTATTTTTTTTATGATTGACAACAAAAAACAATCTTACCCTCAATATATAATTCAGCGTTTTTTTAGGATCTTCCCTCTATATTTGTTGATACTTGCTGTTAGTGTGTTTTTGATTAATTTTACAAGAGATGTCTTTTTAATTTACCCTGAGGCACATGCGACAGGACGACGTATTGCTTTGATTGATGAGTTTTTGCATTATCCATATGCTCATATCTTCGCGCATCTAACACTATTGCAGGGACTTATACCCGATTTTTTACTTAAAGACAGCTCTTATACTATTGTAGGTCAAGCATGGAGTATCTCAGTTGAATGGCAATTTTATTTAATAGCCCCTTTTTTATTTTTTATAGCTACAAACCCAATGCGAGTGAAAAATATTTATTTTTCATTGTTTTTAGCTTTATTAATGCTCATTTTGGGGAAAGTTCTTGGCGGAGGCTTTTTAGGTAATAACTTTGCTCCTTTCCTGGTGGGATTTTTGAGTTTTTTCTTTTACAAAAATAATGCAAAGATAAATTTCTATATTTTAAGATTTTTTATCGCCGTTACTATTATATTGTTCGCTTTCTTTTTGAGAAAAGATGCCCTTCCATATATTATATGGGTGTTTGTATTAGGGTGTATTATGATGTCTCATAAGAAAAATAATGATAATGTCATAGTGAATATTTTAGGGAATAAGTTTGTACTTTTGTTGGGTAAAATTTCTTATTCAATTTATCTAATTCATATGGTTATATTGATCTTTGTTTTGTATTTATGCAATTACTTTAATGTCGTTGGTGTAGGGGCCTATTTTTTTGTCGTGTCTTTAACTTTATTGTTAACTGTTTTGATAGCAATCTCAACATACTATTTTGTAGAGCAACCATTCGTTAAATTTGGTAAAAGATTTAGATCAAAGAACTTGAAGTTAAATTAATTTCTTATTGCTAAATTATGTCAATAAGTATCCCTTGTTTTTGTTAGATATTTTAGACTATGCATTTTAGGATGCTTTGCGCTAACATATTCATCACATTTAAGCTGCGAACAGTCGCAGTGACCACACCTGACAGGAGTATGTAATGTCCAAGCAACAGATCGGGGTTGTCGGTATGGCAGTGATGGGGCGTAACCTTGCGCTCAACATCGAGAGCCGGGGTTATACCGTCTCCGTTTTCAACCGCTCCCGTGAAAAGACCGAAGAAGTAATTGCCGAGAATCCCGGCAAGAAACTGGTCCCACATTATACAGTGCAAGAGTTTGTTGAATCACTCGAGACTCCGCGCCGTATCCTGTTAATGGTGAAGGCGGGTGCAGGCACTGACAGTGCCATCGACTCTCTGAAGCCTTACCTGGATAAGGGTGACATCATCATTGATGGTGGTAACACCTTCTTCCAGGATACTATTCGTCGCAATCGCGAACTTTCTGCACAAGGCTTTAACTTCATTGGCACCGGTGTGTCCGGCGGTGAAGAGGGCGCGCTTAAAGGCCCTTCTATCATGCCTGGTGGTCAGAAAGAAGCTTATGAACTGGTTGCGCCAATTCTCAAGCAGATTGCCGCTGTTGCAGAAGACGGTGAGCCGTGCGTAACCTATATCGGTGCGGATGGTGCTGGTCATTATGTCAAAATGGTTCACAACGGTATTGAATACGGCGATATGCAGCTGATCGCTGAAGCCTACGCTTTACTGAAAGGTGGCCTGGCGCTTTCTAATGAAGAGCTTGCGCAAACTTTCACTGAATGGAATGAAGGTGAGCTGAGCAGCTATCTGATTGACATCACCAAAGACATCTTCACCAAAAAGGATGAAGAGGGTAAATACCTTGTTGACGTGATCCTTGATGAAGCAGCAAACAAAGGTACCGGTAAATGGACCAGCCAGAGTTCTCTGGATCTGGGCGAACCGCTATCGCTTATCACTGAGTCAGTCTTTGCTCGCTATATCTCCTCCCTGAAAGACCAGCGTGTTGCTGCTTCTAAAGTTCTTACCGGGCCGCAAGCGAAGACTGCTGGTGATAAAGCAGAGTTCATTGAGAAAGTTCGTCGCGCTCTCTATCTGGGCAAAATCGTCTCTTACGCTCAAGGTTTCTCCCAACTCCGTGCTGCATCTGATGAATACCACTGGGATCTGAACTACGGCGAAATTGCTAAAATCTTCCGTGCAGGCTGCATCATCCGTGCTCAGTTCCTGCAAAAAATCACTGATGCCTATGAGCAGAATGCTGGTATTGCCAACCTGCTGCTGGCGCCTTACTTCAAGCAGATCGCCGATGATTATCAACAAGCGCTGCGCGATGTGGTTGCTTACGCAGTGCAGAATGGTATTCCGGTTCCAACCTTCTCTGCGGCTATTGCTTACTACGATAGCTATCGTTCCGCTGTTCTGCCTGCTAACCTGATTCAGGCTCAGCGTGATTATTTCGGCGCGCATACATATAAGCGTACTGATAAAGAAGGCGTATTCCATACTGAATGGCTTGATTAATTCGTGATAAAACAGCCTGGCAAGAGCCAGGTTGTTTTTTAATGGGGTAACACGGAATCTAATTTCAGTTTTTATTAGAAAATATAAGATTTATATTCCATCCGAAATTTTTTTAATCTTTCTTCTTTTGCAATTTTGTCAAAATTTGCAAAAGAAGAAGTCATTACTTCCATAACGTCATATTTAATATTTCATTTTATTAAGGATTTTATCATGTTACTTCCTGTGATTATGGCGGGTGGCACCGGTAGCCGCCTGTGGCCGATGTCCCGCGAACTCTATCCAAAACAGTTTCTCCGACTGTACGGGCAGAACTCCATGTTGCAGGAAACCATCTCGCGCCTCTCCGGCCTGGATACCCATGAGCCTATGGTTATCTGCAATGAAGAGCACCGCTTCCTGGTGGCTGAACAGCTGAGACAGCTCGGTAAACTGTCGAAAAATATCATCCTTGAGCCGGTGGGCCGCAACACG